>N._stephensi_709_foregut__coassemble_596_pt1 | contig 12753 bp, 11 predicted proteins | sample N__stephensi_709_foregut__metabat2_low_PE_005 | metagenome-assembled genome bin N | reverse complement strand
AGCGATCCTCTCGACCCCAAGGCTGTGCAGAACGATTTCTGGGATGTGGCCACAGGCCGCAAAGGCGTCAAGGGTCTGTCGTTGCTCATGCCTGATAGCCTGTATATATATGGAGAAGTCCTTCAGGATAAGAATGTTAAAGAGACTGAATATGACGATTATATGGATTTGACCGCAAGCAACTACGGTCATGTCCTTCGTCATGTCCTCGCCCGGGGTGATGCCCGTGTAGAGAATCTTGCCGACTGGCATCATCCATCCGACCCTACAGCTCTTGTTACATGGGTCGAGAGCCACGATACCTACTGCAACGAGAATGAGTCGGCCGGACTCACCGATGACCAGATTCGTACCGGTTGGGTGTTCCTTACTTCCCGCGCTACCGGCAAACCATTGTTCTTCAGTCGGCCAGCCGGCAGTACACGCGAGAATTATTGGGGCAACAACCGTATCGGCGCACGTGGCAACGACGAGTTCTTCCATCCCGAAGTGGTGGCTGCCAATAAATTCCGCCATGCGATGTCGGGCCAACCCGAAAAACTGTCGTTCTCCGACAATGGCAGCGTGGCTATGGTGCAACGCGGCGACAAAGGCATGGCTCTGATTAACTTCTCTTCGAAAGACCAAAAACTGAAAGTGAATACCGACCTGCCCGATGGCACTTACACCGATGCCGTTTCGGGCAATATATTTAAGGTTGCCAAGGGCACACTTTCGGGTAAACTTGCACCTAACACGACATATCTGCTATATATCTGATATTTGGCGATTCTGACTTGTCTGTATGATTGTCGATATATTGTTTATGGTTCTCGGGCTTGTGCTTATTCTCGTAGGCGCCAACTGCCTCACAGACGGAGCCTCGGCCATAGCCAAGCGATGGGGCTTGAGCGATTTGGTGATAGGTCTTACCGTAGTTGCCTTCGGAACATCGGCTCCCGAGCTCGTCATCAGTATAGTATCGGCTCTCAACGGAAGCTCCGAGCTTGCGATAGGTAATGTGGTGGGAAGCAATATCTTCAATGTCCTTGTGATAATAGGTGTTACTTCCATGGTGTCGCCTGTCAAGATAGAGCGCAGTGTCATGACCAATGATATACCCTTTGTCATGCTGTCGGCACTCGCTCTTCTTGCCATAGGCAATTCGCCCTTGCTCGATGGTGCTACGGCGCCGACTGTTACCAGGGTGAGTGGTATCCTGCTGCTGCTTTTCTTCGCTATCTTCATGCGATACACTTTTTCGCAGGCCTCCTACGCCGCACCCTCCGACCCCTCGGCTGTCGTGGTCAAGCCTATGCCACTATGGAAATCAATTATCTGGGTCGTTGGCGGTCTTGCCGCGTTGGTCTTTGGTGGCGACCGCTTTGTAGCCGGGGCATCAGGCATAGCCTCCGGGTTGGGAGTCAGCGACGCCATCATAGGACTTACAATAGTAGCTGCCGGAACATCCCTGCCCGAACTTGCTACTTCTGTCACGGCAGCCTTGAAGGGTCGACCCGGTATTGCTTTGGGCAATGTGATAGGAAGCAATATATTCAATATCTTCCTTGTCCTTGGTTCGGCTGCTACTATCAGGCCGTTGGCTTTTGGCTCAATAAATAATGTCGACCTCCTCACCCTCACGGTAGCCTGTCTCCTGTTTTGGCTTTTCGGCTGGTTCTTCAAGGAGCGGACAATTACCCGGGTTGAGGGTGGGGTGCTGACGGCTTGTTATATCGCTTATGTAATTATACAGATAACGAATCTGTAGTCTACAAGCTCTTAGAGCTTGTAGACTTCCGTCCCGGCAAGTAGGAAGCACCCTGTGCCGTAGTCGTCAAAGTCGGGGACAGAGTCGTAGGTTACCGGCTGGCCATCCTTTGGCTCTTTACCCGTTCCCTGCACATAGCCTAAGAAACCATCGGGGTGTACAGCGTCTTTGACCATGGCGTTCCATGCCTTGGCGATTGCCGGCAGATACTTGTCTTTGTCAAGAATACCATTATTTACACCCCAAGCCATTCCATAGACGAATAGTGCAGTGCCGGTGAGCTCCTTACCTCCATAATTACTCTCATCGTGCATGCTCACGTTCCAAAATCCATCCTTGCGTTGACATTTCAATGCGGCCTCGCACATTACCGTAAGATCATCGATATAAGCCTGGCGGTGGTGATCGTCGGCCGGTAGTTCGTCGAGTACTCTGACAATGGCAGCCATCACCCAGCCGTTGCCGCGCGACCAATAGCAGTTGGCGCCGTTGGGCTCTTTGTAAGGCGGTACAAAATCTTTGTCCCTCCACCATAGTCCTTCTGCACTGTTATACAGCCCCCCGGCAAGCGAGTCGCGAGTCCATCTGTACATGTTCCAGGCCTTGTCGTTGTAGCGCTTGTCGCCGGTGACTGCACTCATCTTGGCAAGGAGCGGCATTCCCATCTGTATAGCATCAATCCACGTCCAGTCGCCGACCTGCGGAGTGTTGACCAGCATGTTCATGCAAGCCTTTGTCTTTGTGAGTATCTCAGGTTTGGGAGTTAGTCTGTAGAGGTCCACATAGGTTTGGCCACATGCATAGTTGTCGGCATTGCGTGTTGTGGTATTATCACGTCGCATACCCCATTTGAAACCTTCGCCCCATTTGTAGGCATAGTCGTAGTAGCGGTTCTCGGGATAGATGGAATATAGAGCCATCAGACCTTCGAAATATACGGCACGAGTCCAGATATTAGCTTCATATACTTTCTTACGCGAATAATATGGTATGCCAGACAAAGGGTCGGGATGTTGGGCGAGATAGTGGTTGTTGACTTTGATGAGAGTCTGGAGTATCTCCCGGCGGGAAGGAAGTTCTCCGACACCATATCCCGGCACCGACACCAGTAATACGATAAGCGACAGTAGTATGTTTTTCAGCATTTTGATTGTGTTTTTCAAGGTGTTTGATGAGGGAGAGCGACATCCGGATACTGTTAACAGATTCAAAATTACAAAAAATCTCGACAAAAAATTGATTGAGGTTTCAAAAAAGGATAAAAATTTGTGAAAGTAAAATGTTTTTTGTAATTTTGCCGCGCTAAACTATAAGCGACAACAAAATATAACAACAAAATATGATCATCGTACAAGTAAAAGAAGGCGAGCTCATCGAACGAGCTCTCAAAAAGTTTAAACGCAAATTTGAGAAAACAGGCATCGTAAAGGAACTGCGTGCCCGTCAGGCTTTCCAAAAGCCATCGGTAACCAACCGCAAGAAGTTGATGAAGGCTGTATATGTACAGCATCTTCGCGCCGCCGAAGACTAAGCTCGCCAATCTTACTGTAAGATTGCTCATTACAAGAGATTTTCCATAAAATCCGGGCAATCTTTTAGTCATTTATTTGGTTATTTCGGAATAAGTGACTAAATTCGTGCCACACATCGCTCTCCTTTTTGGGATAATGGCAGATGTGTGGCACGTTTTATGCTTTATACCGCGTTCTTCAACTATCTCATGGCAGAGGCCAAGAAATCGCCGGCTACTGTAAAAGCTTATCGCAGCGACCTGGCCTCTTTCCGCCGGTTTCTTTCTGCCGAATTGGGTAAGAGTGACAATCCGGAGGAGGTGACTCTTGCCGACATGCGACTATGGATTAACTATGAGGCTCAACGGGGGCTGAAGGCTGTGAGTCTTGCACGCCGCGAATCGTCGTTGAGGGCTTTCTTCGGATTCCTGCGCCGCAGATACGGATTGGAGATAAATCCCACTGCAAACCTGCGCAGTCCCAAAGTCGACAAGCCATTGCCGGCTTTTGTACCGCAGGATGAGATAGGGGCTATAATCGATTCATATGCTGCCGATGAAAACAGCAATGTTTTTGAGGATGTGCGTAATGGTTTGATTGTGACTATGTTGTATACGACGGGGCTAAGAGCTTCCGAATTGGTGGGGCTGAAAGATTCCGACATTAATGTGAATTCATGTGAACTAAAAGTGCTCGGCAAACGTAATAAAGAAAGAATGATACCTTTTGGCAACGAATTACGGACTATGATAGACTCCTACCGACAATTACGCGACCGAGTGATTCCCGGAGTATCTTCCGGGCCGTTCTTCGTGCGCCCCAATGGCGAGCCAATCTACTACGCAATCGTATACCGCGCCGTACGCGAGGCTCTTGAGTCGGCCGATGTGAAAGCGTCGCGACGCTCTCCACATACATTGAGACACTCTTTCGCTACCGATATGCTCAACAATGGGGCCGATCTCGCTGCTGTACAGAAACTACTGGGACATGCATCGCTTGCCACCACGCAACGATACACCCACCTTTCATATAGAGAACTTAAAAAGAATTATCAACTCGCACATCCACGTGCATTAAAAAAGGAATGATTATGGAAGTAAGAATCCAAGCCATCCATTTCGAAATCTCCGAACGCCTCACCGACTTTATCAACAAGAAAGCAGACCGTTTGGCCCGCCGCTATCCGGATCTGACATACTTCGACGCGACTCTCAAGGTCGTTAAACCCGAGACTGCTAAGAACAAGGAAGTTCTTGTCCTTGTCAATGTCCCCGGCCGCGAGGATGTCGTAGCTTCAAAAATAGCCGATAGTTTCGAGGAGGCTCTCGACCTGTCGATTGAGGCCGTTGAGCGCCAGCTTGAAAAAATGAAAGACGCTAAATGACAGACATCTGAACTATCGCCATGGAGTCCTCCGACTCCATGGCGATAAACAATAGCAAAATATCATGAAATATCTCACACTTGCAGTCTCGGTGATGCTCGCCGCGACAGTTTCTGCTGAGCACTTCAAAGTAATAGCTCCGCTTAGCAAGGACGACGATGGCGCAATGGCTCGGCTTGTCAACTTCGATACGGGAGTCAACATCGACAGTGTCCTTGTCGCCGACGGCGTGGCTACTTTCGAAGGTGAAGTCGACGAACCTTTACTGGCTAATGTGACAGTAGATGGCAACCGGATGCCTGTCTTCATCCTGGAGCCCGGCACAATCTCATTCAATGCCAAAGAAGGCGCATTTGGCTCCATGCTCAACGATCAACTGCGGGAACTTGGCCGCGAACTGTCAGCAATCAGCCGGAAATTCCAAACCGCCGACGAATCCACCGGGGAAGCGCTCTATCGCCGCTATGAGGCTGTCCTCGACAGCGCTATGGAAGCCAACAGCGACAACCCGCTGGGATTCTATATATTCCTTAATACCGACGCAAGCCAAGGCTCGGTAGCCGATTTGCGTAGCACATTCGCAAAGTATCCTGATTTCTCCACCTACAAGAGAGCGAAAACTATGCTCGACGCTGCGGAAAAACGCGAAGCGACACAACCGGGGAATAAGTATGTCGACTTCTCCGTATCCTACGGCGGCAATACTACAAAACTCAGCGACTACGTCGAAAAAGGCAAATACACACTTGTCGATTTTTGGGCAAGTTGGTGCGGACCATGTATGCGTCAAGTGCCGGTCTTGAAAAAACTATACTCCCAATATCACGACAAAGGTCTCGATATCGTCGGTGTCGCTGTATGGGACAAACCGGACGACACCTTGGCTGCCATCAAATCGCACGGACTCTCATGGCCTAACATAATCGATGCCCGGACCATACCCACCGACCTCTATGGAATCAACGGCATACCATGCATTATGCTCATAGGCCCTGATGGCACCATACTCAGTCGCGACAAGCAGGGTGACGAGCTTGTAGCTGAAGTGGAGCGTTATTTCAAATGAGAGCATCGGTGGATTCCCAATTTTCAGACCGCATTTCGCCCTCCATCTCGCATGATGAATGTTACAATTGTTACGACAGTGTGACAATATGGCTAATATCGTAAATTTTCAAAAAATCGTTAAACAATATTCCGAGTTGTCAGTTAATAATTCAGACCGGCATCCATACCGGCTCTCTATTTTTTAATCGTCACTTAACGACAAACAAGAAAGTACCAATGATTACCCGGAAAGTTATTCAGACTCTTTACAAGAAATACCGCAAATTACCCGACAGCCCGGATTGCCTCGATATCCCTCTGCTTTTTGAATGTGCCCCTCAGCATAACATAAAGATAGACATGGATGGGCCACTGGACACCATGGTAATTGGAAGTGTCGATCCGGCTTCACCATTCCACCGTATACCTTTGGAGAGGATACATGCAATAGTGAAATTCGAGGAATGGGTGGCTGTAGTTCTCCATTCATCAATAATATTCCTCAACCGCAAATCGCCACGGGTGAGTATACATGTACAGACCGAGCCTCCATCGCTTTGGGAACGCATACGCAATTTTTTCAGAATATAAGCTTATACAAGCACTAACTATTTGACACGGCTGCCGCTTTGGAATGATTCAAATCTGACAAAGTGGCAGTCAAACTTTTTTGGCACGTCATTTGTTAATTAGGTAGTGTGACAAAACAAGAATAAATATTAACATAAAAAATATAAACACATACCACTATGGGAAAAATTATTGGCATCGACCTCGGAACCACCAATTCCTGCGTCGCAGTACTTGAGGGTAACACTCCCGAAGTAATACCTAACAGCGAAGGTCATCGTACCACCCCCTCCATCGTAGCATTCGTAGATGGCGGCGAGCGCAAAGTAGGTGACCCCGCCAAGCGTCAGGCCGTGACTAACCCGACCCGTACTATATACTCTATCAAACGTTTCATGGGCGAAACATACGACCAGGTAAAGAATGAGATAGAGCGCGTACCATACAAAGTAGTACGTGGCGCTAACAATACTCCGCGTATCGACATCGACGGTCGCGAATATTCACCCCAAGAAATTTCGGCTATGATTCTTCAGAAAATGAAGAAGACCGCCGAAGACTATCTCGGTCAGACTGTGACCGACGCCGTAATCACTGTGCCGGCATACTTCAACGATTCTCAGCGTCAGGCTACAAAGGAAGCCGGTGAAATCGCCGGTCTCAATGTGCGTCGTATCGTTAATGAGCCTACTGCCGCCGCTCTCGCCTACGGTCTCGATAAATCGGACAAAGATATGAAGATTGCCGTATTCGACCTTGGTGGAGGTACATTCGATATCTCTATCCTCGAACTTGGCGACGGCGTCTTCGAAGTCAAGTCGACAAACGGCGACACTCACCTCGGCGGCGATGACTTCGACCATGTAATCATCGACTATCTTGCCGACACTTTCCAGCAGAAAGAAGGAATAGACCTGCGTAAAGACGCCATGGCGCTCCAACGTCTGAAAGATGCTGCTGAAAAGGCCAAGATTGAGCTCTCAAGCGCAACATCCACCGAAATCAACCTTCCCTACATAACCGCTCAGAATGGCGAGCCCAAACACCTCCAGATGACACTTACACGTGCCAAATTCGAGCAACTCGCCGACAAACTCATCCACGCCACGCTCAAGCCCTGCGAGGATGCCCTCCGCGACGCCGGTCTCAAAGCATCGGACATCGACGAAGTAATACTTGTAGGCGGTTCGACACGTATCCCCGCCATCCAGGAACAGGTACAGAAGTTCTTCGGCAAGACACCTTCCAAAGGCGTAAACCCCGACGAAGTCGTTGCCATCGGTGCCGCTATCCAGGGCGGTGTCCTCTCCGGCGATGTTAAAGACGTGCTCCTTCTTGATGTCGTTCCATTGAGCGTAGGTATCGAAACCCTCGGCGGTGTCATGACCAAACTTATCGAGGCCAACACCACCATACCTACCCGTAAGAGCGAGACATTCTCTACCGCCGCCGATAACCAGCCATCAGTAGAAATAAACGTACTCCAAGGCGAACGTCCTATGGCCAAAGACGACAAACTGCTTGGCAAATTCCACCTCGACGGCATTGCACCCGCACCGCGTGGCATCCCTCAGATCGAGGTGACATTCGAAATCGACGCCAACGGTATACTCAATGTATCCGCTAAAGATAAAGCTACCGGAAAGGAACAGAGCATACGTATCGAAGCCTCAAGCGGTCTTACCGACGCGGAAATCAAACGAATGAAAGACGAAGCGGCTGCCAATGCCGAAGCCGATGCTCGCGAGAAGGAACGTGCCGACAAACTCAACCAGGCCGACGCCATTATCTTCCAAACCGAGAAACAGCTCGGCGAACTCGGCGACAAGATTCCCGCCGACAAACGTTCGGCTATCGAGGCCGCAGTTGCAAAACTCAAAGAAGCACACAAGAATGCCGACCTCGCAGGTATCGACGCCGCTATTAAGGAAATCGAAACCACATTCGGTGCTGCCCAACAGGACATCCTCAACGCCCAGGCACAGGCTCAGCAAGCCCAACAGCAGGCTGGAGCCAACCCCGGAGCACAAGGCGGTAACCCCGACGACCACGTCACCGATGTTGACTTCGAAGAAGTGAAATAATCCATCAATTTAGGAATATCTAAATCCATATAAAAGGGTTGCAGTCCTTGCGATTGCAACCCTTTTTAAGGTCTGTTGGATGGCCGACGACGATTGTCGTATTGTTTTATGCCGGTTTATTATTCCTTGTGCCAAATGTAACGGTAGTTGAAACGGCGGTTGGGGGCGGTGTCTCCTCCGGTACATAGCGATATCGGGGTGGTAAGTCCGGATGGATTATCAGCCCATTTAAAGTCGAATTCAATATTTTTGTCTGTGAGCCCGAGTAATTTACGAGGAATCGACAATTCAAGTTCATTGCCTGATACGGCATAGGGAACTCTCGCCACGACAATCCAGCGTTTTCCATCGTAACGCATCACAGATGTCATCCCGTCGCTGCCTATCTGTTTGTTTACAAGGAAGTCGTAGCCGTACCATCCGGTTTCGCTGTCCTTGTCGGCATCGATGAGGAGCAGCATCCAGTTTGGATCGGAAGAGGGCGTGAGTACACTATCAGTCCGTACGTAGAACGCGATGTCTTTTTTACCTACGGCTACTTTCGATTCTACGATGTCGTTCCTTCCCGAGATATCGATGTAGTGATTATGAGCATAGCCATGGTGGTTTCGGTGAGATACGTCGCCTATAGGGTCGAAGTAGAACGACTCGATATTTTCCCAATCACTGAAATCTCCATCGACTGTTGCCGATGCTAATCCATGATGCTCGGGTATGGGCCTGGCGCCTTTGTAGCGACGGATGTTTTGAGCCAACTGCATGTAATAGTTATCGGTGTAGGCTCCTTTTGCCGGCTGTATGGTCCGATTGAACTCTTCGTTGTATTGGTCGACGAAATAAAATGTGTTGTCCTTGCGACCGAGGAAGTTGTCGGGTCCATTGGGTTTTCCGTCGGGCGTCAGCCCCATACGGTATTTACCGGCAGTCCATTCATTCCAATCGTTGACATACACGAAATCAGGGTCGACACTAAGCGCCTCATCCCATCTGTCCTGAAAATAGATGCCATAGGCTGCAGGATTGTCGACGGTACGCCCCAGCCATGGCACATAAGCACTGTCGGGCATATCATATTGGTTCAGAGGTGGCTGACCTGTAGATACTCTCCAGCTTTTACCTGTAATCGATATCGGATGCTGTCCGGCAGTCACTGCCATCTCCTCTATACGCCCATTGTGAGTGGCGGCTCGCCCCAAGGGCGGCAGAGAACTGACAAGGCTATCGTTCATCTCATAGCCGAAGCACCAATTGTCCTCGGTACCTGCATAGGGCTTTCCACCCCATTTTGAATACCCCCACCACATATTGCGCATGGTGAAGAAATCTTTGACGGCCCGGGAGTAATCTTTCATAAACTCGGAGGTGTATTCAGGATTGCCATAGTGGGGATTGGCAGGATCGGTGGCTGCCGCAGGATCGTAACTCGGATTGGGGTTGGGCTCGCCCTCTCCATTTGCATCAAGGTCGGGACGCATATTGCACAGCATAAGGGGCTTGCCATCCCAATAGTACCATAAATCGCTATACTTGCCCGGTTTATAGTAGCGACGGTAGATTTGCTCGGTGCATGTAATCGGTTTGCCGTTGAATGTCCAAAAACAAATTTTCGGTACTTTGTTGCCCTTTGCTTTCATCTTCTCCATCACATCGAAGAGGGTGTCCCACTGTTGCCAGTAGCAGGCACCGTTGGTTACATCGAGGATTAGCACATCGACCCCGGCATCGGTTAACATAGAGATGTCCTTTTCCATCACCCATCGGTCGAGACTGAGAAAATATCCCATCTCCGGCTCGCCCCAATGATAGCTTCCGGGTAAGGTCCATAATCCGGTTTTATCGGTGAATCTCGCTTCGGGATTAGCCTCAAGGGTTTGAGTGACATCTCGATAGTCGGACGGGATGTTATAATTGCCTTCGCCGTGCCATGTGATATAGAATATACCGACGGTACGTTCTTTATCGTTTTTGAGCGAGAGGGTGTCGGCAGATGGCATCTGCCGCTTCAATGCATCGGTAGCTACCCAGGTATCCTGCATCAGGTCGCGTTCGGGCACGACAGCAAATGAAGAAAGACAAATAGCCACAGCGATGAATGTGCTTGTGAGTCGCATGTGCTTAGAGAGTTAGATTAGTTTTTAAGGTTTGTGCCTACAAAAATACAAAAAAGACACCATCCGACAAAATATTCTTATTCGTCTTCGGTGTCTCTTGTTACTATTTGTGTATCGTTGGCTTGTTCGGTAGTGGCGATGAGGCCGATGTATCGTTACTAAAACGAATATTCCGTTGGAGAGCTCTAAGCCAAGTGCATAAGGTCGCGGTATATGTCGAATGCCGCGCCAATCTGTTCGGGCGTGGCGGTGACATTGATGTGTGGCACTCCTACAGCCGAGAGCAGAGTGAAGTTGATTTGATTCGGATCAACATTCTTTTTGTCCTGGCGCATGTCGTTGATTAAGATGGGATAATCGTCGCAGGTTATCTGATGTGCGCCATAGTTGTCGAGGATATACGCGGCGAATCTGTGGAGTTCGTCAGAGGGGAAATTCAAGAGCATGTTAGACAGTACAAGCTCCACTACCAATCCCCATGCCACTGCATAACCATGAGGTATAGGTGAGCCTTGGCGAGCAGCATAGGCTTCGAGAGCGTGGCCTGCGGTGTGGCCTAAATTCAGAGCCTTGCGTATACCTGTCTCGGTGAGGTCTGACTCTACGATTCTCGATTTCACCAGCACGCTCTCTTCGATGAGCGGCAGCATGTTTGTCGTATCGAGCAAGGGACGTATAGGGCTCTTGGCAAGGAGTTTGCCCAGAATCTGCGGATTCTCCAGTAAACCGTGCTTCAGCATCTCGGCATAGCCCGACAGTATTTCCTGCTCCGGCAAGGTGTTGAAGTAAATCGTGGAGATAATGGCAGCCTCAGGCTCGGTGAATGTGCCGAGTTGATTTTTCAGTCCGTTGAAGTTTATGCCTGTCTTGCCACCTACCGAAGCGTCGACGGCGGCGAGCAGAGTGGTGGGTATGTTGATGCACCGCATACCGCGTTTGAATGTAGCAGCGGCGAATCCGCCCATGTCGCTCACTGCGCCTCCCCCGAGATTTATCACCAGTGTCTGCCTGGTGGCCTCATAGTCCGACAATTGCTGCCAAAGGTCGGTGAGCTGGTCGAGATTCTTATTGCTGTCGCCGGGTTCTATTGTTATCACTTTTGCTCCGGCAGCCACCTGAGATTCATTTACGAGTAATGGTAATGCAAATTTGGCTGTATTGGTGTCTGCGACAATCACTACCTGAGGATTGCCGGCTTCGGCGACAAGACCGTCGACGGTCTCGCCTACAAGATTGGTGAAGATAAGTTTCTGTTTCATGAGTCTGCTGTTTTAAGTAATAACAATCGGGAAACGATTTCAGCACACTCTTCCATTGAATTAATCTCGATATCGGCTCCGGCATCTAAGAGACAACCTTGCGGCAGAGGTCCTGTGCGGACACCTATCGTGAAAGCTCCCGAACGAGAGGCCGACTCTACTCCGAGAGGGGCATTGTCGATGCCTATGGCCTGCCATGGTTGTGCGTTGGCTTTAGCAAGCCCCATAAGGTAGGGCTCGGGGTCGGGTTTGCCTTTTTTTACATCGAATGCAGTCACCCTCTGTTGAGGAGGGAAAGCTCCGGGATACATCCGATCAAGACGGTCGAGATTCGACCTCTGTCCGGAACCTGTGACGAGCACACATTTAGCTCCACCTTCTAAGGCTGCTGTTGTCGTCGATGGAGCCCCGACGATAACTGGCGGTTCCCCCATCGATTTGAATATCTCGCATTTACGCTCATAGAGCCTATGTATTTCCTCCTCCGTTGCCGGCCGACCGAACTGGCGTCTTATAAGTGTGTCGATAGTCGATGCTCCGGTGCGTCCCTCATAGGCGTAGAACTCGTCTTTTGCAGCCTCTATACCGTTCTCGTCGCATACTTGTTTCCATGCCACGCAATGCCCCGGCATAGAGTCAAAGAGAATACCGTCCATGTCGAACATCACAGCTGTCGGTTTCGTCAGCATATGTCCTGTACGGCGACGGTAGCGTCCCAAGGCTTCTTCAATCCTTCTTTCCATCACTTTTTATATAGGCATCTGTATTTCTTTTGGTGTTGTCGGACTCTGACGGCATCGGTGTATTATCATCGCTGTCGTGGCCGGAGCCCGGAATTGCAGGTATAAGACCTTCGCGTATCAATGCCAGCGAATCGGCATGGCTCAGACCAGTGTCGGGGCCTTCGAGGTCGCCGATATGTACCGGAGCTTTCACATCGATGCGGGCGAAGCGGGAGTTCTGTACGCCGCGGCGGAACACTCCTTCAATCTGCTTTATAAGGTTGACACGTGCCGTATCGACCATGCTCACGC
>N._stephensi_709_foregut__coassemble_595_pt1 | contig 12760 bp, 10 predicted proteins | sample N__stephensi_709_foregut__metabat2_low_PE_005 | metagenome-assembled genome bin N | reverse complement strand
GAAATGGGCACTAAAAAACGCCGAAAAAACTTTCCGCCGTTAAAGTTGGGTTAGGCCAATTTTCACGATTGGCAATCTCATATAGAGCAGAATTAGATAAACCTAATCTCTCTTGAACTTCTTTTGAAGTGTAGAACTCAGTTATTTCAGTCCTCTGATTTCGTAGTTTGCTCTTATACTCGTTCCGACCATCAAATAGTTTGTCTAAATGATTTCGTCCGATTAGAGTTTTGCCTTTTAGTTGAAGGCATGGGATGGAATTAACGGAAAGATAGTTGTAAAGGCTTCGCCTACTAACGCCCAGTAATTTTGCACACTGGGTAGGAGTGAGAAATTCAATTTCCTCCACCATCTTCGTTTCTGACGAAAACGAGGCGTATTCCATTTTGTACGCTTCAAGTTTTGCTTGTCGCTTCCTTTCCTTGTATGCCAAACCGGAGCATCGATGGCTGCAATACTCCGTTGATGTTTTGCGAGCGATGAACTCGTTTCCGCACCATAGGCACTTCTTTTTGATTTCGATGTTACTGCTCATTTTTTAATTATTTTGAGTGGTTATTTCGCCAGTTATTTCGCCAAAAGTGTGCAAGGGCGTGCAAGGGCGTGCAACCGTGTGCAAATCGTCCGCGACCTCTCTGACAAAATTTCACGATTGTACGGCGAGATACAACCGAGGTACAAAAATGGGCTGAAAAACTGTTAGAAACTGTCAGAAACGAGCAGTAAGAGCAAAAGAAAAGCGCCCCATAAAGGACGCTATACTAACGGATTGTAACAGATTGTGACAGTTTCTGACAATTAGGTCATTTACCGATGCAGAATGTGCGAAATGACAACACAGATATCTTATTATCAGTGTATTAGGTGTAAATTTCAAAATCATCGCGCAACAGAAACGCAACAGGGTTGACGCACGCGCAAAGCATCTGATTAGCTGTACAGTTAGGTCAGGCGCAACATGGCGCAACATTGAAATTTTTTCAGGCGCAACAGCACTACTTTCCCACGCAGAAGTGGCTGAATATGTTGTTTAAGATTTCGGGAGTGGTGATGGATCCGGTTATGGAGGAGAGATGATGAATGGCTTCACGTAGGTCTTGGGCGGCAAGGTCGCTGGGAATGTTGTTGCGAAGGGCTTCTGTGAACTGTCGGAGATACTGAGCAGACAGGTCGAATGCATGGGCATGACGTGCGTTAGCCACTATTATGTCGGTTTCGTCTATCTCTGATGTAATTTTTTCTGTTATTGTCTCTTTTAGTCTTGCGATGCCTTCTTCGGTTGCAGCCGAACATGGTAATATGGTGTAATCAGGATAGGCTTTTTCCCATTCTTTAATGTTGAACTGAATTGCTACATCGCACTTATTGAGCAAAATAATGGTTGTTTTGGGATTGTAGATGTCAATCTCCTTTCGTTGTGTCTCGGGTTTTCCTTTGCTGGATATGTCGACGACAAATAGTACCAATCCTGCAGACTTGGCTGCTGTTTTGGTTCGCTCTATTCCTATTTGCTCAATAGGATCTTTTGTTTTTCGCAGTCCTGCCGTATCTTGTAGTCGTATCTTGTAATCTCCTAATTCGATTGTGTCTTCAACGATATCTCGAGTGGTTCCGTGGATATCTGATACAATGGCTTTGTCATCGCCAAGCAATGTGTTGAGTAGAGATGATTTACCGGCGTTGGTGCGCCCGATGATGGCTATTGGTATTCCATCTTTGAGTGCATGACCTTGGCGGAAGCTGTCGGATGCATTTTGTAGTTGTATTGCAAGTTTATCCGAGATTTTGAGCAGTTGTGACCTGGAAGCGAATTCGACGTCTTCTTCTGAGAAATCAAGTTCGAGTTCCAATAGCGATGCCAGTTGGAGTAGCTCTTGTCGCATTGTTTCTATTTTATTAGAATATGTTCCGCGCATTTGCGACATTGCGAGTCTGTGGGCTGCCTTAGATGATGATGCGATAAGGTCGGCAATTCCTTCGGCTTGAGCGAGGTCTATTTTTCCGGTTCGAAAGGCTCTTTGCGTAAATTCGCCCGGGAGCGCGAGTCTGCATCCCGCATCTATCAGCGATTGAATTAGCCGTGATTGAATCCATCTTGATCCATGTACACCGAGTTCAATAACGTCTTCGCCGGTAAATGATGAGGGATTTTTGAATAGGGTGAGAAGTACTTCGTCGAGTGTGTTACCCTCGTAATCGTTTATTTTACCAAGATGAACAGTGTGGCTGTCGACTGTATTGAGATTCCGTCCTTTCCATAATTTAGCTACAATATCGAGTGCCTTACGACCACTCACCCTTATAATGGCGACACCACCGCTACCATGAGGGGTAGATATGGCACATATGGTGTCCTCGGGATTATATATCAATGTATCATGCATTTGTCAACGTTTGCTTCTGTTCCATATTTTGTAGTTGTCGGATGCTTCTATTTCATTCTCAATTTCGTCGGGCAGACATTGGAAGAAGTCGAATCCGGTGATGGCTTCAATATTGTCGATGGTGGTTGCCATCATTTCTATACCGTCTTCGGTCGGATGATTTGGCATTATGAATCCAATACCACGGGGTGGGATAGAGTAGGGCGATAGTATTACTTTGAAAAATCGTTCGGGAACTGTAATTTTGCTGTTCCCTATCGAGTTGGTGAGGACATCGCTGAGTATTGGCCCGCAGATAATTATCAGAGCGCTGTCGCGTATAGCCCATTGGCGGCATTTATTTTCGAGTGTAGACCATCTTCCGCTATTGATGCTGTGATCTTGAGGACATACATTGGTAAGATAGTGAGAGTCTGCCATAGCTTTGCTACTCCATTTCATGTCTCCTGCCGGAGCCATATGTCCTCTGTCATATCCGGATTTGCGGTAATCTTCCAAGGTCGCGCATCCTTCCACTGTATTGTCTGCTTTGAATTTCGACTCCCGTGGTTCGCTTCCACAGCTTTCTTCTGCAGTAAGTTCCCAAGCCACGTAATTGGGCTGATGATGCTTACGGTTGAAGTTTACTTTAAATCCGGTGTATTCGATGATTTGTTGATCGACATCATCGGGTATATCCACCGTAGTAAGGCATTCGGTTGCAATACTGGCATTTATAGCGGCCGGAGTTTCGCCGGATACATGTGAGTAATATGAAATGATGCCAACCGTCAGTACGACCGATATCACAACTTTCGCAACATTTTGGGTTAATTGAGCCGGTCTTTTTTTTCGTTCACGTTTGCGTTGGATATATGATTCTGTATTATTATTGTTCATAGTTTGAAAGTGTGCTTGTCAGATTGTCGATATTGTCTTTGGTGTGTGAAGCCGACAGGCTTATCCTTAGCCTTTCACTGCCTGGCGGTACGGTCGGTGTGCGTATTGCCATTACAGTTAAATTGCTATTTGCTAAACATATAGCCATGTCTACGGCTTTTTGTGGATTGCCGGTAATTATCGGTTGAATATGACTTTGATTCCCTGACCCAAGTTTTATTCCAAGATAACGGCTGATTTCTTTCAGATGAGTCCTCTCTTCTTCCATATCGAGAGCCTTCTTGAATATGAATTCGCTCCACTGCATATTAAGCGGCGGCAAGGCTGTAGAAAAAATAAAGCTCCTTGCCTTATTAACTGCCCACTGTTTTATTGCAGCGTTTGTCAATGCAAAAGCGCCTACCGAACAAAGTGCTTTCCCAAAAGTTCCAACAATCACATCTATCTCATCGGAGTCTTCTCCCAGGGACATAGACAGCCCAAGACCGGACGGTCCTTCCACTCCTACAGCGTGAGCTTCGTCGACATACAGCAGGGAGTCCGAATAATGACGCTTCAGTTCTACGAGCTGCCTTAGAGGTGCCGTATCTCCATCCATACTGTATATACTCTCTACTAAGAATAATATTTTGTTGCCTTGACCTGTCGCTTTATCTGCAAGCAGTCGGGCGTGTTCAATATCGTTATGTCGGAATCTGAAAAATGGCACACCCGAGAGTTTCATTCCGTCGATTATGCTTGCATGCACTAATTTGTCGGCTATTATCACATAGCCTGGTCTTGCCAAAGCTGCTACAAGTCCGGTATTTGCATGATACCCACTGTTAAAGATCAGAGCCTCTCGACCGTAGGCTTCCTTCAGTGTTTCCTCAAGATTGAAATACATATATTGATGCCTCGACAGCAGCCTGCTCGCCGAGGCCGACATCAGCATATCCTCAGGACGTAATGTTTCGAAGAATTCCTGCCTCAGATCAGATCTCATACCGATGCCTAGGTAATCATTACTTGTGAAGTCGATTCTACATGAGCGGCTTGTATCGTCGGGAATAGTGCGTAGATTGCCCATTGCGGCAAGATGCTGCAATTCTTCAGTAGTTGTCATTGTCGCTTACCAATTTTACCAGCGCACGGCAGAGAGTACGTAACTGGTCGTCTTCAATAATATAAGGGGGCATTATATAGCAGTTATGGCCGAAAGGTCGAATCCACACACCCATGTCGACACAGCTTTTCTGAAATTTTCCTACATCTACACATCCTTTGGTTTCTATCACACCAATCGACCCCAACACCCTCACATCGGCAACTTGTTCAAGACCTGAGGCTGCGGCCAATTCTACGGACATTATTTTAGATATATTGTCGATTATTTTGTGCATATCCTTTTCCCTCAGCATATTGAGCGACTCAAGTGCGATTGCACAGCTCAATGGGTTTGCCATAAAAGTAGGGCCATGCATCATCACTCCGGCCTCACCGCGGGATATTGTATCAGCTACATCTTGTGTGGTCAATACAGCGCTCATGGTCAGATATCCCGCTGTAAGGCCCTTACCTATTGTCATTATATCGGGCTCAACTCCTGCGTGTTCCCATGCGAAAAATTTTCCTGTGCGCCAAAATCCTGTGGCTATTTCATCAAATATCAATAGGACATCATACCTGTCGCACAATTCACGAGCGACCTTAAGATATTCGGGATGATAGAACCACATGCCTCCGGCACCCTGTACAATGGGCTCGAGTATAAGGGCGGCTATATCGTGGTGATGTTCCTCAAAAATCTTTACAAGAGGCTCAATATCCTTGGAGTCCCATTCACCTCCGAATCTCAATTGAGGCTGTGGGGCGAAAAACCGTATTGGCAATGCAGGTCCAAAGGCTCCGTGCATACCCGTGACGGGATCGCATACACTCATGGCGTTCCATGTATCGCCGTGGTAGCCCCTGCGTATTGTCACGAAATTGCTTTTAGCATGATTTCCGCTCTTCGATACAGCGGCCTGAATAGCCATTTTCATAGCGACCTCTATAGCTACCGAACCTGAATCGGCGTAGAAAATATTGTGCATTGATGGGGGCGCTACCTCAAGCAGGGCTTTGCCAAGGTCTATGGCAGGTTGATGAGTTAGCCCTCCGAACATCACATGACTCATCTTCGACATCTGTCTCGCCGCAGCATCGTTGAGTCTTTCATTATTGTACCCATGAATCATACACCACCACGACGACATACCGTCGATGATTCTACGCCCATCCGACAACTGTATTTCGACTCCCGATGCCGATTCAACCTTGTAGGTGGGAAGAGGATCTATCGTGGATGTATAAGGATGCCAAAGGTGTTCTCTATCCCATGGGTCATGTAAAGAGTGCGAGGTGTCCATTTTTTGTAATCTGCGAGCTGTAATTTTTATGCAAAATTACTAAATTCAAATGGCTTCTGCAACCCTAACGAGTGTGGTCGCTCTCTATTGTCATCGTCGGGCAATGTAGCTATGATACTTGCAAGTGGCGCTGTAGTCTTAGAGCTTGTTTAAGCAAGCTCTAAGTATATCTTATTGCAAAAAGCCCTCTCATTGCATTCAGTACCGCAATTATCAGTACACCAACGTCAGCGAAAATGGCCAGCCACAGGTTGACAATACCGAAAGCACCCAAAACAAGACATATGGCTTTGATTCCAATAGACATGATGATATTCTGCCATACGATACCCATACTCTTGCGGGATATTTTCAGAGCCATATCTATTTTCATAGGGTCATCGTCCATCAGCACTATGTCAGCTGCATCAATGGCTGCATCGCTACCAAGAGCCCCCATCGCTATCCCTACATCAGCCCTTGTAAGTACCGGTGCATCGTTGATACCATCGCCCACATAAGCAATTTTCCCTGATGCTTCGTACTGGTCCATTATATATTGCATCTTCTCTACTTTCCCTGCCGGCAGCAATCTGCTGTATACGGTATCTATCCCCAACTTCTTGGCAACGCTTTCTGCTACCGTATTATTATCGCCTGTCAACATTATTGTATTGCGGATACCATCGGCACGCAGGGCATCGATTGCCATAAGGGAGTCGTCTTTTAAGGTATCGTCAAGGGTAATATAGCCACAATATTTATCTCCGACAGCGACATGGACTACTGTACCTGCGTATGAGGTATCGGAAATCTCAATGCCAATATCTCTCATCAAACGAGCATTGCCCACTGCAACAGTATTTCCCTCTACTATTGCAGTCAGGCCCATCCCCGGATGTTCGTGTATATTGTCGGCATGAGGCAGATTGAAGTGGCAGGCTTCGGCCAGCGAACGTGCTATCGGATGATTCGATGAACTTTCAACAGAAGCAGCATATCGTAGCAAAGTGTCGGCATCAATTTGGCCGCGAGGCTCTATCGTGGTTACTTTGAATACTCCTTGAGTGAGGGTGCCGGTTTTATCGAACACTACCGTACGCACTTTCGACATGATCTCGAGCGTGTCGGCCCCCTTAATCAATATCCCGTCGCGACTTGCTCCTCCAATGCCCGCGAAGAACGACAATGGTATACTCACCACAAGAGCACATGGACAACTAATTACAAGAAAAGTGAGAGCACGGTAAATCCATGGGTAGAATGTGGCTCCATCTAATGTTGCACCCTTGAACACTATGAGGAAAAACGGAGGAAGCAATGCCAAGGCCAAAGCACAGTAACATATCGCCGGAGTATATACTTTTGCAAATCTGGAGATGAAAGTCTCGGAGTGAGCTTTATGCGTAGACGAATCATCTACGAGCTCGAGAATTTTAGCTACGGTGGAGTCTTCAAAAGCTTTAGAGGTCTTTATCTTGATGACTCCGGCCAAATTGATACAGCCGTTCGCTACACTATCGCCGGGCCCTATGTCGGTAGGTTTTGATTCACCAGTGAGAGCAGAAGTATTGAGTGTCGAAGTGCCTTCGACGACCACTCCGTCAATCGGTATTTTCTCTCCGGGATGAACCACTATGATTTCTCCGACAGCTACCTCGTCGGGGTCGACTTTTTCGACCTCATCACCTCGCATTACAAATGCATAATCCGGACGCAGATCCATAAGGGAGGCTATACTCCGGCGGCTTCGCCCCACAGCATAACTCTCGAAAAATTCGCCTATCTGATAGAACAGCATAACAGCTATCGCCTCACTGTAGTCGCCGCTGCCGTCGCATATGGCAAGAGCAAACGCACCGATGGTGGCAACAGCCATAAGAAAATTCTCGTCGAAGACACGGCCGCGCATAATTCCCAGCCATGCTTTGCGTAATATATCGTAACCTATAACCAAATAGACGGCGATATACAACATAAAACGACTGAAGCCTGTGACTTGTACGAACCAAAGTATGACTGTAGCCACAGCCGCAACAATTATGCGGATCAGCATATTACGCTGTTTCGGTGTCATAGTATGGCAAAGTCAGGTTCTATACGTTTGGCCGTGCGGATAATGTTGTCCAGCACAGCATTGCTGTCTACCCCTTCAGTGAAATAGATTTTCATTTTACCGGTGATAAAGGATATCGAGGCTTTGTCGACTCCATCAAGTTCATTTATGGCAGCTTCTACCAAGTTGGCACAGTTGGCGCAATCAATTTCGATGTCGAATATCTTTTTCATATTGAACTTATTTAGACTAATTTGAACACGAAGATTGGGCTTTGAGATTCCAAAATGATTGATGAGTGTGAAGAAAAGGGCTCAAATATGCGGAATATTAACATCTTGTAATATGTTTACTAAGTTATTTTTTAATCGTCACTTAAATGAGTTCGGTAGCAAAATTAGATATTCGCTCTTGCAACCGGATTGCAAACAATAAAAACACACTCTTGTCGTTTGATAAATATGAGAGAAGCTGAAGACATCCTGATAAGCCGGGGAGTAAAGCCAACGGCCAACCGTATACTTGTCCTGTCCGCATTGATAAAAATGTCGCGACCTTCCAGTCTTGCGGATATTGAGGTCGAGATTGGTACCATGGATCGCTCGAGCGTGTTTAGGTCGCTTAATCTTTTTCTTGACAAGGATATTGTACATGGAATAGATGATGGGAGCGGGTCTCTCAAATATGAGGTCTGTCATGGCGATGGTCATTGTTCTTTGGCCGATATGCATGTACATTTTCATTGCGAGGTCTGCCACGCAACGATATGCATAGAGTCTCTCCCTGTCCCATTGGTCAAATTGCCCGCCGGCTTCGATGCACACTCGGTCAATTACATAATCAAAGGTATATGCCCGTCATGTAATAAAAATTGAGTTTGTACCGATTGAATTACTCTTAGAGCTTATATTTTTATCATTCCTTAAAAATACAGCCCGATACTGATGAAGTACCGGGCTGTATCTGCTATTTATTGTATATCAATATGTTTTGCGTTTTTGAACATCCTCGTACATCTTGTTGTTGCCAAGGTTGTAGTATGCGTTCTCGAGATAGTTGAGAACGTCGCGGTTGTCGGGATTAAGTTGATAAGCAGACTCAAGCAGGGGGATTGCTTGGTTGAAGAGGGGTTTGATCTTTTCGTTAAGGTAAACATCGTACTCTGCCTGGCTTGTGGGAGCGGTGTCGCCGAGTTTGAAGGCTTTCTCGCAGAGCGAACGGCCATAGTTGTAAGCTGCCTCTGCATCCTCGTTGTTAAGATTGTATGCCTTCTCATATGACTGCATAGCGCTGTCGAGGTCGCCGGTGTACTCGCTGATGATGCCCTTTACTACATAGTACTGCGAATTGCCCGGATCCTGCTCGATTGCTTGGTTGATTGACTTGAACGCATTGTCGTAGTCTTTCTTGGTCAAGTAGTAGTTGGTAATCTGGCGGATATACTGTGTGTCCTCCTTACCGAAAAGTGGCATTGCTTTCTGAGCCACCATGAAAAGGGTATCGTTCTTTCCAGACACCTGGGCTACCGACATTGCGTAGTCGTAAGCGTTCTTCTTATCATAGCCGAGGTCGATGGCTTTGAGGAAAGCGTTCAGCGCGTCGTCGAGACGTTCTACTTGCCAAGCCGCAATACCTTGATTGAAAGCCACACCACATACTATGGAGTCTTGAGCCATAGGATTCTTCTCTATGGTCTTTTGGAGCTGGGGCATTTGTGTGAGATCGATGAAGATGCCGAAAGCTTTATAGGCGTCGTCATATTTGGCGTAATTATAAAGCTCGGCTCCTGCCATATAGTAGTCGTTGAGGTGACCGGCGAAGGTGTCAAGTATTTTCTTGCTGTTCTTAGCCTTGGGATTGCCTTTCTTGTCAATCACGGTGTCTACCGCGAGAGCTTTCATATAGTATTCGTAGCCGGGGATAAGAAGCAAATCCTGGTTGATGGTGTCCTGTGCGTTCTTGAACATGTGGAGTTGCTTGTTGGCCACAAGTTTGTCGTATTGGTCGTAAGCGACTTTGCCGGGAATCATCCATGTGTCGGAGTTTCCTGCTGTTTCGGGATCGGAAAGCGCGGGAGTGAGAATATTGACTACCTCAGTGAGAGACTTACCCTCTTTTACAGCACGTTGTGCGTCTTTGACTGCTGTCTGCTGAGCGGAGGCGCATACAGCTACCCCCAGGGCAAGTGCCATTAAAGTGATACGTTTCATTTTGATATTGTGATTTAAGTTAGAATTTACTGGTCGGTATCGTCGTCGGATTCGACTATGGTTTCGGATTCGTCGTCGGGTTCTGCTTCGTCATCGGCTGTACTTTCGTTTATGTCGAGTTCGGGTAGTTCCTCAGCGTCGGGGGCTATCTGCATCACTTCTTCTTCGGGGTCGGCTTCTACGCAGCATACCGATGCGATGGCATCGTTGCGCTTGGTAAGGTTAATGATGCGGACGCCCTGGGTGTATCGGCCCATGACACGTATGTCGGCCACATGTACTCGCAAGATAACACCCGAACGGTTGACTATCACGAGGTCGTTGTCGTCGTTGACACTCTCGAAGGCTATGAGTTCTCCTGTCTTGGCAGTGACATTGAGTGTCCTCACACCTTTGGCGCCACGGCTTGTCTTGCGGTAGCTGTCGATATACGACCTCTTGCCATAACCGTTCTCCGAGAGGACAAGAATGGTATTGGCGCTGTTCTCCGGCACTGTTACCATGCCTATCACAGCGTCGTCGCCGTCGTCGATGCGCATGCCGCGCACACCGGAGCTTACTCGACCCATGTTGCGGATTTCGCTCTCGCTGATGCGTACAGCCCTACCATGACGGTTGGCCATAAGAATTTCGCTGTTTCCGTCGGTGAGCTCTACACCTATCAGTGTGTCGCCCGGACGAAGGATAATAGCTTTCTTGCCTTTGGCAAGCACACGTGCGTATTCACTAAGTTGTGTTTTCTTTATCACACCGTTTTTGGTTGCGAACACAAGGTAGTGGTTGGCGGTATATTCAGGGTCGTCGAGTTGCTGGCAACGGATGAATGTCCTCACCTTGTCGCCGGGCTCGATTGTGAGCAGATTCTGAAGCGCACGGCCTTTACTGTTCTTACCGCCTTCAGGTAGTTCGTATACGCGCATCTTGTATACAAGACCTTTGTCGGTGAAGAAGAGCATGTAGTTGTGCATCGATGCCATATATACGTGCTCGATGAAGTCTTGGTCGCGTGTAGTTGTGCCGCGCGATCCCATTGTGCCTCTGTTTTGTGCTCTGAATTCTGCGAGCGGAGTACGCTTGATATATCCCATGTGCGATATGGTGATTATCATATCGTCGTCGGCATAGAAGTCGGCAGCGTCGAACTCGCCTGCTGTATACTCGATTCGTGTCCGACGAGCGTTGCCGTACTTGTCGGCTATCTCGCGCATCTCACTCTTGATAAGTTCTTTGAGAACATTTTCATCGCTGAGTATGAGCTCCAGCTCTTTGATGCGGGCGTGTATTGTATCTATCTCCTTCTGGAGGTCGTCGACGGCAAGACCGGTGAGGGCGCGTAGACGCATGTCTACTATCGCCTGTGTCTGTGGTTCGGAGAGCCCGAATCGTTCCGACAGACGTGTGCGTGCGCTTTCGGTGGTCTGGGAGGTCTTTATTATTTGGATAACCTCATCGATATTCTGCACGGCAATCATCAGACCTTCGAGTATATGGGCTCGATCCTTGGCCTTGCGTAACTGGAATTCGGTACGCCGTGTCACCACTTCGCGGCGGTGGTCGTTGAATGCCTGGCAGATTTCCTTGAGGTTCAATGTTTTCGGGCGGCCATGCACGAGGGCTACATTATTGACACTGAACGACGACTGCATAGCTGTAAGTTTATACAGCTTGTTGAGCACAACATTGGCGTTAGCATCGGAACGGAGGGTGATGACTATGCGCATTCCGTCGCGGTCTGATTCGTCGTTGATGTTGGCGATACCGTCGATTTTCTTTTCCACCACAAGGTCGGCGATGCTCTTGATCATCTCGGCACGGTTGACCCCATATGGTATCTCTGTGACAACAATCAATTCATGCTCAGCTTTCTGCTCTATCTCAGCCTTTGCGCGGAGCACTATGCGTCCACGCCCGGTATGGTAGGCTTCGCGTACACCGTCATAGCCGTAGATTGTGCCGCCGGTAGGAAAGTCGGGAGCGGGAATGTATTGCATCAGCTCATTGATTTCCATATCGGGATTGTCAATCAAAGCGATACATCCGTTGATGCTCTCAGTAAGGTTGTGTGTGGGCATGTTGGTCGCCATACCCACGGCTATACCCGAAGCACCGTTGACAAGTATATTGGGGAAACGGGTAGGAAGCACAAGCGGCTCTTTGCGTGTATTGTCGTAGTTTGGTTGGAAATCGACTGTGTCTTCATCTATATCACGCAGCATTTCCTCGCCGAGTTTGGCAAGACGTACCTCGGTATAACGCATCGCTGCAGGTCCATCGCCGTCAATCGAACCGAAATTGCCATGTCCGTCGACCAAAGTATGCCTCAATGACCACCACTGAGCCATACGCACTACTGTACCATATATCGAAGAGTCGCCGTGGGGGTGATAATTACCCATGACTTCACCGACACACTTGGCCGACTTCTTGTGCGGTTTATTACTGTTATTACCCATTTCGTTCATGCCGAAAAGCACACGACGATGCACAGGCTTCATGCCGTCGCGTACGTCTGGCAGGGCTCGCGACACTATCACCGACATTGAATAGTCGATGTAGGCCGTCTTCATCTCATTTTCAATATTAATCTTAAATATGCGATCTTCTTCCAACATACTTATTATGGAATGTTATAACATAATGCACGACAGGCGAAATTTTCATTCCATACTGTCAAGGCAAAATTTCATACAAAGTTAAGAAAAAATTTTTAATTTTCAGCTACAATTTCCTCTCTTGTGTGAAAAAAAATGCGAATTCACTGATTTACTTTTTTCAGAACTAATCCTTAGTGATTTTAAGCCATTTGCCGTAGGTCAACATCCTCCAAATCCACTCCAGTGGACCAAACCGGAATAGACTGAG
>N._stephensi_709_foregut__coassemble_584_pt1 | contig 12857 bp, 9 predicted proteins | sample N__stephensi_709_foregut__metabat2_low_PE_005 | metagenome-assembled genome bin N | reverse complement strand
GGGCGTAGAGATAGTTGACTTCGTTGGCCGTGTCGCGGACGAGTTTTTCGGCGGGGTGATGGTTGATGGCTCTCATCAGACGCAGACGGTCGACTATCATGATGATAATCACACGTATATCTTCGGCAAAGGTGAGCAGGAGCTTGCGGAAGTTCTCACTTTCTACCGAGGGGCTCTTGCTATAGAGGCTGCGAACTTTGTTGAGCCCGCGCACCATCTTGACTATGTCATCGCCCCACCGGTCGGAGAGTGTGGCGTCGATTTTTTCTTCGGGCACTAATGCCGACAGTATCACCGCCAGGCATATGTTTCGGTCGGCACCGAGGCTTTGGCATATGCATACGCTTGTGTCGAGTGCCGCTATGAGGGGATGGAATCCGAAACGGTCGCGGACAACATTGCCCGAGGTCGCATGGACGGCCACGAGGCTTTTGATACCTTCGATGTCCTGACGTGAGAGTTGTCCGTCGAACGATTCTACTATCTGCCGGTAGTCGGCCAACGCTGTCTTTTTTTCTTTGTCTGTAAGATAATTCTGTGCCATATAAAAATAAGAGAACAACTATGTGTGCCAAGTCTGCCGATTGGCAGGCCGTGTCCGCGGTTCAGCGGCGCTTATTTACCTTTGGGAGGGTGAATTTGAAACAGAGACCTCCGAGGCATCCGTTGCACACTTCTATGGTGCCGCCGTGTGCTATGACGGTGTTTTGGACAATGGGAAGCCCAAGACCTGTGCCACCGGCCTTACGGGTGCGTCCCGAGTCTATGCGGTAGAAACGGTCGAAGAGATGCGGCAGGTGTTCCTCCCCTACGCCTACGCCGTCGTCGCGGAATTCGAAATGGTAGAAACGGTTATCCTCTCCGGTGAGTACAAGTTCGCATACAGTGCCTTTGGAGTAGGCGGATGCGTTCTTCACCAGGTTCAGAATCATACCCGACAGCAGGTTGTAGTTACCCATTATTTTGCAGTCGAGCGGGATGTCGAAACGGAAAGTCATCGTGTTGAGCACACCCGACTCCTCGAAGTCGCTTGCAAGAGTATAGGCTATATCATGGAAGTCGAGCTCTTCGGTGCTTATCAACTCACCACCCTCTTCCAGTCGGGTTATCGCCGAGACATCGGCTATAAGGTTGACAAGGCGGGTGACGTGTTCGGAAGCCTTGCGCAGGAAATGATTCCTGGAGGCATCGTCCATATCGGGATTTTCCAGTATGGTATCGATATAGCCTTTGATTACGCCGATAGGGGTGCGCAGCTCATGGTTGATGTTATTTGTGAGCTGGCGTTTGGCACGAGCTTTCTCCTCTATAGCGTGGAGAGCTACCTGATGCTCCTTTTTTTGCCGTTGCATGGCCTGGGAGCGCTGGTTGTACATGTTGATAATCTGACGGGATATGTCGCCGAGCTCGTCGTGAGGAAAATCCATGGCTGGCATGAAGTTGGTATCGGTGGTGGCTTGCTCGGCCACTTTGCGTAGATTGGATATGTTACGACCGAAGTAGCGTGTGGAGAAGTAGGCAAGTATGGTGGCAGCCAAAGCGATGGCGAACATTATCCAGAAAATCCGGGTTGATGGCAGAGAGGCGGCCATGATGTCGTTGTCGAAGGGTAGTACGGTGTATACTACCACACGGCCATCGTCACTCTTCTTCATGCTGTAGTAGAAGTACTTGCCGGCGTCGGGGCTCGATGCCGGTTCGGGGAGTGCGCCGGGGACATTGGTCACACCTTCCTGCTTGGCTTGCTCCGAATCGGTGAGGGCTATGGGTTCGCCGTAGCAGCGTACCATGCGACCGTCCTTATACACGGTTATGCGCAGAAGGTCATATAGCGGATTCTCACGATAGTAGTTGGTGGCGAAATCCATGAAGGGGGTAGGGTCGATATCGCTCTCATTTGACGCCACAATGCGAGAGGCGACAAGCGACAACTGTTCGCTTATCTGCGATTTGCGATACTCACGCTCGTTGTAGAATTGCCAAAAAGTCATGCCGACAATGATGATCCACAGAGTGGCCACCAGCGGTATGAACATTTGCCATTGATAACTAATTCTTCTCTTTGAAGCCATAACCGAAGCCCATGCGTGTGACGATGTACTTGTCGTAATCGCCTAACTTTTTGCGCAGGCGTGTGATATTGGTGTCGATGGTACGTCCGGTGACAACAACATCGTCGCCCCACACATTCTTTATCAGTTCGTCGCGTGAATATATACGGTTGCGGTGTGTGAGGAAAAAAAGCAATATGTCGAATTCGGTGCGTGTGAGTGTGACGAGTTCGTTGTCGATATATACTTCCTTGTCGTTGCGGTCGATGCGCAGGCCTTTGAACGTGACATCGCTCTCGTATATCGACTGTTGACTCTCGATATCGGCAGCTGTACGCTGCTGAGTCTGTCCGGCTCGTCGCAGGATTGCTCTTACACGGGCGAGTACCTCGCCGATTACGAATGGTTTTGTAACATAATCGTCGGCACCGATGTTGAGGCCTTTTACTACATAGTCCTCGTCGGAGAGAGCTGAGCAGAAGAGTATAGGTTTGTTCTCTGTAGCGCTGATATTTCTTATCTGTTTGGCAAAATCAAATCCCGACATTCCCCCCATCATTATATCGACGAGAAAGAGGGAATAGTCCTCGAGGTTATCCATGTCGAGGGCTTCTTCCGCGCTATAGGCGCAATCCACTTCGTAACCTTCTTTCTCGAGGTTGAACTTGAGGATTTCGCATACCGACTCTTCGTCGTCGATAACAAGTATTTTAGTTCTCATAATTTACAAAATATCTATACTCCCGGTTGCGGAGCCGGAAGCTGTATTTGCACTGTTGTATTTTCGGGCTCTAAGTTAGTAATTTTTAATGAGACTTTAGTGTTAACGTATGTTAAAGTGTGTCGTTTGGTTGAACAATGTGCTTGCTTGTGATGTTTCAATGACAAAATACTGATTTTGCACTGTGTTTTTTCATGGTATTAGATTTAAGGTTAAAGATATTCGGGTGTCGTGAGACACCCGATTGTTGTTATTACCGTCACTTATATGGTTGATATATTCGAAAATAAGAAAGCCCCAATCCGGGGGCTTTCTTATTTTCGAGTATTTGGCTATTCTTTTTAAATAAGCTTTAAATCCAACGTGTGTATGCGAAGTCCTGACGGTGAGGAAGTTCAGCGTTCTTGGGATAGAGGCGGAAGCCGTAGCGGAATACACCGGCGTCGCGCACTTTGGTGGTGAGCTCGAAGGTGACGTTGTTGCCGTCCTGCTTTACAATCTTGAAGGGCTCGATGCGGCTGAGGTTTTCTTTGCCGTCTTCCTGACGGTAAACTACCATTTCGAGGCCGAGGTCGCGGCCAATGCCGTTGGTGTCGATGGTAATTTCTACATGGAAGGGCTCGCCGGTGATTGTGCTGTTGAGTTCGCCACTGTGGCGTACTTCGAGTACTTTGATTCCGTCCCAGGCTTCGGCTACATGCTCTTTCCAGTCGACAATCGATTTGGCAAGAGCGTAGTCGTTTGCTGCCAGACGTTTGCTGCGCTCAGCTTCTTTGCTGTAGAAGCGGCTGATGTAGTCCTCGATCATGCGCTTCATGGTGAAGTGGGGAGCTATGTCGCCGATAGAGCCTTTGATATACTGAATCCAACGGGGCGAGTAGCCGGCGGAGTTTTTCTCAAAGTAGAGCGGTATGATTTCGTTCTCGAGCATCGAGTAGATGGTTGCGGCGTCGAGTTTGTCCTGCTGTCCCTGGTCGGTATAGGTGCGTTTGTCGGTAAGTGCCCATCCGGCGTGTTCGTTGAAGCGGTAGCCTTCGTACCACCATCCGTCGAGGACAGAGAAGTTGAGCACGCCGTTCATCTCGGCTTTCTCGCCGGATGTACCGGAGGCCTCGAGAGGACGGGTAGGCGTATTGAGCCAGATATCGACACCTGTGACAAGACGTTTGGCCACAATCATGTTGTAGTCTTCAAGGAAGATAATCTTGCCGAGGAACTGTGGCATGCGGCTGATTTCGACGATGCGCTTGATCAGACCCTGGCCTGCACCATCGGCGGGATGTGCTTTACCGGCGAATACAAACTGTACGGGGAATTGCTCGTTGTTGACAATCTTGGCAAGGCGGTCGAGGTCGGTGAAGAGCAGGTGTGCGCGTTTGTATGTGGCGAAACGGCGGGCGAAACCTATGATGAGAGCATTGGGGTTGATGCGGTCGACGATGCTCATTACCGAGGAGGGATCACCCTGATTGGCGAGCCATTTTTCCTTGAAATCGCGGCGAACGAAGTTGATGAACTTATTTTTGAGCTGTACACGCATGTTCCAAATTTGCTGGTCGGGTACATTGAAGATACCTTTCCAAGCTTCGGGGTCGCTTTGGTTCTCGAATACCTGGGGACCGAGGACATTCCAGTAGAATTCCTTCCATTCGCTTGCGGCCCATGTGGGCATGTGTACACCGTTGGTTACATATCCTACATGGCTTTCTTCCCAGCTATAGCCTTTCCAGATGCCTGCGAACATTTTCTTGGATACTTCGCCGTGAAGCCAGGATACACCGTTTGCTTCCTGACAAGTGTTGAGGGCGAAAACGCTCATTGAGAAACGCTCGTTGGTGTCGGGGTTCTCGCGACCCATGTTCATGAGGTCGTTCCAGCTGATGCCGAGTTTGGCGGGGTACTCACCCATGTATTTGCCGAAGAGGCCTTCGTCGAAGTAGTCGTGTCCGGCGGGAACGGGGGTGTGTACGGTGTAGAGAGAGGAAGCGCGTACAAGCTCGAGGGCTACATTGAAGCTGAGACCTTTCTGTACATAGTCTACAAGGCGCTGCAGGTTGAGCAATGCGGCGTGGCCTTCGTTGCAGTGGTAGAGCTGGCTGTTGACGCCAAGTTTCTGAAGCATAAGCACGCCGCCGATGCCGAGGAGGTATTCCTGCTTGATGCGGTTCTCCCAGTCGCCACCATAGAGTTTATGGGTGATGGGGCGGTCGTACTCGCTGTTCATGTCGAAATCGGTGTCGAGGAGGTAGAGCTTCATTCGGCCTACGTTGACACGCCATATGTGGGAGTATATTATGCGTCCGGGGTAGGGTACCTCGAGAATCATCGGGCGGCCATCTTTTTCCATCACTTGTTCGATGGGGAGCTGGTTGAAGTTCTGAGGCTCGTAGTTGGCAATCTGTTGGCCGTCGACACTCAGGGTCTGGGTGAAGTAGCCGTAGCGATAGAGGAAGCCTACAGCGGTCATATCGACGCGGCTGTCGGAAGCCTCCTTGATATAGTCGCCGGCAAGTACACCGAGACCGCCGGAGTAGATTTTAAGACAGTTGCACAGACCGTATTCCATCGAGAAATACGATACAGAAGGTATGTCCTTGCGCATGGGTTTGGACATATATTCCTTGAAGTCGGCATATACATCTTTGATGCGCTGCATGAGAGGTTCGTCGGCGAGGATTTCGTTGATACGGTCGGCGGATATCTGCTGCAGGAGCATCACGGGATTCTCGCCTGTTTTGCGCCAAAGGTCGGGATTGAGTGTGCGGAAGAGATTTTTTGCTTCGCTATTCCAAACCCACCAAAGGTTTTTGGCGAGTTCGTCGAGGGGCTTGAGCTGGTGGGGAAGCTCAGCCTTGACGGTGATGTCGCGCCATACGGGGGCGTTGGTATTGCTTACGGAAAGTTTCATATTATATAACTATATGATTTTTTATTTTTCTAATCTTATGTCGCGGTTCTCCAGGGCGTCGCAGTATGCCTGGTCGTAGTGCTTTATGAAGTCGCTCCACTGAGCTTTGGCAGCAGTAGCCATAGCGGACGCACGCACAGCGTCGATGGCGGCTGCGCCGTCGGCGCATAGTGTTTCGATATCGTCGGCTATGTGTGCCACCACGTCGTTGTAATTGCTGTCGGTGCGTGTTATCACATCTACGCCGCAGCTGCCGAATCCTACTGTAAAATTCTCGCTCACCCACATGCCGAATCCTGCCAGGCTGGTGGTTACGGTAGGCACGCCGAATGCGATGCTTTCCAGCGGTGTGTAGCCCCATGGCTCATAGTAAGACGCGAATACGGTAGCGTCGAGACCGGGGAGCAATTGGTAGTATGTCATGTCGAATATACCGTCGGCACCGTCGAGATAGCAGGGTACGTAGATGACCGAAACCTTTGAGTCGGCATCGTTGGTGAAGCCGAGTCCGTGTATGCGGCTGATTATGGGGTCGTCGTTGTAGTTGTGGAGTCCGTGGGTGATTACAGGGTCGCTAAGTCTTGACGGCTTGGTGCTGTCGAGAGCAAAGCGCAGGTCGGCGCGGGCTCCGGCACACCATGCAGGCACAAGCACGAAAGCTATGATACGGCGAGCCGGGTCTTTTGATGCCAGGGTGGCAAGCGCGTCCAAGTATACGTCGATACCTTTATTGCGGTATTCGCAACGGCCGGAAGTGGCGACGATAAATGTGTCGTCGGCGTAGTCGTTGCCGGTAAGGGAGCGTGCTACATCGAGCAATTTATTGCGTGCGGTCTTTCGTGCTGATTTGTATTTTGTCTTTGCGGGTACAAAGTTGAGCTCGAATCCGTTGGGTGTCACTACATCGGGTTTTTTGTCGAGGAGTACCTCGGCTTCCCGGGCTGTTACGTCGCTGACGGTTGTGAAGCAGTCGGCATTCCATGCGGCGGCTTTCTCGAGCGAGTGTTTGCTTTGCATGTTCAGTTCGGTGGCCATTTGGTCGCCGTTATAAGCCTCGAGATGGTCGTAGAGTGGTTTACCGTTGCCGCAGATGCTCCGTCCTATGCTTGTGGCATGGGTGGTGAATACGGTTGCGATTTGAGGCATATCGGCCTTGACGGAGAGCAGACCCATTGCTGTGGTCCATTCATCGAAGTGAGCCACCACCTTGGCGGGGTCGACGCCGGATGCTTTTACAAAAGCCATAAGCACGGCAGCGGCGGCACGCGCGAAAGCACACCCTTCGTCGTAGTCGCCGTAGGCATGGAGAGAGTCTACGTTATATAGATCCCACATCCGGCCATATGCTTGATTCTTGGTGGCGTACATGCCGTCGAATTTCACAAGGATAGCCAAAGGCTTGCCGGGAATATCCCAACGGCCGGCACGTACATCCACTCCGTCGGGGAGCATAGTCTTGTCGAGTATCCTGCGCAGGAGTGTGCGCGACTCGGTGAAATAAGGCGATGGATTTTGTTCCGACCACACGTCGGGACCGATGAAAATCAGTTTGTCGCCGTATTGCTCCTTAAGAGTTTTGGCCTTGCTGGACAGGACTGTATATATACCTCCTATTTTGTTGCAGACTTCCCAACTTATCTCGAAGAGCAAGTCTATCTCCTGGCTGCAATTATCCATTATTTAATGTTATTAACCAATTTGAGGGTGCAAAGTTAGCAAAAAAAGCTGATTTCTGCAAATCATTTGTCGGCATACTGTGGCTGTATTTGCTATATATTGTTAATCTGCGTCAGACAGACAACATCCAATCCCTTCGTAGCGGATTGGATGTTGTCTGTCTGACGTTGTAGTATTTTATAACGACAGGGTGTGTCAGCGTATCATAATTTTGCTTGCTGTCTTTCCTTTCCGTCTGATGTATATGCCGTGTGTGAGGGCGTCGGGTTGTACCTGTAAGCCTTGCAGGTTGTAGTACACTTCCTGCTCGTCGGCGTCGCTCGTTATTTCCTCTACTCCGGAGATGTCGTTCTGATTCAGGTTGAAGCCTGCATAGCTTGAGCCTCTGCTGAGGTATTCGCAGTCGATACCTTGTGTGCCAATGTTGACATAGCCATTGAGACTCCTCCGTCCTTCCTCGTATACATTATAGAAGGCATATTCCGGCAATGTGTATATATCGCCGTTATTGTCGGCTATGACGGTATGTGTTTCGTATACTGTATAATCGGTATAATTCTTGTAAACACTGAAAGGAAGTTTGTTGCCGTCCATATCCAACACATCGAATTTACTGATGCGGAAATTTACTTCTGTCTCGTTTGGCCTGGATATTTCGTATTTTATCACGCCGGAACCGGTAAATGGTGTCGATAAATATACATTACGCGGAATTTTGCACGATGTCAGATTTGTACAATTGATGAATGTTCCACTCATAGTATAGGTTGCATCGGTCTGTGGCAGAATTACTTCCGACAGTTCGTTGCAATTCGTGAACGTGGAAGATAGAAGGTTAGGTGCAGTTGCCGATAGGTCTGCCTTCACGAGATTGGGGCAATTGGCAAAAGCCCCTGCGCCGATAGACGTAATGGAGGCCGGGAGGGTTACGGAGCTAATTGAGTATCCACGGAATGCATAGGCGCCTATAGTTGTAACCGGGAGCTGCTGTCCTTCGTAGGGAATAGAGTCCGGGATGATAAGTTCTCCTTCGATATCGTTACTGTTGTCTTCGAGAATTTCGGCATGGTTTCCGTTGATAGTATATTCCAGACCTTCGTAAACTGTTGTCAATCCGGTTTGTCCAAGCGAGGGTTGCACGCGGACTTCAACCAGCTTTCTGTCGCTTGTCTCGCCGTATAGGAACACCACATAGTAAACCGAAATTTTCAGCACCATGCAATATTCGCCTTTCCAATGCCATTCGGTGTCGAGGTGGAAGACATTGTTTTCGTCGGGATATATCAATTCACCTGTTCCTTCTACCATAAGACGGGGTTTGAGGCGTTCTCCGTCGGGCCCGAAGACATTGAATTTGTCTACTATCAATGTGTTTTCTGTTTCGCCTTCACGCATATACAGATATACGCAGCCGCGGTTGTTCCCGAGGTTTATGTTGTTGGTGGGTTGTATCATCTCACCGGTATACTCACGCGGATACAAGAACTGAATACGTTCGAGATCTGAGTCGTTGACCAAGCTTATAAAAGAGCCTGACGTATATTCGGCATTATCAAACCCACATATGAAATTTTTGATTTTGGAGTTGCTAAAGGCGGTGGCTATATTGTTGCTTACCTTGTATTTCTGATTGTCTTTGGTGAAGTAGGAATTGACTTGCACATCTCCTTCGTAGATAAAGTCGTTGGGAGCGACAACATTGACGTTGACAACGCCATCGTTGTCGGTGCTTAGCGTATTATAGTACACGCCATCATACTCAATCATCTGTCCTTGTGCTGCGGTGGTGAAGATTGTTGCAGCTAAGATACTTAGAATTATTGGTTTTGTCATAAAATACTGAAATGTTTATTATTGAAGAGTCGTAAGGTCGTAACTATTCGGCTACGGCATACTGCTGTAGCAACACGAGCATCTGCTCTGCAAGTTTCTTCGCAGCCTCGGCTGCTGCTGTAGCAAAATCGGCATCGGACGAGGCGTATATTATGCCTCGCGACGAATTGACCAGCAGGCCGCACTCGTCGATAAGTCCGTATTTGGCTACTTCTTCGAGGCTTCCACCCTGAGCTCCTACGCCGGGGACGAGGAGGAAATGACGTGGGGCGAGTGTGCGTATCTCAGCGAGTTTGTCGGCCCGGGTGGCGCCAACGACGTACATCATGTTTACCGGAGAACCCCAATGACGGCTGCGGCGTATCACTCTTTCGTACATCGGTACTCCCTTGCTATCGGTAACGGTCTCGAAGTCGGTGGCTGATGCGTTGGAGGTGAGGGCGAGCACAATCGACCATTTATTATCGTAGGCCAGGAATGGTTTCACCGAGTCCTCACCCATATAAGGATTGAGAGTGACGGCGTCGAAGTCCATGGTTTCGAAGAAAGTACGGGCATAGAGGGCAGCGGTGTTGCCTATGTCGCCGCGTTTGGCGTCAGCGATGATAAACTGGTCGGGGTAGTGTGTGCGTATGTGCGCCACTACATCGGCCAGGGCAGCGATGCCTTCGGCGCCGAGGCTTTCGAAAAATGCCAGGTTGGGCTTGTAGGCTACGCAGTAGGGAGCAGTGGCGTCTACTATGTCCTTGCAGAAGCGGGCTACTCTCTCGCTGTCGCTGCCTTTTATACATTCGGGAAGTTTCTTTATATCCGGGTCGAGTCCTACACAGAGGAATGTCCCTTTTTCGAAAATTTGTCCGACAAGTTCGGTGCGTTTCATATGTTGTATGGTGTTAAGTGACGATTAAAAAATAACTTGGTAAAATTTTCGTATATGTTATTTATAAAGATTTGCTTTTGAACAAGCTCGAGTTTAGCGAGCTAAATGAGGGTTTGGAAAAAGTGAAGATTCATAAATAACATAGAAAAGTTTACCAAGTTATTTTTTAATCGTCACTAAATTTTTACGTTTTAGAGCTTGTTTAAAAATAAAAGTGAATTCCCGGTCGAAAATCATGAGTCAGGTTTCGCCTTGAAATGAAGGAGCTTAGTCTGCTAAGTGACTGAATTGAAAGGCGAAAGATGCCCATGAGTTTCGCGTTGTAGTAATCTTTTTAAACAAGCTCTTAAAGTTCTGCGGCTTTGAGTTTCTCGGCGTTCTCGGCTATGGTCAGGTGGTCGATGACATCCTGAATGTCGCCGTCGACGAATGCCTGGAGATTGTAGATGGTATAGTTTATACGGTGGTCGGTGATTCGTCCCTGAGGGTAATTATAGGTGCGTATTTTTGCCGATCTGTCGCCTGTGCTTACCATTGTCTTGCGCCGGGATGCTATATCGTCGATATATTTTTGGTGTTCTTTGTCGTATATGAATGTACGCAGGCGCGAGAGGGCCCGTTCTTTGTTTTTGGGTTGATCGCGTGTCTCGGTACATTCGATAAGTATCTCTTCGGTGACTCCGGTATTGGGATTTTTCCACATGTAGCGTAGGCGTACGCCGGACTCCACTTTATTGACGTTTTGTCCACCGGCACCGCCCGACCGGAATGTGTCCCATTTTATCTCGCCCTCGTTTATCTCCACATCGAAGGGCTCGGCTTCGGGCAGTACGGCGACAGTGGCAGCAGAGGTATGTACTCTTCCTTGTGTCTCTGTCGCCGGTACACGCTGCACACGGTGTACACCGCTCTCATATTTGAGCACACCGTATACCCCCTCACCTGTAACCGATAGTACTACCTCCTTATAACCGCCTGCCGCTCCCTCGCTTGCCGAGGTGACAGCTACATTCCATCCGCGGCTTTCGCAATATTTAATGTACATCTTGCATAGGTCGCCGGCGAAAAGAGCAGCTTCGTCGCCTCCTGTGCCTCCGCGTATCTCTATGATGGCGTTCTTGCTGTCCTCGGGGTCGGCCGGGATGAGTTGCAGTTTTATCTCTTCTTCAAGAGCCGGGAGGGCTGCGTTAGCAGCGTCGAGCTGTTCTTTGGCCATTTGGCGCATCTCTTGGTCGCTCTCGTCGGAAAGCAACGCATGAGCCTCTTCGATATTCTCGGTAAGACGGCGGTAGCGGCGAGTGAGAGCAACAAGACGTTCCAAGTCCTTATATTCTTTGGAGAGGCGGACGTAGCGCTTCATGTCGGCTATGACTGAAGGGTCGGTGATGAGTGTACTCACCTCCTCGAAGCGTGACTCTATGCCGTCGAGACGGTCTAACAAGGGGTATTCTGTCATGTAGTCGTACTTTTTTGCAAAGTTAAGCAAAAAATATCAATATCGAAAACGATGCAATGTACATTCATTAGAGTGACGATGTTGTTACAAAATATCTTTTATTTTTCATTTGTAACAAATGCGTAACAAAATTATTGTGGAATAATAAGTTGATATATAGGTGATTGTGAGAACGGGCGAAGATAAAATTTTGTATTCACATTTGTTAACACTTGAAAACTTGTAAATCGCCGGAAGGGCAGTAATTTTGAACCGTCGAACAGAAAGAACGACAAAAATAAACAGAAAACAAACCTTAAAAAATCAGAAGTTATGACATCGTCGATATTCCAAAGCAATCTTTTGAATCTCCAGGGTAACCTGCTGAATTTCGCTTATATGTTGACCTCGAACCGCGACGATGCCTACGATTTGCTTCAGGATACCACCCTGAAAGCCCTCGACAATGCCGACAAGTATGCCGAGGATTCTAACTTCAAAGGTTGGGTGTTCACAATCATGCGTAATCTGTTTGTCAACAAATATCGCAAAGATGTAAGATGCGCTACGATTGTAGATACTACCGATAATCTGTATCACCTCAACCTTGGTGCGGAGAGCTCTTTCGAATCGCCGGAGGATTGCTTCGGAGCCGGTGAAATCACCTCGGCTATCGATTCGCTTGATGAGGAATACCGCCGTCCGTTCTCAATGCACGTAGCGGGTTATAGGTACGAGGAAATCTCAAAAGAGATGAACCTCCCGGTGGGAACGGTGAAAAGCCGTATCTACTACGCCCGCAAGCGGCTTCAGACGCATCTCGCCGACTATCGGCTGTAAGCGTCGACCTGTACTGAAAAATGATTGGTTTATTATATATGGTTAATGATTAGTCAAGGCTCCGGAGTGATCCGGGGCCTTGGTGCTGATATGCTATTACCGGCTCGTCGAGGTGCTGTCGCCGGCGTGGATGGCGCTGCGGAGATTTATTTTTTGTCTTGCGTGGCTTGGCCGGGCGTGTCTGTAGTGTATCGCTGATGGTGTCGACTCTCACCGTGTTAGACTCGGGCGCGTAATATGTGGGCTGAGGTCGTGATCCGCAGCGGACGAGATAGAGCGCAGCAGCCACGAGGGCAACGGTAATCACCCCGGCGGCAATGTCGGTTATTCGGCGGCGTGTGTCGTCGGTCATTACAGGTAGTTGTTGACGAAAATCATCGTTATCAGCAGTGGAGCGATATAGCGTATTACCACCATGAAAACCCGCGCTAAGGGCGAGTGGAGTGTACCGTCGTTTGTCAGCTGGTCGCGAAGCAGCTTGGGGGGCGCTACCCCACCCACAAAGACACACA
>N._stephensi_709_foregut__coassemble_560_pt1 | contig 13148 bp, 11 predicted proteins | sample N__stephensi_709_foregut__metabat2_low_PE_005 | metagenome-assembled genome bin N | reverse complement strand
CTTATAATCAATTCCGGTACTCGTTGTACAACCTCGGGGTAGATGTCCGTATAGCAGCCACCGACACCCCTGCCGACATCGAAGCTCTTATAGATGACAACACTCGCGCCGTATTTGTGGAGAGTATGGGTAATCCTACCTGTGGAGTGCCTGACATTGAGGCTATTGCCAAGGTTGCGCATGCACATGGCGTCCCTTTTGTTGTCGACAATACATTCGGCGCGGGAGGCTATCTGTGCAATCCAATCGATTGGGGTGCCGATATTATAGTAGACTCTGCCACAAAGTGGATAAATGGGCATGGCACATCTATGGGTGGTGTAATTGTCGACAGTGGACGTTTCGATTGGTCTAATGGCCGTTTTCCTCAGCTGACACAACCCGACCCGAGCTACCACGGCCTTGTGTTTACTGACGCATTTGGCCCGGCCGCATTCATCGTCAAGTGCAGGGCCGGCGGACTTCGTGATTTCGGCTGCTGTCCTTCGCCATTCGATTCTTACCTTATGATGATAGGCCTCGAGACACTTTCGCTCCGCGTACGTCATGAAGTAGAGTCGACACGACGCCTTGCCGAATATCTCAGAAATCATCCTAAGGTGAAGCATGTGAGCTACGTAGGTTTCGATGATCACCCCGGCCATATCAACGCTGCGAAATATTTCCGCTACGGCTCATCGGCAGTACTTACTATAGAGCTTACCGGCAATTTGGATTCTACCGTGCGGTTTGTGGAATCGCTCAGACTTGCTGCCCACATGACCATGATAGGCGATTCTATAACAGTAGTGACCCATCCGGCCTCCACTACTCACAAGCAACTCAGCGAGGCCGACCTCAAGTCGGCGGGTGTGACGCCCACTTTACTTCGCATATCATTAGGGCTTGAGGATGTAGATGATATAATAGCAGATTTTGATCAAGCCTTCCGCTATGTCGACTGAACCTGTTATCATCCGCAGTCATCATCCTTTCAGGCTCGAATCCGGTGAGGAGTTACCCGACCTTACCATCGCCTATCACAGCTATGGTACACTCAATGCGGCACGCGACAATGTGGTGTGGGTATGTCATGCCCTCACAGCCAACAGCGATGTGTCCGACTGGTGGCCGCATACGGTAGAGGAGGACGCATTTCTGGACCCGTCGAAGTGGTATGTGATTTGTGCCAATATCCTTGGCTCGCACTACGGTACTACCGGTCCGCTCCATGTCAATCCTGCTACGGGAAAACCTTACTACAGCACCTTCCCCAATTTCACCATAGCCGATATTGTGGCTGCTCATCGGCTGCTTGCCTCAATTTTGGGTATTGAGCACATCCATGCCCTTGTAGGCAGCTCCGTGGGAGGATTCCAGGCTTTGGAGTGGGCGGCAGAGGAGCCGGACCGTTTCGGTCGTATCATCCTCATCGCCACCGATGCCAAGGCCTCGCCATGGACCATTGCTATCGACGAAACCCAGCGTATGGCCATAAAGAGCGATCCTACCTGGGGCTCGGAGAGCATCGATGCCGCACGTGACGGTCTGGCGGCGGCGAGAGCCATAGGCCTGCTGACTTATCGCGGCCCCGAAGGGTATAATATAAGTCAGCAGGATAATGAAGAGGTGGCTATCGGGGGAGTGCATAGGGCATGCACCTACCAGCGATATCAAGGTGAGAAACTTGTACGCCGCTACAATGCCTATTCTTATGTGGCTATCCTTGATGCCTTCGATACCCACGACATAGGACGTGGGCGTGGTGGGGTGCAGGCTGCACTGCGCACAATCATCTGTCCTGCCATCGTGGTGGGTATATCCACTGATATTATTTTCACTCCGGCAGAGATGCAGGCTTTGGCCGACGCTTTGCCGAATGCCCGATACTGTGAGATATCGAGTCCTTTCGGGCACGACGGATTTCTTGTCGAGCACAATCAGTTGAACACAATACTTACACCATTCATCAATGAATAAAATACGTATAGGCCTGTTCGGTTTCGGTACTGTGGGGCAGGGTATATATAAGGTAGTACGCAAGGCGCCGAACGCACATGCCTCGATATGCCGGATATGTGTACGCGACATATCCAAACCGAGAGCAACGGAAGCTCCTGCAGAGCTTTTCACCGACCGGATGGAAGATGTACTCGCCGACCCGGATATCGACTTGATTGTAGAAGTTATAGATAATGCCGAGGCTTCATACCGCATAGTCAGCGAGGCTCTGCGACGAGGTAAACCTGTAGTATCGGGCAACAAGGCCATGCTTGCCCGTCATCTGCCCGAATTGATAGAGCTGCAGCATAAGTATAATACAGCTTTGCTATACGATGCTTCCTCATGTGGATCCATACCGGTGATACGCAACCTTGAGGAGTACTACGACAACGACCTCCTGCTTGAGGTCAAAGGCATACTCAATGGGTCGTCCAACTATATATTGTCGCGTGTCTTCGACCACGGAGAGGACTACAACGCAGCTCTTGCACAAGCACAGGCTCTTGGATTCGCCGAGAGTGATCCTACTTTTGATATCGAGGGTTTTGACTCTCTGTTCAAACTTGTCATCATCACCGTGCATGCCCTCGGCGTTTATGTCGCACCGGATGATATATTCACTTACGGCATATCTTCCATACATGAATCTGATATAAGATATGCGAGGGAGAAGGGTGTGAAAATCAAACTTGTAGCGCAAGTGGCTAAAGTGGGCAACGGCGGTTTTACCATGTTCGTGATGCCCGAGTTTGTCCGACCGGGGAAATATATCTATTCTGTAGACGATGAGTACAACGGAGTGGTGATACGCGGCGAATGTTACGACCGTCAGTTCATGTTCGGTAAAGGTGCCGGAGCATTGCCTACGGCATCATCCATCCTCAGCGACATCATGGCTCGCCGCCACAACTATAGATATGAGTACAAGAAGATGCACTATCTCGACCGTCCTGAATATACCACCGATATTGCCCTGTGCATATATGTACGCTATACAACCACGCCGGTCGTCGAGCTTTTGCCTTTCAGCAAGATACATGAGATGTATGTATCTGATGAGTCGTGCTATGTGATAGGCGACATATCCCTCGGCAACTTGATTGCCAATCGACAGCTACTGTCGGCTTCCGATATATTTATAGCCAATACATCATCGTTTTTCGAGCATCTCGACTAAGAGCTTGCTTAAAAAGAAACAAGCTCTTAGTACTCAATCAGTCGTCGCAATAATGCCGCAGTACACGGCGGTAGGAATTGAATATCTTGCTTTTAGATACAAATCCGACGTAAATATTGTTTTCCACAACGGGTAGATTCCATGCCGCCGTGTCGTCGAATGTCTTCATCACCTTGTCCATGGTGTCGTTGACCTCGATTTTTGCCGGGGGCATAGACATGAATGTACTCACCTTCATACGTCGGTACAGCTCGGGACGGAACATTATGTTGCGTATCTCGTCGAGGAGCACCACTCCCACAAGTTCACGCCGGGCATTGATGACGGGGAAGAGATTGCGCTTGCTGCGCGATATTACATCTACCATGTCCTTGAGCGTCATGTCGGGATATACCGGGAGAAAATCGGTCTCTATCACATTGTTCACTTTCAGCAGGGTGAGCACGGCCTGATCCTTGCGGTGTGTCAGCAGTTCGCCGCGCTTGGCAAGACGCATTGTGTATATCGAGTATGGCTCGAATATCTTTATGGTGCCATAGGATATGGTACTGACTATGAGCAAGGGGAGAAATAGATCGTAGCCGCCGGTAAGTTCGGCGGTGAGGAAGATGGCCATCAAGGGTGCGTGCATGACACCGCTCATCACTCCGGCCATGCCTATCAGCGCGAAATTTTTGGTGGAAAGTTCTATCCAGCCGAAATGGTTGAGCACAAAGGCATAGAGGAATCCTGTGAGACACCCCACATACAGCGATGGGGCGAATGTGCCGCCTACACCTCCAGCTCCGTTGGTAGCTGAAGTGGCAAATGCTTTCGACAGCACCACCAGGCCTATGAATAGGGCTAAGAACCAGAACTGGTAGCGGTCGTTGTAAAAAATAGAGCCGTCGACTATCGAGGATACATCTCCTGCGAGAAGTCCGGTAATCGAACCGTAGCCTTCGCCGTAGAGCGGCGGGAAAAAGAATACGAGCGACGAGAGAATTATGCAGCCTATCATGGTCTTGAACCATGGGTTTTTGAAGCGGCGGAAGAAGTTCTCCATCATATTCATTGCCCTGGTGAAGTATAGCGAAGCGAAGCCGCATATTATGCCGAGCATAATCACATATGGTATGCGGGAGGTGTAGAAGTCCTCGGTCTGGGCGAAAAAGAACTCGAATTCATAGCCGGTGTATACATATGCCAATGTCGTACTGGTGATGGAGGCTATCAGCAGAGGCATCACAGACACAGCTGTAAGGTCGAGCATGAGTACCTCGAGGGTGAACAGCAGCCCGGCGATGGGAGCCTTGAATATTCCGGCTATACCTGCAGCTGCACCGCAACCGACAAGTATCATCAGTATTCGTGGCGACATGCGAAATACACGGCCGAGGTTGGAGCCTATCGAAGCTCCGGTATATACAATCGGGCCTTCGGCTCCTACCGATCCGCCGAAACCTATTGTGACAGAGCTGGCCAGTACCGACGTGTAGATGTTGTGACGTTTCAGCCGGCTCTTGTTCTGCGATATGGCATAGAGTACTCGGGTGACACCATGGCTTATGTCGTCGCGGACAATGTAGCGTACATATAGGGCGGTGAGCGCTACTCCTATCGACGGCAGAAGGATATAGAGAAAGTTGCCCGCTTCGGGATTGACATGCGATGTGAGCAGCCCGGAGATGGTATGTATCAGGAATTTGAGCACCAGGGCAGCCACGCCGCTGAAGAGCCCTACAAAGAATGCAAGTATCAGCACGAAATTACGTTCCTTGATGTGCCGCTCGCGCCAGGTGACGAAGCTCATGAAAGCCTCGTGAAGACGTCGGAAGAGTGTCAGTTTTTGTACCATAGAAATATTACAGACCTTTGCCGGTGACTACTGTGCTGATTGTGTAGAATAGTATCTTGAGATCGACGGCCAGGCTGACATTCTCGATGTAGAGAAGGTCGTAGTCGAGGCGTTCGAGCATTTGGTCGATAGTGGAGGCATAGCCGTATTTTACCATACCCCAGGATGTTATCCCGGGTCGTACCTGATGGATAAGGCTATAGGCAGGATGCCGCTCTATAATGCGGCGTATGTAGTATTCTCTTTCCGGCCTTGGTCCTACGAGCGACATCTCTCCTATCAGGACATTCCAGAATTGGGGCAGCTCGTCGAGCCGGTACTTGCGCAGTACACGTCCTACCCGGGTGATACGCGGGTCATCCTCACGCGACAGTGCCGGTCCATGCTGCTCGGCATCGGTGTACATCGTGCGGAATTTGTTGATCATAAACGGCTTCTTATGTAGCCCTATGCGTTGCTGGCGGTAGATTGCCGGGCCTTTAGAGTCGCATTTCACGGCTATGGCGATGGCAGCGAACAACGGGCTGAGAGTTATAAGAGCCAACCCCGACAGTACGATGTCGCCTGCCCGTTTGAAGTTGATGGCTTTGGCTGAGATTCGTGCGTTGGTGATGTCGACTACCGGCTCTGCCGCCACCTGCGATATTCGGGGTCTGAGGCCGAACATACCGTGGAGGTCGGGTGTGACAAAAAGCGGCTTGTCGAGAAGGTAGAGTTTGTCGAGAAGGTCGGTCACTTGTCCGAGACCTTTGGCGGTGGGGAGTACAACAACGGCCTGAGCTCCGAGCTCGCGGCACAACCGAAGTATATCTTCGCCCCGGTGTATAGGGAGGCCGAGAATCTCGGTGTTGGTATTGCTGCGGTCGATGTCTATCGCGGCTATGAGTTTCAGGCCCGAGCGGTTGGCCGACCGCATAATCTTTGCCAGTCGCGGCTCGTTCTCCTTTCCGGCTCCAATCACCACGGTATCGAGTACGTAGTCGCCGTTCTGTACTCTACGCGCAACGGCCGACAATATTATCATTCTGACAATGTAGGTGGGTATGAAGAGCGACAAGAACAGAGTGAGCATCAGCTCGTAGTTGGTGATTCGTTCGGGTATGGAATCGTTGATGAGAGCGGTGAAGAACACTCCCAACATTATTAGTAACGATACTGTCAGGGTGGTGAATGTCTCGTCGAGGCGGGATTTATAGAGCGTGTTGGCTCTGTTGTAGCATCCGAATAGCCCGTATAGAAACACGGTGAGTATCGGCACAATTATCTGCTCTAAAAGTACCGGTTTGAGTAATAGGAAGTGAATCAGATTATTACCGCGTAGCCACTCGGGTACTGTATGGTATCGTATGATGTTGAAGAGGCAGAAACCCACGTTGGCCGTCATGAAATCGGCCAAAGCATAGCGTAGTCGGTGGGCTGTTACCTGCTGCATGATTGAAGATTAAGGACGTAATACCTTGAACAAACCGTCGTCGCTGAGGCGCATGACAGTCGACGGGCGCGAGGGTGTGAAATCATCGCGGCGCGAGGTGCATACATAGTCAACTAATGATATAATCTCAGGGCTGATGTCTCTAAAGCAAGAGGCCGTCGGCTTACCGCTGATATTGGCTGACGTCGACACTATGGGTTTGCCGAAGGCGAGACACAGATTGCGGCTGAACTCTTCGGTTGTGAGCCTTACGCCTATGCTGCCGTCATCGGCAAGCAGTTCGGACGCTATGCCGGAGTGCGGGGCCACTCCGTCGTAGACTATGGTGAGCGGACGGTCGCTGAATTCGATAAGTTGATACGCTACATCAGGTATGCCTGTGACGGTGCGCTCGAGCTGAGCCAGCGAGCCTACAAGTGTAATGAGCGCCTTGGAGTCGGTCCGATGTTTGATGCCGAATACTTTGCGCACTGCCTCGGCGTTGGTGGCATCGCATCCTATACCCCATACAGTATCGGTGGGATAGAGTATTATCCCGCCACGGCGCAAGACGGCTACTGCCGAACGTATGTCTTCGCGGTAGTCGGTCATATCACTTTATGTTTGGGCGTTGTGGCCTGGAATTCCTTGAGGTAGGAAGGTGTAGAATAAGCGGTGTCGATGAACTCACGCATGGCGAAGGAGCGTTCGGCAAGTGCAATCATATCTACGGCAAGCGCTTCGACATCAGGTACATATTGTGCCGCCGGAGTAGTGGAGAAAATCTCACAGGCCTTGGATGCTCCACTGCCGAAGAATAGTATAGGCCTGCCGCTGTCGCGAAGGTCGGCGTAAGAATCGTTGTCGAGAATCAGTGCCTGTGGGCTCATAAGTTCCTGTAGGGCAAAGTCGTAGGCAGCGGTGTATACTTCCATCCTTCTGGCGTCGACCATGGGGATGAATATTGTGTCGGGGTCGATAGTGTCGGTAGAGAACATTACACGTGTGGTAAGTAATTTAAGTGTGTCGACTCCTATCATGGGTATATCGAGTGCATACGCCAGCCCTTTGCCTTCGCTCAGACCTATACGTAGTCCGGTGTAACTGCCCGGTCCCATGCTCACGGCTACGGCATCGAGCTTTAGCTCATGCTCACGTGCGTGGTCAAGGCAGTCCTTGATAAAGCCGCTCAGTAAGGTGGCATGGTTACGACCCTCGAAGTCTTCCCGGTGAGCGAGAATCATTCCTTCCGAGGTCAACGCTGCCGAACATGGCGAGCCCGATGTTTCGATATTGAGAATTGTTGCCATAATGAGTTGGTTAACTTTCGACAAGTCTTTTACGGCAAAGTTACAATTTTTTTTCGTAATTCCGTCCAATATTCTGATATTTCGTCGCACATCGCATCCGTTATAAAAAACGAAAAACGGCCTTCTGAGCCGTTTTTCGTTCGGTGCGGACTTGCCTGCTATTTGTCGCGCATGAATATGTTGATAGGTGTGCCGGAGAACTTCCAGTGCTGGCGAATCTTGTTTTCGAGATAACGGCGGTATGGCTCCTTGACCCATTGGGGCAGATTGCAGAAGAATATGAAAGTAGGCACAGATGCTCCCTTGAGCATTGTGATGTACTTGATTTTTATGAATTTACCCTTGTTGCTTGGTGGGGGATAAGCCGCTATGTCTTCTTGAAGTACGGTGTTGAGCTGAGAGGTAGGCACAGTCCTCTGACGGTTGGCATATACTTCGACGGCTTCTTCAAGCACCTTGTAGATGCGCTGTTTGGTGATGGCGGATGTGAAGATAATCGGGAAGTCGGTAAAAGGTGCGAAGCGCTCGCGTATCGTTGCCTCATAGTGCTTGATGGCGGCCGTGCTCTTGTCTTCGACAAGATCCCACTTGTTCACCACCACCACCAGTCCTTTCTTGTTCTTCTGTATTATCGAGAAGATATTGACGTCCTGGGTTTCTATACCGCGAGTACCGTCGAGCATGAGTATGCACACATCCGATGCTTCGATGGCGCGTATCGAGCGTATCACCGAGTAGTACTCAATGTCCTCGCTCACTTTGTTCTTCTTACGGATACCTGCGGTGTCGACGAGGTAGAAATCGAAGCCGAACTTGCTGTAGCGGGTATAGATGGAATCGCGTGTGGTGCCTGCGATGTCGGTCACTATATGACGCTCCGCGCCGATGAAAGCATTGATGATTGACGATTTTCCGGCATTCGGCCGGCCCACAATGGCGAATTTAGGTATCTCGTCGAGGGCTTCATTGTTGTCGTCGGGCATGGGGAGGTCTTTGACCACTTCGTCGAGCAGGTCGCCGGTTCCATAGCCGTTTACCGCTGAGATTGGATAAGGGTCACCTAACCCGAGTTTATAGAATTCAGGTACATTGTACACCCACTCGTTGGAGTCTACTTTGTTAGCCACCAATATCACCGGCTTGCGTGACCGTCGCAGAATCTGAGCCACGTGGTCGTCGAGGTCGGTGACTCCGTTCATTGCGTCTACAACAAAGAGGATTACATCGGACTGCTCTATCGCGAGCTCTACCTGCTTGTTTATTTCTGATTCGAAGATGTCTTCGGAGTTCACCACCCATCCGCCGGTATCGACGATAGAGAATTCGCGTCCTGTCCAGTCAACCTTTCCGTACTGCCGGTCGCGTGTGGTGCCGGCGGTGGGGTCGGTTATTGCTGTGCGCGATTGGGTGAGGCGGTTGAAAAGTGTGGATTTTCCTACATTGGGGCGTCCTACTATAGCTACTAATTGTCCCATTTGAGAGCTTGTTTATTACGCTTGAAAAATTTGAGAGCTTGTTTGGATGAGTTCTAAACAAGCCCTTGGATCTATTCGATATATCCGAACTGGCGCAGCTTGTTCTCTCTGTTGCGCCAATTGGGTTCTACCTTTACGAATAACTCGAGATACACGTTCTTACCGAAGAACTTCTCGATGTCGGCACGAGCTTGTGTACCTACCTTTTTGAGTATGGAGCCACCCTTGCCGATGAGTATGCCTTTCTGACTGTCGCGTTCGACATATATGACGGCCATGATGTGTATCGAGCCTTCTTTCTCGTCGAATTTCTCCACAATTACTTCTGTGGAGTAGGGTACTTCCTTGTCGTAGTTGAGAAGAATCTTCTCACGTATGATTTCGGTGACGAAGAAACGAGCGGGTTTGTCGGTCAGTGCGTCCTTGCCGAAGTATGGCTCTCCCTCGGGGAGCAGCTCCACTATCCTTTGCATCAGGTTGCTTACATTGAAGTGTTCGGTGGCTGATGTGGGGAATATTTCGGCATTAGGGAGTCGTGTACGCCATTTTGCTACAATGTCGTCGAGTTCTCCGTTACCTTTGAGCAGGTCGATTTTATTGATTACCAACAGTACGGGTACTTTTTCTTTGGCCACTTTTGCGAGGAAATCGGCGTTTTTCTCCGGATCCTCCACTACATCGGTTACATATAGCAGGATGTCGGCGTCGGTGAGTGCTTCTTCGCTGAATGCCAGCATGCTTTCCTGCATCTTGTATTTGGGTTTTAGCACGCCCGGAGTGTCGGAGAATACTATCTGGTAGTCGGGAGTGTTGACGATGCCCATGATGCGGTGGCGCGTGGTCTGAGCTTTCTGTGTGATGATGCTCACACGCTCGCCTACAAGGTCGTTCATCAGTGTCGACTTGCCTACGTTGGGGTTGCCCACTATATTGACAAAGCCCGATTTATGCTGTTTTGCTGTCGGAAGATTTCTTTCGTCGGCAGGAGTAAGGCCGTTTTCAGTATTGTTGTCCATGTCAGTTATGTTTTTATGATTACCGACGGTTGCCGGCAGTTTTTGTTGTTACTCCTATTATAACAAAAATAGCACCTGAAAAGTGCTACTTTGTTATAAGTACTTGTTTAAATACAGAGTGGAGATTGCCGTATGCGGTTAATCATAAATCCCATATGAGATACATGGCACCCCAGGTGAATCCGGCTCCGAAGGCTGTAAGGACGAGTTTGTCGCCTTTCTTGAGTGTGCCTTTGAATTCGTCGAGACACAAGGGAATCGACGCAGCCGAGGTATTGCCGGTGTGCTCGATGTTTACCAGTACTTTATCCATGGGGAAGTCGGCGCGTTGAGCTACGGCTTCGATGATGCGGAGATTGGCCTGGTGGGGAATGAGATAATCTACATCGTCGACGGTGAGGTGGTTGCGCTCCATCACGTCAAGGGTAGATGTGAGCATGTCGGTGACTGCATGTTTGTATACCGCGCGTCCATCCTGGAACAGGAAGTTCTCTCCGGCGTCCACAGTGGCGTGGGTGGTGGGCTTGGCGGATCCTCCGGCAACCATCAGCAGATGGTCGTGGCCGATACCGTCGACATGGAACACGGCGTCGATTATGCCGGTTTTGGCCTCTGTAGGTTCTACGAGAACGGCAGCGGCTCCATCGCCGAAGAGTGCGCAGGTGGAACGGTCGGAATAGTTCACCATCGACGACATTTTCTCGGCAGCCACTACCACAACCTTGCGGTAAAGTCCTGAGCATATGTAAGCTCGAGCTTCCTGCAGGGCTACGATAAAGCCGGCACAGGCGGCTTCCATGTCGTAGGAATATGCGTTCTTCAGTCCGGCACCGTAGCATATCATCGAGCCTGTCGACGGGAAGCGGTGGTCGGGGTTGGAAGTGGCGCAGATAAGTACTTCTACATCATCGGGGTTTGTGCCGGTGTCGGCAAGGAGCTTGTTGACGGCCTGTATGCCCATGTATGAAGAGCCTTTGTCGGGGTCACGCAGGATATGGCGCTGTTTGATGCCGACACGTGTGGTAATCCACTCATCGTTGGTGTCGACCATTTTAGATAGCATTTCGTTGTCGAGGATATCCTCTGGAACATACGAAGCGATACCGGAAATGCGGGCGTTCATTATACGATTGATTTTAGACCACCCGGTCGGGCGGTGATGAGTCGACCCTCAGGGGTCGTGAATGTTTTTGTTTGGAACCGGTCGAGATGCCGGTATCGATGCCTGGCGGCATCAACACCAAAAGCGCCCCCTCGCCGTCGTAGCTGTCTCAATTACGAGACAGCCGGGCGTAAGGACGTCGCTTGGCGAAGCTGCCATTGGGCAGTTTGATGATATATTTCCGTGTAGTGACACAACGGAAATATATTTTTCAGACGGCTTCGTCTTTGACGATTGCCTGCTTTCCGCGGTAGTAGCCGCATTCGCCGCATACGGTGTGGTAGATATGCCAGGCGCCGCAGTTGGGGCAGAGTGCAAGTGTGGGGGCTACAGCCTTATCGTGTGTGCGACGTTTGGCGGTGCGGGTCTTTGATTGCTTGCGTTTAGGATGTGCCATTGTTTTGGATATTGTATGGTTACTTTATTCTGTTATTTATTGTCGTCGTCCGAGAGCTTGCGAAGAGCATCCCATCTGGGGTCGGTGGGTGTCTCGTCGGTGCTGTCGGGCATAGAGTCCATTTCGTCGATAAGTTCGTTTTCGAGTTCTGCATCCTCATCGTTTGCGGTGGCACGGTGCTTCTTGAGCAGTGCGCTCATCTGCCGGTTGCATTTGCCAAGGGGATGTACGTGCTTGATGGGGATGGCGAGCTCTACTGTGTCGTACAGCATATATGCTACATTGAGGGTGCTATCGCTGTAGGGTATCTCAAGCACTTCGTCGCTGTCGTCGTTGTAGTCCTCGCCGTATTTCACCACTATGTGGTAGCTTGTGGATATAGGGAAGTGCAAGTCGTCGAGGCAACGGTCGCAGATGAGTGTCACATCGCCTTCAATCATGAAGTCGAGGTCGTAGAAGTCTCCGTTGTACTTAACCACCAATCGCACGTTGAGGTCAGCGTCGCGTACGTCGCTGCTCTCCATATTTACAAAGAACTGTTTGTCGAGGTGATACTCAAAATCATGAGTCCCCACGCCAAGACCTTTCAGTGGTAATTTGAATGTCGAGAACTTTCCCATTTCCTTTGTGGTGTCGAAAAACTTTGCAAAGTTATCACTTTTCAATCAAATTTCAAAATATTAGGACGATTAATTTGGCGTAATTTGGAGCGGTGCTTATGTTGCGGTTGCTATGATAAAAAACAGAAGAGCCTGTTGGACTCTTCTGCTGTGCTGTCAGAATGGACGGCCTCCACCACCGGGACCTCCGCCACCGGGGCCACCACCACCGGGACGTCCACCTCGTGAGCCGGGGCCTCCTTCAGGACCTCCTTCGGGGCGTCCACCGGGGCCTTCGCCGGGCATGCCGAATTCGTCGTTCTGTCGGTTGCCGCCCTTACCGAATGAATTGAATCGGTAGGAGAACGATACCATTACATAACGTGTGAGTGAGTTATACCGGCTGTCGTCGATGTAGTTGGCGGTCACGCTGCGTCGTATGTTGCTACGTTGTCCGAGGATATCGTAGGCCTTGACAGTCACTGTCGCCGCCTTGCCGCGCAGGAATTGGTATGAGAGGTTGGCGTTCCACATCCAGGTCTTGGTATCGAATCCCTGTGAGTAACCGCTTGTGGCCGAGTAGTTGAGATCTGTGCCTATCGAGAGGCCGAAAGGTAGATAGTATGAACCGTAGAACGAACCTCCATAGGTGTGTGTGGTGCGGTCGCTTTGGTGTGAGAATGTGTTGTGTACGGTAGATATGCGGTAGTTGGGTCGCAGCTCGAGTTCGAGATTCTCGGGTCGCCATGCTATGCCGAAGCTTTCGGACGCCCCGAATGTA
>N._stephensi_709_foregut__coassemble_538_pt1 | contig 13450 bp, 11 predicted proteins | sample N__stephensi_709_foregut__metabat2_low_PE_005 | metagenome-assembled genome bin N | reverse complement strand
CAGAAATTCCTTACAGCTATCAAAGGCCTGTCGCTCGACCCCGAAGTAATAAAACGCCATGCCGACCTTAAGATAGTATACACCCCTATCCACGGTACAGGTGTGAAACTTATCCCGGCATCGCTCCGTAACTACGGCTTCACCAATATAATCCACGTGCCCGAGCAGGATATACCCAGCGGAGATTTCCCCACCGTCGACTCTCCTAACCCCGAGAACCCCTCGGCAATGGCTATGGCAATAGCAAAAGCCAAGGAAGTGGACGCCGACCTTGTGGTAGCATCCGATCCCGACGCCGACCGTATAGGTTGTGTAATCCGTGACAATAACGGCGAGTACCAGCTCATCAACGGCAACCAGATTGTGATGATTCTTCTCAACTACATCATGCTGCGCAACCGTGAACTTGGTTTGCTCAAGGGCAATGAATTTGTGGTAAAAACCATCGTCACCACAGAGACTATCAAAGCCATCGCTCAGAATCAGAACATCAAGATGTTCGACTGCTATACCGGCTTCAAATGGATTGCAGCTGTAATACGCGACCTCGAAGGTAAGGAACGCTACCTCGGTGGCGGAGAAGAAAGCTACGGATTCCTGGCCGAAGATTTCTGCCGAGATAAAGATTCCGTATCGGCTATATCTCTGATGGCTGAAATATGCGCATGGGCTAAGGATAGAGGTCTCGACTTCAACCAAATGCTTCAGGAGATATACCTCAAGAACGGCTACAGCCACGAGGAAGGCGTAAGTGTTGTCCGCCCCGGTAAGACCGGCGCTGAGGAGATACAGCAGATGATGATCAACTTCCGCAAGAATCCTCCAAAGGAAATCGACGGAAGCCCCGTTGTCATCGTAAAGGACTACGGCGACCTCAACTGTACAGATGTACGCACCGGCAAGGTGACCAAGCTCGACTTCCCCACCACCAGCAACGTACTGCAGTATTTCACCGAAGACGGCACCAAGATTTCAATCCGTCCTTCCGGAACAGAACCTAAGATTAAGTTCTACCTTGAAGTACACGACAAGATGGCCGACGCCTCCGACTACGAACGTTGCAACAAAGATGCAGCAGCCAAGATTGCCCGCATAAAGGGTGAACTCGGTATCTGAAAATAAGACCAAGGACACAATCGAATAGGAGGTGAACACAATCAAAAGTGTTCACCTCTTTTCGGTTCGCCCGACATAGTCATTAAAAGCCGACTCGATTACATCGAGTCGGCTTTTGAGGGATAAATGTTGTTATTTTTATGACACTTAATCGTCACTGAAGTGTGCCGGCTTGAGCTTGATTAATCATATCCTGGTTGGCAGAGATATAGATTTCGACACGACGGTTCTGTGCCCGACCTTCGGGGGTGTCGTTGCTTGCCACATAATCGGCCATAGGTACACCTTGAGCCGACATTCGAGTGGGCGAGACTCCTGAGTTAGCCAAATAGGATAGAACTGCATCGGCACGTTCGCCCGACAGTCGTTGGTTCACTTCATAGGAACCTGTATTGTCTGTGAAACCATAAATCTGCACATTGGTGTCGGGATTCTCTTTAAGCGATGCAGCAAAACGGCTTAAATCGGCCTTAGCCTGGCTGTTAAGTGTGTACTTTCCGGTGGGGAATAGTATACCGCCGTCGAAAGTCACCTTTATGGCTTTGAGGCCATTCTGATCGGTGGTTTCCTCTACCTTGGCCTGTGTGCCGAGTTCCTCTTCAAGCTGTTTTTTCTGCTTGTCCATCTTGTTACCGATGAGTGTACCTGCGCCTGCGCCTACAGCGGCACCAATGGCCGAACCAATGCCGGCACCTTTACCGCCTCCGATAAGAGCACCGAGGCCGGCACCTACCGCAGCGCCTCCGCCACCTCCGATAAGGGCTCCCTTACCGGTATTTGTCATAGAACTGCAGGCAGTCTCGCCAAGAAGCAACCCGGCGGCGATGAGGGCTATCCCGAATACTTTCAATACTTTCATAGCTGATAGTGTTTTATGTTTGTTAAAAAATGTCGATTTCGAAAGTAGTGCCTGAGACAATTCCCAGGGTTTTCTCTAAAATTTACAACCAAAGTTATGAATAAGTTTGCGTTTGCGCAAAGAATTAACTAATTTTGTGAATGAAATTGTAAAATATCGACGCAATGACACCAAAGACAAAAACGGGCAAGGGTATGCTCGGAGGCACTTTAATCGGACACATAGCAGCTACTATAACGGTAACGATGTGGGGATATTCTTTCGTATCGTCGAAGGTTCTGCTCGATAACGGCCTCGGTCCGGTGCATATCTATTTCTACCGTTTCCTCATAGCATATCTAATGGTGTTATTTATCAGCCACAAACGGTTGTGGGCATCAAATTGGAGGGATGAAGGTATGTTTGTGTTGTGTGCTCTCACATCCGGCTCGCTGTATTTCATAGCAGAAAACACGGCTCTTCAATATACACTCACCACTAATGTATCGTTGCTGACATCGATGTCGCCGCTTATAACAGCTATGCTCGTCGGCCTGGTATACAAGACTGAGAAACTTGGCATAGGCACGTGGCTTGGCTCTGCCATTGCTGTCATCGGTGTAGGTTGCGTGGTATTCAACAGCAGTACATCGCTGCAGGTACAGCCTTTAGGTGACTTTCTCGCATTAGCTGCCGCCATTAGCTGGGCTTTCTATTCACTTATCCTGAGAGGTCTGAATGCCCATTACGATGTATGGTTCATCACTCGCAAGACTTTCTTCTATGGGCTGCTCACTTCCATCCCGTTCTTGATTTTCGAGTCTGAGAGTCAACCCGTGGCTACTATCATATCTCGGCCCGAAGTATATGGCAATCTACTGTTTCTTGGCGTAGGGGCATCGACTATAGCATACGTGCTGTGGGCTCTGTCGGTAAAATATATCGGCGCGGTAAAGGCTAACAACTATATGTATCTCCAATCAATCGTCACACTGATTGTATCGGCTATAGTATTGGGCGAACGAGTCAACCTTATAGGCTATGTAGGCATATTCCTGATTTTGGCCGGACTATGGGCCGGCGACAATATCAACAAAATGCTCGACAAACACAAAAACCGTTGATAAACATGAACTTACCAAACGACCCATTTATACTTCTCAGCTATATCAACACTCTACTTCGCGATCGATACGACTCTCTCGACAGTCTTTGTAGAGGTGAGGACATCGACATGGAATATCTTGTCGCACGACTCCGCGATGCCGGTTTCGAATATATGGAACAAATCAACCAATTCCGCTAATGGCTGACGGGAACTATCTTGAACAACTGAACGAAGCCCAAAGGGCTGCGGTAGAATATCTCGACGGTGTCGAACTTGTGGTAGCCGGAGCCGGGTCGGGTAAGACCAGGGTGATAACTTATAAAATTGTACATCTACTTAAGAACGGTCATAGTCCCGGTCATATAATGGCCTTGACTTTCACCAACAAGGCAGCCCGTGAGATGCGTCAGCGCATTGGTCGTTTGGCTGGGGAATATACCGCTTCGAGGCTATGGATGGGTACATTCCACTCTGTATTCTCTCGCATACTGCGCCGATATGCCGAGCGCATCGGTTTCAAATCGAACTTTACAGTCTACGACCAGGCCGATTCAAAATCATTGATAAAGACAATAATTCGCGAGCTAAAGCTTGACGACAAAATATACCGACCCGGACAGATTTTAGCCGACATCTCCTGGGTCAAGAATATGCTGTGCTCTCCGCAGGACTATGTTAACGACAAAGTCCTGATGGAAAATGACCGAAACAATCACCGTGAACGCACAGCCGAAATATACGCCATCTATGCACAGCGCTGCCGGATAGCAGGAGCTATGGATTTCGACGATTTGTTGTATTTCACTTATACCCTACTGAGGGACAATCCCGACATCCTTGATTATTACCGTAATTACTTCTCATATATCTTAGTAGACGAGTATCAGGACACAAACTATGCACAGCATGCCATCATCAGGCAATTATGTGGGGAGAAAAGCAACTTGTGTGTAGTTGGCGACGATGCCCAAAGCATCTACTCATTCCGAGGCGCCAACATACGTAATATTCTCGATATGCGCAAAAGTTTTCCTGCTCTTTCAATATTCAAACTCGAGGAAAATTACCGCTCCACACGCAACATCATAGGCGCTGCCAACTCACTGATTTCTGTCAACGCCGATCAAATCCGCAAGGAAGTATACTCCAACAACGAAAATGGCGATCCGATAGAGGTAGCCCAGTCATACAACGAATATGAGGAAGCCGCAATGGTGGCTTCGCGACTCATGCAGGTTAAGCGCCGCTTAGGCTTGTCGTTCAGCGACATAACCATACTCTACCGCACCAATGCACAGTCGCGCCTTATAGAAGAAGCTCTGCGTAACCGCAACATTCCCTACCGTGTCTATGGCGGCCTTGCATTTTATCAACGTAAGGAAATCAAAGATGCAATAGCTTATTTCAGACTCGCAGTCAATCCCAATGATGACGAGGCCCTCACGAGGATAATCAATACCCCCAAGCGCGGAATTGGCGATACCACAGTCAAAAAAGTACAAGCCGCAGCCATTGCTGAGGCGACAAGCTTGTACGACATAATTTCCAATCCCGACAAGTACATCTTGGCCGTAAACAAGGGAACACGGACTAAATTGACCGGTTTTGCCGATATGATAAAATCGTTCTGTGCTATGGCTTCTGCCGATACCGATGCTTCGACACTCGCAAACCGCATAATAGAACGGACGGGTCTTTTGAAGAAATACCTCAGCGATGACACCCCTGAAAATATTTCGAAGCAAGAAAATCTGCAGGAGCTGCTCCAGGCTGTATCGAATCATACTGAAAGTACAATTAAAGAATCGCCGGAAAATGCCGGCATGGCCGATTTTCTTTCACAGATAGCACTTCTCACCGACCAGGATACCGACACATCCTCCACCGATAATGTCACGTTGATGACCATACACGCTGCCAAAGGTCTTGAGTTTGAAGCTGTATTTATTATAGGTGTTGAGGAGGGGCTACTACCGTCGGCCCGTTCCCGCTCCGACAGCGACATCGAAGAAGAGCGCCGATTGATGTATGTGGCCATGACTCGCGCCAAGCGCTTCTGTATGACCAGTTACGCACGACAGCGTACTACCAATGGCTCGACACAACAGACCATACCCTCGCGCTTCCTTTCCGAAATCAATCCACGCTACCTACGTATGATGACGGGAACCCGACTTGAGCGAAAAAGTACCTATGGAGGAGAGTCATCCCGACTTCGACCGATTTCTGTCACTGTGCAAAAGCCTGCTGTGAAGGAGACAGTAAAAGTCAGCCCCACTATCGGCTCTTCTTCCAGTGCTCCTTCGCCTATCAAATCATCCGTTTCTGCTCCTTACACCACTCATAACCTCAACGAACTTCAAGAGGGAGTCGCCATCACACATTCCACCTATGGCAAGGGGATTATCTTCGAACTCGTACCCAACGAGGCCGGCGACCGGATAATAGTGGACTTCGGCAACGGTTCGCATAGGACATTACTTCTCAAATTCGCAAAATTTACTATAGACATATGACAGCCAACGACCTTCCGACCCCTTTCTATATCATTTACGAGGATCGGCTGCGTGCCAACCTCGAGCTCATAAGAGAAGTCAGCCGCCGAAGCGGAGCCGACATCATAATGGCATTCAAGGCCAATGCCTTATGGCGTACATTCGACATAGTAAAAGAGTATTGTAATAATTGCACGGCAAGCTCACTCAACGAGCTATACCTCGGACGAGAATGCCTGGGAGGAGAGATACACTCATATTCCCCGGCCTATACCGACAACAATATCGGAGAATTCCTTTCATACAGCACACATATCACATTCAATTCGCTCAACCAATACAGCCGATACGGCGGTCGGGCTGCTGCAGCCGGTGTATCGGTAGGTCTGAGGGTCAATCCCAAATGCTCTGTCATAGATACCGACCTGTATAACCCGGCACTCCCCGGCTCCCGGTTCGGAATCAACGCAGAAGAGTTAGCCGGTGGTCTCCCTGAATTCGTAGAGGGCTTGCATTTCCATGCTCTCTGCGAGTCTTCAAGCCACGACCTTGAGAAAGTACTGGGTGCTTTTGAAGAAAAATTCGGACATCTGCTACCCCAATTAAAGTGGGTCAATATGGGAGGAGGTCATCTGATTACACGTAAAGACTACGACAGAGAACATCTTATAGAGCTGTTGCAGGACTTCAGACATCGTCACCCCAATCTCCGTGTGATACTTGAACCCGGCAGCGCTTTCACTTGGCAGACCGGCGACCTTGTCGCATCCGTGGTCGACACGGTAGAGGATGGCGGAATACCTACAGCCATACTTGATGTAAGTTTCGCCTGCCATATGCCCGACACCCTGGAAATGCCATATCTTCCTGAGGTGGCTGAAAGCATTGACCCGGCACACTCTACAGGCATACCCTGGAGGCTCGGCGGAAATTCCTGCCTGAGCGGAGACTTCAAAGGCGACTATTATTTCCCGAAATCTCCCGCCGTAGGCGATAGAATTACCCTCAAAGATATGAATCACTATACTACGGTCAAGACTACTATGTTCAATGGCATACAACATCCCGACATTATAGTTCTTACTTCTGACGGCAATCTCCGTTATCTGCGAAAATTCGATTACGAGGATTATAAGAACCGCATGAGCTGATGGAACACACTCCCTATTTTTCTATCATTGTCCCTGTATACAACCGCCGAGACGAAGTGCGTGATCTCTGCCGAAGCCTTTGCGAACAGACCGACAATGATTTCGAACTCATCATAGTAGAGGATGGATCTACCGATTCGTGCAGCGATATCGTCGAAGAATTCATCGCCAATGGGCTGAATGCAAGATATTTCTATAAGACCAACGAAGGAAGATCGATAGCCCGCAACTATGGCATGGAGCATGCCGCAGGGCGATACTTCATCTTCTTCGATTCCGACTGTGTGATACCGCCGCAATACATATCTACGGTGCGACAATATCTCGCCCGGCACTATCTCGACTGCTATGGCGGTCCCGACGCCGCACACGAATCATTCTCCGACACGCAGAAAGCCATAAACTATTCCATGACATCATTCCTCACCACCGGTGGCATCCGGGGTGGCAAGATACAACTCGAGAAGTTCGTTCCGAGGACATTCAACATGGGATTCAGCAGCGACGTATACAGAACAGAGGGAGGATTCCGCGAGATGTTTTCGGAGGACATCGACATGAGTACCCGTATACGTCTGGCCGGTTTCTCTATCGGGCTCATACATGATGCCTTTGTATGGCATAAACGTCGCATCGACATGCGTCGCTTCTTGCGACAGGTATATGTATTCGGGATGTCCCGGATTACACTACGCCTGCTCTACCCCGATTCTCTGAAGTTAGTACACTTGCTTCCGGCTATATTCGTCGTAGGCTGTGTACTGCTTATATTGCTGGGCATCTTCGTATCGCCATGGTGGCTTCTTCCTATAGCGCTATATTTTGCAGCTGTATTCTGCGGAGCACTCATCTCTACACACTCCATAAAGATTTCGGCTCTTGCCGTACCTGCCGCAGCTATACAGCTTGGAGGCTATGGCTGTGGATTTATCAAGGCTTGGTTCACCAAAATATTGCTCCGGCGAGGACGCGACATCGACGAAGAAATAAATATACGGAAAGGCAAGAATGAAAAATAGCATACCTAAACCATCCGTTTTCAGCCTAATCGCAGATATGCCGGATGACCAACGACCGAGAGAGAAAGCTCTCACACATGGCATAAAGTCGCTATCCGATGCCGAGCTTATGGCCATTATATTCTCTACCGGCATCAAGGGCAAAAGCGTGGTGCAGATGTGCGAGGAAATACTTGCCGACAACGACCGACATATTTCGCGTGTAGCATCTATGGATGTCAAGCAGTTTATCGACCGATACAAAGGTATTGGCCCGGCCAAGGCATTGACAATGCTCGCAGCCCTTGAGCTCGGTGCAAGAAGCGCTGCAGATGCTGTCAAAATAGAGGATCCGGCCATAAACTCATCCAAAATAGCCCACAGATACATGCAGCGTTATCTATTCGGTCTCGACCATGAGGAATTTTGGGTGCTTCTATTGAAAAACAATCTACGGGCAATACGGCCGGTCCGTATCAGTATCGGAGGCATTACTTTTACTGCCGTAGACGTAAAGATAGTAATCCGCGAGGCTATACTCGCAGGAGCATCGTCAATTATGCTCTTCCACAACCATCCTTCCGGCACGCGCGAGGCAAGCATCGAAGACATCAAACTCACATGGAGAATCTGTGATGCCGCTCGCCTGTTGGACATCCGCGTCCTTGACCACATCATTTTCTGCGGCAATGATTTTTTCTCTCTTCACGACGAAGGGAAAATGCCATAGACCGCATACATCCTGGATATTGTCCTCTCGTTTAAAAGTATCTCTTGGTAAGAGTGTGTGACACAGTATAATCAACTGATTTTAAAGGTAATGCAGTACGTATAAATTCGCTTTTGCTAAACAAACAGTCAATTAATCCGAATTTTCGTAAAAAATTTCATAATTTACAGGGCGTTTTTTAAGCTCAAATTCAGAAAAATGCGTATCTTTGCCATAATAATTAAGTAACTCTTACCAAGAGTGAGATGATAAACCAGTATTAATCAATATGATTGAACTAACTACATTGATTGCCCGGCCTTTGATAGGAGCTGTCATCGGCTATATAACAAATGACATCGCTATCAGGATGTTGTTCCGGCCTCGTACCGCCAAATATATATTCGGCTTCAAAGTACCTTTCACTCCAGGACTCATCCCCAAAGAGAAATCACGTATCGCACAATCGATAGGTGATGCCATAAGCAAAAACCTTATGAACAAAGATGTCCTCGAACGGACATTGCTCTCAGCGGAAATGATTGAGAAAATAGAGAGCGGCATCAATACATTCGTCGACACACAGCGTCGCAATTCCGAAACCGTAGAGGAGTTCCTCAGTCATTATCTCAACAGCGATGACATCGCATATATGAGACAGTCGGTTACAGGTGACCTGTCGGAACAAATTCATTCCGCGTTAGCCAATTCCAAATTAGGCGATAAAGTAGCTCATATCGTGGTAGAACATGTCATGACCAAAGTCAAAAGCGGCATGTTGGGTATGTTCGGGGCCGACCAGTTCCTGTCGCTTGTCGCTGCTCCGGCCGAGAGTCTTCTCGCCAAAAACATCAACGAGATGCTGACAGAACATTCCCGCCAAATAGTAGGTACACTTATCGGCGACCAAATAGAATCTTTCATGGCCGTACCGATGAAAAATCTTTTCATCGGTCGCGAAAAACAAATCAACAAGATAAAAGCTTCAATCACATCGATATACCGCTCACTTGTCACCGGCCAGCTGCCACGAATCCTCGAAGCTGTGAACATAAGTAAAATCGTCGAACAACGCATCAACGAAATGGATGTGAAAGAGTCGGAGAAACTCATTCTTGAGGTTATGAACAAAGAGTTAAAAGCAATCGTATGGCTCGGAGCACTGCTCGGCTTCGTAATGGGATGTATCAATTTATTATTCTGATCAAATACAATTGAAATAGAATCAAATTCATATGTCTTTATGAAACGCTTATACTTCGCATTCTTATTAATAATCACATCGTTGCTTGCCAATGCGCAGTTCTTTGGAGGCTTCGGCTGTGCCGATCCCGACGCATGGTTCGACAAGGAGATATATTTCTATTGCCAGAACAACGCCAACAACGGCTACTATGGTCTCAACCTTTCGGGCATATCTTTTGTAATTGATGGACAAACTCAGATCGACATCGATGGCACATGGCTCTATGGGGATTATATTTTCCTGAGCAAAGACCATGGGTTCGACTTCTCAAAAGGCTCTACGGTAGCGCTATTTGTCAACGGATATTACCAAAATACATGGACATGCCCCACAAGCAACCCGACTGCTGTCGATGTAGCTAAAAAAGCCTGGCAGAAGAAGCCACGGGTACGCTCGGGATTGAGCACAAAAAGTATCCTGAAAATCTTACGTAAATTCAAACGATAATACAAGTACTCATGGGATTCAGTTTCAAGTCAGTCAAAGATGTATTGTATTCTACCGGCATCTCGTCGGCAATCGACACTATAAAAGACACATCCAAAGAAATCGGGCAGAAAATGTCGTCTCGGGTTAAGAATTGGAGCAGCGAAGGGGCGGCACACAATATTCCCGAGCGCTATAGAGATATAGTCAAGAAAGCCTTGATGGCCTCAGCTGCCGCCGGTCCTCTCGGAGTAGCGGGTGGAGCAACCGATGCCATTGCCATAGCCGGCATATGGACCACCATGTTCGTGGCCATACGAAATAGGGCAAACAATCATTTCGGCAGCAACCCTACAAGAATTGCCAAAGGCGTTGCCGCCGGAATTGTCAAATATTATATAGGATGTAAACTCGCCACATATACTTGTTTTCTCATTCCCGGAGCAGGAATTTTTGCCGGAATGAGCGTAAGTGCAGTATGCAACGTATACTTTACCTACAATTTCGCATCGATACTCATCGAACTGATGGACACCAAACCATTCTACGACGATGACGATATAATAAAAGAAATAATATCGCTAATCAAAAAGATGCCTTCTGTAGAGGAAATCAAGGAGATTGTTGCGATCTACAACAATTAAAAATCTAATAAGCAATCATATATAAATGTCAACTATCACACAACAGATTGATCAGATTCTTGACCGCCGGCTTGGACGTAACGCCTACCAGGGCCGCGGACATCTCGACCTGATCAAAGCAAAGGCCGATCATCTCAGGAATGTGCGTAAAATCCTGGAAACATATCAGGCCACCCGCGACAATATAATACATAATATAGATAACAAACGTGGCGAATACTATGCCATGTCGGTAGAGGATCCGATGTTCGAAGATGCCGTGAAAGCCGCATCTGCCGAAGAATGTATGTCGAACATCGACAAGGCTCTTTCGGAACTCTCACTGCTCGAAAATCGCTTCAGCCGCGACACAATCAATATCAGCGTAATAGGCCGTGCGCGTCAAGGCAAGAGCCGCTTGCTGCAATCAATCAGCGGCCTGGCCGATGAAGTGATACCCGCATCGAACGGCGGCGACTGTACAGGTGCCAAATCGGTGATATGCAACCGCCCGAACCAAAAGAAAGCCACCGCCACAGTCATCTTCTACACAGAGGTGGAGATAGTGGAGCACATACAGCGCTACCTTAAAGAACTCAATATACCTGCAAGTATCGGTTCTGTATCGTCGATACCGTCGCTTATGCCTTATATCGCCGATTTCGCTGCCAACATGGCGAAGAAACAAGGCAGGGAGCAATCGCTCTTCAACCACTTGCGCAAATACGTAGAACACTTCAACGACTACTGCAACTACCTTGGCCGCAAGGAAAATATCGACGAAGAAAACATCCGCGAATATGTAGCACAATACGACTCGCAGATGCGGCCCACCTACAAATTCCTTGCTGTCAAGGAGGTACAGATATTCACCGAATTCAACTATGCCGATGCCGGCAAGATAGTGCTTGTCGACACCATAGGTCTCGGCGACACCTCGCTCGGTATTCGCGAGAAGATGCTCACTACTCTGCGCAACGACAGCGACGCCGCCATATTGGTGCGACTGCCATCTGCCAACGGCGATGGTATACGTGTAGAGGACGACGAACTCTACGACACCGTGTCCGAAGCTATGGGTCTCGACATGCTCAGCAAATGGCTATTTTTCGCCCTCAATGTAGGTGAAGGCCTTCAGAACTTCAATTCCGGCGACGCCATGGAGCAGGCTTTCCGTCAGCGTCAGCTCAATTTCGCATCTATCACTAAGGTAGACTGCTCCAAGAGTCAGGACGTACAGGATATACTCCTTATCCCTATATTGCAATATCTTATAGAAAACCTCTCGGATGTAGACGCCAACTTGATGGATCAGGCCAACAAGGCTCTCATCAAGGCTTACAATTCCTATTTCGAACTATGTTCAAAGGCGGCCAACGTACTCAAAGGCGGTCTTAAGGCTGCGCTCAGCACGGGCGGTCTGTTCGACGAACTTTTCGAGGACAAACTCGGACTGTCGAGAGAACTCGACAAACTCAACCAACGATACAATACTCCCGACGCCGAGAACGACGAAATCAAGACCGAGGTACTTCGCATAATCCGTGAGATTGGCTCGCAGTGCCCCAAACCCGATGATATACGCAGACGCCTTACAAGCGGCGGCCCGGAGTCGCATGTCGATACCTCCTACAACTATTATGCCGACAATATGCGTGCATCCATGCGCGACAAACTCGATGAAGTGAACAGTACCGTCATTGTCAGGCTTCAGGATGAGGTCAAGGACAACGTCATCAAGGTGCTTCAGTCCGACCAAGGTGGACGTATGGGCAGGATTCTTATCAACATCGACGACAATGCCTCGCCTATGGAATGGCTCACAGCTCTCATCGACCAAAAGTGCGGCAATTTCCCCTTGGTAAAGGCGGCTTTCGAAGATATCCTCAACTTCCGCCTCAACATAGAGGGATTGCTCGAATACAAGGCCAACATTGCACTTGAACATCTCGATCAGAACTCGCCCAAATTTACCCGACTGCCCGATGCGGTATACAGTGTCGGTGTGGAGGATAAGGCCGACATACTGCTTCAGACACTTATGGCAGCTATCCCCAATGTCGCACAGGAGCTCATGGGTGGCATCAAGGAGCTACTCAAGATTCCATCCAACTCATTCAATGCCCGTATACGCAAACTGCGCGAACGACTCATCTTCAAACAGGACGGACGTCGTGAACTCAAAAACTTCTACCGCGAGTTCGCTTCGGCTATATGGAGCGAGGACTTCCGCAATGTCGTGGGTAAGCAGGTAGCTCTCGAAGGATGGAACGAGCAACTCGACGCCCTGGCAAAGGGAAACAAAAAGGATCTTTTCATTCTACAAATCAACTAAATTATGGGATTCAGCGATTTATTCAGCCGATTCGTCTCTAAAAGCATGGACATGAAAGTGTGCATGATGGGACCCCGAGGCGTAGGCAAAACCACCATACTCACCGCCGTTTTCACCGACTCCAAGGAGAGTCTCGGCAGCAACAGCGGTCTTCAGCTTACAGCCGAACAGGCCACACAGGCCGAACTCACCGACCGCAAGCACTATCTCAACGCAGTGTTCGCCGAAATGACTGAAATCACCGACCGACCCTCGGCCGGTATTGCTGCCTCGTCGGAAGTGACTACTTTCGACTTCCATTTCGGTCTGAAAGGTAAGGAGCCGCGGATTAACCTCGAAATAAAAGACTTCCCCGGCGAATTTGTAGAAAATCGACCAGATGAGGTCATGGGGTTCATCAACGAT
>N._stephensi_709_foregut__coassemble_537_pt1 | contig 13452 bp, 4 predicted proteins | sample N__stephensi_709_foregut__metabat2_low_PE_005 | metagenome-assembled genome bin N | reverse complement strand
GGGAGACTTCTCGATACGCTCGGCAGCGGCCTCAGTGATTTCCTCACCGGCAGCATAGCGCTCGGCGCTCCAACGGTTGTCGCACATATCGGAGAAGAAGTATGTACCGTAGTTCTCAAACATGATTTGGCTGCCATAGTTGCGGGTATACTTGCTTACGCCCTGAAGCATGACGGAGAAGTCGAAGCCGTAGAGGTTACCGCCGAGAGTGAGTCCGTAGGTGATACGGGGCAGAAGGCTGGAGTAGCCGATGGGCGCAATATCCTTTTGGTCGATAACACCATCGCCATTGAGATCCTGGTATACAAAGTCGCCGGGTTTGGGGATACCCATGGAGTATTCAAGACCGCGGGCTGTGATTTGCTCCTGTGTATTGAAGAAACCGGTACCGTCGAGACCACGCTCGGGGTCGACGCTGCGGTCGATGAGGTAGCCGAAGTTCTGACCGATGCTGAAACCTTCGCTTCGCAGAGGATAGGCGTAATCATCGCCACGGTATACTTCGTCAGCTTCGATGACCTTGTTATTGTTGTATGCGAAGTTACCGTTGAGGTAGAACTGCATATCCTTGCTTACAGGGAAATTGTACTGAGCCGAGATTTCGTAGCCGGAGTTCTTGACTTTACCGAAGTTGGCTTTGGGAAGCTGAGTCGAGTTCAGACCGCCGAGGCTCGGTATGGTGTTTCGGGATATAAGGATGCCCGAACGGTTTTCACGGAAGTAGTCGAATGTGAGTTGGAGGTGACGGAAGAGGGTTATGTCGATAGCATAGTTCTGCTTCCAGGCAGTCTCCCAATGTATGTCGGGGTTACCGATAAGCTGCTCCTTGATAACACCGAGACCATTGCCCGAGCTTGTGAGCGATGTGGGGATGTTGGCGGCGTCGGAGGCATGGTAGTAGTATGTCACAAGCGAGTTGTTGTCGAGGTAGAGGAAGCGGTGGCTCTGGCGTGTGGATTCGTCGGATCCGGCATAGAGTTCGTCGTTACCTACCTTACCGATAGAAGCGCGGAATTTGAGGTTGGTGATGGTTCCATTGTCGTGGAGGGGCTGCATAAAGGCCTCGTTGCCCATAACCCAACCTACAGAGAATGCGGGGAAGAAACCGAAGCGGTGGCCGGGAGCGAACTGCTCTGAACCATTATAGCCAAGGTTGACCTCTGCAAGGTAGCGGGAATCGAAGGCATATGTAAAACGACCTGCGAGACCTATCATCTTATAAGGTATGGAACCGAGGATGTTTTCCTTGTCATCACGCTGGAAGAGCACCATACCTGTTACATTGTGGAGCTGATTGAAGGTGCGATTGTAGTTGATCTGAGCCTGGAGGTTCATGAACCAACGGCTAACATCGGCACGAGAGAGCGACAATTGTCCGTCATCTTCTGTATCGCCTTCCATTACAAACACGGGAGTGTCGAAACCACCGGGGTTGAGGTCGTAGCTATATCCGGAGAAGTTTTTGCTGCCCATGGTGAGCTCCTGCGAGTATGTCTCGAAAGAAACAAGAGCCTTGGCAGAAAGACCGGGAGTGATGCCGTCGAGGTTGAAATTGAGCGATGCTATTGCATTTGCGCTGGCCTCGACGAGAAGCTTGTAACCGGAGCGATTGAGCTGACCGTAAGCCGACTGTGCGAGCGACAGGTCGGGGTCCTGGATGATATTGTTGCCTTTGGCATAGTGCCAACCCATGGTACCGTCGGACTGAGCACCGTCACTGACAATAAAATTATTTTCGGCGTTACCGGCGATGGTGGTGGGGCCGGGTACGGTAGACTTCTGTGTCAGAGCACCCCAACGGAGACCGGCGGTGTTGTTGCCCGACATGTTGGCTGCTGCCTGATTGGTTTTCTTAATCGATGAGCTGACGTCGAAGGTAGCGCTCAACCAATTATTGAACTTATAGTCGAGGTTTGTACGGATATTATAACGGTTCATCTTCGACTGAGGGTCGTATCCGAGCTGCTGCTTTGATTCGGTGTTGTACATACCTCCCTGATATACATAGCCTACGCTGGCAAAGTAACGGAGCTTCTTTGTACCGCCGGATATGTTGACATTGGCCTGAACCATGTTTGAATGGTCCTTGAGGAGAATTTTACCCCAGTCGGTATTGGGATACCAGAAACGCAGCAGTGGGTCGGTGGGACCACCGTCTTTCCACATATCATAGATGGCGATAGCCTCGTCGCTGTAGATTTGAGGGCCACCATCGTTGGCGGAAGCCTCATTAATCATACGGGCGAACTCATAAGAAGGACGGGCATCGGGCCAATAGTTGAATTTCTGCATCGAGTATGTAACCTGTCCGTGGACATTCACCTTGCCCTCCTCGCCACGACGGGTGGTGATGAGGATAACGCCGTTAGCGCCACGCACACCGAATACGGCGGTAGAAGAGGCGTCCTTAAGGATAGATATTGTCTGTACTTCGTTGGGGTCGATCTCGCTCATCGAAGTACGAGGTATACCGTCGACAAGGATAAGGGGAGATGTACCGTTCATGGTGGCGGCACCACGGAGGAACATGGTAACATCGTCCTCGCCGGGAGCACCACTCTGCTGCATTGTTGTAAGACCGGGAAGTTTGCCGGCGAGGGTAGCTGCGAGGTTAGGTTCGGACGACTTCTTGATATCGTCGGAACCGATGGCTGCCACCGAACCGGTAACTGTAACTTTTTTCTGTTGACCGTAGGCTACAACCACTACCTCATCGAGGTCGGTGATAGCCGACTCCATGGTAACATCAACGGTCGAAGATTTGACGGGCACTCTCACGGTTTTCATACCGACGAAAGAAAATTCGAGCACCGGTTTAGCCGAAGTCACCGATATAATGTAGTGACCGTCGATGTCGGTTACCGCTGCATTTTTGGTGTCCACTTCACGGACGGCAGCACCGATGACGGGTTCACCTTGGTCATCGATTACAGTACCGCTGACTTTACGAACGTCAGCACCCCAGGCTGCCGGAACAGCCGTCACACATAGCATTATTGCCATGCATAGTGCAATCAGGAGTTTTTGATGGTAAGACATGATTGGTTGTTTAAGATTTGTTGGCAAAGTTAGAGACTATGGCTTTACTTTACGTATCGCGTAGTTTCAACTTTATTTAAATTTGTTTCATTTTTTTGCTCCGCAACTTTCAAATTCGTATCAGGAGCGAGGCTATTGTGTTGATTTATTATTTCTTAAGGCTTGGAAGTATATACATAATTAAAACGGCCTCCGGGAGCTGTATCTCCGCTGATATAGAAGTCGAGTATGTCGCCGGGCGACTGCATGTTGTCGTTCCATTTAAACTCGAAATCCACCGCTGCTCCGGCACCCATCACCTTCTTTGGCAAGGCAAGTTCGAGGACATTTCCGGTGACGGCATATGAGCCTTTACCTACCGCCTTCCATTCCCAGCTATTATCTACACATTTTTCAATGAAGACATTCTTGCTATCGGGAGACACACGGTTGACGATATAGTCGTAGCCGTTCCATCCGGTAGATCGGTCGCGGTCGATGTCGATAAAGAGCATCATCCAGTTGGGGTCGCTCTCGGGAGTAAGCGCGTCGGCGGTCTCTACACGGAAATAAATATTCTTCCCGTCATGAGCCACCTGGACTCCGGTGATATCGTTTCGGCCCGATTTATCGGTGTAATATTTATTGTACCGTCCGGAATGGTCGCGGTGAAAAGTGTTGCCTCTGTATGCCTTGTAGCGAGGCAGGACATCATCCCACTGGCCGGGCGTACCTATCTTGACAGTTTTGGGAGACGATGCGACTGCAGGCGCCGACATACCCTTGAATCGGCGTACATTATCGACGAGCTGTTGGTAATATACATCGCCTTTGTCGCCCCAACCACGTGTGGGCTCAATGTCGCGGCTATGGTCGGCATTGTACTGATCGACAAACGATAAGGGATCACTCCATCCGTCAGCTTTGGTCCACATGCCCGAAGTCCATTCGTTCCATCCGGTGACAAAGACCATCTCGGGTTTGATTTCGTCGATGGCACGATTCCATTGCTCCTGTATATTGGCGCCGTAGAGATAACCGTCGGCGCTGTTATCGAAGCCCTTTGCATGACTATAACTGCGCCCGAAAGTATTGGGGAGTGTAAAAGCGCAGCAATGACCACCACTGGCCAGTCCCGCATTCTGTCCTATACCTACGACACATTGCTCGGCTTTAGCGGTGATAGAATCTACGGCATAAGCATGGGTGGGGAATACTTCGAGCCAGCCCCATTGCTTTGAACCCTCGGCAGGACCGCATACATAGTCGGGCTGGCCGGGACGGAACGTAAAATAGTCGCGTATCTCTTTCTCCACGCCACTGTCGGCGAGGTTGTCGGGATAAGCCATTATCAGTGGTTTACCTTTCCAGTAGAACCACATATCATCGTATTCGGGCTTAGTATAATATTTCTTATACAGGTTATTGAGAGAGGTACGGGAGTCGGGAGAGGCCGAGAAAGGCAGCATGAAAACTACCCCCGGCACCTTGACACCATCGGCTTTAGCCTGCTTCCATGTATCGAGCAGGGCGTTGGTCGAAGCCTCCCATATAAGAGAGCCATTGGTACAGTCGAAGAAAACAGCATCGATACCTGCGTCGGCAAGCATCTCGGCATGTTTGCGAAGAACCCAGGGGTCGGTAGTCTGGTAGTAACCGAATATAGGCTCGTCCCAATAGAATACCGAAGGCCTTGCAGAGCCTTGACCCCATGCGGGATGATTATAGTCGTTGATAGCTTCGGGATGCTCGCGGAGGACCTCGGTGATGTTACGCACCTCCTTGGTGGTATTGTCGCGTCCACCTTTGGAGTCATCGCCTTGGTGCCATGTCCAATAGAACATACCGACAAAGCGCGACGAATCGCGGTCGCCGGTACGGTCGTAGGAAACGGCCTTCCGACCGAGAGCGTCAGTGAGCATCCATTGGTCACTTTCAGCATTGACGCTCCCGGTACCGGCCGACGCAACAGCCGCCATACACATGGCAACTGCCGCTGCAAACAGTCTTGGATTAGTTGCGATATTACTCATTGATTGTCAGTATTATTTTACAAGTATCTTGGCGGCTTCACCGGCAGAGACGACGATGTAGACACCCGGGCATGGCACATCTACCACAGCATCGCCACAGCCCTGCCCCACCGTAACACCGGAAGATGAGATGACAGAGAACTGTCCGGCGCCGCTCACACTGATTCTGCAACCCGGCTCGGCTGTGACCGTAAGAGTCTCTCCTACCGTAGTCTCGTCTATAGAGGTGACATAGTAGTCGCTGTGGTAGTGATAGTTGAATCTGCCGCCCGGAGCACAGTCGCCGCTCACATAGAAATCCATGATATCGTCGGGAGTCTGCAGGTTATCGCTCCATTTGAATTCGAAATCCACGTTGTCTTCGATTCGGATAAGTGTCTTAGGTACTGCTATCTCAAGTACATTACCGTTGACAGAATAGTCTGCCGTTCCTTTCGGTATCCACTTGTAAAGACTTGCGATACATCTCTCTACCGACACCTTTCCATCTTCGGGAGTGTTACGATTCACGATGAAATCGTAGCCGTTCCACCCGGTAGTCCTGTCGCGGTCGATGTCGATATAGAGCATCATCCAGTTGGGGTCGGTATCGGGGGTGAGGTTTTCGGCTGTCTCTACACGGAAGTATACATAGTCGGCATCGTGTGTCACCTGAGCGCCGGTTATATCGTTGCGACCCGTGTAGTTTGTATAATATTTATTGTAGCGTCCGGCGTGGTCGCGGTGGAATGTATTGCCTTTATAAGCCTTATACCGTGGCAGTACATCGTCCCACTGACCTTCTGCCCCGAGAGTTATGGTCTTAGGGTCGGAGACCTCGTCGGGCTTGGACATTCCCTTGAAATTACGCACATTATCTACCAATTGCTGATAATACACGTCACCTTTATCGCCCCATCCTTTGGTAGGTTCGATGTCGCGACTGTGATCCCAGTCGTATTGATCGACAAACGACAGTGGGTCGCTCCAGCCGTGGGAAGAGTTCCACATGCCGGAAGTCCATTCGTTCCAGCCGGTTACGAACACCATCTTCGGCTTCAGTTCATTGATTGCTCGATCCCATTGCTCTTGGAAATTAGCTCCATAGAGATAAGCATCGGTACGCTTGTCGAAGCCATTCAATTTACTGTAGCTTCGGCCATAGGTACTTGGTAAAGTAAATGCACAGCAATGACCGCCGGAGACATAACGGGCGTTTTGCGCAATGCCCACTGTACACTGTTCGTACTCTCCTGTGGTCTTGTCCTTATTATAACCATGAGTGGGATACACCTCAAGCCATCCCCATTGGTTGAAGACAGACTGGCCGTTGACGTAGTCGGGCTGACCGGGGCGGAAAGTAAAGAAGTCGAGTATTTCCTTCTCCAAATCGGTTACGCCGAGGTTTGAATCATAGGCCATGATGAGGGGTTTACCGTCCCAATAGAACCACAGATTCTCGTATTCGCCTTTGCTGTAGAGATTTTTATATAGATTAATAATGGAAACCTTAGAGTCGTCGCTTGCAGAGAACGGAAGCAGGAAAACAATTTTGGGCACATTCACACCATCTTTCTGAGCCTGATCCCAGGTCTGCAGCAAAGCACGGTAGGAGTACTCCCATACAAACGAACCGTTGGTACAGTCCATGAATATACAGTCGATACCCGCATCGGCGAGCATCTCGGCATGCTTGCGGAGTACCCACGGGTCGGTGGTTTTATAGTATCCGAACAGAGGCTCATCCCAATAGAATACCGAAGGACGCTTTGCGCCTTCGCCCCATGCAGGATGATTATAGTTTTTGATAGCATCGGGATATTCACGCAACACCTCGGTGATATTCTTCACCTCCACGTTGGTATCATCGTTTCCTTCCTGAAAATCATAGCCTTGATGCCATGTCCAATAGAACATTCCGACAAAACGCTGAGTATTACGGTCGCCGGCGTCATCATAGGAACGGGCTTTGCGGCCGAGAGCGTCGGTCAGCATCCAGCCATCGCTGTCAGCCGTGACACTCTCGGGCGAAGCCTGCACCACAGCCGCCATACACATGGCAGCTGCAGCTACAAACAGTCGAAGATTAGTTGAATTGTTACTCATCACATTATCGAATTAATAGACCATAACTTTGATGGCCTCGCCGGAGGAATATACGATATAAGGGCCTGCAGCCGGTAAGTTCACAGTCATCGTTCCATCACCCTTAGCCATCACCGAGCCTAAAAGGCTGCTGACGGTGAAAGTGTCGGTCGACTCCACCCTCAGGGCATTGCCTGTCAAGGGTGTAGCTTTAAGATGACGGTCGACTGAAGGCGAGGAAGCAAGTCCTGTGGCATCGTATTCCCATCGGTAATTATAGCAGAATCGTCGGTTAGGAGCAGTATCTCCATTGATACATAGCGAAATAGCGTCGTCGAGGTCGGCTGGATTGTCAGCCCATTTGAAGTAGAAGTTGCCGCTGTCGGCATTATTGATTCCAAGAGAGGCGAGCGGCATCTCAAGGGCGAGGTAGCGATCGGCAGTACGGAAGTCGGCCTCGCCGCATTTCTCCCACTCCTCGTTGTCGGCATTCCATTTCATGATAGATGATTTGGAAGCCTCGGGGAACTCTTTATTGAGCATATAGTCAAAGCCTTGCCAACCGGTTTTAAAGTCGCAATCGGAGTTGATAAAGAGCAACATCCAGTTGGGGTCGGTGTTGGGGGTCAGGGCTTCGGAAGTCTCGGCATAAAATGTAATGATGCCGTTGTTGACATTGGCCTTGGAAACGATGATATCATTTCGGCCGGAGGTATTCTCGTATTTATTGCCGCCATAACCGGTGAAATCGCGGTGAGTGACATCGCCCGGAGTATCGAGGAACTCCTCGGCCACGGCAGTCCAAGCGGAAAAATCGGAGTTGATGTCGATTTCCACCGGTTTTGTAGCCTTGGGAGCCTCACGCACACCTTTGTAGCGCCGTATACCGTCTACCATCTGCATATAGTAGTTGTCGGTACCGCCACCTTTCATCGGTTGGATTGTACGGTTGAACTCGGCATTATATTGGTCAACAAACTGGAAATTGTTGCTCGGACGCCCCATGAACGAAGTGCCGTTAGGTGTAGCGAACTGACCGGCAATCCATTCGTTCCAATCGTTGATATATATGAAGTCGGGGTCGACGCTGAGAGCCTCGTTCCAGCGGTCGGCGAAGTATAGTCCGAGATACTGAGGATTGCTCACCCATTTACGGTTGAGGAACTTGCGCTGGGGCAGGTCGTACTGATTAAGGGTAGGTTCGCCTGCTGCAACAGTCCAGCTTTTGCCTACCATAGTGGAGGCATGCTGTGCAGGGGTTACACACATCTGCTCATAACGTCCATTGTGTGTCGATGCACGCTCTGCGGGGGTGAGGCCGCTCACGCTGGTGTCGTGCATATCGTAGCCGAAGCACCAGTGATCTTCCGAGCCTACAAAGCGCTTTCCGTCCTGCACGTAATATCCCCACCACATATGCCTGAGAGTAAAGAAATCCTTGACTTCCTGCGAGTACTCGGCGTTCTCGTTGTAGCATAAGAGTGGCTTTCCATCCCAATAGAACCACAGGTCGGAATAAAGACCGTTCTTATAGTACGCCTCATATATTTTCTGCACGCATTTCGACACCGTGCTGTCGCCGTTGTCGTTATAACCCCAGAAGCAGAACTTGGGCACGACATTACCCTCTTTCTTCATCTGTGTCATGGTATCGAACAAAGCAGTCCATGCCTCGGGATAAAGAACAGCATTGGTAAAGTCGAGAATAAGCACATCCACACCGGCATCGGTGAGCATAGAGATATCCTTGCGGATTACATATGGGTCGCCACTGGTGAAATAGCCAAGTTCAGGCTCGCCCCAATGATATGCGAACTCATGTGTCCACAGGCTGTGGTAATAGTCGAGGCGTGCCGAAGGATCCTCTTCGAGTATCTTGGTGACATCGCAGGCATACGGAGCTTTGAAATTGGTATAAAACCAGTCGTAATGCCACGATACATAGAAGATACCTACCGTACGGTCTTTCTCACCCTTTAATGGGTTGGTATCGGCGGTCGGGAGCACACGTTCAAGGCCATCGATAGCCACCCATGTATCGGGATAGATATCGACTGTCTGCGATGTCTGCGCAGTCGTCGCCAAGGCGGCGGCAAGTGATGCCGCACATATTATATTGCGGGTCATACAGGCTCGTTTCTAAGTCAATCAGATAGTTTTCTTCACTACTTTCACACCCTTGGGAGCATTGACCGTGCATACAGTCTTGCCCTTGGCATCTTTATGCGCCTCTACCTTAAGCGGACCGTAGGGAGTGGGCACAGTGCCTTCGACAAATGAAAGGTCGCCAAGATGAGGACAAACCTCTACAGTCTTGCATCCGGGTTCTACAGGCTTGACACCCAGTACATAGCGCTGGAGCCAAGGAGTAGGACCGGCAGCCCAGCCATGGCACAGGCTCTGACGCAGACCCACATAGCAGTATTCGCCACCGTCGGCATGAATATCGTATTTGCCGGCCGGCACAATCTCGTCGATGCGGGCAGCTTTCTTTGTATCGCTATAGTTGAGATGTTCCCAGAATGTAGTAGCGCCGAGGTCTATCATCGAGCCCCAGTAGTCGCTCACCATCTTCATTGCTGTATCTATCTCGCCATTCTCAGCCAAGGCTTCTATAGCATAGTAGCCATAGAAAGGAGAGAACGAAGAAAGGCCGTTGGTTATCAGCTTCTTGCAGTCGCTCTTAGTATCATTTGAGGTACCGGCAAGAAGGCTGAGGCTTATGGCCTGGCTGGCATCGGTATGTTTTCCGTTATATTTGTCCATACGTGCGAGGCAATTTTTGGCCACCTTGTCCATCTCATCATCCTTAAGCCATCCGGCAATCTGACGTACAGCTTTCAGAGTCATATAAGTAAGAGCCTGCAGGCCGTCGTGTATCACATCCTGCTTCTCAGAAGTGGGCCAGTCAAGGAAGCGGACACCGGTCATCTTCTCCTCTCCTTTGGCATCGACACATTCGTCGAGCTGTTTGGTAAGGCCATAGATATAATCGCGGTTTTCCTTAAGATAAGCCAAATCGCCGTTATGCAGATAATAGTCGCGATGTATAAGCAACCACCACATCGAATAGGAGCTGAAACCATTCATCCACCCCGGCAGCGGAGTATCGGCCTTACCGAAATCGAGAGTGCGGCGCACGACATCATGGTTGCCCCACACATTGCTTACCGTAACTACTTCGGGGTGAAGGTCGCCGAGCCATACAAGGCGGTCGCGCTTGATACCGTCCCAAAGATAGTCCTGCATGTTGAGCTGCACTGTATAGGCGCCGGTCTGCCATATTTTATTGAGACGGTCGTCGCTACAGTTGAACGAACCCACCATCGGGTCGTCTATCATAATACTTATAGCCTGGATATTCCTCAAAAGATAATCGACATCCTGGTCGAGCAGGTCGATACGGGCGAAGCGGAAACCGCTGTTGCCATATTCGATGGAGCCCAGCCAAGGCACCTGCACCTCAAAATCGCGCATTGCATGTTCGTTTGTCGCATTGCGGGGATTATGTGTCGGAGTAACATCGCTCATGGCTTCGGATACGGATTCACCGAGTCGTACACGAAGGCGCAGCGGACGGGTGGTGGCTCTCATACCCGACGATATCCTGATAGCGCCGTGTAGTTCTTTACCGAAGTCGACAAGCACAGCAGCCTGATGACGGGTGTCGCTGCGCATTACTGTACATTTATTATCGGCCACCGATACCTGACCCTGGAAATCAGACATCAGAATCTCGGGGTTCTGAATATTTGTCCCCGTTGTATCCGACATCCATACAATGCGGGATGGCGCTACTGCTGTACGCACAATCCCGGCATCGGCTGTCGCAGGAGAAAGGGAAGCGCACAGAAGAGCAAGTAAGCAAACGTGTTTATTCATGAGAAATTTGATAATGTGGTTTCGAGTATAGGGTTTAACGCTGCAAAATTAGCGATATATCACGTGAGCGTATTATCAGTTATATTTCATTTTTCTTCCTTTAGGCGCACTACGATGTTTAAATTGTTCCAATTTTTATAAATATTGTTCATCATATGCCCTACAGCACCCTCTGAGGGGCATAACACACATTCTGTAGATTTTTTGGCAGTCTTTACTATGTCAATGCAATTTTTAAGTTAAAACTATAGAGGCTATGTTAAATTTAAAATAAATTTAAAGAAATGAGAAATAAGTGAAATAAAATTTCTATCTTTGCACAATCATGAAATCAGTCACCTTAAAATCTATTCTGGTATTCTTGTTCTTGACCGGAATAGTCGGCAGTAACGCAGCGAAGGCATATAAACCAGTCATTCGTCCCGAACTCTCCAATCTCTGCGCCCGAGCAGTGACACAAGATTCCTATGGCTATATATGGATAGCCACAGCCAACGGCTTGTGCAAAAGCTACGGCGACGAGTATGAAGTATACTTCGGCGAGATTGACGACACCACAACGGTGCCGTCGAATTCAGTCATAAACCTATACACCGACAGCGACGGTTGGATGCTTGTTGCTACCAACCAAGGTGTCTGCGGCCTCGAACGAGGCACACGCATTTTCCACCGCTTCACACCGGGCGACAACGCCGGCACTTTCGGTGCATACGGATTTGTGGAGTATGCCGGAAAACTGCTTTGCTACGGCGAGAACGGTCTCTATGAAATAGACAAAAGCGAGAACAAATTCATCCACCGGCTCAAAGTCGACGGCGAGTATATCACCTCGGCTGTCGAGGGTTTCGACGGGTTGCTTTGGCTCTCAAACGGCACATTCATGGTAGGCGTCGACCACAGCCTGCGACAGGTTACATGCCTGCGCTTCTCCGCTGCCGACAGAGTCAATGCTCTGGCATCGACAGGCAAGGGGCTTCTGTTAGGCACTTTGCACGGTCTGATGAAGCTCGACCCCGACGACCAGTCCATCACCGCTACGGCGATAGGCGACGACGTAGAGGTGAAATTCATCACCAAAGCCAACGACAGCACCATGCTCGTGGCGACGGGAAACCGTGGTGTACTGGCATATAACTTCCTTTCCGACAAAGTATCGCGCAAATATAACAACATAGACTTCGGCGAACTGCGCTCAGCTGAAATCAACCAGGTATACTGCGACAACAACGACAATGTGTGGGTGTCGACCTTCGACAGAGGCGAGGTGCTCCTCACCGGGCGTCAAAGGCTCTTCAACGCCGACCGTGACCAACTCGCGGCATTCCGCAACGACTTTGTGACACGTGTCACATTCGACAGCCACGGCAACCTTTGGGTGGGCACACGAAACAGCGGCATCGGCGTTTTCAGCAACGATGAGTCCAAACTAAAATACTATAACAGCCGCACCGCCGGCAATCTCGGCATATACTCCCACGACTTCATACAGGAGCTGAAATTCGACTCCAAAGGCCGCATGTGGACCGGCTACAACAACAGCCTGATAGTATGCAAACCCGTGTACGACTCCAATGGCAAGCCCATCGACATCAAGACTGTAAAGGTGTTTCCCAACTTTGTAAGCGTCGTGTGCATAGCAGAGGACTGTTCGGGGCAGATGTGGGTAGGCACCGGCGACAACGGCCTGTTCATCATCGACAGCGAACTCAATGTGGTAAAGAACATCACCGCACCGCAACTCCGCTCTATAAATATCACCAAGATAATACCCTACGACGAGCGCCACGTGCTCATATCGGCCTATGCCGACAATCTGTATTTAGTCAACATCAACAATCTGAGCATACGCAATTTCGATATCGGCAACACTCTCGCATCCACCAACGCTATCGACATGCTCCTTGACAAGGACAAGAATCTGTGGATTGGCACCTACCACCACGGGCTGTTCCGTGTCGACGGCAACACCGGCGAGACTGCCGCCTGCGTCGACGAAGGTGCTTACTACGACATCGTGGCATTGGCTCTCGACAACGACGGCGACATATGGGCAAGCAGCAGCTACGGTATCTACAATTTCGACAGAAATGGAAAGTTGGTGAATACTTATCTGAAGGCAAATGGCCTCGGAGGGAATCAATTCCATGAGAAATGCGTGGCGACACGCCACGACGGCAAACTCCTTTTCGGCGGCAACGCCGGTCTTGAGGAAATAGAGCCCAGTGCCTCTTACCGTCCTCAGGCTCCGCACATCAGGCTCGCCACACGCAAGCTCCGCACACTGCCCGACTACGAACCAGCCCTCAAAGGAGAGCAGGAGTACCTCGACGTCGCATCAGTAGACCATCTGAAACTGTCGCACAAAGAGAACTCCGTCAACATCGAGTTTTTCGCCCTCAACTACGACAACCTGAGTGATATAGAATATTCATACATGCTCAAAGGCCGCGACAAG
>N._stephensi_709_foregut__coassemble_508_pt1 | contig 13902 bp, 9 predicted proteins | sample N__stephensi_709_foregut__metabat2_low_PE_005 | metagenome-assembled genome bin N | reverse complement strand
CTTTCTTGAATTCCTGCATGGTGGTATTTTGGTCGATATGCACCATCTCTATACCGGCCATCTCAGCATAATCCTCCCAAAATTCCGGAGTGACATTGTAGGCGAAGCAGCTGTGGTGTGTGCCACCTGCCATAATCCACGCTCCGGCACCGACTTCGAAATCGGGTTTGGGAATCCACAGAGCGGAAGCAACGGGGAGTTTGGGCAACTCCTTGCTCTTGATACATTCTACATCGTTGACAATCAAGCGAAAACGATTACCGAGGTCGATAACTGTAGCTGTAACGCCATCGCCGGGTTTAGATGTGAATACCAGTCGGGCTGTCTGGGCCTTACGTATGCCTATTCCGAGGAAGTGAACCTCGAGACGTGGTTTCTCTTCTGCTATCATGGGACAGACTTCGAGCATATGAGCCTGAAGAATGGCACTCTTATCTCCATCGAAGTTAAGAGTGTAGTCCTCAAGGAATGAGCAACCACCAAGACCCTGGTTCATCACCCAAAGAGTGCGATATAGTGCTGCTGATTTCCAGTCGCCCTCTGCACCGAAGCCATAGCCTTCGGCCATCAGACGCTGCGATGCAAGACCGGGAATCTGATCGAAGCCCACGAATTTGGGATCTTTGATATCGTCTGTACCAAGGTCGTCGAAATTGGTAGTGAACGCCTTCGCACCTTTGGCATCGAGACATGCACGGATAGCGAGTTCGGCTTTAGCCGCATTCCATACCGACTTATAGTCATCTGTACCGGGAGTGGTAATCGATTCCGAACATACGTAATCCTTATGATATTCAGCCACAAGAGAGTCAACATCCTTGTCTTCCACTTTCTTGTAGTACTCCATAAGTTCGCTTACAGGGCAGTAGTCTACATGATATCCGAGCTGCATCTCGGCACTCACCTTGTCGCCATCGGTTACAGCCACATTATTCATCTGATCGCCGAAGCGAACCACCAGCATATCCTGGGAGTCGGCCCAAGCCACAGCCACACGGCTCCATACGGCTATTTTACGCAGAGTTTCTTCATTCTTCCAGTAGCCTACAACGACTTTGCGGCGCACGTTGAGACGAGTGCATATATGACCGAACTCGCGGTCACCATGGGCGCTTTGGTTAAGGTTCATGAAGTCCATATCCATTGTCTCCCAAGGTATTTCAGCGTTATACTGGGTATGCAAGTGCAGGAGCGGCTTGCGAAGCTGCTGGAGTCCATGAATCCACATTTTGGCAGGGGAGAAAGTGTGCATCCAGGTGATGATACCTACACATTTCTTATCGGCATTTGCGTCGAGCATAACACGCTCTATGTCCTTCGACGACATCACTGTGCCTTTGTATACTACCTTCACCGGAATGACAGCTGAAGCATTGATTCCGTCTACCATTTCTTTGGAGTGCGATTCCACGATACGGACCGGCTCCTCTCCATAGAGCATCTGAGCTCCGGTCACCCACCATATTTCAAAATTGTCAAACATGTATTTTCTTTTACTTTTTGGTTATAATCAAGCTCTTACTTTTTTTGGCCATAATAAGCGTTAGGGCCATGCTTGCGGCTGAAATGCTTCTCGACAAGCAATGGGTTCATTGTCAACTGCGGATTGACGTTGTATGCTATAAAAGCCATCTTAGCGACCTGTTCCATCACCACAGCATTATGTACTGCCTCGTCGGGGGTTTTACCCCATGCGAATGGCCCATGATTCTTTACCAATACGCCGGGAGTATGGATTGAGTTGATATCCCGGCTTGTGAAAGTGTTCACAATCACATTTCCGGTTTCAAGCTCATAATCGCCTTTGACCTCCTTTTCTGTCATATCGGGAGTACAAGGGATAGCGTTGTGGAAATAGTCGGCGTGAGTGGTGCCTATATTGGGTAGGTCTATTCCGGCTTGAGCCCAGGCTGTGGCATAAGTGGAATGTGTGTGTACCACGCCGCCTACTTCAGGCCATGCACGATAGATGGCAAGGTGTGTCGGAGTGTCGGACGACGGACGCAGGTCGCCTTCGACAACTTCTCCGCTTATCAAGTCAACCACCACCATATCGGAGGCTTTCATCACATCATAGCTCACTCCGGATGGTTTTATCACAACGAGACCTTTCTCACGGTCGATACCCGAGACATTACCCCAGGTGAATATTACAAGGCCATGCTCTACCAGAGCCATATTGGCCTTGTAAACTTTTTCTTTGAGTTCTTCCAACATTTTACCAGAAGTAAATATAGAATGCGACAGTTATCGCCAAGATAATAATCGAGTGGATGATATCCCAATGATTCCAGCTCGCACGTGTAGCCGCACGCTGCTCGGCTGTGGAAGTACCGAAGACGAGACCTTGAATCTTATGCACATCCGGGGCTTTTGTGCAAAGAGAAACCACAACACCGACTGCAAGGCAGAAAACGAGCATCCAGCCGCAGAAGAAGAGCCAGTTTTCATCGAAGAAAATACGCTGGAACAAACTTGCGTCGGGATTGGCACCGGCCACAACGTCATGTGAAGTATAATAGATTTTGGCGCCGAGACGGGTGAGACCAACAATCAAACCGGACAACAACGCCCACATACCGCCCTGTGCCGATGCACGTTTCCATAGGATACCGATGAGGAATGCTGCGGCAATACCGGGGGCAAGAACCGACTGCACATCCTGGAGATACAGATAGAGCACATCGCCTATCGATCGCATAACCGGAATCCAAAGTATACCGAGAAGCACGATGACTACGGTAGCAGCCTGACCGATACGGACAAGTTTCTTGGGGTCGGTGTCGGGACGGAATCGCTGATAGAAGTCGATGGTGAAGAGAGCTGCCGAAGAGTTGAACAGCGAAGCGAGAGAGCTCATGAGTGCTGCCAGGATACCACATACGATAAGACCTTTGACACCGGCGGGAAGCAACTTGGCTACCAGGGTGGGGAAAGCTGCATCGCTGTTGGGCATACCGTTGGCGTTGAGAGGCAGAAAGTCGCCGAGATTCTGATGAAGGGCAAAAGCTATCATGCCGGGGATGAGGAATAGGAACACAGGAAGGAGCTTGAGATATGCTCCGAAGATTGTACCACGACGGCTTTCTTTCTCATCTTTACCGGATAGCACGCGCTGTACAATGAACTGGTCGGTACACCAGTACCAAAAACCGATAACGGCCGAGCCGATAAGTGCGCCAAGCCAAGGATATTGCGGGTCACCATTGTTGCGGATGAGGTTTGTCATAGTGTCGCCATATTCGTTGACCTTTACAGCCGAACATATGCGCATCATCTCATCCCAGCCGCCAAGTTCCTTAAGACCGAGTACAAGGATGATAAGCGAACCGAGCAGAAGAATGGGTGTCTGTAGCACAGAGGTGTAGAGTACTGATTTCATACCGCCAAAAATAGTGTATAGCGCCGTAATGAGTACAAGGCCTACAGCTGCAATCCAAAAGAAATCTATGCCCCACACTTCATCGATACCGAATACCTGCTGGAATACAAGGCCACCGGCGTATACAGTCACGGCAACCTTGGTCAGTACATAGCTTATCAGCGAGATAGTGGCGAGTATTGTACGTGACTGGGGATTGAAACGTTTCTCAAGGAATTCCGGCATGGTATATACCATTGAGCGGGTATAGAAAGGAACAAAAACCCATCCAAGTATAAGAATCATCCAGCCTTGGATTTCCCAATGAGCCATGGCCATGCCCGACGAAGCTCCAGAACCGGCGAGGCCGATAAGGTGCTCAGAACCAATGTTCGATGCGAATATTGAAGCACCGATAGCAATCCAGGTGGCATCCTTGCCTCCCAGAAAATAGTCTGCGGCATTGTTCTGCTTCTGCCGCATGACCCATACGATAATGCCTATTAGCGCCAGACAGAAGAGCGCTATGACAATCCAATCTAAAAAAGCCATGTATTTTAAGTATTTTATTTAAGGTTTATTTCACAGAGAATTTATAAGCACAGTGGCTATGGTAAGTCTCTCCCGGTCGAAGCTCGGCCGAAGGCCATTCGGGCTTATTGGGGGTATCGGGATATTTTTGGGTCTCGAGACATACACCGACGCGCTGGTTGTATACGATGTCGTTCTTGCCTGTCAGTGTGCCGTCAAGGAAGTTACCTGTGTATATCTGTATGCCGGGCTCGTTGGTATAGACGGTAAGATTGATACCTGTAGCGGGGTTGTAAAGCTCTACTGCCGGGGTTGTGTCGTCGCCGGCTGTATTGAGCACCCAGTTGTGATCGTAGCCATTACCGTTGTGTATCTGCTCGTTGTCGGCGTCAATGTCTGTCCCTATAGATTTGGCAACGGTGAAATCGAAAGGTGTTCCACTCACCGGAGCTATCTCGCCGGTGGTCATATAGGTGGAATCGACAGGAGTATAATTGTCGGCGTTGACTGTCAGTTGGTGGCCGAGTACATTTTCGTTCGCATCGCCACTGAGATTCCAATACGAGTGATTGGTCATATTGATGACAGTAGGTTTGTCGGTAGTTGCCGAATAGTTGATATCAAGAGTATTGTCGGATTTGAGGGTGTATACCACCTTAGCCACTACAGTACCGGGATAACCATTGTTGCCGTCGTTATCGGTAAGGGTCAGTTCGAGAGTAGTGTCGTTGGGCTGCAAGGCTTGATAGACGCGATATTGCCAGCCAAGGGTACCCATGTCTGTACCTCCGTGGAGCGAGTGTCCGAAGTTGTTGATAGGAAGTGATACGGTGTCGCCGTCGATAACAAAACGGCCTTTGTTTATACGGTTGGCATATCTGCCTATTGAAGCGCCGAAGTCAGTCTGGTTATTTTCCGGGAAATAGGCCTGTACGCTGTCGAAACCGAGGACTACATCACATAGTTTACCGTCGCGGTCAGGAACCATTACAGAAACTACACGTCCACCGAAATTTGTGACGCATACTTCCATTCCATCGGCATTTGTAAGGGTATAGAGTGCTGTACTGTCGCCCCTGAATTCAGCCTTGAATGCCTCGGGGTCGAGACCGGACTTTGTCAATTGCTTATCCTGGGTTGTTGTACATGAGGCCAAAATCCCCAAAGCCAATGCAGGATATACTAATGCTTTCATAGTATCTGTTAGCGATTAATTGGTTATTGTGTTTTATTCAATGTGTCAAAGTTAGCTCTATTTTTCAAGATATGCAAAATTAAAACGGTCATATCATTGATATGACCGTTTTTTTACATATTTTAAGAGCTTGTCACATGCTCATACTCACCATCAACAGTATTATAGAAGCTATTATCAACATGACAGATACAACTATTATAATCCAAGTAGCCACTTTTGGAATCCCTCGGAAATTAAACACTACAGAAAATGCGCCCCAAGCCATGAGTCCGAAAAGCATCAGGATTCCCAGGCCGCCAAATATAGCCCCGAGCATTAATTGCCAACCGAGAAAGATGGGTTGCCCGAATATAAGCTCCTGATGCATTGGCAAATCGGCAAAGAGAAGGGCTATCAGCCCTGCTATCAAAACGATTATAGCCACGAGACAACTAATAACTATACATCCGGCTATAAGCCCCATGGAGGCCATGATGAGCTTGCCGATTATGTCGCATATGGTGGCGAAAAAATTACTGTTTTCGCGTGTCGGTTCGTTAGCTATAACCGCTTGTCCGACCGTATCGATATTGATTGGCTGGCCATTCATGGCAAGCTTCTGCTGCGGGGTAGTTGCCGCCGGTATTATCATCCAGGCAATCAGATACAGGAATACCAGCGGGAAGAACAATTTACATGATAAGGAGAAAATGAGGATAATGACGAAGAGCAGCCTCATGATATTTGCATTCCAATTGAGGTAGGATGCCAGCCCTCCGAAAACACCGCCGAACACCTTGTCTTTCATATTGCGGTACAATTTCTTATGTCCGGGCAGATTGAACGATACAAACGACCGCGCATTTTGCGTCTGTCCATTGTTATCTTCACTGCCCTGCTCTTCCGGGTCATCACCGAGATCTTCGGGACGTCCCATCGTGGCTATGACATTGTTGACATCCATAATACAGATGACTCTTGCACCGGAGCTTATACGCTCGGAGAAAAGTTCGCGTATACGGCTCTCGATATCGCCGACAATCTCGAAACCTTCAGGGCCGTGGAATGTCTGTCGCAATTGATCAAGATAATTGTTGAGAAGATTGAAAGCATCTTCATCTATATAGAAAATTTGGCCGTCGATATTGGCCGGAAATGTTCGTTTCATTGTAGATTGATGTCGGGAGGTGTGACGATAACGGGTGTTTTGAGTAGATCTACCGTATGGGAGATTTCATCCCAAGAGGTCTGTAGCTGGGCGAGAAACTGGAGACCGAGGTCGGTGATGCTGTAGTATTTCCTTGGTGGTCCTGAGGGCGATTCCTGCCATCGGTAGGCGAGAAGTCCGTCGTTCTTGAGCCTGGTGAGCAACGGGTACAGAGTGCCTTCCATGACTATCATATGAGCTTCTTTCATCTTTGATATAATCTCGGAAGCGTAGGCATCGCCATGTCTGAGCAACAGCAGCACGCAAAACTCCAGCATCCCCTTGCGCATTTGCGATTTAAGATTGTCGATATTCATTTTTACTTTGGATTGTAGATTATTTTAGAGGGATACTTTGTTTTTACGATGCAAAGGTAACACCTTTCATAGTACCTTGCAATACATGGTACTAAAAATCTCCGATAATTTAACATTATTTCACAAGTTAATTTCACAGCGATATGTTTAATTAACTGATTTTGCCTAATTTTGCCCAAAAGTAATGTCTATGATAAGAATCACACTAATCTGCACACTATTTATACTCCACACCCCGATTACCGCTGCGGCATCCGACGATGATATTCCTTCTGCTGTAGAACACATCTCTGCCACGCCCGACCCTCAAGGGCTCGGAATGGTAGATATCGACTTCACAACACCTTCTGTATCGACCACCGGCAAGCCTCTTACATCAATTGCAAAAATTATGATAAACAGGGACGGAAAGACTGTGCGTGCTTTGGACAATCCGAGAAGCAGCACCCGATATATTTGGGTAGACACCGACGTACCGAGTGGAATCCACATCTATTCCGTCGCGACATTAAACGCCGCGGGTAAAGGCAGTGAAGTATCGGTGGAATGCAGGCTGGGGATAAATAAGCCGGAGAGAGTGAATGGCGTGAAAGTGACAGAAAACAGCGCCACCGGCGACATAACGGTAAGATGGTCTGCGCCGTCGACCGATACCGACGGATTTATTCTGAAGGAAGGCAGTATTACATACAACTTGTACAACATCGACCAATGGGGCGACACTCTGACAATAGCGAGAGGATTAACATCAACAGAGTACACCGGTAAATCGAGTCATGGTTTCGCAGGATTCTTCGTAACAGCCGAAAATACGGTCGGCGCATCCGCTCCAAGCGAGACTGTATATACATATATCGGCGAAAGCACATCCTTACCATATACCGAACATGCCCGGACCGACAGAGATATATTTGCCATCGGCAACACTTGGTATTTAGTCAAAGACAGCGAGATGGATTCGGCAGATGGCGACGGTTGTTTCCTCGCGATTTCAGGCGATGGCAAGCTGTTGTTGCGCAAATTGAAGATGGATACCGACGAAGCTGTCGCAGTGATTTACGCATCGTATATGGATACAGACAAAGCGCATCTTGAACTGCATGTTCAAAACGATAGTGAAGAACGCATGTATTTTGAGACAGAACTTACAGAAACCATCGAAGAAGGGCGATGGATGCGAATTATTGTGCCGCTGAGCGGATTGAGCGGTAAAAGCATTATCCCAATAATACACGGTCATTGTACAGCCGGAGGTCTGTTGGGGATAGATAATATCAAGGTGATGTCGCTCGAAGATTTCACTCTGTCAGCCAAAGAAGTATGTACAGGAGCGAACATACAAATAAATAAAAATGAAATAGATATAATATCGGAAGGCGATGAAATTGCGATATTTTCCGCAGACGGAAGAGCAATTGCAAGTGCATACCGGCGGTTAAATTATACACTCAACTCCGGCATATATATCGTAGTCGCCGGCAGCAATGTATACAAGGTACTTATCAAGTGACAATCAAATTCTCACTGCGGGGAATTCTTTCCCAAGAAAAATACTCGATTAATTCGACTGGAGACATAGGTTCGGGAACAGGAATTATACCGGCCTTGTACGCAAGAAAACCTATTATCTGCCTGGAGTCATAAATGCGTCTGAGACTTGCCATGTCCATTGATTTGTCACGTTTCGACAGTCTTTGCCCATCGGCATTGCAAATCAACGGTATATGTGCATACGCAGGTATGTCGAGGTTCAGCATCTGGTATAGATAGATCTGTTGGGCAGCTGAGAGCATAAGGTCGCAGCCTCGTACCACCTCTGTCACGCCCATGGCGGCATCATCCACGACAACAGCCAGTTGATAGGCCCATGCTCCATCGGCTCTGCGCAATACAAAATCGCCGCAATGACGAGCGAGATTTACCGTTTGGGGACCAAAAAGGCGGTCATCGAATGTTATATCCTTATCCGGTACAGCAATACGTACTGAATGGGACTGAGAGGGCATAGATGCATATTGAGGTAAAACAGCCGGCCTGCATGTACCAGCATATATTATACGACCGTCGGTCTGATGCGGAGCCTGGGTAGCCATTATGTCGGCACGAGTGCAGAAACATGGATATATCATACCCGATGCCCTCAACTGCTCCAATGCATCGCGGTAGAAGTCTCCTCTCAGACTTTGCATATATGGCCCATTGTCGCCTCTACCATCAACACCGCCTTCATCCCATTCAAGACCAAGCCAATACAAGTCGTCTTCGAGAATTCGTGCATACTCGAGTTTTGATCTTTGAGGGTCAAGATCTTCTATACGCAACCCCCATCTGCCGCCCTTACTACGTGTCGACAACCACGATATCAATGCAGCAAAGACATTTCCAAGATGCATCCTGCCTGTCGGGGATGGAGCGAAACGGCCTACTGTTCTTTCCTTCATTTCTTAGAGCATGAGTCGTTCATCGGGCAACCACAGCAATCTCTTTTCTTTTTCTTCCGGAAGAAAAATGCCAATGCGGCACATATAAGCGCTCCGACAATAATCCATTGTATAATCTCTCCCATATCGTTTATGACCTTGTAAATAATAAATGTCTCGGAGAAAGAAACCGTTTGAAAAAAAATATTTTACTTCCTTTTCTTTTTCACTGCTTTATTGACCTGTCCCGGAGTAGCATCAGAGGGACATACATCGAATGGAAGACGGAAAGAGCAACCATTTGCAAACATACTGCAACCATATGCTGTACGCCCTTTGACGATATGACCTTGACCGCATACAGGGCATACAATTTCGGCGATACTCTTTATACGTGGAGCTCTTGGCTTGGCCGGCTTTTCAGGCGTGTCAGTCGATGGTTTGGAAATAGTCGCATCCTGAGCCTGTATACGAAGGTTGGAATTGTCGCTCATCACATTGATTACTATCTTCTGAATCATCTCACTTATCTCCCTGATAAAGAGTGAGGGTGAATAGTCGCCGCTTTCGATGCGTCTCAGTTTGTTTTCCCATATACCGGTAAGCTTTGCCGACTTGAGAAGTTCCTCGTTGATAGTTGCTATCAGGTCGATACCTGCTTGTGTCGCTACCAGGTTCTTACGGTCGCGGCGTATATACCCTCTTCTGAAGAGTGTCTCGATGATAGCTGCACGCGTCGACGGACGACCGATACCATTGTCTTTCATCGCCTCGCGTAGTTCTTCGCTGTCGACAGTACGTCCGGCAGTCTCCATCGCTCTCAGAAGAGTTCCTTCTGTATAGAGCTTGGGCGGCTGACTTGTCTTTTTGGCCAGGGACGGAGTATGCGGTCCGGATTCACCCTCGGTGAATACAGGCAACACATTCTCGTTGTCATCGCCCTTATCCTCACTGCTGTCGCCGCGAGCCGGCAGCAAAATACGCCAACCTGGGTCGTTGATAACTTTGCCTGTCGCCTTGAACTCACAGTCGTCGGCTTGACCGGTCACTGTAGTCGACTCGAATCTGCAGTCAGGATAGAATGCTCCTATAAACCGCATAGCCACAAGATGATACAGCTTTTTCTCATCACCATCAAGCCCCGATGGGTATTGACCTGTCGGTATGATGGCATGATGGTCGGTGACCTTTGAATTATCGAATATCTTCTTACTCTTTACTATCGGAGACTTCAAAACAGGTTCGACAATATTGGCGTAAGGCGTCATTTTCTTCAGTGTCGGCGCTATCTTGGGATATATATCATCACTCAGATATGTGGTATCGACACGCGGATATGTAGTAAGTTTCTTTTCGTAAAGGCTTTGAATCAAGCGAAGGGTATTATCTGCCGTCCAACCGAACTTTTTGTTACATTCCACTTGAAGCGAAGTAAGGTCGAAGAGCCTTGGAGCCGATTCACGACCGCTCTTTTTAACCACCGACTTGATTATGAATGGGAACGACTTCAAGCGCTCCACCGCTGCCAGTCCAGGCTCTTCGGTATCGAAGCGGTCGCCGGTATAAGTAAAATTGACATCACGGTAATTCGTGTGCAACTCCCACGAATCCTTTGGGACGAATGAATCTATCTCTTGTTGCCGTTTGACAATAAGAGCTAACGTGGGTGTCTGTACTCTTCCAATCGACAGCACCTGCCCTCGGCCACCATACTTAAGGGTATATAGACGGGTGGCATTCATGCCCAAAATCCAGTCGCCTATAGCTCTCGATAGCCCGGCAAAGAACAGCCTGTCGTAATTTTCCTGTGGTTTAAGCTGTCCGAACCCTTCACGTATGGATTCGTCGGTAAGTGATGAAATCCACAGCCTCTCCACCGGACAGGAGGCGTTGGCCTTCTTCATCACCCAACGCTGTATCAGTTCTCCCTCCTGGCCGGCATCGCCGCAGTTTATAATCATCTCTGCCTCACCGACAAGATTCCGGATAACTGAGAATTGATGCTCAACCCCGGGGTCTTTTATCACCTTGATATCGAATTTTGCCGGCAACATGGGAAGTTCCGACAGACACCAACGTTTCCATCGGGGAGTATAATCGTCTGGTTCGTAGAGACAGCACAGGTGTCCTAACGTCCATGTCACCCGATAGCCGTTACCCTCGAAATATCCGTCGTGCCTGTCGTGGGCGCCAAGAATACTTGCAATGTCACGTGCGACACTCGGTTTCTCGGTAATACAGAGCTTCATCAGATATGTAGATTCTCCTTTGCCTGATTCCAAAGGTCATCCATCTCGGCAAGGGTAAGGTCTTTGAGAAGTCTACCCTGCTCTTTTGTTTTTTGCTCGAGCCAGTTGAAACGTGCTATAAATTTGCGGTTTGTACGTTCAAGGGCATTTTCGGGATTAACACCATATAGCCGGGCGGCATTGATAAGGCTGAAAAACAAGTCGCCGAATTCAGCCTCTATTTCTTCAGAGTCGCCCTCGGCTATAGCTTGATGTACTTCATCAGTCTCTTCGGCTACCTTACTCCACACCTGGTCGGCTGTTTCCCAGTCGAAACCTACATTTGCCGCTTTTTCCTGTATACGGAAAGCTTTTACCAACGCGGGCAAGGCTGCCGGGACACCCCCGAGCACTGTCTTGTTGCCATCCTTCTCTTTAAGCTTTATCTGCTCCCAGTTCTGTACCACCTCTTCGGCTGTATCGGCATGGACCTCGCCAAAGACATGCGGGTGGCGGAATATCAGTTTATTATTTATCGCATCGGCAACATCAGCGATATCAAAATCACCGCTTTCCGAGCCTATCTTGGAATAGAAAAGTACATGGAGCAACACATCGCCGAGCTCCTTTTTCACTTCCTGAGGCTTGTTGTCGAGCAAAGCCTGAGCAAGCTCGTAAACCTCCTCTATTGTATTGGGACGCAGACTTTCATTGGTCTGTTTGGCATCCCACGGGCATTTCACCCTTAATATATCGAGGGTATCAATCAAGCGACCTATAGCCTCGAGATGTTCCTGTTTTGCCATTTCGGTAAGTTATTTTACAAACTTTTATATTTTTGCACACCATCTTCAAGCCATGCAACAAAGTCGCCTACATTCTCGTCGTAGACACGAGGCTGATTGAGAGGGTTGCCGTCATTATCAAGAAGTATATAATATGGTTGCGAATTGATTCCGAACTTATGCCTCTGGAGGTATGCCCATTTCTCACCTACCGTAGTAAGCCGCACAGTCTTTCCCTCTTCGGTAACTGTCATAGGATGCTCAAGAGGTTTCTTGTCGTCAACCATAAGTTTAATCATCACATAGTCGCGGTCTATTATTCCACGGACAACCGGGGTGTCGAATACCGCACCCTCCATTTTACGGCAGTTTACACAGGCATAACCTGAGAAGTCTACCAATACCGGCTTCCCATACTGGCTCGCATATGCCATACCCTGGTCATAGTCATCAAATTCCTCGAACTCACCGCCATAAAGATTAAAATCCTGAGTATACAGAGGAGGCGCGAAAGCACTTACCGCTTTAAGAGGTGCTCCCCAAAGGCCGGGCAACAAATATACTGCGAACGACAGCGATATGACAGCCATGAAAAAGCGGCCTACCGAAGTATGCTCCACCGGAGCATCATGACTGAAACGCAATTTACCCAAAAGATATAACCCCAAGAGTATAAAGAGAATAATCCACAAGGAGAGGAATACTTCCCTATCGAGGATGTGCCAGCCATAGGCCAGGTCGGCCACCGAAAGGAACTTAAGAGAGAGTATCAGTTCTACGAATCCGAGTATCACTTTCACTGTATTGAGCCACGAACCCGAGCGCGGAAGTTCTTTGAGCATAGAGGGGAAGAATGCAAACAGGCCAAAAGGCAACGCGAGACCGAAAGCGAACCCTCCCATACCCAACAATGGACCCATCAGATTGCTTTGGGAGAAAGCCTCGACAAGCAGTGTGCCGATGATAGGGCCTGTACAGGAGAATGATACAAGAACAAGTGTGAATGCCATGAAGAATATGCTCAGCAAGCCGGTAGCGTTTTCGGCTTTGGAATCGATGGCATTTGTCCATTTCGATGGCAAGGAGAGTTCGAAAGCACCAAAGAAAGAGATTGCAAACACTACAAGGAGCGCAAAGAAGATAAGGTTGAAAACTGCTCCGGTTGCAATCTCATTCAATTTCCCGGGGCCGAAAATAAGTGTGAGCAGTATACCCAATATGAGGAATATCACCACAATACTGAGTGCATAGACTACAGCATCGCAAATCGATCGGCGACGCGATTTATTTTTCTTCAGGAAGAAGCTGACTGTCATTGGTATCATGGGCCAAACACACGGCGTCATCAAAGCGACAAGACCGCCGAGGAAGCCAAACAGCAGAATAGTCCAATAGCTCTGCTCCTCTTTCTCGGTCGTCACTTCTACCGGTGCCCACCATTGCGACTCCTCTACCACGGTAGGGTCAGTAGCGACGGCTTCTTCAACTGTCGATGCTGCTTCGCCTACTACTATGTCGAAATCATAGCGTGCCGGTGGAGTACAGGATTCCTCTGTACATGCCATATAACGTACTGTTCCGGTAATATGACCGGAAGCAGCGCCATCTATTTTCAATCGTTGTGTAAACACTACTTTCCCGGTAATCCAGGCAAGATCCACTTCCATCATCTCGTCGAAACGAGTCTGCTCATAGCCCGATTTCAACAAGTCGCCATCCATAGTCACCCCTTTAGGCAGAGTTAGGGTCATTGTTGTCGGGTCGGGGATTCCTATATCACCTTCCGGCATCATAAAACCATAGATATGCCATCCTTGGGCGATTTCACCGGTAACTGTAAGAGTAGCCTCGCCATCGACCGGGCCGGCAAGTTCGG
>N._stephensi_709_foregut__coassemble_493_pt1 | contig 14129 bp, 13 predicted proteins | sample N__stephensi_709_foregut__metabat2_low_PE_005 | metagenome-assembled genome bin N | reverse complement strand
CCTTCTGATACCGCAGTAGAATACATCTACGAAATTTTCTGCGATACATACATGTCGGAAGACACCCGACGGAAGGCCGCAGCCAACAGGCGTGCTTATCTCGCATCTCAGCACCGACAGATATTACCATCACAGTCATGAGAACCGAAACAGTATCAAGACTATCACAGCTCAACATCGAGCCTATCGAAGTCCGATTCGCGCCCTCCGACCCCGAAGGTCGACACGAAATAATATACCTCACCACCGACAGCCGCGACGTCATCGAGCCGGCCGACACAGTATTCGCAGCCATACGCACCGACCTTAACGACGGACACCGCTATATACCCGAACTTTTCGACCGGGGAGTGCGAGTGTTCATCGTCGAGCGACTCGACAACAGCCTGAGTCGGCTCGACGCCTCTTTTATAGTCGTAGAGTCGGTAGAGGAGAGTCTGCGCAGAATCGCATATGCACGCATACGTGGGTTCAGCAACGGTATAATAGTCACCGGCAGCTACGGGAAGACCAAAGCCAAGGAGCTGATATATCGCGCTCTGCTACATCTCGGAGATACACGCCGCAGCCCACGCAGCTGGAACAGTGCCATCGGCGTACCCCTGGCGCTGTGGGATATGACAACAGAGAACCTTACCCACGACAGCCGTATAATAACCGAAGTGGCTATCGACGGGCCGGGTCAAGGCATGAAAATATCGCACTTGCTTGCATCTACACACCATATCGGTGTGATAACACCGATCACCGACGAACACGACGAGGCTTTCGCTTCGCATGCCGACAAGGTACGCGAGAAGATAGATATCGTACGGCATTGCGACACTATTATATATGCCGACACCGACCTCGAACTATGCCGGCAACTCAAGGAGCTCAGCGCCGAGCTCGTTCCGGTAGGCATGCCTCTTCCCGGCTCAGAGCATCCGACAATATTCCATGCTTTGGCCGACGCGGTCTACAGTTGTTACAAACCATTGCACAACGACCTGCAGCTGCTCAAATATATAGAGCCTGTCGACGTCCGACGCCGTATATCTGCGTCGGCCAACGGCAATACTATAATACGCGACCTGTTCACCCCCGACCTGCGCTCACTCGCCGACAGCCTGCTGTTCCTGCGCCGCCATACCGACAGCAACCGCTCGAAAAAACTGATATTGGGCGATTTACTTTCCGACAACTACAGCGACGATGCCATCCTCGGACGCAATCTGCGAGCCGTACAACTTGCCCGACGATGCGGGGTAGACCAAATAATATTCACCGGCTCACACGATGCACACTCTCTTATGCCCGTGGCCGACGATATCACCTTTGCCGACAATGCCCTTATAACTCGTTTCGAATCGGGAGAAACATGGCACGACAGCGATATACTTATATTCGGCGACGGTTCGGTCATACCATACTACAATGCATTGGAAAGTGCCTCTCACGATACCACTCTTGAGGTCGACCTCGATGCTCTTATCCATAACTACAACTACTATCGCCACTTGGTGCATCCCGGGACAGGTATAGTGGCCATGGTCAAGGCCTCCGGCTACGGCATGGGGGCTGTGGAGATAGGAAAGACCCTGCAGGATCAAGGCGCGGCATACCTTGCTGTCGCTGTTGTCGACGAAGGTATTTCACTGCGCCAGGCAGGAGTTGAGATGCCGGTGATGGTGCTCAATCCCATCACAAACCGACACCGGTCGCTGTTCTCTCACCATCTTGAGCCGGCGGTGTTCTCTTTGGGCGAACTGCACACCCTCCTTGGCGAGGCACGGTGTACCGGAGTGACAGATTATCCCATTCACATCAAAATAGACACCGGCATGCACCGTGTCGGTTTCCTTGAGGAAGACCTCGAACTGCTGGCATCGGTGCTACGTGAACAGACACAGCTCAAGGTAGTATCAGTATTCACACACCTCGCCACAGCCGACTGCCCCGACCTTGTCGACTATACCGAGCAACAGATAGCTACATTTAGCCTCGCGGCCTCAAAACTCGAGCAGTTGCTCGGGCATAAAGTGAAACGCCACTACCTCAACACCGCAGGCATGATGGATTTCGCCGACAGCGGTGACTACGACATGGCTCGTCTCGGCATAGGACTTTATGGCATATCGCCCTTCGAAGGTCCTGAGGATGCAAATCTCAAGCCGGTAGCGGCACTCTACACACGCATCATATCCCTCAAGCACTGGCCCGCAGGAACTCCCATAGGCTACGGATGCCGTGGTGTGACCGACCGCGACAGCATCATTGCCACTATACCGGTAGGCTATGCCGACGGCATCAACCGTCACCTCGGAAGGGGGAATGCCTCATTTATAGTCAAGGGTGTGGCATGCCCCACCATAGGTAATATATGCATGGATCTGTGCATGATTGACGTCACAGATGTCGACAAGCCACACACAGGCGACCTTGTGGAGATTTTCGGTCCATCCCAGCCGGTAGGCGTGCTGGCCAAAGCTCTCGATACAATATCTTACGAAGTGCTCACTTCGATAAGTCCACGAGTGAAACGCACCTACCTTAAAAGATAATTTTGTACCTTTGCCTCATGAAAATAAAACATATACTCGCAACCATAGCAATGCTGCCCGCTGCCATTCTATCGGCAGAGCCGGTAGATGTCGATTATGAGGCATCTCTATGGGTCAACGCCTCGACAGGCAACCTCGCGCCTTATATGATGGGGTCGTGGCGCTACGGAAAAATCGACGGTGCATACGGTATCTGGCAGGATGGCAGACTCGAGAAGCAACTCGACACAGACAGACGTTTCTCCTGGGCCGCCGGTGTGGAGTATATGGCCGGGACAAGTTCTGATGCCGATTACAGCCTCTACGACAGTATGAACCGACGATGGCTCATACAGACCAATCGGCAAGCCTCATTCCGCCTGCATCAGCTCTACGGACAAGTGAAATACCGCAGTGTATATCTGCTCGCCGGCATGAAAGAACAGCACTCCGGTATTGTAGACGATACCATGTCGTCGGGCGACCTCACGCGCAGCAACAACGCACGCCCGATTCCGGGTGTGGCTGCCGGGTTCATCGACTTTCAGGACATACCGTTCACCAATGGATGGGTACAGATCGACGGTGAGATAATGTACGGACGGTTCTTCGACGGCACAATGCGCGACAAGATTTTCAACCACTACACCGGCGTAGTCACCGACAATATGTACTATACCTACAAGCGGTGTTATTTCCGCACCAAGCCGTCGCAACCACTGTCAATAACCATAGGCATGCAGACCGGTGGCCTTTTCGGAGGTACATCCCGGCGATACCGCCAAGGAGAACTGGTAAAGACCGAAGTCCGCGGTTTTCACCTGCGCGACCTGTGGGACATGTTTTTCCCTACCGAGGGCGGAGAAGACTATTACAAAGGACAATCATTAGGATCGTGGGATTTCAAGGCTCGATACAATTTCCGCGATGGTTCACAACTGACAGCATATTTCGAAGGTCCGTGGGAGGACGGTTCCGGAATCGGACGCATGAACGGATTCGATGGCCTGTGGGGACTCCAATACAATTTCGCGCACTGCGGCTGGGTGAGCAAGGTTGCTGTCGAATATCTCGATTTTGTCAACCAGTCAGGACCTATACACTGGGCACCGGGCGACAATCCCGGCACCGATATAATCAATTCCGCGACCGGCGCCGACGACTACTACAACAACTTCTATTACGGCACCTACACCAACTACGGCCTCAGCATAGGCACACCATTTCTTGTATCACCACTGTACAACGAGAACGGCGACCCCATGTATATCCATAACCGCGCCCGGGGCTTCCATGCCGCGATAGCAGGGAATCCGTCGGGACAATGGAGCTATTCGTTAAAGGTGAGCTATCAGCGTGCCGGTGGCTCCGGATGGGTACCCGCGGCCCGAAGGCTCTCCGACACTTCAGCTATGGCTACCGCGGTATGGACTCCAAACGATAACCTCAAAGGATTGACTGTCACCCTGCAGGCAGCGTTTGATGCCGGTAAGTTACGAGGCAATAATTTCGGAGCAATGATAGGCTTGGCTTACAGCGGCAATTTCTCATTAGGAAAAAAATAGGACTGCAATGAAAGCTATATCATATATATTGCTGATGTCGCTGATGACAATCGTGACAGCTTGTACTCAGAACGACGGCCACATAGGCAAGTTCTTCGGCTCTTGGGTGCTGACAGAGATGACCGTCGGCAACACGGCCACAGATTTTCCGCAAGGACAATACACCACTATGTCGTTCCAAAACGATGTAGTGAAGTTCATCCTGCACCAGCCCGACGGCTCGTACGAAGAACGTTTCGGCACGTGGACAGAATCCGACGGCATGCTCAAACTCGATTTCACTCATAGCGACGACAGATACGATGCCGGAACTGCAATATATCGGGCACCCGAGTGGCTCGACTTCCCGGCAAAAACAATAACAGACCTCCTGATTGCCGACATGACAGACGGAAAGCTCACCTTGGTGCTTGACCGGACCGATGGCGAGGAGATAGTATATAAATTCGAAAGGACATGGTAAACGAACAGCAGGTACTCGTCACGGGTGCAGATGGTTTCATCGGCTCGCACCTCACCGAGGCTCTCCTCGCCAAAGGATACCGAGTGAGAGCTTTGGCTCAATACAATAGTTTCAACAATTGGGGATGGCTCGAAGATATAGAGTCGTCCGACCGTCTCGAAATAGTGTGTGGCGATGTACGCGACCCCGACTTCTGCCGTGAGCTATGCCGCGGTATCGACACTGTATACCACCTGGCAGCTCTCATTGCCATACCGTACAGTTATGTTGCTCCTGACAGCTATGTCGACACCAATATCAAAGGCACGCTCAACATGTGCCAGGCTGCCCGTGATGCTTCATGCCGCCGCATTGTGGTCACTTCTACAAGCGAAGTCTACGGTACGGCTCGCTATGTACCCATCGACGAGCGGCATCCGCGCCAGCCTCAATCGCCATACTCCGCAACAAAAATTGGTGCCGACGCTATAGCTCAGAGTTTCTACAATGCTTTCGACCTCCCTGTGGTGACGGCAAGACCGTTCAACACCTATGGCCCGAGGCAGAGTGCCCGCGCCATTATACCGACAATAATAACACAGATAGCATCGGGAAAATCAAAAATCGAGCTTGGCGACCTTTCACCGACGCGCGACTTCAACTTCGTCGCCGACACTGCCGCCGGTTTCATAGCCTTGGGAGAGACACCAGGATTGGAGGGCAAGGATATTAACATAGCTACCGGTCGGGAGGTATCTATGGCTCAGACTCTTGCAACGATAGTCCGGTTGATGGGCCGCGAAGTGGAGGAAGTGGTAGATACCCGGCGTCTGCGCCCGGCAAAAAGTGAGGTGAACCGGCTCCTTGGCGACAACACGCTCATAACATCTCTCACCACCTGGCGTCCGACCCATACACTCGAGGATGGATTGCGCGAAACTATAGCATGGTTTGTCAAACCGGAGAACCTCGCCAAATATAAAATCGATATTTACAACCGATGAAAACATTCAAACAACCCGGTATAGTATCAATCCTCTTCCTTGGCGGAGCCAAGCGTGTGGCTATGGCCAGGATGTTCAAGGCAGCAGCCGCTAAACGAAAGCTTCAGTGCCGTATAGTGGCCTACGAATTGTCGTGCCACAGCGCAATAGCATCCGAGGGCATTGTGGTGGAAGGCCTGAAATGGAGCGATCCTATGCTTTACAACGACATAGCACGGATTATCGACGAGTATAAAATTGATATAATGTTGCCTTTTGTCGACCCTGCTGTAGGGGTGACGGCTGAATATGTCACACGATACGGAAATGTTTTCGTCCCTGTGAGTCCCAAAAATCTGGCAGAAAAGATGTTTGATAAGATTGCATCGGCCGATTTCTTCGAGAGTCTCAGCATACCGATTCCGCCGACATGGCGACATGGCTCCCCGCTATTAGGTCACATGATAGCCAAACCCCGCTTTGGTTCAGCCTCAAAAGGGATAGAACTTATCGACAGCCTTCGCGATCTCTACCGCATAAATGGATTAGGCGATGGCAAATACCTGATACAGCAACGGTTCGACAACAGAATGGAATATACGGTAGACTGCTATGCAGACATAACCGATGGACATATAGCTGCCATAAGCCCACGGATAAGAGGCGAGGTATCCGGAGGAGAGGTAGTGCGCACGACAACCATAGCTGACGGTAAAATCGAAGAGTTGGTGAAGCATACCCTTACCAAGACAGGACTGCGCGGAGCTGTGACAGTACAGATACTCCACGATCTTGATTCCGACCGGCTCATGATAATGGAGATAAATCCACGCCTTGGAGGAGGAGCAGTGGCATCGGTACATGCCGGTGTAGACCTCCCGGGGCTAATTATCGACAATGCTGCCGGGTCGGAACTGGCATATCTCCACCCCAAAGCCGGAGTGGAGACTGTAAGATATCTTGATGATGTAGTATTCTATCCCGATGAAAAATGATGAATGACAAAGTCATAATTATAGCTGAAGCCGGCGTGAACCACAACGGCAATATCGACATGGCCCGCACTATGGTGCGTGAAGCCAAGGCTGCAGGTGCCGACTATGTCAAATTCCAGACCGCTGTTCCCGAACTTGTCATCTCCACTTACGCCCCGAAAGCCGAATATCAGAAAGAAACAACAGGCGAGGCTCAGAGCCAACTCGAGATGTGCAAGGCCATACACCTGCCTCTGAGCGACTACGCCGGTCTTGCACAACTGTGCCGTCAGGAAGGCATAGGTTTCATGAGCACACCTTTCGACTTGGTTTCAATCGACTGCCTGGCCGGCCTCGGCATGGACTACTGGAAAATTCCATCGGGCGAAATAACCAATCTGCCATATATGCGCAAGATAGGGGCAAGGGGAGAGAAGATTATAATGTCGACAGGCATGGCATCTCTCGACGAGGTAGCGACAGCTGTCGATATACTCGAGGAAGCAGGTACTCCGCGCCACAACATATGGCTTTTGCACTGCACCACTCAATATCCCGCGCCCTACAGTTCTGTCAACCTCCGTGCTATGGATGCTCTCGTTACTCTCGGATGCGCCGGAGTAGGATACAGCGACCACACCGTAGGCTGCGAAGTAGCCATCGCAGCAGTGGCAAGAGGTGCCAGGATAATAGAAAAACATTTCACTCTCGACCGTAATCTGCCCGGTCCCGACCACCGCGCCAGTCTCGAACCCGACCAACTGGCGCACCTCGTGGAAGTTGTGAGACATACAGAAGTCGCGCTCGGCAATGGCATCAAGGAAGCCTCCGAAGCAGAACGCCCAAATATCGACATCGCACGTAAAAGCATCGTTGCCTCATGCTATATCGCCAAAGGCGAGATATTCACCGACCAAAACATCACCTGCAAGCGCCCCGGAGGAGGAATTTCGCCAATGATGTGGGATAAAGTATTAGGCATGACAGCAACGCACGATTTCGAACCCGACCAATTGATTGAATTCTAAACCATATTATAAGCCAAAATCTCAAAGTTGGGTTACAGGTCGCGTACAAAGTATTTGTGCAAGACCCATAAGTTCGAAGGAATTCAATATGCGACAAATATGTGAACTTTGAAAAATTATTTGGTAAAACAGTCGGAAATCACTAACTTTGTACCCGAAAAGCGCAATCTCTGGCAGGACAAGCAGCCTGCGAATATTGCGTGCTTACGTTAAAATTCTAATTCACAGTACAATGGATTTGATTAAGATTGCCGAAGAGGCATTTGCCACCGGCAAGCAGCACCCTGAATTCGGTCCCGGCGACACCATCACCGTGGCTTACCGCATCAAAGAAGGTAACAAAGAGCGTATACAGCAGTATCGCGGCGTTGTCATCCGCATTTCCGGCGAAGGCAACAAGAAACGCTTCACCGTACGCAAGATGAGCGACAACATCGGTGTTGAGCGTATCTTCCCCATCGAGTCGCCGTTCATCGACTCCATCACCGTAAACAAATACGGTAAGGTACGTCGTGCCAAACTTTATTACCTCCGCAAGCTCACCGGCAAGAAAGCTCGCATCAAAGAGCGCCGCGTGATCAAGAAATAAGAATTGCGGTAGATCCGAAAAGGGAAATCCTACTCCAAGGGTTTCCTTTTTTATTGAATCCCCACCATTTTCATACCTCACATGAAATATTTCTGCACAACACTCATCCTCATCTTCGCAGCCCTGCAGACCATTACAGCTCAAAGCATACTCGGTATCGACGGCGAAGAATCAACCTCCGTAGGCATATACATCAAAGAACTCTCCACGGGAAAAGTAATCATCGACCACAATAGCCAGATGGCTCTCACGCCGGCTTCTGTGATGAAAGCTCTCACTACAGCTACAGTATTGTCGGTATCCGGCTCCGACGCCCGATTCACTACACAAGTAATACTTACAGGCTCTCGCGATGGAAGCACATGGAACGGTAATATGGTCGTCAAAGCATCTGCCGATCCAACCCTCGAAAGCGAAAACTTCAAGTCACGTCTCGGCTTCTGCGATTCCATCGCCGAGGGATTGCGTCGTATGGGCATCACCGAAATCAAAGGCGGCATATCGGTAGAGCAGACACTACAGGACGCCGGACCAATCTTACAATGGGAAATCGAAGATGTGGCATGGCCTTATGGCGCCGGACTATTCGGCTTCAACTGGCGCGACAACACGGTAACCGTGACACCGGCCACCGGACAAATAGTACCCGAAGCCCCAGGGCTGGAAATATGCCTGGTTAAAGCCAAATCCAACGACCTTGTACGCGGTATCAACTCCAACCGGCTCACCGTATACACCCGCGATCCCGCCGACAAACGCTGGAGCATCAACACCACAGTCCCCGACCCTGCCGCCGTCTTCACAGCACAACTGCGCCGCACTCTGTCGCGCAACAACATAACAATCGGCGACGAAACAATCTCCGCCAACGAGGGTGAAACCGCCGTATACACCCATACCTCCGCCTCGTACGGCGACATAATGCGCAGCCTGATGGTACGCAGCGACAACCTTTTCGCCGAGGGAATGCTTCGCACACTCGCCCCCGACCAAAGCAGAAACGCCGCCATCAAACGCGAACGCGAACTATGGGCGACACGGGGCGTCAACACCCGATATACCATAATCAACGACGGAAGCGGACTCACACGTGCCAACCGCCTCTCAGCCCATTTCCTCGGCGATGTACTCGAATGGATGGCAAAATCGACGCTGGCATCCACCTACACATCCTACTTCCCCCGTGCAGGCAAGGATGGCACAATGCGCGGATTCCTGGCAAAATCAGGACTAAAAGGACTCATCGCCCTCAAAACCGGTTCGGTAAGTTCTGTACAATGCTATGCCGGCTACAAACTTAACGCCAAAGGAGAGCCTACACATGTGGTGGTAATAATGGTGAATGGTTTCATCTGCCCACGGAAAGAGGTAAGAGAAGCTTGTGAGAACCTCCTTACAAAAACTTTTCTTCCAAACGCGACAACGACAAAGAAAAAACGCTAAATTTGCCACTGCAATCAAACCTACCGTTCCCCGGCAGCGTTAATACTTCATATACCATAAAGACACCACAATGAAAGAAACCCAGATAAACATGAGCCTTGTCTCGGTAAGCGAAGTACCGGGAGCCACCGTCATCAACCGTAGCGCACTGCGCCGGCTTGGCCATGAGACCGTCAGCGTAGACATGAATGTAAGGGTGATTCCCGACTTGAGCCGGAATATGATCAGCCTCGTAGTATCGTGTTCCTACATAGCCCCCATAGGCCTGGTACGCCAACGCCTTTTGGTAAGCTCGGTAATAGCCACCTTCGAGATAGACAACCTGTCGGAAAACATAGTTATGCACGGAAGCGAAGTGGTAGTTGCTGGCAGGCTGATGATGACCATGCTCGGAATAGCCGTCGGTGCTCTCCGAGGAGTGGTGTCGGTACATACACAAGGCACAGCCCTACGTCACCGTCCACTGCCGATAATCGACCTTACCGCTCTGATGGCTCGGCTCAACTACGGAAAATAAAAGAGAAAAAAATTTGCAGACATAAAAAATTGTGGCTAAATTTGCAGTCGCAAAACAAGGCGGGGTGTAGCGCAGTTGGCAGCGCGCCACGTTCGGGACGTGGAGGCCGGAAGTTCGAGTCTTCTCACCCCGACAAATTTTCAATAAATGGGTTTAACTCAACGAGTTAAACCCATTTTTCGAAATTTACCGGAACAAAATCGGGACAGGTCGTATCCAGATTGGCACAAAATACGCCAAACAAAATCTTGTTTTTTCACATTTTGAGTTTGCTTAAGTGACGATAAAAAAATAACTTGGTAAACTTTTCTATGTTATTTATGGCTCTTCACTTTTTCCAAACCCTCATTTAACTCGCTAAACTCGAGCTTGTTCAAAAGCAAATCTTCATAAATAACAATACGAAAATTTTACCAAGTTATTTATTTATCGTCACTAAACAAGCTCTTATAGCATGAACTCTGCCTCTCAATGGTGTATTTCACCGTGAGAGGCAGAGTTCTGTTTATCTTATTTGCTCAAGTTTCGCAAGTTTTCAACTTGCGAAACTTGATTTATTTATATCTTGCCCAACGGATAATTTCTACAATGGTAGGTTTCTTACCGTACATGAAGATACCGACACGGTAGATTTTGGCACATAGCCAAAGCAGTATCATGAACGAGATATAGAGTACTACAAGCGATAGGGCTATCTCCCAAAATTGCACTCCGAAAGGTAGACGGCTCATCATGGTCATTGGCGAGGTGAACGGTATCACTGATAACCAAAAAGCAAGTGTAGAGGTGGGATTGTTGACAACAGCCATCGATGCTACAATGCCAATTATAACCGGCATCGTCGCAATGGATGTAAGCTGCGATGCGTCTTGTATATTGTCTACGGCCGAGCCTATGGCTGCAAAAATAGCAGAGTAAAACAGGTAGCCGCCTATGAAGAAGAGTAGCATGTACACTACAAGCGATACCATGAAACCGACGTCGGAAAGCTGTGCTATGGCTCCTACAAACTCCGGCTCCGACGAGGCTTCGGGCATGGCTGCGATGCCGGGCAGAGCGAAGACGGAGCATACGCCCATGATGACTGTCCAAATAAGTATCTGTGTGATAGCTACAAGGCCTACTCCTATAATCTTACCCAACATGAGCCATTGTGGTTTGACCGACGACACTACAAGTTCGAGCACACGGTTGGTCTTCTCTTCTATGATGGATGTCATGACCATCTGTCCGTAGATGAGGATAAACATATACAGCATCATGTCCATCACCAGCGCCAGGATATATGAGAGCACCGACGAGGTGGCTGTATCTTCCGATTTGTCTATATCGATGACCGGCAGCGACAGGTCTACTTCGACTTCCTCCAATATCTTGTCGAGATTTTCTATGTTGTATGCTTTGAGCCGCACATCCTCTATAGCATCCGCTACTTGTGTGCTGATGTAGCTGTCGGTAACCATAGTCAGTGATCCATGGGAGTATAGGCGCACCGATTCCTGGGGATGCCGGACAGCATCACTTCCTATCACGAGGATAGCGTCGTAGCCGTCGTTTACACGCGCTGAGTCGAGGCTCTCGCCGCCGGCCACGACAAACTGTATTTCTTCGTTACTATGCAGACGTGGGGCTACAACTCCGCTATCGTCGAGCACAGCCACTGTTTTACTCTCTTTCTCACTGAATAGCATGATAAGCGCCGGGGCGAACATCATGGCAAGCATCAGTACCGGCACAAGCAGTGTACTGATGATAAAACTCTTACGTTTCACGCGTTCAAGATACTCGCGTGAAATCACTATACCCAGTCCGGAATTCATTCTTCTGTTAATTCTTGGTATGACGATTGGTTGGAAGCCTCTACAGCCGAGACGAATATATCGTCCATAGATGACAGTTTGCGGTTGAATGAGCATATCGACACCACACTGTTGGCGGCAGCGAGGAAATCCCGCACCGCATCGGCGCCGGGCAGATCTACTGTTGCCGTAGCGAAGCCATCGGTAGTGATGGCGGCAAGTTCCACATCGAAACCTGTAGAAGAGAGGGCATCGGGTGCGCCTACAAATCCAAGTTCGTAGCGGCTGCCGCTGAAACGTTCGCGTATCTCACGTACAGAGCCGCTGAGGATGTTGCGGCTACGGTTGATAAGTGTGATGTCATCGCACAGTTCCTCCACCGATGCCATATTATGGGTGGAAAAAATCACCGTTGCGCCTTGATCGCGCAGGCGCAGTATCTCACGTTTGAGGACACCGGCATTGATGGGGTCGAAACCGGAAAAAGGCTCGTCGAAGATGAGAAGTGACGGATTATGAAGCACCGTGACTATAAACTGCACCTTCTGTGCCATTCCTTTGGAGAGTTCCTCTACTTTTTTATTCCACCAGTCGGAAATTTCAAGACGGTCGAACCACTGGCGCAGCGATGCTTCGGCTTCCTTGTGGCGCAAGCCTTTGAGTCGGGCGAAGAACAGAGCCTGTTCGCCGACTTTCATCTTCTTGTACAGGCCACGCTCCTCAGGCAGATAACCTATCGAAGCCACATCGGCAGCTGTCATGGGATGGCCGTCGAACGTCACTATACCACTGTCGGGGGCTGTAATATGGTTTATTATACGTATCAAGGTGGTTTTGCCGGCTCCGTTGGGTCCGAGCAGTCCGTACACCTTGCCGCGGGGCACGGCTATGGAGACATCGTCGAGTGCCCTGTGCTTGGTGTAATCTTTGGTGATATGTTCTGCTGTCAATATATTTTCCATACTTGTTTAGACGCAGTTCCGCTATATTTATTACACATCCGTCAAAAATTCTTTTAGCCTCAGGTTATCACCATCGAACACAGCATAGGTCGACCCGGTGATCCAATCGCCCAACACCACAAGGCGGCAGTTGCTGGAGACATCTACATCGAGCGCCACATGCAAATGCCCGATTATTACATACCGCAGATTGGGATTGACGGCTGCGAGCCTGGCAGCTTCGGCTTCGGCAGCCTCTATAGCGGCTGCCGGTGAGTCGGACTCAGAAGCCGACCCTTTGCGACTGTGGCTGCTCCACCCGTGTGCAAAGGGTATGGTCCATCGCGGATGTATGCCGGAATACATCTTCTGCAAAAGACGGTTATGGAACATAGCCCTGAGCAACTTGTAAGTACGCGGTTGGCGACCGAAATCGTCGCCGTGACCAAGGAAGAACAGCCTGTTACCGATGGTCTGCCATACTCCACCGCCTGAAGCATCGACAACTTTGAGGCCTATCTCATCGCGCAGATAATCGAAAAGCCATATGTCGTGATTTCCAGTGAACCATATTATCTCTATGCCCATGTCGGCCATGCGGGCGAGCTGCCCGAAAAAGCGCACATACCCCCTGGGGACAACCGTACGGTATTCGAACCAATAGTCGAGGATATCGCCAAGAAGGTACACAGTAGCGGCATCTTCCTCTATCGAACGCAGGAAGTCTACCACACGCCGCTGATGGGCATGTGTGTCGGCAATATACGACGCACCAAGATGGATGTCGCTCAGAAAATATACGTTACGACGGCTCATAGCAAGCCGAGTTCGAGCTTGGCCTCCTCACTCATCATATCCTGAGACCATTCCGGCTCGAAGACAATATTGACGTTAACCGATGTTACTCCATCCACGCTCTCGAGTTTCTGCCTCACGTCCTCAAGTATGAAATCAGCCATAGGGCAGTTGGGGGCTGTAAGGGTCATATCCACAGCCAGAGAGCCATCGTCGGATAGGTCTATTTTATACACCAAACCTAACGAATATATATCTACCGGGATTTCGGGGTCGTAGACTGTGCGAAGCATGTCCACCACCTTTTCTTCTATCTTAAGTTTTTCTTCTGGAGTCATGTTCCTAAAATTTTCAGACTACAAATTTAATTCATTTATTCGGTTGCTGAAACAAAAAAAGTTGAAAAAAGTTCAACAAAAATTTTGCAAATTGATATAAATGCCGTAACTTTGCACTCGCAAAACAGCAAAAGGTTTGGCGCATTAGCTCAACTGAATAGAGCATCTGACTACGGATCAGAAGGTTACAGGT
>N._stephensi_709_foregut__coassemble_490_pt1 | contig 14157 bp, 14 predicted proteins | sample N__stephensi_709_foregut__metabat2_low_PE_005 | metagenome-assembled genome bin N | reverse complement strand
GGTAGATGTGTTCGAGGCTCTGCACGAAATCGGCGGTGTGCTCAAATACGGCATTCCTGAGTTCCGTCTGCCAAACAGCATTGTCGATGCCGAGCTCGACAACCTCCGCAAGGCAGGGGTGCGTTTCCATACCGACACCGTGATAGGCAAGACCCTCTCTTATGACGACCTGCTCAACCAAGGCTTCAAAGGTATTTTTGTAGCTTCCGGCGCCGGGCTTCCACGCTTCATGGGTATACCGGGAGAGAACTACAACGGCGTGCTGTCGAGCAACGAATACCTCACCCGTATCAACCTTATGGGTGCCGGGCGTCCCGGCCACGACACTCCCGCTCCTGTCGGACGCAGGGTGGCTGTCGTAGGCGGAGGCAACACTGCCATGGACTCGGTACGCACAGCACGGCGTATGGGAGCCGAAAAGGCGATGATTATCTACCGTCGCAGCGAGGCTGAGATGCCTGCCCGTCGCGAGGAAATCGAACATGCCAAGCAGGAAGGCGTGGAATTCATGACGTTGGCCAACCCTGTCGAATACCTTGCCGACGAACGAGGAAAGGTACGTGCCGTACGGGTGCAGCGCATGGAACTCGGCGAACCCGACGCTTCCGGCCGACGCAAGCCCGTGCCTATACCCGGAGCCATCGACGAGATAGAGATAGACCTCGCCATAGTAAGCGTGGGTGTATCGCCCAATCCGCTTATACCAAACAATATCGACGGTCTCAATGTGACCGAACGCGGTACTATAGCCGTCGATGCCGACCATAGGTCGTCGATACCTACCATCTACGCCGGCGGCGACATAGTGCGTGGCGGCGCCACAGTGATTCTCGCCATGGGTGATGGTCGTCAGGCTGCCGCCGCAATGGCATCGAAACTCCTTGAAAATGCAGATTGTTAAACTTATCTGCATAATTTGCATTGCATCTGCTGTCGCGTCCTGCCGTCATAGGCAGGACAGCGACAGGCATTTGCTTGCGGTAAGTATAGAGCCTCAGCGACATATCCTTGAGCAACTTGCAGGGCCATCGTTCGAGGTCACTTCCCTACTCGGACGTAGCACCGACCCCGAGACCTTCGACCCCTCTACAGCCCAGCGTATGGCGGTAGACAGAGCCGACATCTATTTCGCCACAGGTGTGCTACCTTTCGAGAATCGTCTGCACGCCTCCCTGAATCCTGCGTGTACATATATCGACACCTCTGAGGGAATCGAACTCCTGCACGGCACACACGGAAAGACTAACGATAGCCATGCCGACCACAGCGGACACAACGATGCCGACCCTCACTACTGGAGCTCGGTTGCCAATATCCGTCACATGGCCTCAACTATGGCTGCCGCACTAAAGGAACGATATCCCGACAGCACCCGTATTATAGACGCAAGGCTCGAAAAGCTCGGCATCACTCTCGACTCGCTCGATACAGTCATCAGGACAAAGACCGGCGCGGCAAAGACTAAATCGTTCGCCGTATGGCATCCATCACTCAGCTATTTTGCCCGTGACTATGGGCTGCACCAGCATAGCTTCGGGATGGAAGGTAAAGAAATGTCGGCTCGCGACATGGCCACCGCAATAGACAAGGCTCGTACCGACAGCATAGAAGTATTCATCTTCCAACCGGCCATAGATTCGCGCCAGGCCGAGGTACTAAGCCACAATATCGGCTCGCGCCTTGTGTCGGTCGACCTCCAGGCCTATGATTGGCTTGACCAACTTTCTACAATCGCAGATGAAATCAACCGACAAAACTGAACTGCTGTCGCTGCACGACGTATGTTTCGCCCGCGACGGCAGAATCATTCTCGAAGATATCAATCTCACCGTCCGGGAAGGCGATTTTTTGGCTATAACAGGCCCCAACGGCGGTGGCAAGACTACATTGCTGCGGCTCATCCTCGGTCTGCTCAAACCCACAAGCGGACATATACACTATGCCGGGAACAGGCCTTTTCGCCCCGGCTATCTGCCGCAGAAGAACAGCGTGGACTCACAATTCCCCATAACCGTGAGCGAAGTGATAGCTTCGGGACTGCTTGGCATCAAGGATATCGATAGCGCCGGGAGAAAGGCTCTGACTCAAGAGACCCTACATCTGATGGAACTCGACACCCTCGCCGACCGCCCTATAGGACGTATATCCGGAGGACAGCTCCAACGCGCTCTACTTGGCCGCGCTATAGTGTCGCATCCCGACGTACTCATACTCGACGAACCTCTGAGCTATCTCGACCGCAACTTCGAGAATCACCTCTATACCATCCTGTCGGGAATAGCAAGCCACACCACAATACTGATGGTCAGCCACCAACTGTCGAAAATCGACAGACTGGCCACCCGCCACCTCACTGTCAATCGCCGCTGCCGCCTATACAAGCTCGGTGAAGAGGCGTTCGAAAGTGGCGTCGAGGTCGGAGCAGACCCCGGGATGCGGCCTTGACGTACATATGCAGGCACTTCGCACAGCGGTGAGCCAGCGAAAACGCTCATGCGCATCGAGCGACCCTATGGGACTCGATCCGCCGGCAGCTACCGTGGCGAAAGCATCGAGCTGATGCCGCAGCATTCCGGTGTCGGCTTCGGGAAAGAGAGCCTTTACACGGTTCTCGTCCACAGTCATGCGGCACTTGAGCCACCGACGGCGCTTGCACATCATCACAAGGCCGACATTAATCTGCTCGCCACGCTCCACTACCGGGATGTAACGTACTATGGCATATTCATATAAGTGATTTTCGAGCTGCGATGGCATGGTCGGTGAATATTTTGGAGTTGTCGAGGCGGCGGCATAGGAATTCGCGATAGACCCGCCGTTGTTCGTCGGCAGGGATGTCGGAGAACGACTGCACCAACCATTCCTGAGGTATACTCTCTACAAGTTCGTCGATGAAGCCGGGAGTAATGAGGCGGCGCATTTCGTCATCGGCAGATTCAAGCTCCGACGCATGTCGCAACAGAGCATGATCCTTGATATATGCAAAAGGCGAAAGTGCGGCCTGCTCCCATCCCGACCAGTTATGGTGGAAATAAAGCGATGAGCCATGGTCGATTAGCCACAACTCGCGATGCCACAGCAACATATTGGTATTCCTTGCAGTGCGGTCTACATTTGTGATAAAAGCATCGAGCCACACGATTTTGGACGCCTCCGCAGCCGAGGGAGTATTTGCCACCACATCCCATGCCATGGCACTGCTGAGGAAGTGCAGGCCGAGATTGAGCCCGGTCGATGCCCGGAGCAAATCCTGTATCTCCTCATCCGGTTCGGTACGTCCGAAATCTTCGTCGAGATCAAGGAACACGAGTTCGGGCACTCTCAACCCCGCCTTACGGGCAATTTCGCCGCCGAGATACTCAGCTATCAGAGCCTTGGAGCCATGGCCTCCACCTCGGAATTTCACGGCATATTTGAAGCCGTCGTCGGCCTCGGCGAGAGCCGGCAGCGAACCACCCTCGCGCAGAGGCTCGATGTAGCGGGTGAGTGTCTGATGTCGTAGTCCGGTCATTCTCTGTAAGGGTCAAACATGATTGTGGAGAGATATTTCTCGGCGCGGTCGGGGAAAACGACCACTATATTCGAGCCTTTCGGAGCAGAGGCCGCTGTCCGCAGGGCTGCAAGCAAAGCCGCGCCTGAGCTCATACCGGCAAAAATTCCTTCGGTACGGATTATCCTGCGAGCCATATCTATGGCCTCCTCGCTCGACACCATCTGCTGTATGTCGATACGTGAAGGGTCGTATATGTCGGGCACTATGGCCTCTTCCATATTTTTCAGTCCCTGGATGTAATGGCCGCGCACAGGGTGTGCGCACACTACCTTAATCTCAGGTTTCAGAGCCTTGAGAAATCGTGAGATACCCATGATTGTGCCTGATGTGCCGAGGGCGCATACGAGATAGTCGATTTTCCCGGCTGTCTGCGACCATATCTCGAGGGCTGTGTTCTCGTAATGTGCCTGGTAATTGGAAGCATTGCCAAACTGGTCGGGCATAAAATACTTGCCCGGATTAGCCTCCACGAGCCTGTGCGCATGACGTATAGCTCCGTCGGTGCCCTGATCGGCCGGTGTGAGAGTCACCTTGGCTCCGTAACTGCGTATAATTATTCTCCGCTCTACCGACACACCCTCCGACATCACAATCTCCACATCGTAGCCTTTGACGACACCTACCATAGCCAGGCCGATGCCGGTATTGCCCGATGTAGGTTCTATGATGGTCATGCCGGGTCGAAGCCTGCCGGAGGCTTCGGCATCTTCAACCATCTTGAGCGCTATGCGGTCCTTGATGCTGCCGGTGGGGTTGAAGCCCTCGAGTTTGGCGTATATATTCACACCCTCGACGTCGTTGATGCGGCCAAGCCGTACCATCGGGGTAGAGCCTATAGTGTCGAGTATACTGTTTTTTATATCCATTCTGACAATCGTTTGAGTTTAGAGTTTGCTAAACATTTCTTTCTAAACAAGTTCATAATATCTTATGAAACAAACGTCAAAGGCTTTTAGTTTGACCGGCGGCTTATTCGACAAAAATGCCAAAATATTGGCCACAAGAAACACCGGATGTTCATTTACACGGCAAAGTTATTCTTTTTTGCCTAATAATATGGTGTATTTCGAAAATTTTTACGAATTTTGCATTCTCTAAACGCGGAGGACATACACCGTCCCCCACCATAAATTACGACATGCAGCTGACAGCAGAAATAATAGCCAATCATTTAGGCGGGGAGCTTGAAGGAAATGGAAATGTCCCTGTAAGCGACTTTGCAAAAATAGAAGAGGCGACACCGGGTACAATCACATTCTTAGCCAACCCCAAGTATATGCACCATATCTATACTACAGGGGCATCGGTAGTTCTTGTACGCCGCGACTTCGTCGCAGAATCGCCGATAAAAGCCACACTCATACGTGTCGACGACCCTTATGTGGCCTTATCGGGGCTGCTGTCCTTAGCCGCCAAATACATTCAGCCACAGCCGGTAGGGATAGAGCAGCCTTGCCATATCGCCGAAGGCGTCGACATCGCCGACGACTGCTATGTAGGAGCTTTCGCCTACATAGGCAAGGGTGCAACTATTGGCAAGGGTGTGAAGATATACCCACAGGTCTACATAGGCGACGGCGTTGTTGTGGGCGACAGCACTATCATCTATCCCGGAGCAAAGATTTACTATAACTGCCGTATTGGCCGACGATGTGTCATACATGCAGGCGCTGTGATAGGTGCCGACGGATTCGGCTTCGCCCCCGACGCACAAGGAGTATATCACAAAATAGAGCAGATTGGTATTGTAGAGCTCGAAGATGATGTGGAAATCGGCGCTAACACTACAATAGACCGTTCTACGATGGGCTCGACACATATCGGACGTGGAGTGAAGCTCGACAACCTCATCCAGATTGCCCATAATGTCAAGGTAGGTCACGATACCGTCATGGCATCGCAGGTAGGTGTTGCAGGCTCTACCACCATAGGAGCCAACTGCATGTTCGGCGGCCAGGTAGGCATAGCCGGACACATAGCCGTAGGCGACCGTACCAACATAGGGGCACAATCGGGAATACCCAACAATGTAGCCGCCGACAGCCGTATATTGGGTTCGCCGGCTATACCCTGGCGCGACTACGCACGTGTCGTTGCCGCTACCAAGCAATTGCCCGAGCTGCTGCAGAGAGTGGCGTCGCTCGAGAAATCACTACAGAAAAAATAAAAAAACTATATAATGAAGCAAACCACAATCCAAGGAGAGTTCACACTCGAAGGCAAAGGACTGCATACAGGCGCATACCTGACAGCTACATTCTGCCCCGCCCCCGACAACCACGGATATAAAATACAACGTACCGACCTCGAAGGACAGCCCACTATCGATGCTGTGGCAGAGAATGTAGTGGCCACACACCGCGGTACTGTAATAGGCAAAGGCGATGTGACCATAAGTACCATCGAGCATGCCATGGCTGCCCTCTACGCTTCCGGCATAGACAATTGCCTCATCAAGGTGGACGGTCCCGAGCTCCCTATCCTCGACGGCAGCGCCAAACCTTTCTTCGATGCCATAGCTGAAGTAGGGACTAAAGAACAGTCAGCCGACAAAGATTTCTATTACGTCAAGCACAAGGTAGAAGTAGTGGATGCCGATACCGGCTCGAAGCTGATGCTCCTCCCCGACGACGAATTCAGTGCCGATGTAAAGGTGAACTTCGACAGTGTGGTGCTTGCCAACCAGTATGCCACACTCGACCATATCGCCGACTTCGGCAAGGATATAGCCTGGGCACGCACATTCGTTTTCGTACGCGAGATAGAGCCGCTTCTGCAGGCCGGACTCATAAAGGGTGGCGACCTCGACAACGCCATCGTAATATATGAGAATCCCAAAACCCAGGAAGAGCTCGACCATCTTGCCGACATCATGGGTGCCCCACACCACAATGCCAACGACTTCGGATTTCTGAACACCATCCCTCTGCATGCGCCCAACGAGCCTGCCCGCCACAAACTCATGGATCTGATCGGCGATTTGGCTCTCATCGGTCGCCCGCTCAAAGGTCGCGTAATAGCCACCAAGCCCGGTCACACCATCAACACGCAGCTGGCCAAGACACTCCGTCAGGATATCAAGCGACAGGAAGTACAGGCTCCCTACTACAACCCCAACATGGATCCGCTGATGGACAACATCGCCATACGCCACCACCTGCCCCACCGCTATCCCATGCTCCTTGTCGACAAAATCATCGACAAGACCGACAACTATATCGTGGGCGTGAAGAATGTCACCACCAACGAACCCTTCTTCACCGGCCACTTCCCACAGGAACCGGTAATGCCGGGTGTACTGCTTGTAGAAGCCATGGCACAGACCGGAGGATTGCTTGTACTCAGCACTGTCGACGAGCCCGAACGCTACTCTACTTACTTCATGAAAATCGACAATGTGAAGTTCCGCCAGAAAGTAGTTCCCGGCGATACCCTCCTCTTCCATGTATCCTTCCTCACCCCCATGCGCCGGGGTATGGCCGTGATGAAAGGCCGTGCTTTCGTAGGCGAAAAAGTGGTGTGCGAATGTGAGTTCATGGCACAGATTGTAAAAAACAAGTAACCAGACATGCACCAACCATTAGCAAGTATAAATCCTGAAGCCCGCATAGCCGACGACGTCGTCATCGGACCTTTCACTACCATCGACCGCAACGTCGAGATAGGTCCGAGGACACGCATAGGCAGCAATGTAACCATCCTCGAGGGTGCGCGTATAGGCTCGGGCGTGACAATATTTCCGGGAGCCGTCGTAGGCGCCATACCTCAGGACCTCAAATTCAGAGGCGAGGAAACAACTGCTGTCGTGGGCGACAACACAGTGCTTCGCGAATGTGTCACCGTCAACCGAGGCACAGCAGCCAAAGGCAGCACAATAGTAGGCAGCAACTGTCTCATTATGGCATACAGCCATATAGCCCACGATTGCAGGATAGGCAACAACGTTATCATCAGCAACGCCAGTCAGCTCGCCGGCGAGGTGACTGTCGACGATTTCGCCATTATAGGCGGTGGAAGCCTTATACACCAGTTCTGCCACATAGGGTCGCACATCATGATGCAAGGCGGCGCCCTGGTCAACAAGGACATACCACCCTACATCATGGCCGCTCGCGAGCCCATCAGCTACACGGGTGTCAATATTGTCGGTCTCCGACGTCGAGGATTCTCTTCCGAGACCATAGAGCTGATTCAAGAAACCTACCGTCTGCTCTACAACAGCGGACGCACCATCACCGAATCGATCGGTATAATCGAAGAACGCATACCCCGATGCCCCGAGCGCGACGCCATAGTCGACTTCGTGCGCAACTCTTCGCGAGGCATACTCAGGGGATACCGCGAATAATATCACAAGCATGGCCGGAGGGTCCGTCGCTCGTCTTCATGTAAGGGGCGAGAGGAAAGTCCGGGCAACACAGAGCACCATACTTACTAACGGTAAGCTATCGGTAACGGTAGATCAGTGTGACAGAAAACAACCGCCCGCCCTTAGGGGCGGGTAAGGGTGAAAAGGCGAGGCAAGAGCTCACCGGACAGGATGGCGACATCCCGTGCCGCACACATTATGGGTTGCAAGGTCAAGTATACCGGCATTCAAGGGCTGCTCGTCCATTGCCGGGGGGTAGACTGCTCAAGGCAGAGATGCCAGATAAATGACGGACAGGGCGTTGTAGCTCCTCACAGAAAGCGCACGCCCTACATAACCCGGCTTATACTCCGACCATGCTTTTTCTATATACAATCCTTGAATACACAACCATGAATGATTGGTTCACTACGCCTGCCGACGACGGCAACGGACATACTGTGATAGTGACAGGCCGGCTCGATGTAGACAAGTTCCGCAGCCGCGGACGCTACAGCATACGCCTGGAGATAACAATGCCTTATACCCCTGCCGGTCCGTTAGGCTTCCCCGACGAAGCCACCTCACAACTGCTCGACCAAGCCACAGAGGCTATGCAGAAAGACCTCAAAGGCAAGAATACCGCCATCATGACGGGAATATATACCGGAGCCGGCGAGCGAAACTGGATTTTCTATACTTTCTCAACCGATATCTTCGGCCGGTATCTCAACAAAGCCTTGGCCGACCTGCCGCTGCTGCCTCTCAAAATCTACGCCGAGAACGACCCGCAGTGGGCTGAATACGACGAGATGATAGCCGAATGTGCCCCACAGGCACCTATCGACGGCGATTAATAACGAATACATATAGTTTGCCTCCTTTTTGGCAATACGATAATCAACAATCTTCTCTCCACGTTTGTTATTTTTTTGGTCGGTTTTAACTTCATAATGTGAAAATTTACTAATTTTGCCGACTGAAACGGAAAACTAAACATATGAGCACACCTAAGAATCTTGTAATAGTCGAATCTCCGGCCAAGGCCAAGACCATAGAGAAATTCCTCGGGCCGGACTACCGCGTGATGTCGAGCTACGGACATATCCGCGACCTGAAAAAGAAGAGTTTCAGTATCGATGTCGACAATGATTTCAATCCTATCTACGAGATTCCCGACGACAAGACCCAGCTCGTGGCAGAGCTAAAACGCGAAGCAGCCAAGGCCGATGTTGTATGGCTCGCTTCCGATGAAGACCGGGAGGGAGAGGCTATAGCATGGCATCTCTACGAAGTGCTCAAGCTCAAACCGGAGAATACACGCCGTATAGTTTTCCACGAAATCACCAAGAACGCTATTCTCAACGCCATCAAGCATCCGCGTGCCATAGACCTTGCTCGTGTCGATGCCCAGCAAGCCCGTCGTGTGCTCGACCGCATCGTAGGCTTCGAACTGTCACCGGTACTGTGGAAACGCCTTCGGCCATCGCTTTCGGCCGGTCGTGTACAATCGGTTGCTGTAAGACTCATCGTAGAGAGAGAGAACGAGATAAAAGCATTCAAGAGCGAGCCTTACTACCGGGTTACTGCCGAATTCGCCGTCGAAGGTAACGCCGCACATGTTGTGCATGCCGAACTGCCTCAGCGTTTCGCCACAGAGGCCGAAGCCACGGAATTCCTCAAATCATGTATAGATGCCGACTTCAAGGTAGGCGACATTGAAGTGCGCCAACTGCACAAATCACCCGCACCACCTTTTACCACCTCCACCCTACAGCAGGAAGCCTCGCGCAAGCTCGGATTTCCGGTTTCCATGACTATGTCGGTGGCGCAGCGCTTGTATGAGAACGGCCATATCACATACATGCGTACCGACTCGGTAAATCTGTCGGCGGAAGCTGTGGCGGCCATGGGCAAGCTGATAGAGGACAAATTGGGCAAGCAGTACCTGCATGTACGCAGCTACCACACCTCATCCAAGGGCGCACAGGAAGCCCACGAGGCCATACGTCCCACCTATGCCGCTGTAGAGACCCTCGACGACGCCACTCCGCAGGAGCAGAAACTCTACACCCTCATACGCCGACGTGCCATTGCATCGCAGATGGCCGACGCCGAGATACGGAAGACCACTGTCGACATCGCCGCCCCTACCGTGGAGCATAAATTCACGGCGACGGACGAGACTGTTGTATTCGACGGATTCCTTCGCGTCTACTCCGAAAGTTCCGACGACGATGAAGTAGATAGCCAAAGCAATCCCAACACCGGGCTCACCACCGGAACAGGTATGAGGTATGTGAGTGTCGACGCAACCGAACGCTTCACCCTGCAGCCACCGCGATATACCGAGGCCGCACTGGTGAAGAAGATGGAAGAACTCGGAATCGGACGTCCGGCCACCTATGCTCAGATTATATCTACCATACAGCAGCGTGGATATGTGGAACGCGGCGAGAACGAAGGCACTCCGCGCGACTACAACACCCTCACCCTCAAAGACGATAAAATAACAGCCCAACAGAAGACTATGCTTGTCGGCTCCAATAAAGGTCGCCTCGTGCCTACCGACACCGGCATGATTGTCAACGATTTCCTTACAGAATATTTCCCCAACGTGCTCGACTATAATTTCACGGCCAACATTGAGGAGAAATTCGACGACATCGCTCAGGGTAAATTGCCGTGGCACAGTGAAATTGCCGATTTCTATACCGATTTCCATCCTGCCGTCGACAATGCCTTGACCATACAGCAGGGTCTGAAATTCGGCGAACGTCTGCTCGGCACCGACCCCACGACAGGCAAACCTGTAAGTGTCAAAATAGGCCGTTTCGGCCCCGTAGTGCAAGTAGGTAGTGTCGACAGCGACGAAAAACCGCTGTTCGCATCGCTCCTCAAAGGGCAATCTATAGCCGACATCACTCTCGAGGAAGCTCTCAAACTTTTTGAATTTCCACGCAACCTCGGCACATACGAAGATGCCGACGTACAAGTAGCGATAGGTCGTTTCGGCCCATATGTTCGTCACAAGGGTAAATTTGTATCCATCCCCAAGGATATCGCCCCGGCCGAGGTGAGCCTGGAACAAGCAATCGAACTCATAGAGAAGAAACGCGAGGCCGATGAGAAGAAGACAATCCGCACTTACGACGAAGACCCTGAAATAGCTCTACTCAATGGCCGTTATGGCCCTTATATTTCCTATAAGAAAAAGAACTACAAACTGCCGCGCAGCATCAAGAATCCCGAGAACCTGACATTCGACGAGGTAAAGAAAATCATCGACGATGCCGACGCCTCACCAGCCAAACCCAAACGCACCACTGCTAAAAAGAAGAAATAATGGCCAAGAAACCACTTGCCGCCAAACCCGGCACACAGCCCGGTGTCTTCCGGCCTGACAATATAGAGTCATATACCGTATACGAAAGTCTGCCGCAGACTCTCCTCGATTTTCTATTCGCCGTGATGCCGGAGCGCAAGCGCACCACAGTGAAAGACTTTCTCAAACATCGTCAGGTGATGGTCGGTGGCAACGTTATCACTCAATTCGACTTTGCCCTCACCCCCGGCGATGAGGTGAAGGTGAATACAACACGAGAATTCCAGACATTCTCCAACCCGAGGCTAAAGATTGTATACGAGGACGACGATATAATAGTGGTGAACAAAGGCTATGGCCTACTGTCGATGGGTACGGATAAAATCAAGGACGGCACAGCATACTCCATACTGCGCGACTACCTCAAGCGCAAGGACCCACGCAACAAGATATTTATCGTCCATCGTCTCGACCGCGATACGTCGGGGCTGATGATGTTCGCCAAGAACATGAAAGCCAAGGAAACGATGCAGCACAACTGGAACAATATGGTGCTCGAGCGCCGCTATGTAGCCATCGTAGAGGGCACTCTCGAGCCCGAAGAGGGTGAGATACGGAGCTATCTTGCCGAGAACAGTGTGCATGAGGTATATTCCACCAAGAACCCCGACGAAGGACAATTGGCCGTCACATACTACCGTACAGTCAAGAAGCATGCTCCCTACTCAATGGTAGAGCTCAGTCTTGCCACAGGCCGCAAGAACCAGATACGTGTACACATGAAAGAATCGGGTCACCCCATAGTCGGCGACCGCCGCTACGGAGCCAAAAGCTCGCCCATACACCGGCTGTGCCTACATGCTATGACGCTGCGATTCGTACATCCTATCACCCGTCGCGACATGAACTTCACCGCTCCTATACCTGCAGGATTCCACCGCCTGGTGTGACTATCTTTTGCCATATCGTATGGCATGGTGCGGGCATCCATGATAGCAACGCAGACACAGTGCGCAGTCTTTGCCCCAGCGAGGCCTACGGTCATCAGAAATACTTATATTTGCCATCGGACATGAGCGTCGGCATTGCCCGCACCCGGTGCAGGAGTCAATGGCATGGAACGGTTTGGGCGACATGGCGAACCTGATGAACCATGGATATATCACTCGCGATTTTATCCATGGGTAAGCTCCCCTGACAAGCATATCGCCACCACCGCCTGTTATAGCCGCAGCTATCTCTTCCAGACGGTCATGCGAGGCTTTCACCTTGCCACGGGCGACCTCGGGACTGTCGAGCTCAAATCCTTTCATAAGCACGTAGGTATTGGGCATAATCACACAGTAAGCATCTGCGGCCACCAACCCTCGCCGCTCCATCAAGCGCCGCCACTGACGGTCGGTATAGCCCATGTCGTCGCCGCAGGTGGTGAGCATATAATGTGTGGCAGCTACAGCACGCTCCCCAAGCCGCACCTCCTTGATAAAACGCACCACTACCGGAGGCACTCCCCAAGAGTAAGTGGGGAATGCCCATATTACGCGCTCCGAAGGGAAGTCCAAGCAGATGGTCGACGGTTTGCACAACTCGTCGGGACTCAACTCATGCACGTCCTCTCCAAGTAGCTTGGCCAACTCGATGGCACACATCCGGGTGTTGCCGGTGCCGCTGAAGTATATTATCATCTGCGGCGTTTGTTGGGGCGATAAGTTTGTTGCGCTGCTTGAGCCTTGATAGTCACCTGGGTAGCACCGAAACCATACTCGCGGAAAGAAGCATCCTGTACATCGTGGCCTTTGAAACGGTGTGTCAGTTCTTTCATTATGGCCTGACGCAACACACCTTCACCCTTGCCATGAATGAACACTATCTTCTGTCCGGGATGACGCAGGTTGGCGTTCATCACCTCGGTGAAGCGGTCGATCTGGAAGTTGAGGATATCGGCCGGAGAGAGACCGTCGGTGCTGTCGAACATCGCCGAGGCATGGAGGTCGACCTCTATTATATCTCCTTTCTGCTTGGATGAGGCATGGTTGGCAGCATTGTGCTCGGCACGAGCTTGCAGGCGTGTGTCGCGTTCTTTCTGCGCTATGCCACGTGCTATGGCCTCGGCATCGAATACCGGCATGGAGGCTATGCGGTCGTCGATAGTGATGTCGCAGGCTATGACAGGACTGTCGAAATATGGATTAGGTCGGAAGCAATGGAGACGCACGAATTTTGTAGTGTCGATTTTAAGCTCTACACGCCCCGGAGCCTTGCTTTCGAAATCGCGACCGCGTTTGAATGCGATATAGCTTACCTCCACCTTATCGAAATGTGCGAGGTCGGCGGCAGTGAGCTCAAATAAGAATTCCTGGATGTTAGGCTCTATCAGTCCATCGTATCGCGGAGTCCAGCGACTGTCCTCATTGGCACGGCTCGCAACACTGATATAGATGTAGTAGTTGGAATCGTTGACAAGGTACGCCTCGAAAGTGGTCTGCGACAAAGCTTTGATGTTCACAGGCTCGAAGCCGAGTACAAGATTGAGCACATCGCCACCTTTAGTCTCAACGACAGGCAATTTTGTCGGAGCCGGAATCTCTTCTTTTTTGGGCGCAGGCTTAGATGCGGGTACTTTGTCGAAAGCTGCCGCATGCGATATCACCACACACTCACGTATAAGGACAGGTGTCTCGAAACCGTTGTCGTCCACAAAGGCCATGTCGCCGTCGATTCTCACCACCTTGCCACCTCCGACAGCATTGAGGTAGCGCACTGTATCGCCTATTTTCATAATCTTGGATATTTGTGTGCAAATTTACGCAATTCCGTTCAGTTGGCAAAAACCCCGATTCTTCACGAGTCGGGGTTCTTCAAGATATAAAGTTAGTCCAATAGTAATGTCTTATTACATTATTATTAGACATGCCGGCACACTTTAGGTTT
>N._stephensi_709_foregut__coassemble_462_pt1 | contig 14661 bp, 10 predicted proteins | sample N__stephensi_709_foregut__metabat2_low_PE_005 | metagenome-assembled genome bin N | reverse complement strand
CATTTTTCACTTCATTGCAAGGGATAACAGCCAAATAACCAAGGAGGGTGGTCATAGCCAAAGGCTGCTTTTCGCCCCACTGGTCGTCGCGGCTGTCGCGGGCTACAATCCATTCGCCGGTGGCGGCATTCAACTTGACGATGAATCCTTCGCGCAGAGTGCCTTGAGTAGAATATACTGTTTTGGAGCTATCGTCAGGGTCGGAGAATTTAAGATTGTATTGTCCGACGAAGAATAGGCTGCCGTCGAGAACTGCCATACCGCAGTTTTGCAGGGCATTTTTGTTGTCGACTTTCTCTGCCGGGAAACATTTGGCCCATTCTACCTTGAAATCGGTGTCCATAGCCACGAGTACGGGGCTCATTACATCCGACGGTTTGAGAGTTTTGCCTTGAACGGTAAGGTCGGATCCATTGCCGATGATGTAGCCCTGCGAGTATACTTTGCCTTCGTTATAAGTCAAGGCCTGGCAGTATGCGGCGGTAGCTGAACCATCGAGTGTGAGAGCATTACGATAATATCCATCACTGTCGAGGCCGAGTAGCAGGAAGTCGCCCGCAGCAGTAGAAGTCTTTCCATCCCAGTCGGTTATGTTTTTGGGCTCGAGAGTTATCGTGGTGTTGTCGGCTTTGGCAAGAGTCATGGCGCTGCGGTAGTTCAGGCCGATATATATGTTGCCGGAATCGTCGGTGGTGACAGAGCCGAGGTTGAAGACATCGGATAAGAAGCTTTCGCCATCTGCGGCGACAGTGCTGAAATCAATCATACGTGTCCATTCTATTGCTCCGGCTTCACTCACTTTATTTACCATCATACGGTAGTAGCGTGTTTCGCAAGTCCACTCTATAGCGGTAGATTTTCCTGTGGCGTCCACCAGGTTGATATTTTTATCGGTCATGCCGTCGGTGTGACGAACCTTGCTCACCACTACTGTACCTCCGTCGGGAGTGGCCGCAGCGCCGCCGCCGGAAGTGGCGAAGTCGCCGCTGTTGCTGTATACGACCCATGTTTTCTCACCTTCTGTATTGGTTTTCAAGAGGGTGAAGTTGCCATTGTTGCTTGTTCCGGCGTATTCAGCTCCTTTGTAGAGGAGCTCGCCGGCATAGTTGATATCGGGAGCTGCGGTAGTGGTGCCATATATACCATACCAATATACATCGCCCGATTTGCCTACTGTCACGCTGATAGCTTGATCGCCGGCAGAGGTAGTGCCATCGATGAGGTTTCCCCATTGTGTGGTCGGAGTGTCGACAGCCATGACACTGAGGCCAAGGCCAAGTAATAATGTACTGAGTAACTGTTTCTTCATATAATTTTGGTTTGGACTATTTTATGTCGTTATTTCAATTTGCAAATTTAATGTTATTATGTCAATGGAGAAATACTTACTTTTGATTATTTTCTAAAAAATACAATTGCATCTACTACCAAATTATCGTGAGTGTACAAATTTTCTTATCTTTGCAGTACTTTATAAATACAATACCATGAATAAACTGTTGACAGCAGCATTGCTCATACTGCCTTTCGTATCATCTGCCGGGGTCATCGACCTTTCCGGTAAGTGGAATATCTGCCACAGCGCTGCCGACTCCGCCACGGCTACAGTAATAATGCTGCCGGGGTCGATGTTGACCAATGGCATAGGCAATCCGGTTGATGCCACTACGAAATTCACCGGCAGTCTCTACGATATGTCGTACTACCACGCACCACGTTTCGAAAAATACCGGCACAAAGGAAATATCAAATTTCCCTTCTTCCTCACCCCTGCCAAGGAGTATGTCGGAGTATCGGAATATACCCGCACCGTGAAAATCCCGGCAGACTGGAAGGGGACAGATGTGACCCTCTTTCTCGAACGTCCTCATATCGAGACCGAAGTATTCGTCAACTCCCATTTCGCAGGCAAGGATTCCACGCTGAGTGTTCCTCATAAATTCAACATTACCAAATACATCAAACCCGGCAAGGATAACTTGATAACCATAAAAGTATACAACGGTATAGAGAATGTATGTGTGGGACAGGATTCGCACAGTGTCACCGATCAGACACAGGGAAACTGGAACGGAATAGCGGGACGTATCGAATTGCAGTCGAGGCCAAAGACACACATTTCCCGTCTCAAGATATTCCCAAATCCGAAGGATAAATCGGTGGATGTCAAGGTTACACTGGCTAACCCCTCCGGGAGAGCTACTTTCACCCTGAAAGCCGACGGGCAATCAAAGGACTACACAATAATACCCGACCGAGAGGGCTCGGCAACGGTCACCTTACCACTGGGCGACAGCATCAGGCTTTGGGATGAATTCACACCGGAGCTCTACACCTTGACAGCTATTGTAGGTAGGGATACTGTAACGGATAAATTCGGCATGAGAGATTTCGAAATCAGAGGACGACAGTTCTATGTCAACGGCCGACCGGCCTTCATGCGCGGCACTGTAGAGAACTGCAACTTCCCACTCACCGGATATCCTCCGACCGATGTGGAATCCTGGCTTACAATCTTCCGCAAATGCAAGGAATATGGGCTCAATCATATGCGCTTCCATTCCTACTGCCCCCCGGAGGCCGCTTTTGAGGCTGCTGATATGGTGGGCATGTATCTTCAGCCGGAGGGCCCTTCGTGGCCTAACCACGGGGTCAAGCTCGGTGTGGGCATGAGCATCGACCGCTATCTGCTCGAAGAGACACAACGCATGGTAGATGAATACGGTAACCATCCTTCGTTCGCCATGCTCGCCGCCGGCAACGAGCCTGCCGGCAATTGGGTGGAATGGGTTGGCGATTTCGTAGATACATGGCGGAAGTCGGGTGACAGACGGCGTGTATACTGCGGAGCTTCGGTTGGCGGAGGCTGGGCATGGGATCCACGCAGCGAGTACCACGTCAAAGGCGGCGCTCGCGGTTTGTCTTGGGACAAGCATCGTCCCGGATGCGACGATGACTTCGCTGCCGACATGTTGAAAGTAGTGCAAAAAGGGAGTACGCAGACCTTGACTTTCGATGTCGACGAGCCTCGCATCGGACATGAGACCGGCCAATGGTGCGCATTCCCCGATTTCGGTGAGCTGGACTGCTACACCGGTCCCTACAAGGCTAAAAACTTCGAAATCTTCCAAGAGACTCTTGGTAATAACGGCATGGCATCGCAGGCAAGGAAATTTCTCCATGCCAGCGGTATGCTTCAGCAATTGGCATATAAATACGAGATAGAACGCAACCTGCGGACTCCCGAGTACGCAGGATTCCAAATGCTCGGACTCAACGACTACAGTGGCCAGGGCTCTGCCCTTGTAGGCGTGCTCAATGTATTTTGGAACGAGAAACCATATACCGACACCCATGCATGGCAGTCGTTCTGCGGTTCGGTTGTTCCTCTCGCACGCTTCCCTAAATTCGTATACACCGATAATGAGACTCTATCTGTACCGGTAGAGCTGTACAACGCTTCAAATTTGCCATTGGAAAATGCAAAAGTCACATTCACTGTGACCGGGTCGGATGGGTCGGCAGTATACAGCCGCGACATGACCGGAAGTTTCGGAATAGGAAAGAACCAGCCTGTAGGCAATTTGGAGCTCTCACTTGCCTCTCTTCCGACAGGCAAGTACAATCTGAATGTAACTGTAGGCGACCGGGCAAGTAATAATTGGGATTTCTGGGTATATCGGTCCGATGTCGATATGCCCTCAACCGATGGCCTATATATCACCGACAATTTCGACCACCGTGCCGAAGATGTGCTGCGCGACGGCGGCAGCGTGCTTCTCACAGCAGCAGGGAAAGTGAAGTTCGGTAACGATATCAAGCAGCACTATCTGCCGGTATTCTGGAACACGAGCTGGTTCAAGATGCGACCGCCCCATACCACAGGCGCCACCATCGACACATCACATCCGGCCTTCGCCGATTTCCCGACCGATGACTGGACTAATATCAACTGGTGGGAACTTGTCAATAAGGCTCAAGTGATGAATCTAAGCCAATTTCCCCTGGACTATCAATCGCCTATGCAACCCATCGATACCTGGCATCTCAACCGCAAGCTCGGCATGATTGTGGAAGGACGGGTACATAAGGGAAAGCTTTTCATGACCACGTTCGATATCGACAACGATCTTGACCACCGTCCTGTGGCACGGCAGATGAGGCTGTCGATACTCAACTACCTCACAAGCGACCGCTTCAATCCCACTATGGAAATCGACCCGGCTCTTATATACAACCTCTACCAAAACGAGAGTGAGCCGGTAGAGATGTACACAAACGACAATCCTGATGAACTCAAACCTACATTGAAATAGAACAACAATGAACCGACTATTGATATCCCTCATTATTGCCGGTGTGGCTCAGACCGTATTTGCCGAACCTATGCACTAAGTGACGATTAAGTGACGATTAAAAAATAACTTGGTAAACTTTTCTATGTTATTTATGAATCTTCACTTTTTTCAAACCCTCATTTAACTCGCTAAACTCGAGCTTGTTCAAAAGTAAATCTTCAAAAATAACATATACGAAAATTTTACCAAGTTATTTTTAAATCGTCACTAAAAAATAACTTGGTAAACTGTTCTATGTTATTTATGAATCTTCACTTTTTCCAAACCCTCATTTAGCTCACTGAACTCGAGCTTGTTCAAAAGCAAATCTTCAAAAATAACATATACGAAAATTTTACCAAGTTATTTTTAATTGTCACTAAATCAGAATAAATCGGGGGTGGAAGCTCCGTCGGCCCAGCGATGATCCTTGGGGAACGCTTGGCCTGTCCAAGCTTTTCTTGATGTCCAGTCGAGAGGGGCATCGGTCCAGAAAGGATGAGTTGCCGGCAGGCCAAGCGGGAGGAAGGAGAGGGAAGTCATGTACAGGGACCCATTGTTGGTGTACCAATCGGCCACATTGGGTTGGCGGCCGGCGAAGCCAATTGTCAGGTATCCACCTTCGTTGAAGTTCTCCTTCCCGTCGTACATATTGTGCATTACTTTAGTAAGAGCTGCCCGCACCTGGCCGGGAGTAAGGCCGTCGGGCAGTTTGTCGTACCATGCCATTAAAGCGAGTGGCTGCATAGCGGCCATACGGTAAGGAATCGAGCGACCAAACACCGGGAAAGTACCCTCGGGCGAAATCAGACGTTCGAGCACTATACTGTACTTTTGTGCTCGACGCAATGCCCTGTCATAGTACTTGGCATAATGTATACGTGTACGCTTGCTGCTGTCCTTCATCGCAGACAATGTCTCCAGATACATGGGGTGGAAGACATAGCTGCTATAATAGTCGAAAGCGAAATTGGGGCCGTCGGCATACCATCCGTCGCCGGTATACCATTCCTCGGTCTTGCGTATGGCTGAATTGATGCGGTATACATCGGCCTCAGCTCCAACTTTCGCAAGAAAACTCTCAATGGTAGACGAGAAGAGCAACCAATTGGTATAAGGAGGGTCTATGTCGCGGAGATTCTTGAAGGCATTGATATAGCGTTGCTTTGTGACATCGTCGAGAGGCATCCACAGCGCATCGTATGCACGGTGGAACGACTCGGCGATATAAGCTGCATCTACCAGCACTTGTCCTTCGCCTTTCCACAGAAGACAGTCGGGGCTGTCGGAATCGACAGCGTTGCGGTAGCTGTCGAGAGCCCATTGGCGCAGTTGGTTGCGCTTTGCGCACTCATCAGAGCTGTCGTCGGGCAATGCGAGCCAGGGCGCTATGCCGGCCATCAGACGTCCGAAAGCCTCCATATATGTCACTTTCTTATTGCGTCCGTCCCATGTCGGGCTCACCTCCACCATCATATTGGCCTGTAGTTCACCTTTGGCCATGTTGCTAAGTATCGGGGCAGCCATATTGTAGGCCATGTCTATCCAATAGTTGCGGTCGTCGTTGCTGTCACGTTCGAGCATACGTACATATTCGCATGCCGCGAGGAGAAAAGCTCCCACACCGAAATTCGAAGTCGATTTCACATCCACCACCTGTCCGGGAATGGCTTTCTCGCCGATGGGTTGCACATAGCCTATCGAGCCATCTTTCTGCAGAGCTTTCTGCGACAGATAGCGCCAGCCTTTCATCGCTGCTTCGGCATACTTGGCGTCTTTGAGGTAACCGTTGTTTATGCCCCAGAACAGACCGTAAGTAAAGAACGCGGTACCTGATGTTTCATAGCCGGGGGCATGTTCGGGATCAGCCATCGACCGTGTCCAGTATCCCTCCGGTTGCTGCAGGGCAACGACCGCCTCGGCCATCCTTACAAACTTATCCTCGAAAAAACGGCGGTGTCGGTAGTCGGCAGGCAGGTCTTTGAGCACCTTGGCAAGACCGGCAAGCACCCAACCGTCGCCACGTGCCCAAAAATCCTTTTTGCCATTGACGCTCTTATGTTTAGGATATATATACTTGGCATCGCGGTAGTATAATCCTTCTTCGGGGTCGTACATGATACTGTCGCTTACCGTTACATATTGATATAACTTGTCGAGATACAGACTGTTGCCGGTGATATTGTACATCTTTGTCATCACGGGCATAACCATATACAGACCGTCGGCCCACCACCAGTAATCGTTGACGGGGGTAGACATCTCATACTCCATCACTTCACGAGCCCGGCGTATACGGCGGTCATCGGGAAGAATCTTATACAGGTCGGCATAGGTCTGGAAACATATCTGCCAGTCGCCGAAAAGCACATGGTCGTCGGTCTCGCCATAGTTGTACTTCCATTTACTGCGGTCGGAGCCCTTGGCTCCCATCCATTTGTTATATTCGGCCCATGCCATGGAATAGTCGAGCCAATCATTGTTCCCTGTAAGGATGTATGCCTCCATATTCCCCGAGTGATATGCGGCATTGTCCCAAAATGCACGGCTCTCGGGCTTGTTTGTACTCTGCCAGTGATTGTTGACCTTGTCGATGATATCGCGCACGGCTCTCGATTCCTTGGTCGTGGCACCGTACATGGTTGCGACAAGCGACATGCCCATAAGCAATGTTGTCAGTAGTTTTTTCATCAGGTATAGGTTTGGTTTATTTTGTTGGTGACAAAGTTACAATTTTTTTTGCTATTTTTGCGGAAGAATAAAACAATGCTATGAAAAAAACGTCAATTACAATATCTTGTATGATGGCAGCGCTGTGTGCTGCAGCATCCAACACCGTCGTGAGTCCGGACAGCCGACTTGCCGTAACTTTCACTATCGATGCCACTGGAGCTCCGGCCTACGAGATAAGCTACGACAACAAGACAATACTCGAGTCCTCTCCTCTCGGCCTTGTCACAGACATCGCTGACTATACCAAAGGACTCTCATTAGACAAGCTCGTGGAGAGCCCTATCGAACAATCCTACACCATGACCCGAACCAAAAGCAGCAGCAATAACTATAAAGCAAACGAAGGCCGGTTCATGCTCATTGGCGAGGGCGGGCGCAGGATCGATATCGTATTTCGTGTCAGCGACAACGATGTCGCATTCCGCTATGAACTCCCGGAGACCGACAAACATCGTACGTGTGTGGTGAAATCGGAAGCAACCGGATTCAACATGCCATCGTATGCCACTACATTCCTCAGCCCGCAGGCAACTCCACTTATAGGATGGAAACGGTCGAAACCAAGCTATGAGGAAGAGTATAACGCCGACGAAGCTCTTTCTACACCTTCGAAGTATGGTGTTGGCTACACCTTCCCGGCGCTGTTCCATATAGGCGACAATGGTTGGGCATTGATATCGGAAACCGGTGTCAACAGTAACTATTGCGGCTCGCGACTTAGCGAAGGCGACAGCGAGGGTATCTACACCATTTCCTATCCCATGGAGGCTGAGAATAACTACAACGGCACGACAAGTCCTGGTATACCCCTTCCCGGTGTCACACCCTGGCGCACCGTTACAGTCGGCAGCGATCTGAGGCCGATAGTGGAGACCACAATACCATTCGATGTCGTCGAACCTATGTACGAGGCAAGTACTGACTATCTGCCCGGGAAAAGTACATGGAGCTGGATTCTATGGCAGGACAACAGTATAAACTACGACGATCAGGTGGCTTTCATTGACCTTGCCGCTGCGATGGGATTCAAATATTGTCTTGTCGATGCGTTTTGGGACACCAACATCGGCTACGAACGGATGGAAGACTTGATCCGATATGCCAAGGAGAAAGGCATCGGACTTTTCCTTTGGTACAATTCCAACGGCCATTGGAACGACACTGTACAAGGCCCTGTGAATGTGATGGCTAACACCATAGCAAGGAAGAAAGAAATGAAATGGCTCAAGGAACAAGGAATCAAGGGTCTTAAGGTTGACTTTTTCGGTGGCGACAAACAGGAGACTATGAAACTGTACGAAGATATTCTCTCCGATGCCAACGACTATGGACTCATGGTTATATTCCATGGATGCACACTGCCACGCGGATGGGAGAAGATGTACCCCAACTATGTAGGCAGTGAGGCTGTGCTCGCTTCTGAAAATCTGATATTCCAACAGTACTTCTGCGACATGGAGGCGTTCAACGCCACACTGCACCCGTTCATTCGCAATGCGGTGGGAGCGATGGAATATGGTGGCACGTTCATGAACCGACGCATGAACCGGGGTAACAATGGTGGAAATTACCGCCGCACTTCCGATATATTCCAACTCGCGCTCACTGTTCTCTACCAAAATCCGATACAGAACTTCGCCCTCGCGCCCAACAATCTTAACGACGCTCCTCAAGTATGTCTCGATTACTTGCGGCAAGTCCCCACAGAATGGGATGAGACAGTGTTTATCGACGGATATCCAGGTAAATATGTCGTACTTGCCCGCCGCAATGGCAACGACTGGTATGTCGGAGGTGTCAATGCCACAGCCGAGCCGATTAAGCTTAATCTAAATTTGCCCATGCTATCGGGCAAGTCTGTAAATCTGTATACAGACCGCTATACTGCTGATGCCAAAAAGGTGATTAAGAAAGCGAATAAGAATAAAGAAGAACGAAAATCCTTGGCATCCGATTTTGAACCCGAACTCAAAATTATTAATGTACAATCCGATGGGGTCGTGCCTGTGACGATTCTACCTTCGGGGGGCATAGTACTGAAATATAACGATTGACAGATGCGAGGGTGCATCAAATTAAGCGATTTGATGCACCCTCGCAGGTTATTTGTAATAAAGTTCCTAATCGATTTTGATTACAAGATAGTTGGAGAGACTCCAGAATAGAGCGGGATTGGTGATTTGTAGTACCTTGTGTCCATTGACATCTACAATGCGGTAGCTCGATTCGGGTTGCTTGGTGAGTACTTCAGCCTTGTCGCTGTTTAAATCGATGGCTGTAAGTGTGCGCTTGTCGGCTTTGGTAAAGAATGCCCGGTCGAAGTCGCCCTCCATGATTTTGGTTTTACGGAGGAAGCCGGTTTCGATTATATTGTTCTCTTTGAGCTCGTTCTTATTGCCGATGGCATAGTAGCATGTGTTGAGCTCATTGGTGAGTTCGGTGTTCTGCCTGTCGGTGGAGTCGCGCTCGGCTGTCACTGTTGTAACGGTGGTATTGAGAGAGTCTACCTGGGCATCAAGTGCTCCAATTTTGGTACGGGCCTCGTCGAGATTTGCACGGAGCGATGATATCTCTTCGGTCTGGCTTTCGAGTTGGGTGCGAAGCGATGTTATAGTCTGTTGAAGCTTGGTGGTGTTGAGATTCGATTTTGACAGTTTTTTCTCAAGATCCTCAAGCTGATGACGTCGCTGAACGAGGGTCTCCTGTATTGCGGCGATATCGTTGCGTATCTGTTCGCGCTGTCCCGGTGTCTCCGATCCTCCGTTTACGGTGAGGATGTTCTCCAGCTGTTTGATTTGCTCCATGCTCGAAGAAATCTCGTTGACGAGACCGAGTAGTTGGTCGCGGTCGCTTACCGCGTCGGCAAGTTCCTGTCGTGATGCTTCGGCTATGGCATTGGCCTGTCGCAATTGTTCGTCCTTTTCCTTATTTCCGCATCCGGTGGCCAACAGTGCTGCGGCGAGGCAGAATGTGAGAATCTTTTTCATAATAGGGTAGTAGTTGAATGTTATTTTTAGTCTTCACTTAATCAGTTTCTTCATCGTTGTCACAGCGGTATTTGTTCTTGTGACTGTGTACCTTTGGCATCTTGGCCTCGGGTGCTACGATTATAACAATCTCCCCCTTGGGTTGGTTCACGGTGAATATATCGCGCAACGTGGCGAGCGTACCTCGTTCGGTAGTGTCGTGGAGTTTCGAAATCTCGCGGCTTACCGAGGCTTCGCGTCCTTCACCGCAATACTGAGCCAGTTCGTCGAGAGTCTTCAACAGTCGCAAGGGCGATTCATAGATGATGAAAGTGACCGGTAGAGAAGCAAGAAACGCAAGCCGCGTGGCTCTGCCTTTCTTTGGCGGCAGGAAACCTTCGAAGAAAAATCTGTCGCATGGCAGCCCTGAGTTTATCAAGGCCGGAACGAAAGCGGTAGCTCCGGGCAGGGTTTCCACGGGTATGTTATTTCGTCGGCATTCGCGCGAAAGCATGAATCCGGGATCGCTTATACCGGGTGTACCTGCATCCGAGATAAGAGCTATGGTCTGGCCTGATGCCATGCGGTCGAGCAGCGGACTCAGGTCGTTGTGCTCGTTGTATTTATGGTGGCTGACCATGGGGGTGTCTATGCCGAAATGACGCATCAGTGTGGCGGAGGTGCGTGTGTCTTCGGCAAGTATAAGATTGGCAGTTTTAAGTACCTCTATGGCTCGAGGTGTCATGTCGCCGAGATTGCCCACAGGGGTCGGGACTATGTAGAGCTTACCATCCATTATTGAGGCATGTTGGCAGCCACGATGGCCATGAAGTCAACGACATTGGCGTCGGTACGATCCCACATCATATCATTGTACAGGTAGTCGCAAGCTTCTGAGTAGGAGTCCATATCGGCCAAAAGCTTAAGAGTTTCGGTGAAGTCGGCATCATCGCCTCCGAAAAGCTCGCGACGGAAACGGAAACGGTCGTTGAGGGTGAATGCTTTAAGTAATTTTGCGTTTGTCCCGGTATCTGCTGAGGGTGTCTTATCCTCCCCGGCCATATCGTTCCATGTCTCGCGTATCACAGCCTTTTCTGCCGCTTCCTCTTCGGGTTCTACCTCGGGCTCTACAGCTTCTTGATCCTTGACCTCGGTATATTGCTCGTCTTTCACTGTCTCTTCGGCCTGTTCTTCTATTTCCTTTACTTCCGGATTCAGCTCGGGGTTGTCGGAACTAAGGAAGGCATTGATAGCGGCGGTATACTGTTCTATTTTATCTTTAAGCATGGAACGCGCTTCTATACTGTCGCGGTCGCGGAGTACCTTGAGAAGCCCTTCGAGTTCTATATTGATATGTATCAGTCGGTCTATGTCAGTCATATTCTGTAGAAATTGGTTGATGCCGCAAAGTTATGAAATAAGTGACGATTAAAAAATAATTTGGTAAACTTTTTTATCGTCACTTACAATGGATTATCTCTGAAAAAAATCAGCGCGGGAGCATCAGTGCCCCCGCGCTGTAGATGTAGTTGTATCCGTATTATTCGGCGATGACTTCGAAAGGTATCTCTACTGCAACTTCCTTGTGAAGTTTAACAATAGCTACATATTCTCCGACTTCTTTCACCGGGAGTTCGATTTCGATTACTTTGCGGTCTACGTTGAAACCGAGTTTCTCGAGAGCTTCGGCAATCTGGATGTTGTTTACAGAGCCGAAGATGGTACCGGTTGCTGATGTCTTGGCTCCGATAGAGAGCTTGAGATCCTTGAGCTGAGCTGCAAGATTTTCGGCATCGGCTTTGATTTTGGCGAGTTTGTGGGCACGCTGGCGCTGGTTTTCAGCCAGAACCTTAAGAGCCGAGTCGCTGGCGATGACAGCTTTGCCGGTAGGGATGAGGTAGTTGCGGCCGTATCCGTCTTTGACGGTAACGACGTCGTCCTTGTATCCGAGGCCGCTGACGTCTTCTTTGAGAATTAATTTCATAGTTGAGTCGGCTGTTAAAGGTTATTTCATCAAGTCGGTGACGTAGGGCAGGAGTGCGAGGTGGCGGGCACGCTTTACAGCCTGGGCTACACGACGCTGGAATTTGAGGGAGGTGCCGGTGATACGGCGGGGGAGGATTTTGCCCTGCTCGTTGAGGAATTTTTTGAGGAATTCGGGATCTTTGTAGTCTACGAAGTTGATGCCGAAGCGTTTGAAACGGCAATATTTTTTCTTCTTTACGTCTACCGACATCGGAGTGAGGTAGCGGATTTCAGATTGAGCTTGTGCCATTGTTTAGTCCTCCTTGTTTTCTACGGGTTGAGCTTGTGTTTGTGTGGCGCGGCGGGCGCGGCGCTTGGCGGCATACTCTGCTGCATATTTGTCCTGACGGAATGTGAGCCAACGGAGCACTCGCTCGTCGCGGCGGAATTCGGTCTCCAACTTGCGGATGAGCTGGGGGTCGGCGTTGAACTCTATCAGGCTATAGAAGCCGGTGGACTTTTTGTCGATGGGGTAGGCGAGTTTGCGCAATCCCCACTCTTCTTCGTTCACGATTTCTGCACCGTTGTTGGTGAGCAAGTTGGTGAACTTTTCTACCGCTTCCTTCATCTGTGCATCAGACAAAACGGGAGTTAAAATGAAAACGGTTTCGTACTGCATTTTAGGTTGATAATTAATTGATTAAGTGGAATGTTTCAATTCCGGCTGCAAAGTTACGAAATTTTTGTCATATTGCAAAATTATTTTGCTCTGTCGTGTGGACGTATGAAAAATAATTTGCCATCCTTGCTCAAAAGGATATGATATATAATTTATGCCCGTGTCCTCGCTTGGGATTCATATATACAATTGCTCGGGATATTGTATGTCCCAAAGGAATAGTGGCTCGGGAGGCATGGAAGTGCCGGCGGCGCAACGGTCGGATTGGTCGAGGATATCAAGGATGGCCGAGGGTGGTATCTTGCCGCGACCTGCCTCGACAAGTGTACCCACTACGGCTCTGACCATGTTGCGCAGGAATCGGTCGGCGGCTATCTCGAAGTACCATGAGTCGTTGTCGATACGATGCCAGGCTGCCCTGCGGACGTCGCAAATGTTGGTTCGCGTGTCGGAGTGCAGTTTGGCAAACGAGGTGAAGTCGCGCCGTCCATGCAGGAGGTCTGCGGCTTCGTTCATGGCCTCGAAATCTATCGATGGAGGGCATTGCCATGCCAATTTGCCGGCAAAAGGATTCTTGCGTGTAGTGGCGAAGTATCGGTAACTTCGCTCGGTGGCGTCGAAACGGGCGTGGGCGTCATCTATTACTCTTGCTATGCGGTAGACGGCTATGTCGGGGCCTGCCAGGCTGTTGATGCTGCGAAGAAAGATAGGTGAGGATGCGTCGATACTGTCATCGGTGTCGAAATGTGCCACCATGGTATGAGCATTCACTCCGGCATCGGTGCGTCCGGCTCCGGTAATCGGAGTAGGTCGGCGCAGGAGTGTAGAGAGTACTCTCTCGAGTTCGCCCTGTACTGTTGTCTGTCCCGGTTGTACCTGCCATCCGTGATAGGGTGCGCCGCGGTAGGCAAGGGTCATGAACCATCTCATGTTTTGAGCTTGTTTAATTCAAGTTTTGCAAGTTTTCAACTTGCGAAATTTGAGTTGCTTAAGAGCTTGTTTAAAAATAGATGTGAACTCTCGGTCGAAAGCTGTCCATGAGTTTCGTGCTTATAAATATCCGGTTAAACGAGCTTTTGTACAGCAGGTTACTTCTCGAGATATGTGTAGCCGAAAAGCCCCGAGCGGTAGGTGCTGATGAACACGCGGCCTTCTTCGGGTGTGATGGTGCCCGATTTCATCGATTTTGTCACCCATGTCTCGAGGTTACGGACAAGTTTCTTTGGGTTGTACTGTACATAGTCGAGCACTTCGTCTACGCTCTCGCCCTCTATTATCTGTTCTATTTCATAGTGGTCTTTGAAAACACTTATATGTACGGCGTTAGTGTCGCCGAACAGATTGTGCATGTCGCCGAGGATTTCCTGATATGCTCCTACAAGAAATACAGCCAGATAATATGATTCGCCGGGCTTGAGAGCATGTACCGGCAAGGATGTGGCTGTGCCCATTGGGGAGATGAAGTTGGCTATCTTCCCGTCGGAATCGCATGTTATATCCTGGATAGTGCATGTGCGTGTGGGTTTCTCGTCGAGTCGCGATACCGGTACTATGGGGAACAACTGGTCGATGGCCCATGAGTCGGGCAGGCTTTGGAAGAGGGAGAAATTGCAGAAGTACTTGTCGGGTACCATCTTGGATATTTTGCGCAGATCCTCGGGAATGTGTTTCATCGACGATGCCAATTCGCCTACCTCGCGTGCAATGCTCCAGAACAGTTTCTCTATCTGCGCTCTGGTCTTGAGGTCGAGCATGCCGAGGCTGAAGCGGTCGAGAGCTTCTTCGCGTATCTGAAGAGCGTCGTGCCAGCTTTCGAAGATGCCGTTAGTGTCGAGTCGATCCCATATGTCGTAGATTTCTTTTGCGAGCTCATGGGCATCTTCGTCGAGTTCCTCGTTATCTTTCCATACCGGCAGTTGAGTGGTCTCGAGGACATCGAAAATCAGCACTGAATGGTGTGCTGTGAGCGAGCGTCCGCTCT
>N._stephensi_709_foregut__coassemble_452_pt1 | contig 14790 bp, 9 predicted proteins | sample N__stephensi_709_foregut__metabat2_low_PE_005 | metagenome-assembled genome bin N | reverse complement strand
TGTGGGCAGGTTAAGCGGTGTTGCCGGCAGATGGATGGAACTCAGCAGTAAACCTGTAAGAATCATATGCGACACCGGTCATAACATCGGCGGCTGGCAATGGCTCGGTCCTCAACTGAAACAAATCGGCGGTAGGAGTAAATTGCATATGGTATTAGGATTCGTAAGTGACAAAGATGTGGAAGCCATTATGAACCAAATGCCCGTAGATGCGGAGTATTATTTTGCCACCCCAAGTGTCTCGCGAGGACGCGACTCCGTTTCCACCGCAGCCATAGCGAGACGTGCCGGGTTAGAGGGTAACAGCTACAGCTCTGTCAAGGATGCTTTCGAAGATGCGAGAGCTTCGGCAAAAGATGGTGACACAATATTCGTAGGAGGCAGCACCTACGTGGTGGGTGATTTGCTTGCTACTGCTCTTCTCCGGTGAGACAGCGGCGTACCGCATTGCGTATTGCCTCCGCATAGGAGCTTTCGTTGCGCAACACATCGAGAATACCTTCTATATATTCCTCTTTTCCGGAGAATCCGCATAGTTGAGCCACATTACACCCGGGCAGCATTGATTTCTGATTATATACCCTTAGCACAGCATTATAATCTGATGTATCTACATAACGGTGGAACTCGACGCAGAAATCCTCATATATCTTACGTGGATTGATTTCGTCGAAGAGCCCCCGCAGGTGATTTTCGAAAGTAGCGATATCGGGTGAGCGCGAATCCACCCTATACTCCATTGTCCGCTTGACCCTGTGCCGCGCATGCATGAGAGCCTGCTGGTGCAAGTCGGCCTTGAACATTCCTATCACGGCCTTTTTGACCTTAGCTAATGCCCTCGTTGGAGAATGGCCTCGCGACGATGCCATGGCGGTGATAATATCTTCGAGCAGAAGCATATTCTCTATTTCCGCCACATCGGGTACCATAATATTCTTACGTCTGAGGTATCCCACCTCGTTGTCGTCGCGACGGTCACGGTCGACGATGCCGTAAGATTCGAGCTTGTGGAGTGTGCTGAGGTCGTTGAATGTGCGCGTGGCCTCTATCACCTTATTACAGCTGCCGAGCGAGCGCACGTTATAGTCGGGAAAAATAAGGGGATACAGCTTGGCGTCGATGGAGCGTTCGCTGTCGCCCTCTATGAACAACACCGGCTTGCGGGCACCGATAAGTGTGATGTACAGTTCCTGAGTCAGACCGCTGTGAGGAGGCAGTATATCATAGTCCCATGATTCGTCAGCCGGGTCGCAGTCGCGCACCCACACCACCGGAGCACCGTTGCGGGAAGAGGCGAATTCGGTGTCGTGGGTAGTATAGACGAATGTACAGTCGGCTCTGGCGGTCTCCAGCCTATTCCATAGCGACGCCGTGAGCGAAGGGTGGAGGAACATTTCGGGAGCCTCGACAAAGATGAACGAGTTTTCAGGCGCATACAGCACAGCGGCGGCATAATATAGAACTGCTTTCTCGCCGTCAGACAGCCGAAGCGCCGAATAGGCATTCACATCCACACCACGGGCAAAAAGAATCTTGCCGCTGTCGATGAGCACTCTATTGCCCGGAAATACGTCCTGCCATAATTCTATTACATTATCGAGCCTTGTCCTACGCAGCCGGGCATTGCGATGGTCGGCGAGAGCCAGCTTGTAGCCAATGAGATTTACCATTTCGTCGTTCATCAGTTGCGACAGTAGAAGATCCAGTATGGTAGGATGGCTCGCCGACCGCTCCGATACAGAGATGATGGCGGGGTTCAATCGCCGGCGCAATGGTTCAGGCAATTGTTCAGCGGCTTCATAGCGGTGGTAAAGGGCATCGAGAGCCGACACCGGATAGGCCAGTCGACCTATCGATTGTGCCGTGGCATGGGTGAATCGGGTCTTGCCTGCACCGTTGGCTCCTACTATGAGGACACACTGATGAGGCTCTATTGTAAGTACTGTCGGCTTATGGCCGTCGCGGCGGCGAGGCAAGGTCAGTTGCATCTTGTCAAATCAAATGATAGTGTTACCACCACAAAAGTACACAAATAAAATGATTCAACCCCCCGAAAATATATTTAAATTATCATTCATAGGATAAAAAAAACTAAAAAAGCCAAAGAGAATATGAAAGTTGATGCTTATGTCGGAAAAATTTCGTAAATTTGCCGTGTTAAACATATATTTACAAAAAGCTCTTCCTCAACAGACCCGAGAATGGACGTAAAAAAAGTGCTTTATATCTCACAAGAGATTGACCCCTACCTGCCATCGACCCGCATGGGTACATTCAGCCGCGAGTTGACTCAAGGACTTCAGGAAAAAGGAGCTGAAGTCCGCACATTCATGCCAAAGTTCGGCGCTATCAATGAACGACGCAACCAACTTCACGAGGTTATCCGGCTGTCGGGTCTCAACATCAGCATCGACGACACCGACCATCCTCTTATCATCAAGGTGGCCACACTGCAGCCATCGCGCCTGCAGGTGTATTTCATCGACAACGACGATTATTTCTTCCATCACACATCAGGCCAGCCACTTGAAGTGGATAGCGATGCCGATAACAACGATGAGCGGAGCATATTCTTCGTTCGCGGTGTTGTAGAAACAGTCAAGAAGCTCAGATGGAATCCCGAAATTGTACATTGTACAGGTTGGATAACAGCTCTCGTCCCTATGTATATCAAAAATCTGTACACAGAAGACCCCACATTCCGCTCCGGCAAGATTGTATATTCCCTCTTCAACCAGCCTTTCGATGGTGAGCTGAACGGACGGCTTGCCGACAAACTTCAGCAGCAGGGTTTTACAGAGGATCAGCTCAAGGAGGTGTATGATGCACAAGGCCACATCGACTATATCAAGCTCAACAAACTCGGTATTGATTTCGCCGATGCCATTATAGACAGCACAGAAGGTACTCCCGACGAGCTGATAGAATACGCTGCTGCGAGCGGAAAGCCATTCCTTACTTTCGAAAAATCGCAAGAGGGGGCAACAGCCTATTACGAATTTTACAAAACACTCTGACAAACAGACTCAGTCTTTTTACCGTCCAGCATCACATGAAGTATCGCAGCCTACATATCCTGCCTTTGATAGCATTGCTGACCATGGCTTTTATAGCCTGCGATGATGAATCGACAACCATCGGCAGCTCTCTCACCGGCGATAATGTCGAAATCATCATCGACTCATCTTTTACCGTAAGCGGCACTACCTATAGAGTAGACTATATTCAACCAAAAACAACCAATCAGCTCATAGGCAGTATAATGATTCCCGGCTACGGGACAATATCGAGTGAGGTGGTGACACAGTTTCTTCCATCCACACTACTCGACACGGCAAATTATACGGCAGCGAATCTCGACTCCATGCTGTTGAATTTGAGCTATCTGCCCACCGATTTTACCGGCGATTCCGTTGCACCTCTCGGTGTATCAGCCTACGAACTGACCAAGCAACTTCCATCAGACATCCGCAGCGACTTCAATCCTTCTGGATATTATAGTACCACCCCGCTCGGAAGCACAATGTACAACGCTTCCACTATAGACGACGCTACTACACTTGCGCTCGGCTATAGGCAGATAAAAGTCAAGCTCCCGCTTGAGTTGGGCAAATCGATATTCAACGACTTCATCGAGAATCCCAGCAATTTTGCCAACGGACAGATATTCAGCAAGAATATACTCCCGGGCATGTACATAACCAATTCTTTCGGCAGTGGACGACTGACAGTAATCAAAACCACCGGCCTTGGATTCTACTTTACCAAAGTTACGGAAGAGACCGATGAGGATACCGGCACAGTGACCAAGGATACCGTGACAGCCGAGCATCAATATATGCTTGTAACTCCCGAAGTAATAAGCAACAACATCATCCACTACTCCATGGCACCATCGCTTGAGAGTAAGATTGCCTCAGGCGACAACATACTCGTCGCTCCGGTAGGTACCGAGATGGAGTTCGAATTTCCGATTAACGATATCATCAATACCTACAAATCGCAAGGAGGCACTCAGGGTGTGCTCAACGGCCTTGCACTGCGTATTCCCGTCGACAGTATTGTGGACGGTGTCACTCCTCCACCCTATGTACTGATGGTACTCAAGAAAGACCGCGATGAATTTTTCGCCAAAAACAAACTGCCCGACAACATCACATCCTTCTACGCCCAGTACAACAGTACAAACGGATATTATGCGTTCTCATCGCTGAGGAGCTATCTGCTGAATATGCTAACCTACGACAGCATTACTGAGGATGACTATACATTTGTACTCGTCCCGGTACAAGTTAACTTCGAGCAGCTCGTAAGCAGCAGCTACTATTACAGCACTGCACAATACACCGAGTCGGAGGTTTTGCCATATTTAGGCACACCTGTAGTAGGACAGTTGAATCTCGATAAAGCCAAGATACAGCTTACTTTCAGTAGATTGCAGTCTAATAATTGAACAGCGGAAATCTACCGCAGCAAATTATACCGGGTATTTTTTCATCGACACCAAATATAGGCTCGATGGTTAATTCAAGATACAAGACTTACAGTGTGCGAGTGACGGCTTTGGTCGTCACTATGCTTATGTTATGCTCTTCGGCTGTGGCTCAGCGACGGCTTGAGAATGCCACACTGTCATCGAACGGCACTGTATCGTCCGCTTCGGCCACGTCTGCATCTACCAAAACCTTAGGGCCGTCGTTCAGCTGGCGGCTGCTTTCTCCGCTGGGACTTCGAGAACCGGCACCGATGGACACCCTTCCGTTCAACTACTACCTGCGCTCAATACCATCGATGGTTTCGCCGGCTTATGCTACAACCGGCAACCTCGGCGGCGAAGGCATGAATATGATATTCGATGACCGCCCACCGATGAGCGACTTCTTTTTCCGTGATGCCCTCGCCCACTGGCTACCATCTCACGACAAAGTGCGATACTACAACACCCGTATCCCCATGACCATTCTGAGCTTCAATTCATCCGGAGGACGCGACAACTCTCAAGAACGGCTACAGGGAACATTTTCGGGAAATATAAACTCCAAGGCTCAGATAGGCGCCATGCTCGACTATTTGTACTCCAAAGGAAGCTACGCCAATCAAGGCGTAAAAAATCTGTCGTGGGGATTTTCGGGCTCTTACCTTGGCGACCGCTACGAAATGCAGGCTTATTATTACCACTATAACTCCCTGAACAAGGAGAACGGCGGAATCACCGATATGCTATATATCACCGACCCGGCCGAACTTCAAGGTGGAGTTACTAAAATCGATGCAAAATCAATACCCACAAATCTCTCCAATGCGCACACAAGAGTACGTGGCGGCGAGCTGTACGTAAACAACAGATACAAAGTGGGCTATTGGCATGAGGAACATGTGGACGATACCACAACTGTCCGCACCTATATACCTGTGTCGTCATTCATATATACCTTGCGATATAACGACAGCAAGCATATGTTTAGGGACGACAACATGAATGAGACCGAAAAATTCTTCAGCCATACTTACCTAAATCCAGATTTAACGCGCGATTTCACGACATATTGGTCGTTAAACAACACCTTGGGAGTATCATTGCTGGAAGGATTCCACAAATATGCCAAATTCGGACTCGCAGCCTATGTCACACATCAAGTGAGGAGCTATACCCAAACCGCCGACACTCTTGACCGTACTGATCCCGACCTCGGGCTCGACCCATTTCCCGACGGCGTGGGAGATATCAAACATAGAGTCACACAGCAACTCGCATGGGTAGGAGCGCAACTCACAAAGCAGAACGGCAGCCTGCTGCGATACAAAGCCACGGCAGAACTCGGATTCCTTGGCGAGGCCGCAGGAGAAGTCAAAATCGACGGCGAGATTTCGACCCGTTTCGCCATGCTTCGCGACAGTCTCAAAATCAAAGCTTTCGGTGCCTTCCACAATATTGAGGCTCCCTATCTGATGAAAAAATATATCTCGAACCATTTCATTTGGGATAACGACTTCGGGAAGCAACGCACTGTAACCTTCGGCGGAGAAATTTACTTCGGACCAAGCAACACACGCCTACGGCTGTCGGTGTCGAACCTGCAGAACCATATTTACTTCGGCGACACTTATACACCCCTCCAGCATGGGGGAAGCGTACAGGTTCTATCGGCAACATTGAAGCAGAACTTCAAACTTGGAATCCTGCATTGGGACAACGATATCACTTATCAGACAAGCTCGGATCAATCAGTAATCCCGTTGCCCAAGCTTGCAGTATACTCCAACCTTTATCTGCTCTTCAATATAGCCACCCTTAATGTTCAGTTAGGTATAGACTGCGACTACTACACCCGCTATCATGCTCCGATGTACCAGCCGGCCACAGCATCGTTTGCAAACCAAAGCGAGTACATGATAGGTAATTATCCATTCTGTAACGCCTACCTTAACTGTAAACTGAGCAAAACCCGATTCTATGTCTTGTACTCACATGCTAACAAAGGGCTGTTCGGTGGCAGCGATTACTTCTCAATGCCTTTTTATCCACTCAACCCGCCACGTCTGCAACTGGGGCTGTCGGTAGATTTCACAAACTGACATGGCTTCACTCTATGCCCAGGTGATACTGCCCCTTCCTCTTGCCGGCAATTTCACTTATTCCGTTCCCGAAGATCTCCGCGACAAAGTCAAGGCGGGTATCAGGGTTGCCGTACAGTTCGGTGCGAAGAAATTCTATACCGGCATAGTCGCCTCGGTGACTCCCGTAGCGCCCAAAACAGGAATGAAACTCAAGGAAATAGCCTTATGTCTCGACACCAATCCTGTAGTAACCAACCTGCAGTTGCGCTTTTGGGAATGGATGGCTGACTATTATCTATGCTCGGTCGGAGAAGTATACAAAGCAGCCTTGCCTTCGGGCATGAAGATTGAGAGCGAGACCAGGATAGAACTCGATACCGAGGCAACGGACGAGCAGATTGCATCACGTACCGACGACGAAATGAAAATTATCGAATTAGTACACAGAAAGAAGAGCTGTACGGTAGATTCGATAGAGAAAGAGCTGAAGAATCCATCGGCCGGCAGCTTAGTGTCGAAGTTGGTAGAATGTGGAATACTCACCGTATCAGAGAAATTGATTGAGCGATATCGGTCTGTCAAACGCAGCTATGTAAGACCTATCATTCCACGGGGCGATAGTGAAGCCATAACGGGTGCATTCGCTTCGGTACGGAAGAAACAGGAAGAAGCCTTGATGGCACTCATAGCTCTTTCCGAATTTCATAGGGTCGAACATCCCATGGCCGAGGTTCCTCTCGATGTATTGTGTGAGCGAGCCAATGTAAGCCGTCCAATTATCAAGGCTTTGGTCGACAAAGGCCTCTGTGAGATATACAGCAAGGAAATCTCAAGATTCTCATATTCGGGAGTCGCGTCCGGAATACTTCCCACGTTATCAGACGCCCAAAAGAGAGCCTACAATGCTATAATGCAGAGTTTCAGCGATAAGGCTGTCACACTACTCCACGGTGTTACAGCATCGGGCAAGACCGAAATCTACATCCACTTGATAGACTTCGTCCTCAGACAAGGTAAGCAGGTACTATTCCTTGTCCCGGAAATTGCTTTGACGACACAACTCACCCGGCGATTGCAAAAAGTTTTTGGAGAAAAAGTACTCATCTACCACTCTAAATTTTCAGACAACGAACGAGTAGAACTATACCGCCGTATGCTCGACACCAAAGAGCCAATAGTGGCCGTAGGCGCACGGTCTGCATCGTTCCTGCCTTTCCACCGGCTTGGTCTTGTAATCGTAGACGAGGAACACGAAAGCAGTTACAAACAGTACGATCCCGCACCACGCTATAACGGACGGGATGCTGCTACCATGTTGGCTACCATGTATGGAGCCAAGACTCTCTATGGGAGCGCCACTCCCTCAGTCGAAACTTATTACAAGGCCGAGACCGGCAAATTCGGCCTGGTGACTCTAAGCGAACGCTACGATGGTGTGGCACTACCATCAATAGAGATTGTAGACATGAAGAAGGCAAGGCGCGACAAGGCCGTCAGCGGATATCTGTCGCACCGCCTGCTCGACGCCACACTCGAGGCTACCTCCGCTCACAAACAAGCCATACTCTTCCACAACCGTCGAGGATATGCTCCAATGGCACGCTGCAGCATGTGCGCCTTCACACCAAAGTGCGATTTTTGCGATGTCAGTCTCACATACTACCGGCGCGACAACAGACTGCAATGCCACTACTGCGGTGCTGAATATTCAGTCCCTACAGTTTGCCCGGAATGTAAAGAACCTTCGATAGAGATTGTCGGCTACGGCACAGAAAGGCTCGAGGAAGAAATTTCCGGCTGCTTCCGCAACAGGCGCGTACTGAGGATGGATCTCGACACCACACGCAACAAAGATGGCTACAGTCGTATCATCGATGATTTCTCCCAGCACAAGGCCGACATTTTGGTGGGCACACAGATGGTAACCAAAGGTCTCGACTTCGGAGAAGTAGAAGTGGTAGGCGTGCTCAATGCCGACTCTCTCATCAATTTCCCGGACTTCCGGTCTACAGAGAGGGCATTCAACATGATAGAACAGGTAGCAGGACGGGCAGGACGCCGCGACGGCAAAGGAAAAGTGATAATACAAGCATATAATCCCGAGCATCCCATACTTAGATATGCCTCGGAACACGACTATATCGCGTTCTACAAGCATGAACTCGAAGAACGTAAGGCTTTCAACTACCCTCCTTTCTACCGTATAATCAACATCTATATCAAACACCGCCAGGCATCAACAGCTGCCGAGTGCGCGTCGATATATGCATCATCGTTGCGTAAAACTTTCGGCGAAAGAGTCTGTGGACCTCAGGAACCGCCCGTAGCCAGGGTACAGTCGCTCTATATCCGCAAGATTATGCTCAAGATTGAGACCGGAATATCAATGAAGCAAATAAAACAGATACTCCGCAACGAGTATGTACGCCTATCGTCGAGTCCATTGATGCGCTCACTTACCATCTACTATGATGTAGACCCCGCATAGCGTTAACAACAGTTAAAACATATGTAAAAATTTGCATTATCTGAAAAATACGCGTAACTTTGCATCGCAAAAGCGAAAAAGCTACTGCGATGACCTCATGGCGATTTAGTGTAGAGGCCTAGCACGCCACCCTCTCAAGGTGGAGACTCGGGTTCGAATCCCGAATTCGCTACACACCAAGGCAGATCCAATACGGTCTGCCTTTTTTATCTCTCCACATATGATTATCCGCAAAATTATACATATCGACATGGACGCCTTCTACGCCTCTGTAGAACAGCGCGACCACCCCGAGCTTAAAGGACAACCAATAGCGGTAGGTCAAGCTGATGGACGCGGTGTTGTGGCGGCAGCAAGCTACGAAGCACGTCGTTTCGGAGTGCGGTCGGCTATGTCTTCTTCAAAGGCGAAAAAACTATGTCCAGGCTTAAAATTTGTCAACTGCCGGTTCGACGTTTATAAGGATGTCTCTGCTCAGATTCACAACATCTTCCATGAGTACACAGATATTATTGAGCCTATATCGCTCGACGAAGCTTTCCTCGATGTCACAGAGAATTTTCCCGGCATCACTCTTGCAATCGACATAGCCAAAGAGATAAAGTCAAAGATACGCGAACGACTGTCGCTTGTGGCTTCGGCAGGTATCTCATACAATAAATTCCTGGCCAAGATAGCATCCGACTATCGGAAGCCTGACGGTCTTTGTGTGATACCGCCCGAACGTGCCGAAGAATTCATAGCAAAGATGCCTGTTGAAAGTTTTTGGGGAGTGGGGCCTGTAACTGCCGCAAAGATGCACAATCTCGGTGTGTACACAGGCGAAGACCTCCGTAAACTCACGCTAGGAGAACTGCGGCTTCATTTCGGAAAAGCAGGTCCACAGTACTATCAATTTGCACGCGGAATCGACAACCGCCCGGTCGAGGCATATCGTGAGCGTAAATCACGTGGAGTTGAACGCACTCTTGAAGAAGATATCTCCACATCCGATGAAATAGCCAAACTGACAGATGAACTGGCCGACGACCTTATGGCACGCCTCAACAAAGCATCTTTCCGGGGTGAAACTCTCACATTGAAAGTACGCTTCAGCGACTTCACCACCATCACCCGAAGCGTATCGGGGCTGACACGCGACATCAATGCAGGAATTTTAGCTCAAAAAGCATCTGAACTTATCTACAAATCGGATATTATCGGTCGACCTATACGTCTTATGGGATTGTGCGTGAGTAAATCAACGACAAGCGAGAACCGTTACGGATATTCCAAGCAACTATTGCTGGATTTCGATGAATAAAATGAGTTTGGAGTGTGGCAAAATTTTTGTACTTTTGTGTGCATAAACCAAACAGCCATGAAAATACTCAAAATCGCACTCATCACTGCTATTGCCTTGTCGGCGACGGAGGCATCTTCAGAGAATAGAGCTATGTGGTGCTCGATTTGCAACGTCAACAATGCTTCTACAGGCGATTATCAGTCCGAAACCGGTAAATTACTTGTAACCTGGCGTATGCTGCCGGGCGACAACTCATATACAGCCTTCGACCTCTACCGCAAGCAAGGCAAGACAGCGGAGAAAAAACTCAACGACCAGCCTATACTGTGTACCAACTTCCAGGACACGGGATTTTCCAGCCGTGGAGGCGTACCCACATATAGGCTCACCTACTCAGGCAGCGACGAGACAATAGCCACTTTCACACCCGCAAGCGAACAATTGAGCAATCCATATATCTCCATACCGCTTGCCTCGACCGAAGGCCTGTCCGATGTGGAAGGTGTAGAATATCAAGCCAATGACGTCAGCGTCGGTGATCTCGACGGCGATGGCGTAATAGATATCGTAGTAAAACGCCTTCTCGCCTACGGAGATAGCGACGGTATCGGTAGCGGCGCATCACCTCTTAGCGTGCGGCATACCGTTCTATACGAAGCCTATAAGCTCGATGGAACTTTCCTTTGGAGGGTATGCTCGGGACCCAATATCATTTTGGGCAACAGTTCTTCGTTTGCAATAGCCGACTTCGACGGTGACGGCAAGGCTGAGATGGCCATAAAGACAGGCGAAGGTACTGTGTTTGGCGACGGAAAAGAGATTGAAGACACCGATGGAGACGGCAAGACCGACTATCGGAGTGAAGACTCGTCAAACCGCGGATTCAGTACCAACTACATAGGAAGCGGACCCGAATTTTTCTCCATAATCGATGGCACAACAGGGGCCGAACTTGCACGCGCCGATTTCATTCTACGCGGAGCCAGTGAAGACTGGGGCGACAACTACTTCAAGCGTGCTCACAGTCTGCGCGTCGGAGTGGGATGCTTCGATAGCGTCTTACCATCTGTGATTCTTGGACGCGGTGTATACGCCCGGTCGGTTATTGAGGCATGGGATTATCGCGACGGCAAGTTGACTCGCCGATGGAATTTCGATACTCGCGACAACATGAACGGGAAAGACAGCCAGCCTTATTCGCAATACGCTGCACAAGGATTCCATTCGCTCAGTACAGGCGATGTCGATGGTGATGGATTCGATGAGGTCGTATATGGCTCCATGGTTGTAGACCACGACGGCATAGGCCTCTACTCTACCCGTCTCGGCCATGGCGACGCCCTGCATCTCGGCAAATTCGATCCGTCGAGGGATGGATTGCAAGTGTATTCCTGCTTCGAGACAGGAAAAACAGATGTAGCCCTGCGCGATGCCGGAACGGGTGCGATATTATACTCCCATGTGAGCGCAACCGATGGCGATATGGGGCGGGCTCTTGTAGCTGATATAATACCGGAAAATCCCGGGTGTGAGCTATGGTGGTACGGCAGCAATGCTTATTCGATTGAAGGAAAAGAAGTTGGCGACAAACCAAGTTCGTGCAATATGGCTATTTGGTTCGATGGAGGTCTCAACCGCCAGGTATTCAGCGGTAACAAAATCGACAACTACAAGAAAGGGCGTGTATTCACCATATACCGCTACGATATGGCTTATATCAACGGTACTAAAGAAAATCCATCGTTCTATGGAGATATCTTAGGCGACTGGCGTGAGGAACTCATCTACCCTGATGCGACTAAAACCAAAGATATCAAGATATTCTCCACATGGTATCCGTCCGAGCACCGATTTCCATGGCTTATGACCGACCATATCTACCAAATGAGCGCCCTCAACCAAAATATCGGCTACAATCAGCCCACGCACACAGGCTACTATCTCGGCAGTGATCTCACCGACGACAGCGAGGCATGGGAAGCAGGGGGCTACACGGCAGGAATCGGTCAAGTGGAGATTTTGCCTGAACCCTATATGACCGACGAAAACATCTACGACCTCATGGGTCGCAAAGTAGTGAATCCGCGACCGGGTATCTATATCCGCAAAGGGAAGAAACTCATAATCAAATAATTACCCAGAAGATTAATAATAAGAATGATAAGTTGATGTAAAATATGGGAAGAATCCTTATCACATTATTGTTGGCGGTTGTAACTACTTTCACCGGATGGTCTAAATCAGACTTGGAGGAATCGTTCTCTTTTGAGAGCGATTCCTATGCCGGTATGAAACTCAATTATCGCAAAGCAGACTTCGGTGATTCAACAAAGATTGTAGTTCTTTATCTGCATGGCGGCAGCGGTCAAGGCGACGATAATATATCGCAGATGAAAACGCCGGCTATTTCTGATATCTATAATTTTATGACAGAGAATGGCTACAGTTTCACGATGCTTATTCCACAAGCCCCATATGGGCAGCAATGGATGGGACAAGCAATTGTGGCATTGAAGGAGATGCTCGACAAATATTCCGACACCGGTAAGCGAGACATATATATTCTCGGCGGTTCGATGGGTGGATTGGGTACATGGAATATGTTGGACGCATATCCCGGTTATTTTAAAGGTGCAATGCCTGTTGCCTTCGATACACCAAAGAATAAGATTGATAAATTTATCGTCACAAGGATATACTCTGTCGTTGGTGGTAATGATCGCCGACGAAATATCGGCAAGTGCAAGTCTTTCTTTGAGAAGTTTGCAAAACAAGGAGGTGTCGGAAAGATTGACGTTGAAAACAGCTGGGGGCATCGTCAAACTTGCGAGTGGAGTTTCACCCCGGAACGTCTCAGATGGCTATTCAGCGGATATTGAACTCATTATAAAGATTATCAATAAATTACACAAAGCCCACAACTGCGTAGCATGTTGGAATGGCGCAATCGGAAGTATCTCATAAACTGAGCACTTGAAATGGATATTGAGAGCTTTAGAGAGTATTGTCTCTCACTTGGAGAGGTAACGGAGAAGACTCCCTTCGGTAAATTTGCTGCAAGATTTGATTCGATATTGGTATTCTATGTCTGCGAACACATGTTCTGCATGGTGGATATCGACGACTTTTCATACACAGTGGTAAAGAACACCCCGGAGAAGATTGCTGAATTACATGAGACGCGAAACTCAGTAGAAAGTCAGCGCAACATGAGCGCCAAATACTGGATTCAGCTTAATTTTGGCGGTGATATCGCCGACTCTGAAATCCTTGACTGCGTGAAGCAATCATATGAGATAGTGAAATCCACACACATCAAGAAGAAATAACAGCCTAATTTTCATACTTTTGCAACAGCTTGATTACGTCAGCAAACAATGAGTGAGATATATCATAACAACATATCCCCGGTATCGACCTCGCAACGGCATATCTTTCTGGATGCCCTGCGAGGTTTTGCCCTTTTAGGGGTATGCCTTGCCAATTATCCGGAGTTTTCGCTCTATACGTTCCAGCCGGAGTCCGTAATTGAGGCTATGCCAACGGCCGGAGTCGACCGAGCGGTCAAATTCCTGCAATACCTTTTTATAGATGGCAAATTCTATACTCTATTTTCATTGCTGTTCGGTATAGGGCTCTCAATAATCATCTCACATGCAGCAGAACGAGGGGCAGATGGATTTCGCATTTTCTATCGTAGAATGATAATCCTTGCATTGATAGGCTACACCCATCTTATGATAATATGGAGTGGCGATATATTGCTACTGTATGCTGTTTTGGGGATGATATTACCGATATTCCGCAATATGTCTGATAAGGAAGTCCTTATCACTGCCGGAATTTTGTTATTGCTTCCGATACCGGTTGACGGAATTGCCGAGTTGACAGGAATTTTCTTTGCCAAATATCCTTATGAACAATGGTGGCATTATGCCGGAATCTATGGCATAACTGAAGAAAATTTCGGGACTTGGTTACGGGATGCCGACAGCTACCGCAAGGTACACCAATTCCTTATTCAAGGTGTATGGGAACGAATGTATGAATTTATCGACGGCAACCGCTATTTCAAAGTCATGGGATTGTTCATGATTGGCTTTGTGGTTGGCCGTCACAAGATTTACGCCAATCTGACAGCACACAAACCATTGTTGAAAAAAGTCGCTCTATGGGGCTGTGGTGTCGGTTTGCCATTTTCAGTGTTATATGCTGTAAGCGGAGTCAATTCACATCCTATGGGTAATGCTGTTCATACCATACTATATACAGTCAGTGTCTATCCACTCGGTTTTGCATACGCTGCCTTGCTTGGACTATTCTGTATCCGGCATAAAGATTTGGCAGTTTGGCGATGGTTTGCAGCTCCCGGACGGATGGCGTTGACAAACTATATCGGTCAATCTGGCTCTGTTACGAATTGTGTGGGTAATATGACTTACGATAGGCGGAAATTTAC
>N._stephensi_709_foregut__coassemble_442_pt1 | contig 14982 bp, 13 predicted proteins | sample N__stephensi_709_foregut__metabat2_low_PE_005 | metagenome-assembled genome bin N | reverse complement strand
CTGCATATTATAATCAACCTGTAAGTCAAGCCATAAGTGAGCCGCAATACCGAGCGCAGCCTCAAGCAAAAGTGCCAGTTCGGTGTTTATGGAACGTTTGCCGTTTATAACCTCATTCAGAAGAGATGGTGAGACCCCAATTTGTTCGGCGAGTTTGGCTTGCGTCATTTTGCGTTCTTCCAGCTCATCACGGATAAGGGAACCGGGATGGGTTGGTTCAAATGGTGTCATATTGTTCGCAATCATTGACGGGTCTATGTCGGAAAGAGTGGTCATATCAATCGTAATGGTTTGAAAGTTCAATAATGTTGCAGATGGTAAGAACCGGAAGCTCATGGTTTTCGTCTAATGAAAATTCTATTCGATATTGGTCGTTGACCTTAATGGAAAACAAGCCTTTTTTCTTCCCTTGTAAAGCCTCAAAATGCAAGGATTTGATTGGGTAAAGTTCTTCTTTTGAAGTGACTTTTTTCAATATGTCAATCCTATCCTTGTATCTTTTGACGATGCTCGGTTGAAAACGGTGCTTCTTATCGGACGTTTTACCATTTTCATATAGTTCCCTGAGGTATGTTTCTACAAAAGCGACTATCATGTTGACTATTTAGAAACACAAAGATATAAAAAATTTCATTACTTCACAAATATGTGAAGAATTTTTTAGCAAAAAAATAACTTGGCAGGTTTTGTCTGTCAAGTTATTTTTTTAATCGTCACTTACTTGTTGCCGTTGCAACCGCAGTTGCCCTTCAGCAGATGCTTGAAATCGTCGAGTTGACCGAGGAAGTTGGCGAATGCCTCGTTGTCGGGCTGTTTTTTGAGCGCATGGTGAAGCAGACGCATGCCGAGCACAAGCTCCTGAGCATGTTTCTGTGTCATATTCTGCTCCTGCTGGGCACGCTGTGCCAATGCGGCCAAGTCATGATGACCACCGAAATTGAAGCTCATCACTTCCTGAATCTTGCCATCTACCACTTCGGTGATATTGAAGTGATAAGAACGTTTTTCTTTATTACAATTACAGTTCATAGTGTTTTATGTTTTTTATATGCACGCCTTTCTGACGTGCATAAGATAAACACACGGCGTCGGTCAAAGTTCATCCATGTAATATCAAAAGATGTTAACTCGACTTTACGATGAGAACGTCGCTAACGTCAAAAGAACCAAAAGAAAAAAATTGTTGCACAATAAAAAATTAATTTGTATTTTTGGGGCGGCGTAGATATACAATCGCCATCTAACCTTATATAATACACATTTATGGACATGCAAGATCCCTCTTTGGTACCCGGCGGAGATGCCAAAGAATCCACCCTCAACGAAGCTGCGGCCACACAGGCCGAGGCTATTACAGACACCCCCGACCCTGAAGCCGCCATGGAGGTCGAGGATATTATGGCTCAAGGCGAAGAAGACACCGAGCTTGCCGCCGAACGTCAGCCCGATACTGTAGAGAGCCTTATCGCTCAGGCTATTGCCTTGTTAGCTAAAGATGCCGCTGATATTTCGACCGACGATATCCGCCGTCTGCGCCAACACTATAGCATGCTCCATAAATCTACTCCCGATGCCGAGCAACCTGAAGCTCAACCCGAAAGCAACGAGTTTACCGAGCTTGTCGAACGGCTGAGAGCCAAGAAGGCTGCATGGATTGCCGAGCAGGAGGCCGCAAAAGCTGCCAATCTCGAACGTAAAAACGCTATCATCGACGAGATAAACGCTCTCGCCGAAGATACCGACAATGTAAACCGTACTTTCCCCCGCTACCGCGAGCTGCAAGATGAGTTCAACGCCATAGGCGACGTGGATCCTATGCAGGAGACCTCTGTATGGAAGCGTTTCCAGGATGCACGCGAGCATTACTCCGACAATCTGAAAATCAACAAAGAGCTGCGCGACTACGACTTCAAGAAAAATCTCGACGACAAAGAAGCGCTCCTCGCCGAAGCTACTGCCCTTATGGCAGAGGAGGACGTGATAGCCGCCTACCGTCGCCTGCAGGATCTCCACAACAAATGGCGCCAGATAGGACCGGTAGCCAAAGAATTGCGCGAGGATATATGGAATCGTTTTCGCGAGGCATCGGCTGAGATTAACAAGCGTTATCAGGCCTTCTTCGAAGCACGCAAAGCACGCGAAGCCGAGAACGAGGCCGCCAAGGAAGCTCTCTGCCAGCAGATTGAAGCTATCGACAAGAGTACACTCCATACCTTTGCCGCATGGGACGAGACCACACGCACCATCGTAGGCCTGCAGGAAGAATGGCGCAAGCTCGGCTTCGCCTCCAAAAAAGCCAACCGTACACTCTTTGCCCGTTTCCGCCACGCATGCGACGAATTCTTCGCCGCCAAGGCCGAATTCTACCGCTCCACCCGCGAGGCTCTCAGCGCCAATCTTGCCCACAAACAGCAGCTCATTGAGCGTGCCGAGGCTCTGAAGGACAGCACTGACTGGCGTACTGCAACCGACGAGTTTATCGCAATGCAGAAAGAATGGAAATCGATAGGCGCCGTACCTAAGAAGTATAGCGATGACCTGTGGAAACGCTTCACAACCGCCTGCGACTACTTCTTCGAGCAGAAGAAAAAAGCCGGCAGCGGCACTCGCGCCATAGAGACCACCAACCTCCACACCAAGCGCGAAATCATAGGCCAACTCTCGGCTCTTGCCGAAGAAGATACCGACAAGGCCACGGCTCTGCAGCAGCTCAAGGCACTGCAACAGCGATGGAACGAGACCGGCCACGTTCCTTTCCGTGAAAAGGACAAGCTCTATGAGGCCTATCGTTCGGCTCTCGACGCCGTACGCCACCACTTCGACATGGCAGAGAAGCGCCAGCGTCGCGAACGTTTCGAAGCCAATGTGAAGTCGATAGAGGGCGACAACGACAAGCTCTTCCACGAACGCGAACGCCTCGTACGAGCTCTTGACAACCGCCGCAACGACTTGCGGACCTATGAGAACAACCTCGGATTCCTCTCTGCTAAATCGAAAAAAGGCAACACCCTGCTCCACGACATGGAACAGCGCATCGAGCGCCTCAAGGCCGACATCAAAGAGATAGAAGAGAAAATCAAATTGCTCGACGAAAAACTTTAAACTCCTAAATAAAATGGTGGACAAGGGAGGAATCCCCCTGTCCACCCATCCACAAGCTCTAAATGACCGGCAACGAACGCAGTACAGGCCGCGGACGATTCATACCGTCGCTCTTCATATTGGGTGGCATATGCATCATCAACCTGCTCTTTTGGCTCACCATAAGCGTTTTTCCACATATTAAGGCATCGGGACCGCGATGTCTCAAGGAATTATGGCTCTTGGTGGAGGTGTGCTGTGTACCTGTAGCGCTGATAGCCTGGAATCGCCGGCACGAGATACGCGCCATCCGTCTTGACCACGAACTGAGGACAACACTGATGGAAGTGTTGGTATACGCATTGCTATTCTCGTCACTGTGCGAGTTTCTCAGCATCGATGTAGTTCCGCCCAAAGCCTACGCCTTTTTCTATGGCTCTATAGCCATAGGACTGTCGCTTTTCCAAATCATAGGCAAGTTCGCCCTCAAGAGTTACCGGCGTCACGGCTACAACTATACCCGCGTCGTAGTCATAGGCACTGGACCTTCGGCCCGACGGCTCACAGCCAATATGGACTGTGACCCGGGATTCGGATTTCGCATATTGGCGTATTTCGACAACGATGTCAACAATGACTTCAAACCCGACATGACCCTGCCGCTCGACATGCTCGAGCAATTTGTAAAAGAGAAGGAGATACGGCAGATTTATTTCACCCTCTCCGGACATCATGAGGCTCTCGCACATGTGATTAAAATAGCCGACGACACCTGCACAGAGTTCTACTATGTGCCGCAAATACCACATACCCTCACCAGAGGTCTCGAGCTAAGGAGCATAGGCTCGCTCCCGGTGCTGTCGATACGCCGCAATCCGCTCAAGAATGTGATGAATCGCATGCTCAAACGCACTTTCGACATCGTGGTGTCGTCGCTGTTCCTGTGCTTCTATCCGCTCATCTACATCCCCATCGCCATAATCATCAAATTAGGGTCGGAAGGTCCGGTATACTTCAAGCAGGAGCGCACCGGCTATCTCGGCCGCCCGTTCAAGTGTCTAAAGTTCCGTACAATGCGCGTCAACACAACTTCCGACACCGCACAGGCCACCGCTCACGACCCTCGCAAGACACGTTTCGGCGACTTCCTGCGCCGCACATCACTCGACGAACTGCCACAGTTTATCAACGTCTGGAAAGGCGAGATGTCGGTGGTAGGACCGCGACCGCATATGCTCAAGCACACCGAAGATTATTCGCGTCTTGTCGACCGCTACATGGTGCGCCATGCCGTCAAACCGGGTATTACCGGCTGGGCGCAGGTGAACGGATACCGCGGCATCACCGACGAACTGTGGAAAATGGAGCGGAGAGTTGAACACGACGTATGGTATATCGAGAACTGGACCTTTTTCCTCGACCTCAAAATAATGGTACGTACGGTCATGAACGCATTCATGGGTGAGAAAAACGCATTCTGACATGCTGACAATCTACAAAGCCTCGGCAGGGTCGGGAAAAACCTTTACCCTCGCCTATGAATATATAAAGACACTTCTCGGAATCAAAACCGAAAAAGGACTTTACCGACTCAACAGCGATAAATATGCCCCCGGCCACTACCGCCGGCAAGGGCGTCACCGCGCAATATTGGCACTGACATTCACAAACGCCGCCACCGACGAGATGAAACGCCGTATCGTGGCGCAGCTCAACGCCCTCACCGCCACCGACGCCACCACAACATCGCAATACGCTCCCGGTCTGATGGCAGAATACGGGTGCAACGCCGACGAATTGCGGCAGGCAGCTTCGCTTGCCCTTAGCGAGTTGCTCTACGATTACTCCAATTTCAATGTCAGTACTATCGACTCATTCTTTCAGGGAGTGCTGCGCACTTTCTCACGCGAGGTCGACCAGCAGGGCGACTACGACCTTGCCATCGATGCCCGCGACGCCATAAGCCAGAGCATATCGCTCATGCTCGACGAGCTCAACTACGCCACACCGCACAACGCCGACCGTCTGATAGGATGGATAAGCAACTTCACCCTCGAAAAGGTACGCGACGGCAAGGCCTTCAACTTCTTCCAGCGCGACGGCTACCTCATCAACGACCTTGCCTCCACCATGGAGAAATCGATGGATGAGACTTTCGGCAACTACTCGCAGGCTCTGCGACAATACCTCGAGGAACCGTCGCGAATCAACGCTTTCGACAAAGTTCTCCGAAAAGCCGAGGCCGAAGTATTCGACCACTGCCGCTCCATAGGGCAAAGGATTACCGACAGCCTTGCTGCCATCGGCATTACCGACAAGGTATTCGGTTCGGTACACGACCGCATAGCACTCCTCGACGACCCCAAGGCACGAATTGACTCGTCGACATTCAAAATCAATGCCTTCAAGCCCGACTGCACCGACTTCTACGCCCGTGGCATGGAGAAGAAATATGGCGGCGTGCCGGGTATCGAAGCCATTGTGGAAGATGTGGCCTCCTTCTGTCGCGAGATGCCGACAGCTTACCGCCGCCGTAAAATCTACAGCGCACTCCGCAGTTCGCTCGGCACACTCGACTTCATAGGCATGGCACTCCACACCCTCGAAAAATATCTGCGCGAGAGCAACACCGTCCTGCTCAACGACACCGGCGAACTGCTCAAACGCATCATATCCGATGCCGAGATGCCTTTTATCTACGAACGTCTGGGCATGAAACTCGAGACACTGCTCATCGACGAGTTCCAGGATACATCGAAAGTACAGTGGCACAACCTCAAGCCACTGGTGGGCAATAGTCTGGCTCAGAATTTCGACAATCTCATAATCGGTGATGAGAAACAATCGATCTACCGCTTCCGCAACTCCGACAGCGAGTTGCTCGGCAGTCAGGTGCAGAATATCGATTTCCCCGACGAAAGCAGCATACGCGGCAGCCGCACCGAAGACAATACCAACTGGCGCAGTGCCGGCGACATCGTAAGGTTCAACAACACTATCTTCGACCGTCTGCGTGCCGTATACGACGCTCGGTACTACACAAATGTAATACAGACACCGGCTAAGAAAAACGACAGACAGCCGGCCTACATCAAGGTAACATTCCATACCCAACCCGATATGCCGGCCAACGACACAATAATAGAATCGTTGGCTGCCGATATCCTCCGCCAGCACGAGGCCGGATACCGATGGTCCGACATCATGGTACTGTGCCGCGCACGTCATGAGGCGGCCGAAGTGGTCAAATACCTCACGGCCAACTATCCACAGATACAGATACTCTCGTCGCAAGCCCTCCTGTTGAGAAACAGCCCTGCCGTACGCTCGGTGATGAGTATGCTCAAATTGGTATCACGCTCCTACCAAAGCCGCGACCTTACGCGCCCCGATGATACCCCGACGTACACATCGAGAGCAGATGTAGTGATGATGATTACCCGCTACTGTCACTACGAATCGGAAGGCTATGCTCCCGAGGATGCTCTTGAGGCTGCCCTCCGCGAAGGCAGTGAGGCCGCAGGTGTACTCAAGGAACAGATTGATGCCATACGCGCCGAAAATCCCGCCAATCTTGTGGCGCTCGTCGAAGCCATCATCTCCCATAAGCTCAGCCCGGAACAGCGGCGTAAAGAATATGCCTACATTGCGGCTCTACAAGATCTTGCCATCAAGCAGGCTGAGAGTTCCGAGCCTTCGCTCGCCGATTTCATCGCAGCCTACGACCGCAACGAGGACAAATGGGCCATCAAGGCCTCCGCCGATCTCGACGCCGTAGAAGTGATGACGATACACCACTCCAAAGGCCTCGAGAGGGCGTGCGTACATATACCGTTCGGCGACTGGGAACTGTACCATAGCAACACTACCATCTGGCTGCCGACGGCCGGATTCACCGAATTTCCAGCCGACATAATGCCTCCACTGCTGAGGTTGACTGTTGACAGTACCTCTCCTCTGCGCGACGCTTCCATATCGCCCGTAGCAAAGGAACTCGACGACGACCGGCGTGCCGAAATCATCGACAACCTCAACGCCACATATGTGGCCTACACCCGTGCGTCGCGCGAGCTTATCATACACTGCCATACCGAGAATATCGGAGCCGACCTCTACAGACTCTTCACCGGCAGCGACGGCTATACCGTAGCACAGGGCTTTACCCTCGACCTCACCGACGGCTTCGACAACCTCACCGAAACCTATACCCTCGGTGAGCCCACTACGCCGGGAAAAGCACAAATTGCCGACGGTAACCTCACCGATGCCGGAGAGTATGCCGTCATCTACCGCAACGATACCCGCGAGCTTGTGAGCATCGACGATGCGTTGGCCACCGACCTCGACATAGGCGGCGAGGAGGACAAAGAAATAGTAGACGCCATCGAGCCGTTCGAAGCCACACCCGAGATGATAGAGGCCGCACGCCGCGGCAACGACATGCATGCCATCCTGGCTACCATGCGCACCATCGGCGACCTCGACCGGGCTTTGGCATGGCAATGCTCACGCGAGGATGTCAGCGCCGACGATGCCACTCGCTACCGCACAATCCTCACCGAAGCCATAGAGCACGGCGGCGACACTGTGGCCGAATGGTTCGCCCCACACTGCAAGGTATATGCCGAACGCTCCATCTATGTCCCCGACATCGACGAATCGTTCCGTCCCGACCGTGTTGTGGTGCGTCCCGACGGCTCGGTAGTGGTGGTAGACTACAAGTTTACCACCGGCACACGCCGCAGCCACCACCAACAGGTGTGCCGCTATGTAGAGCTGCTGCACAAACTCGGACGACCATCGGTAGAAGGATATATTTGGTATCCGGCACTGAAAAAGATAATAAAAGCGTGAAAACGCCGTTAATCCAAAAGGAACATTCTGATATGAAAATACGACTACTATCCACTTTGGCGCTGACGATGACAAGCGCCGCCGCCATAGCCTGCACAAGTCTAATAGCGGCCCCAGGAGCTACCGACAGTGGTTCTTCGATGATTACATATGCCGCCGACAGCCACACCCTCTACGGCGCACTCTACCACCAGTCCCCCGCCGACCATAAGAAAGGCGCCATGCGACAGGTGGTGGAATGGGACACCGGTCGCCATCTTGGTGAGATAGCAGAATCGCGTCACACCTACTCCACCATCGGAAACATGAACGAACATGGACTCACTATAGCAGAGAGTACCTGGGGAGGCCGTCCAGAGCTCGAAGGTTCAGGGCTGATAGACTACGGCTCGCTGATTTACATCACTCTACAGCGTGCCTCCACTGCCCGCGAGGCCATCAAGGTGATGACAGACCTTGTCAAGGAATACGGCTATGCCTCGTCGGGCGAGTCGTTCTCCATTGCCGATCCGGACGAAGTGTGGATAATGGAACTCATCGGCAAGGGAAAAGCCGACAAGGGAGCCGTATGGGTAGCCCGGCGTGTGCCTGAAGGGCACATATGCGGTCATGCCAACCACGCCCGCATACATAAATTTCCCCTCAACGACAAGGAGACACTCTATTCCGACGATGTGATAGACTTCGCTCGCAAGCAGGGATACTACAGCGGCAAGGATGAGGATTTCGACTTCTCACGCGCCTACGCCATCACCGACGCCGGAGCATTGCGCGGATGCGACGCCAGGGTATGGGCCTACTTCAACCGTTTCGCTCCACAAGGAACTATGGATAAGTATATCCCTTGGATTATGGAAGGAAGCGGAGAGCCACTGCCGCTATGGGTGAAACCCGCCAAGGAACTGTCGGCCTCCGACCTCAAGGACATGATGCGCGACCACTTCGAAGGTACACTCCTGGATATGAACAACGACATAGGCGCCGGTCCGTTCGACTGCCCCTACCGTTGGCGTCCGATGGAGTACACCGTCGACGGGCAGACCTACACCCACGAACGCGCCATAGCCACACAGCAGACAGGATTCTCGTTCGTAGCCGACATAAACAAAAACCGTCACGATGCCATGAGAGGCATACTGTGGTTCGGTGTCGACGATGCCAACACCTGCGTCTATATACCTGTGTTCTCGTCGAATACCACCGTCCCCCGGGCGTTGGACGAAAAGACTGCCGACCTGCTCACCCTCTCGTGGGACTCCATGTTCTGGGTCAACAACTATGTAGCCAACCAGGCCTATAACCGTTACAGCCAGATGATACCTGACATACGTCGCGTTCAGGGCGAACTTGAAAGTCACCTTACCGATGAGGTGGCACGTATGAGCGAAGAATACAATGGCATGGATTTTGCTATAGTCAGTGAGGAACTCAACAGTTTCACCGACAAGGCTGCCAACGATGTGACAAAACGCTATAAAGACCTGGGCGACTACCTCTTTGTAAAGTATCTCGACGGCAATATCAAGAAAGAGAAGGACGGACACTTCGAGCGCAGCGCCGAGGGCATGCCGGTACAGCCCACCTTCGGCGGATATAACGAGCGCTATTTCCGCTCTATAGTCAACGACGCCGGCGAACGCCTCAAAGTACGTGAAGTAAAAAATTGAATATTATGAAAATAGAACAAGGAAAATATTTTGAGATAGCCTACAAACTCTACCGCATCAACGATGACGGTACTGAAGAACTTGTACATGAAACCACTGCCGACGACCCCGACCGCGTGATTGAAGGCGTGACATTGGGCCTGATGGAGGCTCTCGACCGCGAATTGACAGGAAAAGAAGCCGGCTACCACTTCGACATTACAGCCATGCCCGAGGAGGCCTTCGGACCCTACTCGCAGGAAGACATCTACCGCATCCCTCGTGAACGCATGATGGTGGACGGCAAATTCGACGAGGATATGTTCGCCCCCGGCGAGATTGTACCCTTACGCACACCCGACGGATTCCGCATCGACGGTGTGGTACTCGAGCTCACCCCTACGGAAGTGGTGATTGATCTCAACCATCCTTTAGCCAACGACAAGATACGCATCACCGGCGAAGTGCTCACAGTACGCGAACCTACCGACGACGAGCTCCATCCTCGCCATGGCTGTGGAGGCGGTTGTTGCGGCGGTTGCGGCGACGACAACTCTTGCGGAGAAGGAGGATGCTGCGGCGGATGCTGAGCGCTCGCGACATAAGGAAACAGTTCGGTGCTCTTGAAGTGCTCAAGGGCATCGACCTCGATATAGCCGGCGGTAAAGTGACCACCATCGTAGGACCGAGTGGCGCAGGCAAAACCACTCTGCTGCAGATACTCGGCACATTGTCGGCACCCGAACCGGGAGGGAAGGTGCTATACGATGGCAAGGATGTGACCACACTGTCGGACCGACGCTTATCGGCATTCCGTAATGCAAACATTGGCTTCGTGTTCCAGTTCCACCAGCTATTGCCGGAGTTCACCTTAGCGGAGAATGTGGCCATGCCCGCACTGATAGGAGGGGTGTCGCGCACAGAGGCAATGGCGAGGGCGTCGGCTCTGCTCGACAGGTTAGGACTTAGCGACCGTGCCTCTCATCGTCCGTCCGAAATGTCAGGCGGCGAATGTCAGCGTGCTGCCGTAGCCCGCGCTTTGGTCAACAATCCCAAAGTTATCCTTGCCGACGAGCCCTCCGGTAGTCTCGACTCGGCCAACCGCGCGTCGCTCCACCGCTTGTTCTTCGACCTGCGCGACCAGTTAGGAGCTACTTTCGTCATCGTCACCCACGACGAGAGCCTTGCCAACGACTCCGACACTGTAATAAGAATGGCCGACGGCCGTATCGTCGGCATTGATAAAAAATAACAACAAAATCTACAAGCATGAATATCAAGCAAATGATTATCGGCATTGCTTTGTTTGCCGGCTTGGCTCTCGCCTCCTGCCACAAGGAAACAGAGGACGTCCGCTACATTGACTTCGCCACAATATCAAACATCACCACGGATGGCACAACACTCACTCTCCGAGCCGATGCCGACTCCCCCGAAGTCACTTATACCACAAACATGATTTTTCCTTCTGCCGAATTCCCCGTAGGCACTCGCATAGTCATGGACTACTACCCCGACTATGGCTTGCGCTATGTCAGTGGCCCAATCTATATCTACCAAGCTCTCAAAGCAATAGGAAACGGAGAGCCGCCTGTAGCTCAAACCGCCGCAGGCACCGACAACTGGAAGTCCGACCCCGTCGAAATCGAATCTTGTGACCGACAGGGCAAATATATCGACATCGCTGTATGGGGCACGACATCTCTGTCAAGCAACCAAATAAGTGTTGTGCTCGACAGCGATACGCAAAACAGCGCCATTCCCGAACTGCACCTTATCTTCGACGCTGCTCCCGGCTTCGATGCTGCTTCATACCGATTCTTCCTCTCCTACGACATCGGCGAACTTTGGAACAAAGACACCACGCAAAGCGTCAAACTTATCTATACCGACAACGATGGCGCACAAAACTTTGTGGAACTGAAAAAACAAAATTAACAACAATGGATAACAAACCCAAACAGCAGGAGCTCAAAATAGAGCTCACCCCTGAAGTGGCTGCGGGCCACTACGCCAACCTTGCCGTGATTTCACATGGGCCCAACGAGTTCTTCCTCGATTTCATCGCTGTAGCTCCCAACATGCCCCAGGCCAAAGTACAGAGCCGAATCATCATGACTCCCGAAAACGCCAAAACCCTACTGTCGGCATTGAGCGAGAATGTACAGCGCTACGAGGCAACCTTCGGTACAATCGAACGCCATGTACCCAAGACCGCACCCAACAAGGGTGGCATCCCCAATCCCTTCGAAGCCTGATATTACAGCAGAGGGTGTATGTACACCATACACCCTCAAATCATTCATCCATAAAACAAAATAAGATGCTTACCATCTACAACTCCATGACCCGCCGGAAAGAGACATTCAAGCCTCTTCATGAAAACATGGTGGGCATGTATGTCTGCGGGCCGACAGTATACGGCGACGGCCATTTAGGCCATGCACGTCCCGCCATCACATTCGATGTGGTATACCGCTACCTCACCCACCTCGGTTACAAGGTGCGATACGTACGCAACATAACCGATGTAGGCCATCTGGAACACGATGCCGACGAGGGCGAGGACAAAATCGCTAAAAAAGCACGCCTCGAACAACTCGAGCCCATGGAAGTGGTGCAGTACTACATGGGGCGCTACCACAAGGCCATGGAGGCTCTCAATGTACTTCCTCCATCTATTGAGCCGCATGCCTCCGGGCACATAATAGAACAAATCGAGTACATCAAGAAAATTATCGAGGCCGGATACGCATACGTCAGCGATGGCTCGGTGTACTTCGACGTACCTAAATTCAACAAGGATTACGGCTACGGCAAACTGTCGGGCCGCAATATAGAGGAACTACTCGCAACCACCCGCGAGCTCGACGGACAGACCGAGAAACACAATCCCACCGACTTCGCCCTATGGAAGAAAGCCGCACCCGAACACATCATGCATTGGCCATCGCCATGGAGCGAGGGATTCCCCGGCTGGCATCTCGAATGTTCGACAATGAGCGAGAAATACCTCGGCGAGACTTTCGACATCCACGGCGGCGGCATGGATCTCAAATTCCCACACCATGAGTGTGAGATAGCTCAAAGCGTGGCTCACAGCGGCCATCCTGCCGTCAAATACTGGATGCACAACAACATGATTACCATCAACGGCAAGAAGATGGGTAAATCGCTGGGCAATTTCATAACCCTCGACGAGTTTTTCACCGGCAATCACGAGCTGCTCGAACAGGCCTATTCTCCCATGACCATACGCTTCTTTATCCTCCAGGCTCACTACCGCGGCACTGTCGACTTCAGCAACGAAGCCCTCAAATCGGCCGAAACAGCCCTTGGACGTATGCTCGACGGATATCGCCGTCTTCAGGAGCTCAAGCCCTCCGCGACATCAACTATCGACATCTCGACCCTCGACAGCCGCGCCCGTGAGGCTCTTGACGACGATTTCAACACTCCGGTATTGATTGGTGTGCTCTTCGATGCTGTGCGTATGATCAACCAGGTCAAAGACCACACCGCTACAGCCACACAGGCCGATATCGACTTCCTGCGCAAGTTTATGGACACTTACCTTGTCGATATCCTCGGCATCAAAGTCGACGATGACGGTGGCAGCAACGCTAACCTCCGACCCTACCACGACGCCGTAGACCTGCTCTTAGAGATTCGCGCCAACGCAAAGAAAAACAAAGACTGGGCCACCAGCGACCTCATACGCGACCGCCTCGCCGCCATAGGCTTCACCGTCAAAGACACCAAAGACGGCGTAGAATGGAGTGTGTAATCTCGCTGACTGCTACTATATAACAAGCCATTATGGAACATCCTGAAAATGATAGCCAATATACGGGACTGACCGTCAACAGCGGAGTTGCCCAGCCACCGATAGTCAACCCCTATCGCGTTGCACGCAAGCGCAAGCCTCTGCCGCCGGCTTCGGAGCTTGTAGAGGGCATCGTGCGCGGCGATGTGACGACGTTGAGCCGCGCCGTGACACTTGTAGAGAGCCTCTCGCCCGAACATTATGCTTTGGCACAGGAAGTGATAGAGAAATGTCTGCCTCACTCGGGCAATTCGCGGCGCATTGGCATCACAGGTGTGCCGGGCGCGGGAAAGAGCACCAGCATCGACGTGTTCGGCTTGCATGTCCTCAAACAGGGAGGAAAGCTCGCCGTGCTCGCTATCGACCCTTCGAGTGAGCGAACAAAAGGCTCTATATTAGGCGACAAAACCCGAATGGAGAAGTTAGCGGTGCAACCCAACGCTTTCATCCGCCCCAGCCCGTCGGCGGGGTCGCTCGGCGGTGTAGCACGTAAAACCCGCGAGACGATAGTACTTTGCGAAGCCGCCGGATACAATAATATCTTTGTAGAGACTGTAGGCGTAGGCCAAAGCGAGACTGCCGTACACTCGATGGTAGACTTCTTCCTGCTCATCCAGATTGCCGGAGCCGGCGACGAGTTGCAAGGTATAAAACGCGGCATCATGGAGATGGCCGACGGCATTGTCATCAACAAGGCCGACGGAGAAAATATCGGACCTGCGCAACTCGCTCAGGCTCAGTATCGTTCGGCACTCCATCTCTTTCCGCCTACAGCTTCGGGATGGTCGCCCGAAGTACTCACATATTCAGGATATTATGAACTCGGCATACCTGAGGTATGGGATATGATTGACCGTTACTTCGCCTTTGTGAAGGAGAATGGCTATTTCGAAACCAAGCGTCAGGACCAGGCCCGCTATTGGATGTACGAGACCATCGACGAGCAGTTGCGCAAGCATTTCTACGATAATCCCGACATCAAGCGCCAGCTTGCCCAGTGTGAGGCCGATGTATATGCCAACCGTCGCAGTTCGTTTGCCGCAGCGGCAAGTGTACTGGCCACATATTTCAGCGAAAAAAAGACAACAGTATGAAGCATCTGCGCATCATCCTCATAGCCATGCTCGCCGTTGTGAGCTTGGCAGCATATGGCCGTAAGATTCCCGGCGAGAAAGTAGGAGCGACTATCGACCGTATTGCCTACGACTTCGGCACTGTCAAGGAATCGTCGGCTGCAGTGGTACATGAATATACGGTGACCAATAACGGCGAGAGCGCTCTTGCCATCATATGGGTCAAACCCAAATGCGGCTGCACCGTACCTGACTATCCACGTAAACCATTGAAACCCGGAGAGACAGCTAAAATAAAAGTGACATTCAGCCCAAAGGGTCAACAAGGCGAAGTAGATAAAGACATCCGTGTAAAATTCCGCAACGGCGAGGGCAAGAGTGAAGAATTGTCGCTGCGCCTGCGCGGCTCGGTAGTACCTTGAGAGGCTCGCCCAACTTAGAGCTTGTGGTTCCAAAATGATTGATGAGTGTGAAGAAAAGGACTCAAATATGCGGAATATTA
>N._stephensi_709_foregut__coassemble_418_pt1 | contig 15608 bp, 11 predicted proteins | sample N__stephensi_709_foregut__metabat2_low_PE_005 | metagenome-assembled genome bin N | reverse complement strand
CGTTGGTACATGATATCTACTTCATCGCCATGGGACAATCTCAAATACGACCCGCAAGGAGTAAAAGAGACATCGCGCAAGTTCTTCTCTACTCTCACAAACACCTACAACTTCATGGCGATGTATGCCAACGTCGACGGTTTCGACCCCAGCACCGCACAGGTAGCTCTCGACAAGCGGCCTGAGATTGACCGTTGGATACTGTCGTTGCTCAACACGCTTGTGAAGACCGTGACCGAGGAATTGGACAACTACGAACCTACCCGTGCAGCCCGCGCTATATCAACATTCGTACTGGACAATCTATCGAACTGGTATGTACGCCTCAACCGCAAACGTTTTTGGGGAGGCACTCTCGATCAGGACAAACTCGCAGCTTATCAGACACTCTATACCTGTCTGCTCACTGTAGCCAAACTCATGGCTCCGATAGCTCCATTCTATGCCGACCGCCTCTACCGCGACCTTACACAAAGCGATAACTCAGTACACCTCACCGACTTTCCGACCTACGACTCATCTGCCGTGGATAAAGCTCTCGAACTGCGGATGGACACTGCCCAAAGGCTTACATCGCTTGTGCTCTCGCTGCGAAAGAAGGCCAACATCAAGGTGCGCCAACCGCTTGTCAAAATGCTCGTACCTGCCAACGACAGCGAACTCGAGGCCGCCCTCAAAGCCGTGGCCGACACAGTGAAATCGGAGGTCAACGTGAAAGAACTCGAAATCGTGGGTGCCGACAACGAAGTATTTGAGAAGCGCGTACAGCCCGACTTCAAGAAGCTCGGACCAAAGTTCGGCAAGCTGATGAAGACTGCGGCCGAACGCATCAAATCGCTTGATGCTCAAGCCATATCAAATCTTGAACGCGATGGATATATCGACCTTGAACTCGACGGCACAACCTACCGTGTGGATATCGACGATGTCAAAATCATAAGTGAGGACATGGAGGGATGGCTTGTTGCCAACGATGGCAATCTTACCGTTGCACTCGATATAGAAATCAACCCCGATCTCGCTCGCGAAGGTCTTGCTCGCGATATTGTAAACCGCATACAGAAACTGCGCAAGGAACGAGGCTACGACATCACCGACCACATCACGCTTACCCTCCTGCCGGGAGAGAACGTAGCTGAAGTGGTAAATCAGTATGGCGACTACATCGCCGGACAACTCCTTGCCGACACCATCAAGGTAGAGACACCCTCTGACGATGCCGAAGTCGTAATCCTCGATATCGATGATTTCAAACTCGGTGCTGTAGTAACCAAAGCATAACCAACTACCAGGTCACCGGCAGCAGCAATGCCGCCGGTGACCATATACTTTTTACCCATGAGTGAACAACCAAGATACAGCGACGAAGAACTCGAAGAGTTCCGCGAACTCATACTATCTAAAATAGCCACAGCCACATCTCTCTACGATGAGCTTGTAGCATCGTTGCGGGCCGATGAGGGTAACGACACTGCCGACACTGCCTCTACATTCAAAGCTCTCGAGGAAGGAGCCAACACCTTGGAGCGCGAAGCAACGGCACGCCTTGCCGAACGACAGCTCCAATTCATCAATCATCTCAAGGCCGCCCTCACACGCATCGACAACAAGACTTACGGCATATGCCGTGCTACCGGCAAGCTTATCCCTAAAGAACGCCTGCGTGCAGTACCTCATGCCACCCTCTGTGTCGAAGAAAAAAACAACCCAAAGCATTAGAGCCTATATTCATATATTATAATGGTCAATAACAGCAGAAGTAAAGTTTTGGTCTGGATGGCATGGGCTATCATAATATCGGTGATAGTCCTCGACCAATGGCTCAAAATCTGGGTCAAGACACACTTCTATATCAACGAGGACCTTGAGATAACGCCTTGGTTTCATCTCCACTTCGTGCAGAACAATGGTATGGCCTTCGGTCTCGACTTCCTCAACAAGTACATCCTTACTACATTGCGATTGGGGCTGTTCGGATTCCTTATATGGTATATAACCCAACTCTGCCGCAGGGCATGGATACCGATAGGATACCTTGTGAGCATAGCCTTGATAGCTGCCGGAGCTTTCGGCAATATCATCGACTGCGTTTGCTACGGTGAGATATTCACCAATCCCTATCCACCCCTGACAGCAAGGCTTGTACCTTGGGGCGACGGATACGGTGGTGTGATGCAGGGGCTGGTGGTAGACATGCTCTACTTCCCTCTTTTCTCATTCACCTGGCCCGGATGGATTCCATTTGTAGGGGGCTCTGAATTTTCGTTTTTCGACCCGGTGTTCAACATCGCTGATGTTGCCATAAGCACCGGCATGATAGCCGTAGTGCTGTTCTACTTCAACCTGATGGAACATTCCCTCGAAGATGAGAAACCTCGCAAGGACTCTGATAATTAGCCTCTTGTTTATCGCCGGATGCAAGTCGGTGCCATCGGACATAATACAGCCCGACGACATGGCTTCGCTCATGGCCGATATACATACTGCCGAAGCCGTAGTAGAAATGAATCACTCGTCGTACAACAACGACTCGCTCAAACTCACTATGCGCCAATCGGTGTACATGCGTCATGGAGTGACATCGGCTCAGGTCGACTCTTCCATATCATGGTACGGCAGGAACATAAAATACTACATGGAGGTATACGACAAGACCATCGAAATGCTCGAGCACCGGCTTATAGAGACAGGTAACAGGATAGCAGCCGACAACGCCCTATCAATAGCCGGCGACTCTGTAGACGTATGGCCAAGCGCCCGGTTTATCTCCATCAACGACCGACTGCCATCAAAGACAATAACATTCAGCTTCGGTCGCGACCCGAACTGGCAGCGCGGCGACTCCTACGCCTGGCGTGCCAAATTCTTCAATGCCGACGAAAGGATGGAATGGCTAATGGGTGTGGAATATTCCGACGGTTCTGTAGAATGGCACAACGAGAGTCCCGAGAGCGACGGCTGGCGCGAACTCGCAGTGCAGACCGACTCCCTGCGACAGCCCACACGACTGTTCGGCTACCTGGCAGCATCGAACCGCCGCGGCACCGAACTGCGTATCGACAGCCTCTCACTCATACGCAAACGCCTTAACCCCAACCGCTACAACAGGCCATATACAACGAACATACGGAAGTACAACGAACCTGTCCAAATCAATGACTCAATCAGCAACGACAGCATCTGAAGCCACCACACGACGCTGGCTCGCCAGGCACTTGATAGTAGACGGCACAGACTACGGACTATCGGTAGCTACAATCTCGCATAAAGAATCGGGATGGAAAATCACTGTCAATAAATTCGACCGGGAGATACACTCAACTTCCTATCATTCAGGCACTATTAAAATCACCACTCCAAAAAGCAGCAAAACTGCACCTTTGATAGAATTCATTTAGCAAACGTTTTGCCGAAGTCGGATGTTTGTATACATTATGGCAGATAAAGATAAAAAGGACAAAGTCGGCATAGTAGACAAAGCATTGTCGCTCTACGACTATCTCACCGGTGGCGTATGGAGCGACCCCAGGCGCAAATGGTGGGTGAACATATTGCGTACACTCAACCTGTCGGTAAACTCATTCCTCAACCGCGACATACAGACCCAGGCGTGCGCCCTCACATTCCGCACCATGCTTGCAGTAGTCCCGGCGCTGGCTCTTCTGCTTGCCATCGGACGCGGTTTCGGGATGCAACAGATACTGAAAGATGAGCTGTACAAGATGTTCCCGGCTCAACACACAGCCATCAACTATGCCATGGAGTTCATCGAATCGTATCTCCAGCAAGCCTCGGAAGGAGTGTTCGTAGGAGTGGGTATAGTATTCCTCCTTTGGACATTGATATCACTGTTGGGCAACGTAGAAGACACTTTCAACCTCATATGGGCACAGAAGACCGGCCGCAGCATATGGCGCAAACTCACCGATTATACCGCCCTGCTGCTAATACTGCCGATATTCATGATATGCGCCAGCGGCATATCTCTGCTTATGAGTTCGACACTTAACGCCATATTCCACTTCGACTTCATGACCCCGGTGATTTCGGCTCTTCTCGAAGGAGCCCAATGTCTGATGACATTTCTCTTCTTCACCGCGGCCTACATGCTCATACCCAACACCAAAGTAAAATTCAAGAATGCCTTCGTATCAGGATGTCTCTCCGGTGTGGGATTTCTTGTGCTACAATGGCTTTTTGTCACCGGCACACTCTATGTCACCCGCTACAATGCCATCTACGGCTCGTTCGCTTTCATCCCCCTCCTACTGCTATGGATGCAGTTGGCATGGGTTATCTGCCTCGCCGGCGCAGTAATATGCTACTCGTCGCAGAATGTATTCGCTTTCTCCCTCGACCGGGAAGTAGACAACATATCCTACAACTACCGGGACAAAATCACCATAGCCATCACAGCTGCCATCGCATACCGTTTCGTACACCGCATGGGACCGGCCACAGCCCGCGGACTGATGGATAATTTCGAACTGCCGGCACGCCTGGTTACCAACGCCACCGACCGGCTGTGCAGCGCCGGCATATGCAACAGGGTACTCTTGCCCGGACAGAAAGAAGTGTATGGATTCCAGCTCGCAATCGACCCCGACCAGTTGAGCGTGGGAGAGTTGCGCCGCGAACTTTATAATTTGGGAGCATCCGATTTTATAACTCGCTTTCCGGTCATCTTCCCCAAAGTAGTAGAGACATTCGACAAACTCGACAAAGCCATATCCGATATAGCCGACAATATCCTTATCACATCGCTTATCGACAAAATACCAATACATAACACTACAGAACAATGAAAAAAGTAATCGCCACCACCAACGCCCCCGGAGCAATCGGCCCCTACAGCCAGGCTATCGATACCGGCACATTCGTATATGCTTCCGGCCAAATACCCATCGATCCGGCCACAGGCAATATACCCGAAGGCATCGAGGCGCAGAGCGAACAAGCCATGCGCAATGTAGAGGCTATCCTTACTGAGGCAGGACTCACAACCGACAATGTGGTCAAAACTACCGTCTTCCTCAGCGACATGGCTAACTTTGCAGCTATGAACGGTGTATATGCCGCCCACTTCAACGAGCCCTACCCTGCCCGCTCGGCAGTTGCCGTCCGCGACCTCCCAAAAGGAGTGCTCGTAGAGGTTGAAGTCATCGCTGCCCGATAATCCGACAGTTCAAACCCTTATCGACGGTCTATGGCGACTATTGCCATAGACCGTTTTCTAAACCTTTACAGCCCGACAGTTGTTATAATTTCATAAAAGAAACAAAAATTTCACATAACGTTTTTAACTCATTGAAATTATGAAACCTGTCAATGTAAACTTTATCGGTCAGACACGCCTGTGGTGGGTAGTGCTGATTATTGGTATACTGCTCGTAATAGGCGGTTTTACCTATTGGCTGTGGCCGGAGGCCGGTTATGCCGTAGCCTCACAGATTTTCGGATGGCTCTTGATTCTCGCCGGAGTCGTACAGCTGTGCGTTGCCGCCGGGCCGGATCGTGCTACAGGATGGGGCTGGTGGATCGCCGGTGGTGTCATCGACATGTTTATCGGCTTTATGCTTGTACGCAGCGTGATACTCTCTGAGTTGGTACTGCCCTACTTCCTTGCCATCATATTCATCTACTGGGGTATCGAGGCCTTTATCGGAGCTGCTGTAGGACGCAGAGCAAGATACTGGTGGCTCGGTATAGTGAACGGTATCCTGCTATGCCTCATCGGCTTCCTCTTCATCGAGGCCGGATGGGTCAGCGATATGCTTATGGTTTCTTTCCTCACTTCGATAGCCTTCATATACTGGGGATTTACTATCGCATTGGGCGCCTACGAACTTCGTCCTGTCAAGAAGTAAACACACAAGAAAAATATTTCGGGGAAACCGGAGATACGCACCGAAACGACAGGCGTACGCCGGTTTCCCGTTTTTAGTGACGATAAAAAAATAACTTGGTAAAATTTTCGTATATGTTATTTTTGAAGATTTGCTTTTGAACAAGCTCGAGTTTAGCGAGCTTCTAAATGAGAGTTTGGAAAAAGTTAAGATTCATAAATAACATAGAAAAGTTTACCAAGTTATTTTTTTATCGTCACTTATTGGACAATTGACTGTATAAAAGTGTTAAAACAGCCTCTTTGTGTGGAAAAACCGATAAAAAGACGTATATTTGCAATTAAACCATGGACTCGTCCAACGGTCTAACTATAAAAACTATCACACAAACTATTACGCAACGATGAAAAAGATCACCTTAGCCCTTACTTTTTTCCTGACCATGACCGTGGGTATACAGCCCGTGTCGGCACAGGACTATGACGATGATCTCTACTATTCGCCCTCCAAAGCTGCCAAAGAGCAGCAGAAGAAAGCGGAGGAGATGCAGCGTCGTCGCGATGAGGCTATCCGACAGGCAAGCGAAGAACAGACATCACGCCGATATTACGACGACTACGAATCGGCCGACAGATACTACTCCACTGCGTCCAAGCCACTCAATGTAGACGTGGATACATACAACCGCCGTGGCGGTTCGGAATCTACGGCGTCAAACGCAACAGTAGACGATCAGACCGACTTCAATTATACACGCCGCATAGAGAAATATCACAACTCCGATGTAGTAATCAATAGCGGAGACTCAACCTTGATGGAGTACTACTACTCCACACCATCGCAGCAGGATATCAATCTCTATGTTATCAACACCATCGACCCGGCCACCTATCTTTGGGACTACACACCCTGGAGCGTATGGGGTTGGAATTCATGGCCCTATTACTCATGGGCATGGCCCGCTTACCGTCCATACTGGTCGTTCAGCTGGGGATTCGACCCTTGGTTCGACCTCTCGTGGGGTTGGGGTCCTTCTTGGGGATGGGGATGGACACCCGGTTGGCATCATCCCGGTCACGGCCCGGGCTGGAATCCCGGCCATGGTCCGGGTGTAAATCCCGGCCGCCCCGGTGTAAATCCGAGCCGCCCCGGTGTAAATCCGAGCCGCCCCGGCAACAGCGGATGGGCCAACTCCCACGGCGGCTCCAGCCCTCATCGCCCTGCTTCAACTATCGGAGGTACTACAAACCGGCGTCCCGGCAACAACACATCTTGGGACTACGAACGTCCAGGCAATATGGGTAATGCCACATCCCGTCCCGGCAACAACAGCAACAACCAATACCGTCCTGCAGGCACAGGCAGCAACGGTTCTGTCGTGACACCCAACAACAGCCGCGGACAATCGCGCTATGGCTCAAGCAGTACCGGCAATAACCGCAACTCATCTACAAGCACACAACGGCAGACGGGCTCTAACCGGGAGAACAATTCCGGAAGCTCCTACCGCAGTTCAGGCTCAAGCAACTCCTACCGCAGCAGTGGAAGCTTCGGCGGCGGTGGCGGTAGCCGTGGCGGTGGTGGATTTGGCGGTGGCGGTGGCCACAGTTCAGGCCGAGGCCGACGCTAATTTTTTCAAACCCGGATGCACAGGACATGCATCCGGGATTCTCTCTTTCTTTTCAACTACTACCACAACTTATGAGAACAAAATTCTTACTCGCCTGTAGCCTTATGGTACTTGCCACGTCAGCCGTGGCGCAATCTGCAATTGATGCCTGCAACATTACACCTACACAACTGCGTGGCTCGGCACGATTTGTTGGCATGGGAGGAGCTTTTACATCATTAGGCAGCGATTTGTCGTGTATGACGCAGAATCCGGCAGGTTTAGGTCTTTACCGCCACAGCGACATAGGCTTTACATTCGACATCTCCATACGCAATTACTCCAACAAAACCGATATACGCAAATACAGCGACAACGAGACTCTTATGAGATTCGACAACTTCGGCTATGTAGGTGTAGTCAATCTCGATGGAGCAATGCGGAATTTCCAATGGGGCGTAAGCTATAACCGTATCGCATCTGTCGACCGTCTGACCACAGGCTACAACCGTCCTACCGATACATCGCTGTCGAACTATATCGCATGGTACACCAACGGCATCGACAGCTACGACCTTTTATGCGACAACAGCTACGACCCCTATCTCGACTCCAACAACGACTGGCTTTCAATTTTAGCGTTCAATTCCCACATGTTTAGCAATCCCGGCAGTAATCAGGAAGAATATACCGGACTGCACAACAGCAGCACCGATGGCGACGCTTTCTATTCGGTACGCGAGCGTGGATATACCGACGAGTACAACATCGACTTCGCCGGCAATGTCAACGACATAGTATTCTGGGGTGTAGGCGTAGGCATCTACGACGTCAGTTACACCCGCGAAGCCAACTACAGCGAAAGCATGGCCAACGCCACTGTGTTCAACACCGCCACCGGGACTCTCGGCATGGGTAACGCCGGATTCAATCTCTACAACTGGCAGAGCATCTCGGGCACCGGCGCCAACCTTAAGTTAGGTCTGATTATCCGCCCTGTAGAAATGCTGCGTATCGGCCTTGCCGTACACACCCCTACCTGGCTGCACCTTTCGCACAACACATATGGCCAGACAACATACTATAACTACACGCCCTACTTCGATAATCCCGACCAGATGACTCTGAGCGGCACAGAAGCCACACCCGACAACTACTACGATTCCAAGCTCAACACCCCATGGCGATTCATGATAGGTGCATCGGTAGTACTCGGTCCTAAGGCTATAGTCAGTCTCGACTACGAACGTGTAGCCTACAACGACATGAAACTCAAGGAGCAGCGCTACTACAACAACGGCGGATACTACGGCGGCGGATATGTAGACAACGAATACGCCAACGAAGATGTGAAGAACTACTTCCGTGCAGCCAACATCATACGTATAGGCGTCGAATATCGTCTGTGCCGCAACTGGAGCGTACGCGCCGGCTACAATTATCAGAGCAGCAATGTACGTAAGGAAGCTGCCGACGGCCTTATGCACATATCCACAGCAGGTACCGACCCATCCTACAGTTTCGACAACGACACCCACAACATATGCGTCGGACTTGGCTACCGCTATAAGGCATGGTATATCGACATGGCATACCAGCATACATGCCAAAACGGCACTTTCCATGCCTTCACACCTTTCACTGATGGGAACACCACTTACCGGTCGCCCTATGCTTCGCGCACCGACAGTTATAATAATATCGTAGTATCGACAGGATTCAAGTTCTGACAGCCGCTGTATCACACGACCGTGGGCTTGGACAAGAGTGAAACATCACTCTCGTCCAAGCCCACGGACTATTTTTAGGTCACTCTACAGTGACCGATTTTGCGAGATTGCGAGGTTGGTCCACATCCTTGCCCTTGCCTACAGCGATATAATAGGCAAGCAACTGCAGCGGTATCGATGCCACTATAGGAGTGAGACACTCGGGCACGGAGGGTATCTCGATACAAAAATCGGCGATATCATTCATAGACGTATTACCCTTGCTCACAATAGCGACGACAGCTCCACCCCGGCTTTTCACCTGCTGTACGTTCGATATAATCTTGTCGTAGAGCGAATCGGTAGGAGCTATTATCACACTTGGCATCTCATGGTCGATCAGAGCTATAGGACCATGCTTCATCTCAGCGGCAGGGTAACCCTCGGCATGGATATAGGAAATCTCCTTGAGCTTGAGCGCTCCCTCAAGAGCCGTGGGATAATTGTATCCACGCCCAAGATATAGGAAATTATGGGCATAGGTGAAGATGCGCGACAGATTATGCACCTCATCATCGCATTTGAGAGTTTCGGCAATTATATCAGGCATTGCCTTGAGAGCTTTGGCTATGGAGCGTACAGTGTCGGTATCTACCGTACCGCGCAACTGTCCTACAGCAAGTGCCAGCATAGCAAGTACAGTCACCTGGCCCGTAAAAGCCTTGGTCGACGCAACGCCAATTTCAGGTCCTACGTGAATATAAGTACCGGCGTCGGTATTGCGAGGAATGGATGCACCCACGACATTGGTGACACCATATACAAAAGCGCCTTTCTGACGCGCCATCTGTATGGCGGCGAGGGTGTCGGCAGTCTCGCCCGACTGGGAGATTGCAATCACTATGTCCTTGTCGTTGACATAAGGATTGCCATAGCGGTACTCCGAAGCATATTCTACCGAAACCGGGATATGGCAGAAATCCTGAAGGAGACGTTTGCCGATAAGAGCAGCGTGCCACGATGTACCGCAGGCAATAAGAGTAATGCGTTCGGCCTGCAGGAATTTGTCCTTGTGCATCTCCACTCCCGACAGCACTATGCGCGAGCAGTCCTTGGTGATACGGCCTCGTACACAGTCGCGCAAGGTCTGCGGCTGCTCACATATCTCCTTGTGCATGAAAGTGGAATAACCGCCTTTCTCGAGCTGAGCCAGCGACATACGCAGTTTCTGTATGTCTATCTTGCCGGGAGTATTGGAATCAATGGAGGTGACATTGATTTTTCCATCACGATGGACTTCTGCCATCTCGTTGTCTTTCAAATATATCACCTTATCTGTATATCCGACAATCGGAGTGGCATCGGAGGCAATGAAAGTCTCGCCGTCGCCTACACCTATAACCAATGGCGAACTCTTGCGGGCCACGATGAGTACATCGGGATTGTTCTTCTCTATCACGGCTATAGCATAAGCACCCTCGACCTGAAGCAGAGCTTCGCGCACGGCCTCCGGAAGGGTACAGCTATTGCTCTGCTGCACATATTCTATCAACTGTACAAGCACCTCGGTGTCAGTCTCCGACTTGAAGCTGAATCCATGTTCGGCAAGAGCTTTTTTAAGCACAGCATAGTTTTCGATAGTACCATTGTGAACCAAAGCAATATTTCCGCTCTGACTCAAGTGGGGATGAGCATTGGTATCGTTGGGTTCGCCATGAGTGGCCCAACGTGTATGGGCTATACCCAGTACACCTGTAGTATCGCCCGCGGCAGCTGTCTGCTCGAGATTCGATACTTTACCACGGGCCTTATGCACCTTTAGATTGCCGCATGTGTCCTCCAATGCGACACCCGCACTGTCATAGCCTCGGTATTCCAAGCGCTTAAGTCCCTTTATCATAACGTCATAGGCAACATTTCGACCTATATATCCTACAATTCCACACATTATACTTTGATATTTTGATACCTTAGATTATAAAACAGTTGTCTTTACGTTGCAAAAGTACAAAAAATTTAGTTCAATAAGTTAAAATATTGCTGTCAAAATTTGTGGATTGCATTCTTCAGGCATTTCAGTTGCCACCGTAAGCTACTACGGTGAGGTTACAGCCAGGAATCCGGGAACAGCGACAAATACCCTCATCGTATACGATTTTATCGGCAGAAGGTTCACTGCTACTTGCGAAGTAACCGTGTCTGACAATTCCGGTGTTGAGGATATAGCGAATCTCTATACTGTAGCCGCTTTAATTGCGTCCTCAATACCTTTAAGTGTGCGCTGACGGTTTTGCCACCAATCAAGAGCCCGTACATGGTGCAGCCTCCAGCCAAGTCCTCCGAGTACATTTGCCTGGGTGACAAAGCGGTCGCGAGCAGTTCGGGAAGCCTTTGTATCCGCCCCATCGCATTGTATTCCCAACAGGTAGCGACCCGGGGTGCGGGCATCGACAACGGCAATATCCATCCTATAGCCTGAAGTCCCGACGCCGTTATGGACATTATAGCCAAGTTGACGCAACGAATCAGCGATATCGACAACAAGAGCATCGGAGGTATTCATACCGAGTCCGGGAGCTACACGACCTTTTTCGGCATATTCAAGAAATGCCTTAAGATCTACCACACCGGGGGCCGACGTGCGGCTGAGTTCTATGTCATCGGCTCGCATAGAGGAGAATACTTTCATCTCATGCCTGGCTCTCGACACAGCCACATTGAGCCTCCGCTGCCCTCCCTCACGGTTGAGCGGTCCGAAATTAAGCGCCATCCTATCTTCACTGTCAGGGCCATATCCAATCGAGAAGAGAATAACATCGCGCTCGTCGCCCTGCACATTCTCAAGATTCTTGATAAATATCGGTTCGTTGCAATCCATGGCAATACTTTCAAGCTCCGGATTATGCCTGAACATTTCGGTGAGCAGATCTTCGATGAGCGACTGCTGATTGATGTTGAATGTCACTACCCCTATACTATGGTGTGTACCGTCTGAGGAGGTGAGACGCCTGCGAATTTCTTCGATTATGGCTTCGGCCTCGGCACGGTTCTGACGCGATACACCACGATCGTATACACCGGGGACGTATTGCCATCCTACTTTGGTGGCGAGGTCGTCGGGTGATGGGAATGTCAGCAGCCGATTGTTGTAATATTTTGAATTACTGAACGATATAAGACTCTCATGCCGACTGCGGTAATGCCACAGCAAATGACGGGAAGGCATCGACAGGGCAAGACAATCGTCGAGTATACTCTCAAGATCTTCTATTTCGGCATTATCTTCATCGTAGGTGTTTCTGTTGAAGAAATCGGTAGGCGGCATCTGCTTGGGATCGCCCACAACTATAATGTTCTTACCCCTTGCAATAGCGCCTACGGCCTCGCCGGTAGGCATCTGGGAGGCCTCATCGAAGATAACAAGGTCGAACAGCCGGCTATCAGGCGTAAGATATTGAGCAACAGAGATAGGACTCATCAGCATACATGGACACAACGACGTGAGCAGGTCGGGAATCTGTCCGAAAAGACGACGTAGCGATGTGCCTCGGCCACGACTGCGTATATTACGCCGCAGCAAAGAGACAGCAGCTCCCTGCTCTTCATTATTTGCGTCAGGAAGCGAAGATGCCAGTCGCGACTGAAGTTCGGCCTTGGTCAGATTTGTAAACGATTCTACCATACGACGGAAACGCTCAACCTTGTTCTCATACATCAAACCGTGGAAGCTTGACAAAGCAGGCTCGCTATCTATAATCATCGAAGCATAAGAGCTATAGAGACTTCGGTCGAAGAAAGCGGTAATATGCTCTATATCGCATTGCCCGTTCTCAATGGCATGCACAAACTCAGAATAGCCGAGTGCCGTAACCCTCTCACGCTGCATCATGTATGTTGTCCATTCGGGAAGACGGTCGATATTGTACAGCCAGCGGCTGAGGGTTGCGTGGCGATGACTGTTGGAGGATGTTGTAAGTGACGATGTATGCAGTATGGAGCGGAGCTGTGTACACTTTTGGTCGACAAGACTGTCGACTTCGAGAAAACGGGTGAGCTTTCTGTCGCCGAGCTCGTGGAATGTCTGCACGCCGCCGTCGAAAAGACTTATAACGGCAGCCGACACAGCCGTACATTCTTTTATCGATGGCACAAGGATAGACATGCGCCTGTAGAGGTTCTTTACTTGCGCGAGCGAATCGTCCAGGCGTTGCCAGTCGATATCGGCAAACATCCACCCCGCGCCAAGCAGAGGCAACATAAACGAGTCGCATCCGGCAAGTTCGATTCTGTGGCTGTTACATTCCCGATAGTTGGCGAACAAAGTTGCGACACCATCATCGTCGGGCTTTACATGACTGACAGCGAGTGCTTTCAGTTTTTTCTTCACCTTATTCCTGGCAACAACTCTCGGTAGCCACCACCGGTCGGCCGACGAGAGCCACGCTGCCTCCATCGCAGGGATATCCGACGTAAATATACGTCGGTCATAGTCGCTGAGAATAATGTCGCGCGAGGCTGTGAATCGTCGACCTGTCGCTATTGCCTGCTCTATCAGTTCTATATATTTGCGGTCGCGGGTGGCACGCAACACAGCCACAGTCGTCTCATCAGCTTTAAGCAGAAAGTCCACAATCGCCTTGAGATGTGCGCTTTTCTTCTGCGAAATATCAGTGAAATCGTGCCCCATCATTGTGGAGATTTCAGAAGCTAACTGATGATATTCGGCCAACATATCCACTGCCGCATCCAAGTTTTCCGCCACCTCCTTACGGAAAGAAGAGGAATATACGGTCACATGTATGCCGGTGAGAGGATGTCCTGCCGGACCACCGCAGATTCTGCAGGCGGCGGCATAGTCGGCCACGGCAGTATCGGCCATCGACTTGCTTTCCGGAGTAAGGCCGGCGATAGTTTCCTCCGACAAGGATACAGGCTCGTCAGCCGTGCCGGTGGCGATATAACGGCAAAAACAATCGTAGAGAGAAAATCCGGCTTTTTGATTTTTATACAAGAGTTCAATATAGCCGTTCAGTTCGCGTCGCAGCTCATCTATATTCCCGGCATCTATGGCGAAACGACTGTCCGGGAGATGCCGCGTTGTATCAAGTGTGATGCCGAGATGTTCAAGGACTTCCGACTTCTTTGCCTTATTGGAGTGCAATTCAAGACAGTAGGGAGCGAGGCCGATAGATTCGAGTTTATGCTGCACCACCTGCAAGGCTGCCATTTTCTCTGCGACGAACAACACTTTCTTGCCGCAATACAGCGCATTTGCTATTATATTGGTGATAGTCTGCGACTTGCCTGTGCCGGGAGGGCCGTGGAGAATAAAGCTGCCATCGCCCATAGCCGCACAAATGGCCTCGAATTGCGACGAATCAGCGTCGTAAGGCAGCATAATCTTTCCGACCGGATATTTTTCGTCGAGATTATCAGTTGTATCCGTTTGAACGGCAGAGGAATTATAAGGTCTTCCGGACATCAGAGCCGAAACAATTGGACTATTCTCCAGCATAGCGATATTATTGTGGATATCGTTCCACATTATAAACTTGCTGAAAGAGAAATTACCAATCATGGCTTCATTCTCCACAGTCCAGCCATCTTGTTCGGCTATAGCTCTATTGAATATATCAATAACGGCAGCGACATCGATACCGTTGCCGTCGGCAGGCAGCGGGTCGAGACCGTCGATAGATATGCCGAAAAACTGACGAAGCATCTCAAGCATAGTCACATTGACCATCGTCTCCTCATCGCGCGAGCGTATCTGATAGCCTTTATTGGCAGCTTTACGCACTATCTCAATGGGGGTGAGCAATATCGGGGCAAAATGCGGTTGACCGGCATGACTATCGTCGTGCCAGCGAAGAAGGCCAAGGGTGAGGTAAAGAGAGTTGGCACCGTTCTCCTCTATCGACAGCCTCGATTTGCGATATAGGAAGGTAAGGACACGCTTGAGCTCATCCTTATCGAGAGTTGTACGCAAGAGATGACGCCGGAGGTCTTCGTCTACGGTCGTATCTACAGTATCTTCACCGCCGGGTAAGATAGTGAACTGATTACCCTCTGAAAGGATATCTTCAAGCCGGCAAATATCGGTAGCGACAAGATGGAGTGTATTCCTGGTGAAGTGGGTGTTGAGAAGATTGTTGCGCAGGCTCAAATCAAGGAGTTTACGCTCCCACAAAGTCAGCTTGTCGATATTGGTTTTGTCACTCATGATATTTCTACCTCACAAAATTGCATTCTTAGCACTGTTAACTTACAAAGTTAACCAAAAAATCTGACAGATGCAACTCTACAATCCGAAGGCTCTTGGAAATATCACTCATGACTGCGGAAAATCGACAGTATAGTCGCTGTTACCTCCGCTCTTTACGGTATTTAGTGACGATTAAAAAATAACTTGGTAAAATTTTCGTATATGTTATTTATAAAGAT
>N._stephensi_709_foregut__coassemble_404_pt1 | contig 16048 bp, 8 predicted proteins | sample N__stephensi_709_foregut__metabat2_low_PE_005 | metagenome-assembled genome bin N | reverse complement strand
CTTTCAATTCAGTCACTTAGCAGGCTAAGCTCCTTCATTTCAAGGCGAAATCTGCGTCATGATTTTCGACCGAGAATTCACATTTATTTTTAAACAAGCTCTAAAACAAGCTCTAAGAAAACGCCCGCATTTACACCGTCCCGATGCCAATACTGACATCGGGACGGTAATTTTGTATAAACATTTTTTAAGATTTTTTCATATACTGTCAAGAATTTCTTCAATTCTATTTTCATAAATTTGCATAGCGTTATTGACGCTCGCCTTTGAATATTCGGAACTTCGAACACTCCTAAATTTCGTCGCAAGGCGTTGAAACACATGTTTCCCATTGTAGAGCCTCCTTATACCTGGAGTACAGGCCGATACAGCGGGAAGTTTGGCGTTGTTCGTTCCGGCGAAATGGGCAGTTCGAAGGCCTCGAAGTGGAATGTTCGGTACCGGACTTCCCGTTCTTTCATACAATTACCTCTAAATCAATCCAGTCTTGAAAAACTTGACAAACATAAAGATATACCTCTTACTTACGGTCATAATGCTGGCCATTGTACATACAGGAGCCAAAGGGCAGCACTTCACGTCCATCACCAATACCGATGGACTCAGCGACCTGCTTGTCAACGAAATCTATAAGGATGCAAAGGGGTATGTATGGTTCGGGACGAGTTCTTCGTTGGACCGTTTCGATGGAAATGCAGTGAAAAGCTACACTTTCCCGGGCGACAATATGCTCACCAAGCGCGTTGCCACCATAACCGGTAGCGAAGATGGCGTGATATACGCCGGTAATAGGCAGGGATTATATAAAGTGACACCGGGCAGCAATGTGCCGGAGCCGGTACTCGACAATGTAATCAATTTCCCGGTGAACACACTTGCTTATGACCCATCGGGAATCCTCTATATTGGTACAGGGCATGGACTTTACGTCTACGACATCGCCAAAGATACATCGCGCCGCATATTGCTACAGTCCGATATTCTTTCGAAAGAGAACGAAATAACTGCCTTGACAGTCGCCGATGCCGGCAAACTATGGGTAGCCACCGCATCGAGTCTCTATCACGTCTCGCTGGCCGACGGCAGCAACACATCCTACCGCTTCCCCTTTCCATCGTCGTACTGCACACGTATGTTGCAGGTGGATAACAAAATCTACATCGCCACACTTGGGTCGGGTCTGACGTGCTTCGACAGCGACAGCCACACATTCGACGACATCATACATGTGGGTAACGACCTGGTAAGCGATATCTCGCTGCGTGGCGACACGCTGTACATAGCCACCGATGGCGAAGGTCTTTTCACGTTCGACAATGATAAAGTGATGCCAATTGGCAGCCCGTTGCGCTCCAAGTCGATATATTCATTGCTTGTAGATGAGGCAGGTCTGATATGGGTAGGATATTATCAAGGCGGCGTAGACTATACGCCGTACATAGGCAATATCTTCTCCAAATACCCTATCCCCGATACTGATGCCGACGAAGCCGTGACTGTGAGGGCATTGCTGATAGATGGGATGGTCAAGCTTATAGGCACACGGGAGGGACTGTTCTATGTAGACGAGCAAACAGGCAAGCACATCCATTTCAAAAGCCCCGAGATAGGCTCAAACATTATTTTCAGCATCGCCAAATGGCATGGAAGATATTATATAGGTACATATGGCGGTGGCCTGTACGAACTCGACCCATCCACCCACAGGGTGCAGAAGAGCACCATTGCGCCATCCGGGCTCGACAACCGGACCATCTTCGTACTCAAGACCGACCACAATGGCGACCTTTGGGCCGGAACATCGGCAGGCCTGTACAAATTCCACAATGGCCACACCGACAAGCACTACACATCTGTATCGTCGCAACTTCCGGCAGGGAATGTATATGAGATATTCTTCGACAGCCGTAATCGGGGATGGGTGTGTACGGAGAGCGGTATGGCACTTATAACGGACGATATAGTGAGGAGCGACAATTTCCCTCAAGGCTTCATCAACAACGATAAGATACGTTGCGTATATGAGGACTCCGACAACACGCTCTATTTCCTCCCCGACCGTGGCGACATTTTCACTTCCAACATCGACCTTACCGAATTCGGTAAATGCTCGCCCTGCGGCAACAGAAGCGGAATGACAACATTTGCCATCGAAGACCGCGACGGTTACATGTGGTTCGGAACCGACCGAGGGCTCGTACGGTACGACCGCGACGGACATACTCACCTCTTCAACCGCGCCGACGGACTTCCCGATCCCGTATTCACCCTGTGTCCTCCGGCAGCCGAGCCCGATGGCGACCTGTGGTTCGGCAACAACAGCGGCCTTGTAAAATTGAGCTACAGCGATCTCGATGCCGACCGTCTCTATCCCATGTTCGCCGTCACCGATATAGAGGCCAATGGCCGCAACTGCTTCGACAGAGTCGACAGCGACGGACCGACTCCTAAAATATGCCTTACAAAGAACGAAAACGATATCAACTTCCGATTCTCCAATTTCCGCTATACCCTTACCGGCGACATGGCCGTAGAATACAAGCTCGAAGGCTACGACACCGACTGGAAGGTACTGCAGGGAAATGCGATGCTATCCTACTACGACCTGCGTCCAGGACTGTACAACCTGCTGTTGCGCACACCGGGTTCGACGGTGGAGCAGATACTGATGACCGTGAAAATCGACGACGAGATCAATTGGCTCATCATAGCGTTGCTCATCATTGTGCTCGCGACATCGGTATGGGCCGGACATCTGTACTTCAAACATCGACATAAGAGCGAGGAACTCATACGACACCAGGAAGAAGCCAAAGCTGCCATAGAGAAGAAAAAACAGAATCTATACAAGACCACACGCCTTACCGACGACGATTGCCGTGGCATAGAGCAACGTCTCGGCAAGATAATGAAAGAGCAGAAACCATATACCAACCCCGACCTGAAGATACAGGCATTGGCCGATCTTGCCGGCGTGACCGCCCACGACATGTCATACTTCTTCAACCAATATCTGCAGAAGAGCTATTACGACTACGTGAACGAATTCAGAGTAGAGGAATTCAAGCGGATTGCAGAGAATACCGATGTGTCGAAATACACCTTGACCGCGCTGTCGCAGATGTGCGGCTTTTCGTCGAGAGCCTCGTTCTTCCGCCATTTCAAGGCTGTCACCGGTATCACTCCGGCGGAATTTCTGAAGAAAGATTAGTCTCAAATTATTATGAAACCGAGAGTCTCAATTTCTTAAAATACAGTTATACATTTGGTTACACATACATTTGTCCAATAAAATGAATGGAGATACAAAAGAATAAAAACAACAGCCGAATGAGCCGGACATGCGATAATTTTGCAACGTGACCCCGAGGATACGGGGCAGTTCGTAAAACATAGAACAAGATCTACTATCGCATACCATGAATCGACCGAACGACAACGACAACCCCGTGGCACAGGCCTACATCTCCTATCAAGGCAAGCTGCTGCGTTACATCCAAAGCCGCATCAACAATTACTGCGATGCCGAGAACATAGCCCAGGATGTGTGGGTAAAAATCCTCACCAACGGCAAGGAATTGCAGTGCGAGACCATAGGGTCGTACCTCTACACTATTGCACGCAACCTCGTCAACGACTACCTCCGCAGGCTCTACAATATAGCCTTATCGCACGACGATTATCTGACGGAGGTAAACGGCGACTTCACCGACAATAGCCTTGAGTCGGAACTCGCCGCACGCGAACTTGCCCGGATGGAAGAAAAGAAAGTTGAGTGTCTACCGCCCATGCGGCGTATAATATATATAATGAGTCGCTACGACGAAATACCCGTCGACGACATAAGCCGCAAGCTCGACCTGTCGAAAAGGACAGTGGAGAACCACCTGCGGCTGGGGCGTAAAGATGTGCGCACCTACCTTGCAGATATAGCATGAAGAACAAACCAATCATTATAATCAATATGTATAAGACAAATCTCCGACTGATACCCTGGCACGGCACTCTTGTGGCAGGTATGCTTGGTGCATACCTGTTGGCGACACCGGCCGAGGTGTTCGCCGCTCCGGCTCAAGCTGTGGAGACAGCGGCGACGTCGACAATAACCGGTACTGTGGTCGACGCCACCGGCGAGCCTCTTATCGGCGCAAGCATTGTCGTCAAAGGTTCGAAACAAGGCATGACCACCGATCTCGACGGTAACTTCACCATCAAGACTAAAATGGGCGAGACCCTTGTAGTAAGCTATGTAGGCTTCAAGCCCCAAGAAGTCAAGATAGACAGTAACCATATCAATATCACTTTGTCGGAAGATTCCAATCTGCTCGACGAGGTGGTTGTCGTAGGTTACGGTACTCAGAAGAAAGCTACAATGACCGGCTCGGTAGCCGTGGTAGACTCCAAGGCTCTCGAGAATAAAGGTACACTGTCGAGCCCGGTACAGGCACTCCAAGGACAGGTACCCGGTGTCATCATCACCCGCAGTACATCGGCTCCGGGCGACGAGGGCTGGAACATGAGCCTCCGCGGCGCTGTATCGAAGAACTCGGCCTCGCCACTGATTATCATCGACGGTGTTGAGTATGAGAGCGTCAACGACCTCCGACTCCTCAACCCCTCCGATATCGAGAGCATGAACTTCCTCAAGGATGCCGCTGCATCAATCTACGGTAGCAAGGCTGCAGGCGGTGTAGTACTCGTCACAACAAAAAAGGCCAAAGGCGGACAGGCTAAGGTAGACTACAATGGTTCGTATACATTCAAGAACATAGGCCTCCGCGCCAAGACCATGACACTTGACCAGTGGGCCAACGGTGTACTGCAAGTACTCGACAACGACCTGGAGAATCCGTCAAGCAACATATGGTACAAATATGCACAGCTCGCCCTACAATACAAGGGTAGCTGGATCGACGGCAACCCCCTCGAGATGGGTAAGGTAGACGATATGGTATTCTTCGATACCGACTGGAATGATGTGATGTGGGGAAACTCCTGGAGTACCAACCACGAACTGTCGGTATCGGGTGGCACAGACAAGAACACCTACCGCTTCTCGCTCGGATATATGTACGACGACTCCAACCTCAAATGGGGCAACAACCATAACCAGCGTGTCAACCTGCGCTTGAACAACACCATGCAGCTGGCCAAGAATTTCTCGCTGCAGAGTGTTATAGCTTACAACCGCCAGGATCAGGTGGCTCCTACCGAAATCGCTGCCGCACTAAAGGCAGGACAGGCACAGCCGGGCTTCCCTACATCTACAATCAGCGGTAAGCCTTATGCCTGGGGCGAGGACTGGTGCGCTCCAAACTGGCTGGCAGAACTCGGCGGCGACAACAAACTTATCGTCAACGCCGTCAACATCAGCGAGACCCTCCAGTACGAAATCATCCCCGGCCTTACCGCTAATGCAGTTTTGGGCTACAATCACAGTGGTGCCATCCGCGACACAAAGAGCCTCCAGGTCGATTTCTACAACTACAACGACACCTTTGAGGTAAAGAGCCCCACCAAGACCAGCGACACCTACTATCAGAAAGGCTCATCGTTCACCGATTTCTATTCTGTACAGGGCTACTTCAACTGGGTTAAATCGTGGAAAGAGATGCACAACCTCAGCCTTATGGCAGGTCTGCAGTACAACATGAAACAATACGAGTCCACCCGCATCAAGGTACAGGACAATGAGCCCACACTCGAAGTTCCCAAGGGCTCGGGTGAAATCTCCATTTCCGAGGCTACAAAATGGGAAGAGGCCATCATGTCGTACTATGGCCGTGCCAACTACGACTTCAAGAACAAGTATATGGTAGAGGCTCAGTTCCGCTACGACGGCAGCTCCAAGTTCCAGGCCGCCAACCGCTGGGCTTTCTTCTGGGGAGCATCGCTCGGCTGGCGTCTTACCGAGGAGAACTTCATGGAGGCTACTCGCAGCTGGCTCACCGATCTCAAAATCCGCGCATCCTACGGTAATGTCGGTAACCAGGGCGGTATTGACCGCTACTCCGGCGTACCTCTTTGGAATCTCTACTCCCAGGGCGGCAACCTTATCGGAGGCGAACTGGTCAGCAATCTCGACACCAACGGCAAGCTCGTCAGCACCGACCGTACATGGGAACGCATTCACAACTATAACATAGCCCTCGACTTCGGCTTCTTTAACAACCGCCTCACAGGTACTGTGGAAGCATTCTGGAAACACACAAACAACATGCTTATCGATGTAATATACCCCGGCATACTCGGCGACAGCGCTCCTACCGCCAACAAGGGTAAATTCAAAGCATGGGGCTATGAAGGTCAGATCAACTGGCACGACCGCATCGGCAACGTAAGCTATCACGTAGGCGGCACATTCACCTACGCCGACAATGAGCTCACCGACAACGGCGGCAGCGGTGTGATGGCCGGCGGTATCAAATCAGATCGCGAAGGATATCCACTGCGCTCGGTATGGGGTCTGCGCTATTGCGGAAAGATTGAGACCGAAGAGCAACTGATCAAGTACAAAGATCGCTACGCCGAGACATCGACCGTGGGCAACATCAATATGCTCCGCATCGGCGACAACATGTTCGAGGACGTCAACGGAGACGGACAGCTCACCGCCGAAGACCTTGTATATCTCGGTACCGACGATCCCAAGATTCAGTTCTCGTTCAACCTCGGTGCCGAATGGAAAGGCTTCGATGTAAGCTTTATCTTCCAAGGTGCGGCACAGCGCACTATCTTCCGCTGCGAGAATGGCAGCAACAGCCTCGACACATGGCAGATACCTATGCGTACGCTCTACATGAACGGCGGCACACAGTGGATTGGCGATGTATGGAGTCCCGAGAATCCCAACGGACGCTATCCTACCCTCACATCCAACTCTACAGGCGGCAGCGAAATCAATGCCTACAACTATCAGTGCTCATCGTGGTCGGTAAACGACGGCAGCTACCTGCGTCTTAAAAACTTCACCATCGGCTACACCATGCCTCAGTCGCTGCTGAAAAAGACCAACTGCATATCCAACGTACGCTTCTACGTCACCGGTACCGACCTGTGGGAAATCAGCCACATCCACGACGGATGGGATCCCGAAGGCTCCAGCAACATGAGCGGCCTCAACCGCTATCCATTCTTGCGCACATGGACTCTCGGCGCTAACATTACTTTCTAATCTGATATCACAAGAAGATGAAAAACATAATCAAATATATCACCATCGGTGCGCTTGCCCTGGCCTCGACCTCGTGTCTCGACCTCGACCCCAAGGATCAGCTTGCCGATCCGGATATGTGGGAATCGTCGTCTGACTTCCAGAATTTTGCCAACAAATTCTATGACTACCTGCCCACATTCACACAGGTCTACGACGGCAATATACACGCCGACATGCGCAGCGACCTGATGCGCCACCGCGACGGCAACAACACTTATTCGCGTGGCGAATATAACATGGCTTCGGGCGACGGCGACTATACCTCTGCCTACAAAGCCATACGCCGCACCTGCCTCCTGCTGGAAAAAGCCGAAGGCTATGCCAATCCCGACGAAATACGCCAGTCTGTAGGCGAGGCATATTTCTTCCGCGCATGGCAGTACTTCTTCCTTGTACAGAAATTCGGCGATGTGATTATTGTAGACCATTCACTCGACACCGACGACCCTCTGATGTCGGCACCCCGCAACGACCGCGGCGAAGTAGTGGACTTCATCATCAACGACCTCAACATGGCTGTCGACAAGCTCAAGAGTGTGAGCGATATCGAAGAAGGTCGTGTAAGCACAGAGGGTGCATCGGCATTCCTGAGCCGTGTGGCACTCTACGAAGGTACTTGGCAGAAATTCCGTGGCAACAACACCCGCGCGACCGAACTGCTCGACATAGCAGCAAATGCTGCTAAGGCTGTCATCGACAGTAAAAAGTACGAAATCTTCGAACCGTCGACCCTCGGCGACGATGCCTACCGTTACATGTTCATACTCGAAACAGGCGTGAAATGCAACCCCGGCAACCTCGACAAAACGGCAAACAAGGAGTACATCATCAAACGTTGCTACGATATCACCCTCAAAACCTCGGGTCAGAACCTCACCACTACAGCCCTCGGCAACGCGTGGTACGGTACCTCGAAACTCGCCGACATGTATCTCTGCACCGACGGTCTTCCCACCGACCTTTCCGGTAAGTTCCAGGGATACGAAACCATGCGCAGCGAATGGACCAACCGCGACAACCGCATGAACAACACCATGATGCGCCCCGGCGATACTTTCTGGAACAATGCCAAGAACAATTGCCGTATCGACTGGAGCGGCAGCGAAGAAGAACTCAAACACTGCAAGTATTCCAACTACACCCCCGGCGGATCGGGCTACATGATATACAAATGGGCCACCGAACGCGAGTGCTCCGACCGTGACGAAGCTTACGACTTCCCGGTACTCCGCTATGCCGAGGTGCTTCTCAACTATGCCGAGGCTGTATACGAGCGCGACGGCAAGATTTCCGACGCCGACCTCGACATGACCATCAACAAGACCCGTCTGCGTGTAAACAAGAACAACGGCATGCCCAAGCTCACCAACAGCTTCGCAAGCACCAACGGTCTCGACATGCGCACAGAGATACGCCGCGAGCGCACCGTAGAACTCTTCCAGGAGGGCTTCCGTATCGACGACCTCAAACGCTGGAAGACTGCCGAAAGCGAGATGCCCATGAACCAAACCGGCATACGCTGGCAGGGCGAATGGGTGAACAAGATGTCGAACCATGGCGGCTATGCCCTCGATGCCCAGAACCATCTCATCCTCGAATCGGGACGAACATTCGAACAGAAGCACTATCTCTATCCTCTTCCGGTGGATCAGCAGCAGCTCAACCCCAACCTCGGACAGAACGACGGTTGGCCCAAGGCAAGCGGCTCTTATGAGAAAGAACCTACTGAAGAAAATTAATCTGAACAACCGAAATGAAAAGCTATAACATACTAAGCCTGGCACTTATCGCCGGAGCAGCCATGTCGCTCGCCTCATGCGACAACGACAAGGAACTCACCCTCAACGCTCCCGGCACCAAGCTGCTTGAAGAAATAAAGTTCGAAGTGAGCGATATCCTGCCCCTCGGTGTAGGCATGGACTCACTCCTTGTATGGACAGCAGGCCCTGAAGATGCCGACGACCCATCGGTGATTTTCACATCGTCGGATCCCGATGTTGCCACTGTCGACAACAACGGTCTTATCACGGCCATAAGCGTCGGCGAAGCTCAGATAACAGCCACCTCGGCGCTCGGCTTCAAAGTCAACGACGCTGAGGCAACGGTGACAGTACAGGTCATTCCTGAAATCATCAAAGCCACATCAATAGAGCTGACAAACACGACAGCCCTCGGCGACGACGGTATCATCTATGTGACCGACGAACTCCAGTTCTCCGCCACAATATTACCCGAGAACCACACCTACAGTAACATCTCATGGCACTCTGCCGACGAGAGCATAGCCACCGTAGATCAGAACGGTCTTGTAAAATGTGTAAGCCAGGGTCATGCGACAATATATGTCCTCGCTCACGACCATGGCACCGCCCGAGGCGAATACAGCTTCGACATCAAGCCCTACATCGAGGCCGAGTCGGTACAGATTACACCGCTCGATGGTTCTATCTGTCTCTCGCGCGGACCTGTGACACTCGATGTAACCTACAATCCTACCGGTGCAACCCTGGGTTCGGTTGAATGGTCATCGTCCGACGAATCTATTGCCACTGTACACCGCGGTGTAGTGACACCCAAAGCGTTTGGTACCGTTACCATCACTGCCACATGCGTCGGCAATGGTGCTACCGCTACCACCGAGGTTACAGTCGAGCCCGGCTTCCTTATCTGGGATGCATTGAACCAATGGGATAACTGGACTACAGCCAACGAGGACGCTCCCAGCACCAAGGGCGACAAGCTGTGGCGTGTGGAGTTCAAGAATCCCGCCGGTGGCAAATGGCGTCGCGACATCAAGGCAAACTGCAGCGAGAAGAGTCCTCTCACACTGTCGCTGAAGAATTACCCCGTATTCGCAGTGCGCATGACCAAACTCAACGGCGGCAATGCTACCCTCGATGCTGTATCGCTCGAATCGGGCAATGCCGGCAACCCCAACCCCAAGAATGGCATCGACCTCGGCGATGGCACACAGTTGCTTATTTACAACCTTGGTACACGACCCAACTTCGAGGGTCAGGATGTGCTCAACTTCCGTGTGTTCCAAATTAAGATTGCCGATATTCCCAATGAGAACATGACCGACGCCACAGCATTCTACGATGTATATTGGCTGCGGATGTTCAAGTCGGAAGACGAGGCTAAAGAATTCGCAAACGACCAAGTGTCCCGCGGCGAATAAGACAATTCAATTCTGCAACCCTCCGTGGTTGCAGAATTGAAAAAAAACAAACTAGACAAATATATACCAATCAATGAACAAGATATTTTCAATCATATTTGCCGGGGCTGCCTTAATGACAGCAAGCGCATGCAGCGAGATAGAGGACGGTACCACCGACATCGACTCGTGGCCAATGCCCGGCACATCGGATAGCTACGACCCTCAGACATATGATCTGACCAAGCACCCGTGCATGCTTCATACAAGCGACGATATCAACTATGTGAAGTCACACCTTGGCCAGCAGCCGTGGGCCGACGCATATCAGAAACTACTGACCAGCGGTTTCAGTGCCAACAACCGTACCGCTACGACATGGGAGTATCTCGCACGTCTCGACGCCACCAACTGGGCCGAAGGCGGAGGCCGATGGGCAGATGCCGGTCTGGAGGATGTGTACAAACCGGGTATTCAGAACAGCTATATGGACCTTGCACGCGATGCTGCCGCAGCATATCAGCTCGGTCTTAAATGGCAACTCGCCGGAGATGCCGACGCAGCTCGTTGTGCCATCAAGATGCTTGAAGACTGGGCAACAAATAACAAAGGTATCCTCTTAGGTAAAATCAAGTGGAAAGATGAGGTGATTGACTCCAACGAGTACCTGATGATGTTCCAGATACATCAGGTGTGCAATGCCGCCGAGCTTCTCCGCGATTATGAGAACTGGGGCGACAGCGAGAATTTCGCCAAGGTAGTGTATTGGCTCAAGACCTACTGGTATCCATTCTGCCACCAGTTCCTCGAGCTTAATGTCGACGACCACTGGTGGATGAACTGGGATCTTGCTTCCATGACCGCAGTACTGTCGATAGGTATTCTTGCAGAGGACAACGATATGGTGAATGAAGCAATCCTGCGCTTCAAGAGCAGCAACGGCCCCGGCTGCATCATGGGCAAGGGCGTAATCGATGTATTCGACGACCCCGACGGCTCCGGCGAGAAACTCGCACAGGGCAACGAAGCCGGTCGCGACCAAGGCCACAACACCTTGTGCGCCGTACTTGTGGGCTACTTCTGCCAGATGGCTCTCAACATAGGAGAGGACCTCTTCGCCTTCGAGGATGGAAGAGCCATTGCATTTGCCCAATATGTGGCCAAATACAATCTGCCCAAGGATGGCAGTGACGAACCCGGCAATTCGGATGATTCATGGTATAAATACCCCGGTAAATCGCTTCCGTTCACTACCTACACCTACAGTGGCGTGAGCATGACACAGATAGGTTCGGATTCCCGTGGCACAAACCGTCCGGGATGGGATATCTGGGCTTCTTATTGCAAGAGCCACGGTATACAGGGCAAATATGTCAATGAGTATGCCGAACGCTATCGTCCCGACGGCGGCGGCGGCCACTACGGTACCAACTCCGGTGGTTTCGACCAACTCGGCTTCTCTACTCTGATGTATTACAAAGAATAATATCAAATTATTAGATGTAGTCTATGGTTTCGGCCATAGACTACATCTTAGTACTTGTTTAAATAGAAATGTTAAATAGACCTATATATTGATAAAAATTGCCACAACGCGCAATTCACATTTATTTTTAAACAAGCTCTTAATTACTTATATATGCGCACTTTACCACTCATTCTTATGCTTGCTTCTATAAGCGTGCAAGCAAAATTAGTTACTTACCCTGCAGGTCCCGGAGTGGAGACCCTCAATGATTTCTCTGTCGCTGTACGCCAAAACCAAGGGCCTTGGCAAGATGTTGCAGTATATCCTGTCAAGGTTGATGAAGTGCGCGATACCAAGCACAATGCAGAAACCGCCTCAATGGCATATTTCGACTTCGACGGCAATGTAGATGTACGCATTGTGTATAACGAAGGCAATGTAACCGACAGCCGTGTCCGTCCTCTCTCTTACAATATCACGCCGACAGTGAGCGGCGACACTCTCACCTTCTCGCTTGACCGTCCGCGAAATATATCCGTAGAGGTCAATGGCGACATATTCCACAATCTTCACCTCTTCGCCAATCCGCTCGATACACACCGGCCCACCGACAAGGAAATCAAAAAAGCCGGCAAACGAGGTTCGAAACTGATATATTTCGGGCCGGGAGTACATGAGATAGTCGGCGACTCTATGAGCATACCTTCAGGGTATACGGTATATATCGATGGCGGTGCCCGCATCTACGGCATGCTCACTGCCGACAATGCACGCGACATCCGTTTCTACGGCCGCGGAGAAGTACACCCCAAAGGCAGAGGCGAAGGTATATATATCAAACGCTCTAAAAATATCGAGGCCGAAGGCATCATCGTCACACAGATACCTGTAGGAGGCAGCGACTCGATATATATCGACAATGTCAAGAGTATCAGTTCCTACGGCTGGGGCGACGGTATGAATGTCTTCGCCAGCAACAATGTACACTACAACAACGTGTTCTGCCGCAACAGCGACGATTGTTCCACGGTCTACGCAACCCGTAAAGGTTTCAGGGGCGGCTGCCGCAATATATTGATGGAGAACTCCACACTGTGGGCCGATGTAGCCCATCCTATCATGATAGGCCTCCATGGCTCAGCCAAAGAAATAGGTCCCGACGCCCCCTCCGACACCATCTGCGACATCACCTACCGCAATATCGACATACTCGACCACAAAGAGAAACAGATTGACTACCAGGGATGCTTCGGTATCAGTTGCGGCGACAACAACATAGTACGCGACATAACATTCGACAACATCCGCGTGGAAGATTTCAGACAAGGCCAGCTGATAAACATCAGGATATTCTTCAACAAAAAATATTGCGCCGCGCCCGGCAAATCGGTAAGCAACGTCCTGTTCAAGGACATATATTACAATGGCACAGGCGATGAAATGTCGATAATATGCGGCTACGACGAAAACCACAAAATCAGCGGTATAACATTCGACAACCTTGTAATCAACGGTACAAGAATAAGCGATGAGATGCCCGGTAAACCCAAGTGGTACAAGACCGGCGACATGGCTCGTATATATATTGGAGAACACGTAGAAAATATTACATTCAAATGAAAAACATAGGCTTATTCGCCATAGCGCTTATCATAGGGTTGTCGGCCACCGCGGCAATCAAACATCCGTCGCTGCTTTTCACCCCCGAACGGGTTGAAGCGGCCCGAAAGTCGCTCTCCGGCGACACTGCCATGGCATCGGCATGGGACAAAATCAAGGCCGAGGCCGACCTTCAGCTGACCAAAGGCGATGTGCGCAAACTCGAATATCCGGCTTTAGCTTATCAGATGACCGGCGACACACGCTATGCCGATAAGATACGCGAAGTGCTGCTCAAAACCGCCAAGATAGAATCGTGGGGCGACAAGGAAATGCTTGCCCGTACGCCGGCGTGGCGCTCGGAGTTGCAAATGGCTCACCGCGCATTCCAACTTGCTTTGGCATATGATGCCGTATATGAGCGTCTAAGCGCCTCCGACCGCAAGGAGATAGCCTCAGGCCTATATCGTCTTGCCGTAGAACCTCTGTTGGGCGACTGGATAGCCGAGCCTACCCGCATACACTCACTCAACTCTATGGGGCACAACTGGTGGACATCGTGCGTCGGCATGGGTGCAATACTCGGACTTGCCATCAGCAATGAGATACCGCAGGCCGGAGAGCTCGCACAGCAAGCGGTGGAATCCTTGCCCGAATGGTTCGACTTCGCCGGCGACATAATACAACACAAGCCTCGCACTTTCGACCGCGACGGTGGAATGTACGAAAGCATAAACTATGCAAGTTTCGGCATCACGGAGGCTCTGCTGTTGCGTCTGGCATGGATCAACTCCCACAGGGGAGCCACGCTTGAGGAGCTGCCCCAAATGGGTCGGTTGGCATCGTTCTTCAGCCATGTGGCATATCCACGCACCGGCGAGCTATACAGTATAAATTTCGGCGACAGTCATAAGAATGTGACCGGAGAAAGTTCGATGCTGCTCGCCTATGCCATGGGAGAAGAGAATCCGAATGTACTGTGGTACATAGCACAGCTCACTCCCGGACAACACCGCGAAGGATTCCCGCTACATTTCCCCATGGGTTTCCTCTACACCCCACGTGGAAAAAAGGCTCCTTCCAATCCCGACCTGCCCACTTCGCACTTGTGGAAAGATTTCGGATGGGCAACAATGCGCGATTCATGGGACAAGGACGCCACGATGTTGGCTGTAAAGTCGGGACAGACCTGGAATCACTCGCATGCCGACGCCAACTCTCTCATACTCTTCCATAAGGGTGTCGACATAATCAAGGATGCCGGCAATTGCAGCTACGGTAAGCCAGAATACCGCAATTATTTCTTCCAGACAGATGCTCATAATGTAGTGAAGTTCAACGGGGAAGGTCAGCCCAAATATCAACAGTACCATGGAGTCATGCTCCCCGGCAGCATGAGCAATCTTCTCGATGCCGGAAACATAAAATATGTGATGGCCGATGGGACGGGTCCGATGTCGCATCTGCTCGAACGCAACTACCGACACTATCTGTGGATAGATGATGTCATTCTTGTTATCGACGACTTGCACAGCCACACGCCGGGACAGTTCGAGTGGCTGTGGCATCCCAATGGCGAAGCTAAGAAAATAGGCTACGACCTTGAAATAACCAACGGCAGTTCGGCTGCCGTAATACGCCCTCTCTACCCTGCTCCGCTCGCACCGAGCAACTATGTACACGACTATCCTGAAAATATGTATTGGGAAGTACTCGAAGGCCCGAAGGAAGATTTAAGCGGTAACGAGGAGTATTATTCTTTCCGGCTGCCGGGAATCACCGACCGCGTCAAAGGAGTTACAGCCATAATACTCAAAGATTCGCCCGACGACAAGAATCTGCCCTCTATCGAACGCCGCCAGGGTAAGGATTGGATTGGCCTCAGGATAACACATAAGGGCAAAGTGACCGACCTGTACATCAATCAACTCGCCGACGGACGGCTTATGCATCTGAATTCGTGGATAGAAGCCGACGGATGGACAACAGACGCCTACATGCTTGCCATAAGTTATAACGAAGGAGCAGACCCGTCAAACCCGAAAGAGCTCTTCATCGGCCACGGCAGTTCGCTACGGAGAGGCGACGACGTCCGCTTTTCGTCATTGAGCAAACTTAATGTAATGAAAAATGCCAAAGGAGTAGAAGCCACAGGCCAGCCCCGCATGAATTTCAAACTCGATGGCAAGAAATACCGTAAGACAGAATGAAAACATCAATCATACTGATAGCAAGTCTTATATCAGGCTATGCCTACGCTTCCGACCTGAGAATAAGCAGCCCTGACGGCAACAACACCGTAGAATTCAGCAAGGAAGGCAAAGAACTCACCTACAATATAGAATACAAAGGAGAGAAAGTGATACTGCCATCACGCGCCGGCCTTGATATTGACAACCGGGTGTGGGAGATGGCATTAGGTAAACGCGACCTCGAACAGCCCGAATGCTGGATGGATCCGCTTACAGTCGACAGCGTGAGCTACGGTGAGACGGTCGACAACATTTGGAATCCCCTCTATGGCGAACGTTCGACCGTGCGTGACCATTACAACCGAGCCACACTGCATCTTAGCCGCAAAGACAAAAGCGAATACCGGCTTGAT
>N._stephensi_709_foregut__coassemble_332_pt1 | contig 18228 bp, 13 predicted proteins | sample N__stephensi_709_foregut__metabat2_low_PE_005 | metagenome-assembled genome bin N | reverse complement strand
CATCGCTGCCGGTAACGCAGCAGCGCTTAAAGCCCCCGTACAGTTCGTATGTGAGGATATCCTCACGGCCAACCCTCCGTCGAATTGCTACGACATCATAGTAAGCAATCCTCCGTATGTCACCGACTCGGAAGCCGCCGTTATGGATGCGCGTGTACTTGATTACGAACCTCACACAGCGCTCTTTGTCCCCGACAGCAACCCGCTGAAGTTCTATAAAGCCATTGCATCATACTCTTTTACAGCCCTGTGTAGCGGAGGAATGTTATATCTCGAAATCAATCAGCATTTTCCACAAGAGATAAAAGCCTTGCTTCTGAGCGTGGGTTTTTCGGATATCGACATCATCCGCGACTACAAAGGCAACTATCGTTACGCCACAGCCACCAGACCATGAAGCGCCAAGTTGTGAAGATAACGCCCGAAGATGCTCTTGTACGTCTCGAACGCATGTGTGTCCGGGCAGAACATTGTACTGCGGAGATGCGTCAGAAACTGCGGCAGTGGGGTATATCGGACTCCGATGCCGATTCTGTGGTATGCTCACTTGTCGACCGCCGTTTTGTCGACGATGCACGCTATGCCGCCGCCTTCGTCCGCGACCGTTACCGTTTTGCCCGATATGGCCGTGTAAAGATTGGTATAGCGTTGAAAACCAAGCACATCTCTCCGGATATTATAGCGGAAGCTATGGAGGAAATCGATTCGGAAACCTATCTTGATATACTTAGGTCGGTGATATCGGCCAAAGCTAAATCTCTTCCGAGACCACTGTCGATGGAAGACCGCAACCGTATCTTCCGACACGCGATAAGCCGAGGCTATGAGTCGGCTCTTGTGTCGAAGATTATCAAAGAACTCGGTTAGCACTTCCCGTACAGACGATGAATCGGTGAAATTTATTTTGTCGTTTGGGAATAAATCCTTAAATTTGGAGCGAAAGACCAAAACGATGAAAAACCTTGTTCTACCATACAGGTCATTTCGCAGACTGCCATTCTATCTCGCAATGGAAGAATGGGCAGCCCGTACCTTGCCCGACGACGAGTACTTCTTCGCATGGAGAGTGTGTCCTACAGTTATTTGCGGACGCAACCAGAACATATCCGAAGAGGTGGATACAGACTATTGCCGTCGGCAGGGAATAGATGTGGTGCGACGTAAAAGCGGAGGAGGAGCTGTGTATGCCGACCTCGACAACTATATGTTCTCCTACATATCTCCGGGCTCCGATGTAGACACCATATTCCACCGCTACACAGCCATGATTGTGGGCATGCTGCAATCGCTCGGTATCGATGCCGAGGCCTCGGGGCGTAATGATATCCTCGCAGGCAACTCTAAAATAGCCGGTAACGCATTCTACAAAATCGGAGGACGCAGCGTGGTACATGGTACGATGCTCTACAGTATCGATGTAGGACGGATGCAAAGGGCGATAACTCCATCGCGTGCCAAACTCGAGTCGAAAGCTGTGGTATCAGTGCCGATGAGGGTGATATCGCTCAAAGACTGCGGACTCGATATCGATATTGAAGCATTCGGATTATACGCTGTAAGACATCTTTGTGGGCAGGACGAATATGTGCTTTCGCAAAGCGATGTGCAGGAGGTGGAAACCATCGAGCAGAGCTACTACGACCCGTTGTTCGTCAATGGTCATCCAAGGAAGAACCTCAGCCGTACTCCCGATATCGTACGCAAGAGCCGGATTGGTGGAGTAGGGGAGTTTGAAACCGCTGTCGACATCGATACCGACGGCAGAATATCGGCACTCGGTATATGGGGCGATTTCTTCCCTATCGGCGATATCCATGAAGGGATAATATCGCGCCTCATAGGTGTGGATTACAGCCGCGATTCCATAGCCGGTGCTGTGGACAGAATCGATACAGGTTCGATAATTAAAGGTCTGACAAAAGAAAATTTACTAAACCTACTGATATGATGGAAACAAAGAAAACGTGTCTATACGACCGCCATACAGCAATGGGCGCTTCTATGTCGCCATTCGCCGGTTACGACATGCCTATCGAATACAGTGGCCTCGATGCCGAACATACTGCGGTGCGTACATGCGCCGGCGTGTTCGATGTGTCGCATATGGGAGAGGTCGACATTAAAGGCCCCGATGCACTCAGATTCGTCAACCATATATTCACCAACGATGCTTCAGCCCTTGCCGATGGACAATGTGCCTATGGCATGATGACCCGTGAGGACGGTGGTACTGTAGACGACCTGCTTGTATACCGTCGCAATGCCAACGACTTCATGCTTGTAATCAACGCCTCCAATACGGCAAAAGATATAGAGTGGATACTGTCGCGGTCCGACGGTTTCGAGGTCGTCGTCACCGACCGTTGCGCCGACTATGGACAGTTGGCTCTACAAGGTCCCGACAGCGAAAAAGTGTTGCGCGACCTGCTCGGCATAGATTGCAGCTCACTCGGTTTCTATCATTTCACTACCCTTGACGACCTTACCATAGTCAGCCGTACAGGCTATACCGGCGAGGATGGATTCGAAATATATGCAGACCCGGGCAAAATTGTTGAGATGTGGGATAAACTGATGGCAGGAGGCGTGACGCCCTGCGGTCTCGGCTGTCGCGACACTCTTCGCTTCGAAGCCGGACTCCCACTCTACGGCGATGAACTCGACGATGACATCACACCCATAGAAGCCGGACTGACAATGTTCGTCAAGCTCGATAAAGAAGGTGGATTCATAGGCCGCGATGCATTGGAGAAACAGAAGGTGGAAGGACCGCGGCGCAAGCTCGTAGGCCTGGAAATAGACAGTCCGGCCACTGCCCGGCATGGCTTCGAAGTCCTCGACATGGACGGCGCTGTCGTAGGTTATATCACTACCGGCTACAACTCCATAAGTGTTGGTAAAAACATTGCCATGGCATTTGTAGATGCTCGCTACGCTCCTCTCGGCTCACATCTGCAGGTGAGAATACGTCGCCGCCTTGCCCCTGCCACCGTAATCAAGAAAAGATTCTATACCCCTAACTATAAAAAATAAAACTGAACAATGGAAATCTACTATCTTCCCACTCACGAATATATCAAAGTCGACGGTGACACCGGTTATGTAGGTGTGTCGGATTATGCCGCCCGTGCTCTTGGAGCTGTTACCTATGTCGACATGCCAGAGGAAGGCGACGAGGTAGAAGCCGGAGCAGAATTCGGAGCTATCGAAAGCCGCAAGGCTGCAAGCGACTTATATTCGCCTGTCACAGGCGTGGTTCTCGCCATCAATGAGGAACTGACCGACGACCCCAAACTCATCAACAATGCACCACTCGACGCCTGGATAATAAAAGTAAGTATATCCGACGCCACCGAGCTTGATAATCTGATGGATCAGCAGGCATACGACGCCTATATAGCCAAGCTCTAAACAAGCTCTAAGACTCCGACTTATGCACCAATACCTCCCACATACACCCGACGACATAGCCGCTATGCTCGAGCGTTGCCATGCCGACAGCCTCGATGACCTATACAGCGATGTCCCCGGCCAACTACGTCTAAAACAACCCTACCGCTTGCCCCGGCCTATGAGCGAACCCGAGCTCGACCGTTGGTTCAAGAACGAGATAGCGGCGCACAACAAACCTCTCACATGCTTTGCCGGCGGCGGCTGGTATAACCATTATTGTCCTGCCGCTATACCGTCAATACTGTCCAGAAGCGAATTTTTGACAGCTTATACCCCGTATCAGCCTGAGATTTCGCAAGGCACACTACAGTATATATTCGAATATCAGAGCATGATATGTAACCTCACCGGCATGGATGTCTCCAACGCCTCTATGTACGATGGCGCCACAGCCACAGCCGAAGCCGTGGTGATGGCCGTAAACGCAGGCCGTAAACGCAGGCGTGTTCTCCTGTCGGCCACACTCAACCCTGCTGTGGCTCAGGTGATAGCTACATATGCATCGGGAGCCGGTATAATACTCGAGGTTATCGACGAGGATAAGGGCATCACATCGCGTGACGACCTTGAACAGAAAATCAAGGCCGGCGACGTGGCGGCTGTTGTGGTAGCATCGCCAAATTACTATGGTATTTTAGAGGACTATAGCGGCTATGCCGACCTTTGTCACGACAACAAGGCTCTGCTTGTAGTCAACAGCTATGCCTCGGCTCTCGGAGTGATAAAATCGCCCGAAGAATGGGGTGCGGACATAGCCTGTGGCGAGGCTCAGTCGCTGGGTATGCCGATGAACTATGGTGGCCCCGGATTAGGATATCTTTGCTGCCGCAGAGCATTGATGCGCAAGTTGCCCGGTAGAATAGTGGGTGTTACTGTCGATGCTTCCGGCAAGCGCTCGTTTGTCCTTACTCTACAGGCACGCGAGCAGCATATCCGCCGGCAGAAAGCAACTTCCAACATATGCTCCAACCAGGGTTTGATGACACTTCATGCAGCCATGTATATGTCGCTTATGGGTACCAAAGGCCTCGAAGAGGTCAACCGGCTGAGCGCAGACGCTGCCCATGCTCTCGCCAAAAGGCTGTCGGCCACAGGAAAAGTCAGACTGAAATATCCCGACCGACCTTTCCTTAACGAGTTCGCCATCGAAACTGTCAGCCCCCTTACTGCCGACGGCATGCTTAATGCTCTTGCCGACAGAGGTATACTCGGAGGTATACGGCTTACAAGCGATTCTGTGCTGGTAGCTGCTACCGAAATGTGCTCGCCCGAAGATATCGATAATTACATATCCACCATAAACAGCTTGTAATCATGAATAAAGAACTGTATAGCCCACTCATATTCGAGCTGTCGCATAAAGGAAGCAAAGGCTATAGCCTTCCCCGATTCGATTATGGAGAGAAGGACTATAGGCTCCCGGTGTCGTTGCTCCGCACCGATGCTCCGGCACTGCCGGAGGCCGACGAACCCACTGTGGTACGCCACTATACCAACAGCAGCAACAACAATTTCGGCGTCGATACCGGATTTTATCCTCTCGGCTCATGCACGATGAAGTATAACCCCAAGGTAAATGAGGCAATGGTAGCCGTGGCCGGCATCGCCGACCTCCATCCGGCTCAACCGGCCTACACTGTGCAGGGCGCGTTGAAAGTATACCATACCTTACAAAAGTATCTTTCCGAAATAGGAGGTATGGCCGAATTCACCCTCAATCCTTTCGCCGGAGCTCATGGCGAATATACCGGTCTGATGGTGATACGCCAATATCATCTTAGCAGAGCCGACGAAGCGCGACGTAAGGTGTTGGTGCCAGATTCGGCTCACGGTACCAATCCTGCGTCGGCGGCAATGGCAGGCTTCGATATCGTGGAAGTGAAAAGTCTGCCCGACGGCACTGTCGATGTCGATGACCTCAAAGCCAAACTTGACCCGACGGTGGCAGCACTGATGATGACCAACCCCAATACCGTAGGCATGTTCGAGAAGAACATACCTGAAATAGCAGAAGCTGTACATGCCGCCGGTGCGTTGTTGTACTATGATGGAGCCAATCTCAATCCGATGTTGGGCATTGCCCGTCCCGGCGACATGGGCTTCGATGTGATGCATATCAACCTGCACAAGACATTCTCTACACCTCATGGTGGAGGAGGCCCCGGAGCAGGACCGGTAGGTGTACGAGCCGGTCTGGAGAAATTCCTCCCCAATCCAAAGGTTGTGGAAAAAGATGACGGTATGCTGACTGTAGAATTTGGCGACTCTGCCTTCGGACGTGTCAGCTCTTGGTTGGGTAATTTCAGTGTCCTTGTCAAAGCTCTGGCCTATATTCTGACCATGGGTTCTGAAAACTTGGCCAAAGTTGGTTCATTGGCAACACTCAACGCCAACTATATCCTCAACTCGCTCAACGATCTCTATCTGCAGCCCATACCGGGTCCGTGCAAGCATGAATTTGTATTCGACGGACTGCGCGACAAATCGACAGGTGTGACAACACTTCATATCGCCAAAGCATTGCTCGACTATGGATTCCATGCCCCTACCATCTATTTCCCACTGCTCTTCCATGAATCGTTGATGATAGAGCCCACCGAGACAGAGAGCCGTCGCACACTCGATGCATTTATCGATGTTATGCGCCGAATCGCCATGGAGGCCTCGTCTGATGCCGATAAAGTGAAGAATGCCCCCTATACCACTCCCATTTCACATCCTGACGAGGATGAGGCAGCCCTCACTCCGATACTTACATACAAAGATTTGACGGATAAAGGAATATGAAATATGATTTGATTATCATAGGCGCAGGCCCCGGAGGTTATGAAACAGCCGCCGGGGCTGTTGCCTTGGGTATGCGTGTACTGCTGATAGAGCGCGACCGGCTGGGAGGTACTTGTCTTAACCATGGCTGTATCCCTACCAAATGTCTATGCAGCGCCGCCGAAAGAATAGTAGAGATTAAAGATGCCGGCAAATTCGGTGTCACTGCCACAGTAGAGAACGCCGACTATGGCTTTGCCGTACGGCGTGCCTCGGCTGTGATGGATGAATTGCGCTCAGGAATAGCAGATACACTTAAAGGAGTTGATATCATTTCGGGAACAGCATCACTGTCAGCTCCCGATTCTGTAAGTGTTGATGGTGCGATATATCAAGCCGATAAGATTATAATAGCCACAGGTTCGCAGCCGGCACAACTGCGTTGCGCCGGAGCTGAAGAGGCCGTCGACAGCGACCTCTTTCTTACCCTGGACACGCTACCAGAACAGCTCACTATCGTCGGTGGTGGTGTCATTGGAATCGAGTTGGCTTCCATAGCTGCGGCTTACGGTACTAAAGTGACTGTACTTGAGTACTGTGCCGAAATTCTGCCGTCGCTCGACAGTGACATTGCCAAAAGGCTTCGTTCATACCTCGGCAAAAGAGGTATCGACATTGTCACCAATGCAGAGGTGACAGCTATATTGCCGGATAAGACAGTTGTATACACACGTAAAGGCAAGGAAAAGACAATTATGTCTGATATGGTTCTCTGTGCCGTCGGGCGTAGAGCCGTTATCCCCGACGGATGTACCGAGCTCGGCATTGCCATCGACAAGCGTGGATATATCATTACAGATGACAGTATGCAGACATCTGTACATGGCATCTTTGCCATCGGTGATATCAACGGGCGGTGTCTGCTTGCTCATGCGGCATCGGCGCAAGGCAAGATAGTCTTGGGGCAGAAACCGAGGCTCGATGTCATGCCATCGGTAGTATTCACTATTCCCGAATGTGCCTCGGTAGCCGGCAAAGAGTTGCCGGCCGAGCAGGCAGCAGTAAAACTGCCTTATGGCGCAAACGGAAAAGCTCTTGCTTCGGGACAGCAGGAAGGCTTGCTCAAGCTCAACTACGACAAGGCCACAGAGGTCATCACAGGCTGTCATGCCGTAGGCGCACACGCCGCCGACCTTGTGGCTGTAGCTTCTTTGGCCATAACACAGAGGATGACCCTGAGCCAACTTGCCGACGAGATAATCTTCGCTCATCCCACGCTCAGTGAACTAATCGCACAGGCCGCTTTTATAAAGTAAGAGCTTGTTTAAAAAGAAATGTTAACACTGAACAAATATTTTTATAGGTCTCGCATAAAGTATTTGTGCGAGACCTATAAACAAGCTCTAATATAACATTCACACATCAATCATCCTTATGCGACAACTTATCACCCATTTCACCGACGACGACCTTTACAAATTTTCAATGTGTTGCGCCGTGATCGACAACTTTCCGCGCACACAGGTGAAGTACAGGTTTACCGACCGCGACAATACCGTCTATCCTCCGGGCTTCGCCGCTTTGGTGAGCGAACAAGTAGCATACCTGGAGAATCTTGTCATTACCGATGAAGAGATAGAATTCATGCGTAAGCGGTGTAACTATATTCCGGCATGGTTCTACAGCTATCTTAAAGGATTCCGCTACGACCGCCGGTGGGTGAAGGTGTCGCAGGATGCCGAAGGTCATCTGCTCATCGATTTCGAAGGCAGCTGGAGCGATACTATATTGCTTGAAGTCAAGATACTTGCTATTGTGTCTGAACTTTACTACATCGTTACGGGCGACGATTCCAAACTCGACTATGCCGCTTATTATGAAAAATCCTATGGCAAAGCGTCGAGGCTCATAGCGGCTGGATGTGTGTTCAGCGATTTCGGAACACGACGCAGGGCTTCGTTCGAGGCTCAGGACACAGCCATAAAGGCTATGGCAGAATGTAACCGTACCATGCATGGTCCCGGCAGATTTGTAGGCACAAGCAATGTATATTTCGCTATGAAATACGATCTTGTGCCTATCGGTACCATGGCTCACGAATTTGTATGTGCAATTGCCGGAATGTACGGGCCGCTTATGGCTAATCATATAGCGATGACAAAATGGTCGAGCACCTACCGAGGAGCCCTGGGCACATATCTCTACGATACTTACGGATGGCAGATTTTCAGCCTGAATTTTTCCGAGGACTTCGCAAACATGTTCAAGGGTCTGAGGGTAGACAGTGGCGACAACAAAGAGCAGCTCGACCTTATTGTAGCCAAATACCGATCTCTCAATATCGACTCCACCGGCAAGCAAATAGTGTTCAGCAACGCTCTCGATGTCGACACTACGATAGCCCTGCAGCAATATGCGGCCGACAAATGCCTTCCCAGCTTCGGCATCGGTACACATTTCACAAACGATTTCCCCGGTGTGAAACCCATGAATATAGTAATCAAACTATGGGCTGTTAAAATCACCGAATCGTGGCCTTTCTACTCCGAAACATGTAAGCTGAGTGCCGACTTAGGTAAATACACCGGTTCGCCCGATACCATACGCCGCTTCCTCGACATCCTGCATATCGGATAATCATACTATATCATACTTACTTTATACTCTACATCACAAAATGAAAAAGATCTACACCGTATTGTCGGTGCTCCTGCTGTTGTGTGCCACTGTCGCTTCCGCTCAAGTGACCACGCAGCCGGCAGTACTGCAGGAAGACAGTGAGAACATCACTCTCACCTACAGCGCCTCGTCTCCTTTGGGCAACGATGGGTTGCTCAATATGCCCGCATCCGACTTTGTATATGCTCACATCGGAGTAATCACAACCAAAAGCGTCGGAAGCACCGACTGGCAGCATGTAGTATCGGAGTGGCCCGATGCCGACGGCAGCAACGCTCAAGCCGCCAATTTGGACAAGAATAGGCTCACTTACCTAACCACCAACCTCTATCAACTCAAGATAGACAACCTACGCACTTATTTCGGCATGACCGACCCGACGGAGCACATTAAAAAGATTGCAATCGTATTCCGCAACGCCGACGGTACTCGTACCGGCAAAACAAAGGACGGCGGCGACATATTCATTGATGTTGAAAACGATGGATTCGACCTTGTCATTACCGCCGACCATGAGAGGCTGATCAGTGCTCCGACTACGGTGACATTCACATTGTCGGCGACACAAGCATCCGACCTTGCCCTGAGTGTCAATGGTACTCAGTTTGCATCTAAGTCAAACACAACATCCCTTTCGGCGAGCTACCGCTTCGAGAATACCGGCAACTATACCGTAACCGGCACAACTACCTTCAACGGCAAGCCTTACAGTGCCAGCTTTGAAATTAGTTACCCGGCTCCGAGTCAAGCTGCGACATATCCCGGCGGCGTACCTCAGATGGGATGTGTGAAGGATAGCGATGGTAACGTCATTTTCTGTCTCGCAGCTCCCGGAAAGACAAGCGTACAACTCGTGGGCTCGTGGAATGACTATGTTGTCGATAGCAAATATCTCATGAAATATCAGGACTATGACGGTCAACGTTATTTCTGGACAACAGTTTCAGGTCTTGCCGATGATATATACTACCCCTACTATTTCATAGTCGACGACACCTACCGTGTCGGCGATCCCTATGCTCATCTCATCCTCGACCCCTACAACGACGGATATCTCGCTGCCGATGTATGGCCCGATCGGCCACAGTACCCATCGCAGGTACAAGGAGTTGTGCTTGGAGTTTACCGTGGCGATATCGATGACTACACATTCAGTGATTTCACCATTCCCGACCACGACAACCTGATAGTATATGAGATGCTTTTCAGAGATTTCACCGGTACCGACGGCCTCGCCATGGGTAACGGTACGGTAGCTAAGGCAATGGCTAAGATTCCGTATATAAAGGCTCTTGGATTCAATGCGGTGGAGCTTATGCCCATAATGGAGTTCAACGGCAACAATTCATGGGGTTACAACACCAACTTCTACATGGCTCCCGACAAGGCCTATGGCTCACCACACGACTACAAGGATTTCATAGAAGCATGCCATAAGGAAGGTATTGCCGTAATCCTCGATATCGTTTTCAATCAGAGCGACGGACTCCATCCATGGTATCAGATGTATCCTATCGACAGTAATCCATTCTACAACAAGGTTGCGCCCCATGCCTACAGTGTGCTCAACGATTGGAATCAAGGGCATCCGCTTGTGCAACAGCAGTGGACCGATGCTTTGAAATACTGGATGGAGAAATATAATGTCGACGGTTTCCGTTTCGACCTCGTAAAAGGTCTTGGCGACAACGACAGCTACACCTCGGTATCCGGTACCGACCTCTACAATCAGAGCCGTGTCGACCGAATGGCTCGTCTGCACTCTGTAATCAAATCGGTAAAAGCTAACGGTATTCACATCAACGAGGACCTCGCCGGAGCGCAAGAAGAAATAGCCTTGGGTAATGACGGAGAGATCAACTGGGCCAACATCAACGATGCCTCATGCCAATATGCAATGGGATATGAGACTGACAGCGATCTCAACCGATTCCTTGCCACCCGCGACGGCGACCGTCCATGGGGCTCTACAATCTCTTATGCTGAAAGTCATGATGAACAGAGGGTTGCATTCAAAGTAGATGCTTATGCCGTCGACGCTGTCAAGAACAGCACAGAGGCTAAATATGCTCGTCTTGGGGCTCTTGCGGTACAGATGCTTCTCACTCCCGGTCCTAAGATGGTGTGGCAGTTCGGTGAACTTGGCAATAATCAGGACACCAAAAATAGCGATGGAGGGAACAACACCGACCCCAAGATTGTAGATTGGGTCTCATGGCTCTCCGACCCCGACCGTGCAGCCCTCCACGACATCTATTCGCGGCTCATCAATCTGCGTCGCAACAACCCCGAATTGTTCGTAAAGAATGCCACTTTCTCCACTACAAGTCTTAACGGAAGCTACAGTGCATATCGATATCTCCGCCTTGTCAGCGGCTCTAAAGAAGTCATCGCAATGGTCAATCCATCGGCCTCATCATCGATGACTGTATCCTGCCAGGCAAGCTATATCTCCTATTCCAATCATGAGCTGTACGCGGCATCTTCGGGTGTGACAGACAATCTCAGCGGGTCGGGTACGATATCGGCTACGATACCGGCCAACGGTTTCGCAGTGTATGTGAGCAAGAGTGTCAGCAGTACTGCTGAGATATCCTCTGAGCGGGCTGCCCGAGCCTACGGCGAAGTAGGACGTATAATTATCGACGGCAGTTATTCAACCGTGCATGTCTACGACATCTCAGGACGTATGATGCATTCACTCAATGTTCCGGCCGGTATCTACATCATTGATATAGACGGCTCAGCCTCGCGCGTGATAGTACGCTAACCTATTATTTCCTCATAATTTACCCCCTCGGACTTTTACTCTTTAGAGAGTCCGAGGGGGTAATATATATGGATAATATCAGATATTTATCTGTGTGTCGCCGGCTTGTCGGGTGGGGTATTACCTGCTTCGAGAATGTATTGTTTGTAGTATGCGATGAGCAGAGCCGTTATAGGCAGAGCGATAATCATTCCGATGATACCGAGCAGTGTCCCCCATACCGAAAGCGAAAGAAGTATTATCGCGGGATTGAGCCCGAGAGTTTTTCCCATAATTTTGGGTGTGAGCAGGTAATCGCATATACTTTGGCTAATGACATATACAATTATGCATTTCCCGAATTCGGTCCAAAATGAATTAGCTCCGGTGAGCGAATCGAGGTAGCACAAGAGGGCTACAGGAACGAGGGTAATGTACTGTACATATGGTATCATATAAAGTATTCCTACGGTAAGACCCATCACTATGGCAAGAGGAAGGCCAACGATGGAAAACCCAATGCAATAGAATAGGGCTGCGCAAGCAGCTATCAAGGCCTGCGACCTGAAGTATCGGTCCATGTTGGTCTTGATATCATCTGCTATCGGATATACCTTAGACCTGTAGCGAGGCGGTACAATCTTGCGGAATCCATTCATAATCTGACGGTAATCGAGCATTATGAAAATAACATAGATGAAAGTCAGCAACCACTCCACAGTATGCATTATCACATCGATAGTGGCTGAAAGCACAGATGTACCTTTGGAGAAAATCTCTGTAATCTGTTGCGGGTCGAGATATTGTTTTAGTTTCTCCGGATTAAGGTTTTGTGTCAGGTAGTCCTGTACGTCGGAGGGTAGAAATGCCGAGGTGTGGTCGGTGGATGTTTTGATAAGATTGTCGAGCTGTTCAATCTCGTTCATCGCCGACGGTATTATAATACAAGCCAGTCCTCCCACTATTATGATGGTTTCCAACAGAGTGAGGAATACCGGAATCACCCGACTCTTGAGTTTCAGATGTTTCTGTTGAAAGGCTACTACCGGCTCGAGCACATAAGCAATCAAGCATGCCACACAGAAAGGTAGAAGTACATTCTTAAGGTAGTTGATGAGCCATACAAATACCGCAACAGCTATGATGGCAACTATTGCCCTGATTACTTGGTCGAATGTGATGTTTTTGTGATATGTCATTGTTGTGAATATTTTAATATTCCAACAATTGGCAAACTTTGAATGACGGTTTATTGATGTTAAAAAATCTAAAATTGTCTACTGAAGTTCAGCCAAAGCACTATGCCACGGGCAAGGAGGTAGGCATCGAAAGCCAGCCATAGCCCATGATTGGCCAGTTTAGTGTGGAAAGATGCGTAGAAAACGAAGAACACTATCAGTGCGACAAGCATCGACAGCAACAGTTTCCTGGTCTGTACAAGCCCGACATATATTCCGTCCCATACGAAAGCCATGAATCCGCATAGAGGTATCGCCACAGCCCACGGCAGATATCGGACGGCTGTCGTGACGACGTTTTTGTCTTCGGCCAGCAATCGGATGATTTCATTCCCGACCAGCAGGTAGATGGTGCTGAAGAGCAGGGCACAGTAGAGCCCTGTATGCATGAGCGACCTCACCAGGGATGATAGGCTATCTCGGTCGGCTTGACCGACGTATTTACCCGCTAAAGCCTCACCTGCAAAGGCAAAGCCATCCATGAAGTAGGAGAAGAGCATGAAAAGCTGCATCAGAAGTGCGTTGGCTGCCAATATATCGGTGCCCGACAGTGCTCCGGCGTGGGTAAACCAAAGTGTGACGGTGACGAGGCATGCTGTCCGGAGGAAGATATCGCTGTTCACCCTGAAGAATGTAAGCAGCTGACTGATATCGAGCATACTTTTGATTGTCGGTAGTTTAGGCCTATACTTTACCGCAACAATCAATGCACCGGTAATAAGTCCAATCCACTGAGCAGAGAGAGTGCCTGTAGCCACACCTTCGATTTTCCATTTTAGTCCGAAAACGAGTGTAATGCTCACTATGATGTTTACAATGTTTGTAGTGAGCGCTACCCACATTTGGGCTTTGGAATTTTGCATGCCGAGAAACCATCCGGATATGGCGAAGGTCATCATAACGGCGGGTGCTCCCCATATGCAGATATTGAAATATCTCCGTGCCAGTGAGGCTGTGGCATCATCGGCATCCATAAAAGAGAGCACAACATTGGCCAACGGATGGCTGAGCAAAAGCAGCATGATACCTAACAGGAGTCCTACAGTTAAGCCTCTGAACAGTATGATGTCGATTTTTGCAGAGTCGCCGGCCCCATAGGCTTGAGCCGTGAAGCCGGTAGTACCCATACGCAGGAAGTTGAAGAGCCAGTAGAGCATATTGAACATTGTACCGCCAACTGCTATGGCTCCTATATATAAGGCAGCGCCGATATGGCCTGTAACGGCCACATCGACGAGTCCTAATAGAGGAGTGGTGATGTTGCTTACAATAGCCGGTATGGCTATGGCAAGAATTTCACTCCTGTGTTTCATTTTGCTTTACGGGATGCGCAGTAAAGGAATCCAATCAAAGCGGCATAAGCTACCAAGCCCAATATTTGGGGAATGAATTCATTGCCGTTCGATGGTACGGGCATTCCACAGAATATCGTTATGGCAGCGAATACACCGAAGAGTGCGCCTCCTGCTATCAAGCCTGAAGCTATCAGTGTGCCACGGTCGCTGCGGGCACGGCATATCGATGTATCCTTTGAACTGTGACCAACAAACCACGACACCAAGCCACCCACAAGCATAGGAGTGTTGAGATGCAGGGGCAGGAACATACCCAGGCAGAAGGCCAGTGCGGGTACACCGAGCCAATTGAGAAGCAGTGCGAGGATGGCTCCAACTATATATAGCATCCATGGTGTAGCGCCTCCCATCATCATGGGCTCAATCACCCCGGCCATGGCATTGGCCTGTGGAGCTGCCATGGCATCGGGACCGGTGAAACCATACACATTGTTGAGCATCAGCATAACTCCACCGACAGTAGCGGCGGAAACAAGAGTTCCGAGGAATTTCCATGTCTCCTGAGTCTTTGGGGTAGATCCCAACCAATAACCTATCTTGAGGTCGGTGACGAAGCCCCCGGCCATAGATAGGGCAGTGCATACTACACCTCCGAGCACCATTGCAGCCACAATGCCGCTTGTACCGTTGAGTCCTATTGCTACGAATACACCCGAGGCAATGATGAGGGTCATAAGGGTCATTCCGCTAACGGGGTTGGAGCCGACTATGGCAATGGCGTTGGCGGCGACTGTAGTGAAAAGGAATGCGATAACTGTAACTACAAGCCATGCTATCAGAGCCTGCCAAAATGTATGTATGACTCCGAACCAGAAGAATAGAAACACACCAAGAAGTGCTAAGCCGGTAAAATATGTGATGTGTTTCATGGAAATGTCGGTCTGCCAGCGTACCGGTTTAGCAGTTTCCTGCTGTCCCTTGAGCTCTCGAGCTGCCAATCCTACAGCCTGCCCTATGATACCGCTTGATTTTACTATACCTATGATACCTGCCATGGCGATGCCGCCGACACCTATGTACCTGGCATAATTACCGAAAATCTCTTGTGCTGACATTGCTGCAATATCGGCGGAACCGTAAGTGCCCATCAGGGGAATGATGAACCACCATACGAACACTGAGCCTGCAAAGATAACAAATGCGTATTTAAGCCCCACTATATATCCGAGTCCGAGTACAGCTGCGCCGGTGTTACATGAGAATACAAATTTAAACTTGTCGGCAATGGTCTGTCCCCACGAATATGCAGTGGTGGTGATTACTTCACTCCAGACACCGAAGGTGGCCACGATATAGTCGTAGATACCGCCTACAAGTGAGGCTATGAGCAGTAGCGCGGCCTGGCTTCCTGATTCCTTGTCGCTTTTGCCTACACTCTGTCCGCTTATGAGCACCTGAGTGGTAGCGGTAGCTTCGGGAAAAGGATATTTGCCATGCATATCCTTGACAAAATACTTTCTGAACGGGATGAAAAACAGTATGCCTAATACACCTCCGAACAAAGAGCTGAGAAATATCTCGAAGAAGTTGACCGTTATTTCCGGATGCGTCTCCTGGAGGATATATAGCGCCGGAAGAGTGAATATTGTACCTGCGACGATGACGCCGGAACATGCACCTATCGATTGGATTATAACGTTCTGCCCCAGTGGATTTTTCTTTTTAAGACGAGCCGAAAGACCGACTGCTATGATGGCAATAGGTATGGCAGCCTCGAATACTTGACCGACCTTGAGACCGAGATAAGCCGCTGCCGCACTGAATACGACAGCGAGTATAAGTCCCATCGTGACCGAATAAGGTGTGGCTTCGGGGTAATCACGTGCCGGATGCATCACCGGGCGGTACGACTCATCGGCTCCGAGCTCGGTGAAAGCGTTTTCGGGCAGATTGATAGGGTCGACATCAGCTGCCGGAATATCCGGAGCGGTGTTGTTCTGTTTCATACTTTTTGTGGTATTTTTAATTTTTGTCCTGATTGTATTCGGTCACCGGCCATATTGTTGGCGCGTTTTATTGCGGCAACAGTGACACTGTATTTTTGTGCTATCTTGGTGAGACTCTCGCCTTTGCGGACAGTGTGAATCACTGTCTTGGGTTTTGTTGACGTGGCAGTTTTTTGTGTTTCCGCTTTCTTGGCCGTTTTGGCTTTCTCCACTTTCAGGCTTTCTTTAGGCTCTACCTTGGACACAGTAGGCTCTGCTGTCGTGGCGAAAGCATTGGATACATCGTCAGGAGTCATGACGGTGTCGGAGGCGATGGAATCGGCCGGAATCTCTATGACAGGAAGAACAGCCGGGATTGTGTCGGCAGCAACTGTATCGGCCTGAGTTTCTGTTTGTACTGGTTCGGATGCCGGTGCCGGTTTATATCGCCGTTCTACGGTCACAATCTTCAGTTTCTGACCACGAGTGACGCCTTTCTTTCCTATCTTGTTGTATTTCCTTAATTGGGCGATGGTTATGCCATAAGTGTTGGCGATTTTTGTGAGGGTCTCGCCTTTCTTTACCGTATGGTATTTTACTATTTCCTCGTCGTAATATTCACCTTTCGCGTCGCGACCTACCGCAGCTCCGGAAGCCGGCTCCACGTATCCTCTGCGGGCATATTTCTTGGCGTTGTGGTTGGCTATGGAGTCTTCATTTGCTATATAAGCCAATGTCTGCAATGACGGCAGTACCAGTGCATAAGGACGGATGTCGCCGGGAATGATATCCTTACGGAATTGTGGGTTGAGAGCCCGAATTTCCTCTATCGGTATATTCATCACCTCTGCTATCTGCTCGAAATGAATACGGCGGTTGACATGTATGGTGTCTATCACTATGGGCTTCTTTGCCAGCGCCGGAGATATATTGTGGTCCTTGTGATAGTTCATGATGTAGTTTGCAGCTATGAAAGCCGGAACATAACCTCTCGTTTCCTGAGGAAGGAAAGGGTATATCTCCCAAAAGTCCTTTTTACCGCCTCCGGCACGTCGGAGAGCCTTGTTTATATTGCCGGGGCCGCAATTGTATGCCGCTATGGCGAGAGACCAGTCGTCATAGGTATTATAGAGTTGTTTGAGATACCTTGCAGCAGCGTCAGACGACAGGTAAGGATCGCGGCGCTGGTCCACAAGACTGTTTATCTCGAGGCCTTGTCCGGTACCGGTAGCAGGCATGAACTGCCATAGGCCGGCGGCTCCGGCTTTTGATACAGCGGTAGGGATGAGTGCCGACTCTATTACCGGTAGATAGCGCAGTTCGTTAGGCATTCCGTAGCGTTCGAGTGCTTCCTCGAATATGGGCATATAATAGAGGCTGAGACCGAGCATATTCTCTACAAGCTGACGTTTGCGGTTAGCGTAGAAATTAATCATATTGCGCACAGGACCGTTGAGCGGCATCTCTATAATTGATGGAAGTTTGCTCAACCGGTCTATCAGCACTTCGTCGGACACAGTCTCCTGAGGTTTGCTGTCGGCATCGTAGTCAAGTACAGTGTAGTTGCGGATGTACCAATCTTCAAGCATAGCCTTGGTATCGGTCTCGAAACTTTCAGGATTGATGATGTCCGGTGATTTCAACGACTCTGAAACATCGCGTACCGACTGGCCGGTGGCTATCGGTACGGAAAGTATTGTTATACTACTTAGCAGTAGGAATTTATATAGTATTTTCATAGTTTTTTAATGTCTAAAAATTGAATGCCCATACCATGCCGAGCGATGGTCTTGCCCCACGTCCGTCTTGAAACAGTGCCGGGCTGACATCCATCGAAAGGTCGGGGCTTATGTCGAAATGCGACAGAGAGGCATCTACATAAGCGTCAATCATCGCCACAAGGTAGACTCCTATCATCGATATTATGCACAGGTCGCGGTTGCGTCGATAGAAGTTTTTGCGCGATTGAAGTATATTTGTCAGCCAAGTCTTGTCGAGGTCGCTTTCTTGAGTCGTGGGAGGAAAGAAGTTCATGTAGGAATTTGTCGACGAATCATTGTCCA
>N._stephensi_709_foregut__coassemble_309_pt1 | contig 19188 bp, 14 predicted proteins | sample N__stephensi_709_foregut__metabat2_low_PE_005 | metagenome-assembled genome bin N | reverse complement strand
CCCCGAAGACGCCACTATGGCGCAGATTCATGGATAAATTCAAGGATCCGCTTATTGTGATTCTTCTTATTGCAGGCGTTTTGTCGGTGTGTATATCCAGCTATGAGTATTGGGGCCTCGAATCTCCCGGCACTGTTTTCTTCGAGCCTGTAGGCATCTTTATGGCCATAATCCTCGCTACCGGCCTGGCTTTTGTTTTCGAACTCAAGGCCGACAGAGAATTCGAGCTTCTTAATAAGGTAAATGATGCTGAACAGGTCCGGGTGATACGCGATGGCTTTACTATCGCCATACCTAAAAAAGATGTGGTGGTGGGCGACATAGTGATGTTGAACACCGGAGAGGAGATTCCGGCCGATGGCGAACTTCTCGAATCTGTAACCTTGACTGTCGACGAGTCAACACTCACTGGCGAGCCTTCGTGCGCGAAGACTACCGACCCGAATCTTTTTGATACCGACGCGACCTTCCCTTCCAATCATGCCCTCCGTGGCACTAAGGTGATGGAAGGGCATGGTATAATGAGGGTACTTGCCGTTGGAGATGCAACAGAGAACGGCAAGGTGTTCACTGCAGCGCAGATCGACAGCAGTATAAAGACTCCGCTCGACGAGCAACTCGACAGGCTTGGCCGAATGATATCAATTTTCAGCTATATAATAGCTGCCGCCATTGTTGCAGGACGTATAATGATGTACTTTGTACACCAGGATTTCGAGTGGGTGGGCTTTATTACATACTTTCTCCAAAGTCTGATGATAGCGGTGACGCTGGTGGTGGTGTCGGTGCCCGAAGGTCTGCCTATGGCGGTCACTCTGTCGCTGGCCTACTCGATGCGCAGGATGTTGAAAACCAATAATCTCGTACGTAAACTACATGCCTGTGAAACGATGGGCGCGACTACAGTCATCTGTACCGACAAAACCGGCACGTTGACCCAAAACCGCATGCAGGTATTTCAGACCCGTTTCTTCGGCAATCCTGCTCCTGAGGTGATAGAGGAAGGTATAGCAGTGAACTCTACAGCCAGTCTCGACCTCGCCGGGGAAAAACCGGTGGTGCTCGGCAATCCGACAGAGGGAGCATTGCTCCTTTGGCTTTTCGACCATGGTATCGACTACCAGGAGTTGAAGAACAACGTCAAAGTCATAGAGCAGATTCCGTTCTCTACCGAACGTAAGTTCATGGCTACGGAAATAGAAGATGGCAACGGCGATAGAGTGCTATATGTCAAAGGCGCACCTGAAATAGTTTTTGCCGAATGTAGCGATACTTCCGGGGTTTCGGAGCAAGAACTCAATGCTTGTCTGCTCGAGTATCAAAATATGGCTATGCGCACTCTTGGATTCGCATGTCAGAAGGTAAATGCCGGAGAAACTGTGATTTCCGATGGCGAGCTGACTACAGATAGATTGAAATTCTTAGGTGTTGCTGCTATCTCCGACCCTGTACGCGGCGACGTGCCTGCAGCTATATCCGAGGTTCTGAACGCAGGTATTAAAGTAAAGATTGTGACAGGCGATACTCCAGGTACGGCAAAGGAAATCGGCCGTCAGATTGGCTTGTGGAACGATGATACCGATGGCGACCGCAACATCGTGACGGGAGTGGAAATAGGCGCGATGTCGGATGAGGAACTGCGTAGCCGTGTAGAGGATTTCAAAATAATAGCCAGGGCTCGACCGATGGACAAGAAACGTCTTGTAGAGGCTCTCCAAGCCGATGGCGAGGTCGTCGCTGTCACCGGTGACGGCACAAATGATGCGCCGGCTCTCAAGGCTGCGCAAGTGGGGCTTTCGATGGGCGACGGAACTGCCGTGGCTAAGGAAGCAAGCGATATCACTATTGTCGACAATTCTTTTGCCTCTATTGGTCGTGCTGTCATGTGGGGTCGCTCGCTTTACCGTAATATCCAGCGGTTTATCCTTTTTCAGCTGACGGTCAACGTTGTGGCCTGTCTTATTGTCCTGTCGGGTGCTTTCCTTGGTATGCAGTCGCCCTTAACTGTTACACAGATGCTGTGGGTTAACCTCATAATGGACACTTTCGCTGCAATGGCACTTGCTTCTTTGCCTCCTACACAATCGGTGATGAAAGACAAGCCACGCCCTCGCACCGATTTTATTATCAATAGAGCCATGTGGGAGTTTATAATTGTTGTCGGACTTATATTCACGGTTCTGCTATTTGCTCTGCTGTACTATCTCGAGCACACCGATATCAATACTTTCACCGAACTCGGACGAGTACCGCTCGACCCTGATGTGGCAAGCCTCACACCTTATGAGATATCGTTCTTCTTCACAACTTTTGTATTCCTTCAGTTTTGGAATATGTTCAATGCCAAAGCATTCGCAACCGGTCGTTCGGCCTTGCATTTCAAAGATTGCGGAGGATTTATCTTTATAGCGGCTGTGATCCTTATCGGACAGATAGCGATAGTGAATGTAGGTGGCCCGTTCTTCAGCGTAGTTCCTCTGAGCCTGTCGGATTGGGCACTGATTATCGGCTCCACTTCAATTGTGCTGTGGCTTGGAGAACTCTACCGGCTTATACATCGGTAACTTTCTTTACAACAGCAAGCATAGGTTCATTGCGGGAGTCGGTATAACCATATACCCTTAAATCGCCACCGTCGCGGACTCCCAACTTTGCCCGAAGTGCATCTGCACTTATGCTGAAGTTTCTCACTGCTACCTCGATACGGGGATATCGCGATTTGAAGCGTTTGATTATCTTAGAGGCGTAAGGCATTGTCTCCAACACCGAATATATTTGACCCGGAAATCCGCAGACCTTGGCGGTAGAGTAGAAAAGCCGTGTGTTAGGTTGGAAAACCGACAGGTTGAAGTCTCGTGCGAGAAGTTTGAACACTCCGGTCTTCATCAAGGACGGATATGGCTCGTATATGAAATCCCCTGCCTTGAGCGGCGCAGATAATGGCGGCAACGAGGCGTTGTTTTCATCACTTCGCAAGAATGAAAACGATACAACCTCTTGTGGCAGCAATGTCACAGCCTCAATGACGGGTTCTTCGCTCTCACTGTCGAAATCGATATGGATATATAGTTCTTTACATTCTGTAGCAGTACCTACTGCAGCGATGCCTTTGGGAATAACGGGGAGTGAGCCTATAGTATGGGTAATATCAAGCATCGGTGATGCTTTGATCATGAGATGTCGGCTCAATTGTTTCAGTTTGGGGGTGAGTGAGATGACATCGGGCAAGCAGTCGGAAAGGGCATACACCCTTGATCCGTCGGAAGCCCTACGTGCAGGATCGATGAAAGCCGTGTCGAAGCGCTTCCCCGAGGCAATGCAACTGTCGATGTATCTGATACAGTCGCCCTCCACTACTTCTACATTTCCGAGCCCAAGACCTGCAAGATTGTATCTTAAATCTTTAGCCCGTGCCGAATCAAGCTCAATGGCGGTGACATGAGCGGCTCCTGCCGCAATATGTATGGTATCTATGCCGAGACCGGCGGTGAGATCCACCACATTTCCGCCATCGTCGATGGTGGAGGCATGATATGATGCGAGACGATCGGATGTCGCCTGTTCGCCTGCGAGTACCGATGGAAATGTGAACTTGGGAAACGCTTCCAAAATCCTGCGGAGTTTCGAGCCAAATTTCCGCCTGCACTCAATTTGGATGATTGCGCCGGCGTAGTCGAACCCGTCGTCGCGGCCATGGTAGGCAAGACGCAGCGCATCCGGATTATCGTTTAGATGCGCTGCTATCCATTTGTATTCGCTATCGGTCATCTGAGTCGGTCGTAGCTGCGGAGAAGATTGCGGTCCTTGCGCATGAATCTAAGGCCGAATATGGCGCATACAAGAGCTGCCAACAGCAGCACTACGCCTCCTGTCCATATAAGCTCGGCGTCGGGATATCCTGTAGTCATAAGTATCGCGCAGGTAACCATCGATGCCACAAGAAGCACTATGCTTATTGTGGTGACACGCATCTGTAGCTTGAGGTTCTTGAAGAGAAAGATAGCTATGAAAAGAATTACAGCTATCACAATGTTAAGAATAAGAAATACAGGGGCGTCGGAGACGTAAATCGGAGTCCACGACTCAGCTTCGGCTGTTGTTGTTTGGGCATAAGGTGTGGCGCAGAAAATACACATCAGCACCACGGCGATTAGAAGCAATACACTTTGCCAGCGTTGAATTACCATAGTTTCAGTATTTCGATATTTTAGATTTATAGATTTCCGAATTGAGAGCCTTTGGCGCGATATATGGCCATGTCGGTCAAGGCCGGGATGGTGCTGAAATTTATATTATCAGCACAAGGGTAGGACTTGAGATAATCTATATCGGCTTGGACTTCTTCGATATATTTTTTATTATCTTCTTCAGATCCGACAAGATGGGATGCCACACTGTCGACGGCTTTGTCGAACTGTCCGTCGAGCCATAGAAGGATGGCTTCCATCCCGGTTATGTGACTCCTGCGGAGTTCGGGCTCTACCAGGTCGAGCATGGCGGAAGCCTCTGTCGGCTTGTTGTTGAGCAGGTATAGGTATGCTAATTCCTGTTTCAGTTCGGTGTTGTCGCTCGGCAGCATATAGTCGGCTTGATGATAGGCGTCAATGGCTTTGTCGATATTGGATGTTTGAGCATAGGCTTTGCCGAGCATCTCGAGGGTTTCGGGCGTATGCCACTGCTCGGGCATTCCTTCAAGCACCTCTACCACTTCTTCGTATTCCTCGTTGTGGCTAAGAGTCCTGGCGAGTTTCAGCACTATATCCTGGCGTTCGGGATATTTTTCCATAAGCTCTTGATATATCTCGCATGCGGTGAAGTGAATCGGGACAAGCTCATCTTCTGCGACAAGTACATCTGCGGCTGTCTCGAGGTCGTTGTCGCTCATCTGATTATGGTCAATGGTCAGAAGTTCTGCGAAGATATCGGATGAAAGGGAATATAGTTTTTGCGAGGCCGACGCATGGGCGAGTTCAAGCAGCTCTTCAAATTCGAACAATTTCGTCAATCGGGACAATGGTAGTAAACCGGTCTGATCCCAGTTGAGCGAAAGCTTGAATTCGGATGATTTTGGGAAAAATCTGACAAACCGCACCAAGGTATGTATATGATTGGCAATCAGAGCACTGTCAGATATATTTGACAGCCGGTCCATGGCCTCGGTGTATTCAGGTGTATCCGACATCGCCCTTATATTGTCGACAAGACCTGTCTGGGCTTTGTCGCGCATCGACGCCGGCATCTGAGCCATAGAGAGCAGCATGGCGTATTTGTCGCTGTCGGTAATGTCGGGCAACATGGCTATGCTCTCGGCAATCTCGGCTCCTTCGCCGTCGGTGATTTCGGCAAGGGCGCTGTGGCGGGTGTCAAATGGCAGAAACCAGTTTGAAATCTTGTTGAAGAATTGGAAATTCCTCATCCGTCCGAGACTTCTACCGAAAACATCGAAACCTCCGCTCTGAGCCCTGGCGAAACGTTTCATCTGTTCATAATCGTTTGAGCTGAAATCGATATTCTTGAAAGACTCGGGATTGGATGGGTCTATGCCATGTAATTTGGAAGAAATCCCGGCCATGGATGAGAAGAAATCGGTGTCGGAGTCGGTGAGATTGAGGACTATGGCTTTCAATATATCGATAGCACTCAGGCCTGCGGTGGAATTGATTTTGTCGATTATCTCACCTTCAACGCCAAAACTTACAGCAGCGATAGTGAGCCATACAGCAGCTGCTACCCTTATGCGTCTGTTATCGGATTTGAGGGCTTTGAGCAGGATGTCGATTACACTCCTGTCTTCTTCAAAATTAAGCGACAGGCCGAGAGCATTCACCCACAGTTCGCGATGTCCGGCTTCTATTGTGCTGTCGGCAATAAGGTCGTCAAGGAGCATGACCGTGTCGCTATCGGGACGGTAAATGGTCCACAGGAGATTGAAGATATCAGAAGTAAGCCGTTCGATAGTAGCACGAGCCTTGGAGCTGGTGAGTGTGGCGCCATCGGTATGCAATCGCTCGGCCTCGGCGAGATAATCGCTCACAAGACTGTGCAGATTTTCTTCCGGACGGAGTCTGGCGAAGCGTATGCTAGCTCCATATACAGTGTTGTCTGTCACGTTCATCTCATGTTGCAGGTCTTTTCTGAGATTATCGGCAGCTATAAGTATATTTTCCAGCTCTTGGGCTTTGGCCGATTCCGGGTTGCCAATCATGAACCGTAACATATAGAAATAACGGGCTTCAAGGTCGTCGGCAGCGCTCCGTATACGGCTCAACCCGAGACTGTCGGCTGTATCATGCAACAACTTGAGACTCCGCTGTATATTCCCGCGGTTTAGTTCCTGGCGAATCTGCTTTATATCTGATTTATATCTGTCTTTTTCTGAATTATTCATTTGCGATATTTTGAGGAGAGGATATAGCCTCTGTTGGTATGAGTAAAAAATCGAATGGAGTGTCTGCTGTAAGGTCGACCCGTATGTAGCGTTTACCATAATCGGCTTTTGACAATAGGTCCTTACAGATGCTGACAGTCAAGATGCTCATAGGGTTCTCGGCATCATAGTCGTAGGGGTAGAATTCGATACTTAGATTTCCATTTTGTTCGGTGATGCTCTGTGGATGCAGCCTTAGCGGCATATCATCCCTGCCTGTTACCACAAACCATGTCATGGCAAGAGCCATAGGGGCTACAATGAAGATAAACATAAGGGCGAGTATCCACCATCTCATGTCGTCGAATCCGGCTATAGCCGCCACTGCGAGCATGGCTGCTATAAATATACCGGGCATCGTGCAATAGCGACGAAGATATACCGAGGCATATTCTTTCGCCGGTATTGAGTATATTTCTTTCGACGAACTCATCCTGTGATATTTCTGAAAGAGTGAGATGCCATTGTGAAGATTTCAAATAACATGGAAAAGTTCATCAAATTATTTTGCCGGCGCTAAAGCCGAAGCAATGGCCGTGTAAGATTGATCGATTAATTCTGCCAGTTCGTGCCGGCCACCCTCAGGGGCTTCGATAGGCTGATGTATGGTAAGTTTGATGAGACCCGGACGTGGTAGCCAAGAGCCGCGGCGGAGTATATGGTATGCTCCGTCGATGGTGATGGGCACAACAGGGAGACCGAACTCTACGGCAAGGGTAAAGGCACCACGGCGGAATGCATGCATCTTGCCGTCAAGAGTCCTCGACCCTTCGGGAAATACCACTACCGACATGCCGCCCGCAAGACGCTTTTCTGCAGCCTGCATGGTGGCTCTCACAGCCGAAGGACTTGAATTGTCGACGAATATATGTCCCGACACCTTGCAACTGTATCCTACCAAGGGGATGCGCTCAAGGCTTTTCTTCATCATCCATCGGAAATTATGTCCGAGGTATCCGTAGATTGAGAATATATCGTAGGCTCCCTGGTGGTTGGCCACAAATACATAACTGCGCCCTTTAGATATATTATCGTGTCCGGTGACATGTACTCGGACCAAAGTGAGTAAGCAGAAGAGCCGACCCCATATGGATCCTGGCCAGTATCCAAACCAACGGCCACACTCTAAGGAACTGCCGAGTATGGTGAGTAGGGCTGCCGTTATTGTGATTGCCAGCAGTAAGGGGGCTGCAATCAAAAATAGATAGATGTAGTATAGAGTGAGTTTCATCTTCCGAACTCATTAAATCGGTGGATACTTTATATACTTATTTGTGCAAAAATCAGGCCAAAGTCAATGAGAAAGTTTGAATGTGGTGGTAGTTGACTGTATTACTGTTACAATCACCGGATCCGGAGGCAATGTGGTGTGTATGGATACATTGCCGCTATCACAGTTCGGATGGCTTGAGTGGTAGATACGTCCTGCGATGTCAGAGATTGTTACTTGTGTCCCGTCAAAATCGGGGTCGAGACCGTCGATAGTCACTGTCTGGTCTCCTAATGAGGCTGTTAAAGTATTCCCATTCCGCCTGTGATTGCGATGCCCGATGCTGTACGGACGGTTGTTGTCGAGGATGAGGAATGTACCGGACTCCACCTCTTCAGTATTGTCGTAATAGGTATATTGTCTGGTTATGCACTGAGCCAGGGCAGCACCGATGCTGTCGCGCCAGGTGTGGGTGGTTACACGGCAGCGGCCTTTGACTGAGTCGGGGAACATGTCAAGTCCCTTTATCGGGTGTAAATCCATGACACAAAGCAGGTCGGTTATGGTACGGTGTAGTGTTGCCTGATGTATGGTATCGCCATCGGAACGTATGAGTCTACCCTCCCCTACCTTATCGTGGCTTGTCTCTCCATCACCGAAATAATAGTCGTGCTGGTGGGTACGACCGCGCATTGTCAGCGGTAATCGACCATTATCGTCGACAAGGACCCCGGGTGTAAGGAATCCTACGGTAAACGGTGTCTCACTGCGGGTTAGATAAGTTATGCCGTCGCGTATTGTATAGGTCTGCCGGGTATCATCGGTAGTCCCGGTGAAAGTGATGTCGGAGGTTATATCGAAATGTAATGGTATTTCCTTGATAAAGTGCAGTTTGGATAAATCCCAAATCGCCCCTTCGGTATCGGCAATGCCGTCGAGGGCAATGATGGTATAGCCATCATTGCCCTCGTTGTACGGTATGGTAACTGCATTCCCGGCTTTGAGGAAGACGGTAGCGGATACGGCCAAAAAGAATATCCAATGTCTCATAGTCCTGATTTTTTCTCAAAATTAACCTATATTCGTCAAAAAACCAAAAACTTCGGGTTTATTTCTTGTCCGATTTCGAGACATTGTAATATATCGGCGGCTGACCGTAGAGCCGGTCGACCGCCGTAAGTCGTTTATCTACTTGCGAATGAAGAGCCTGAGGCTATCTGTTGGTAAGCATACAAGCCTGCTTCGGATAGCTCGAAAATTTGGTAATTACCGTTGCCGACAGGCATCTTGACATGTGAGTCATCGACGAATGTGAACAGTTCGTGTTTTTCTCCGGCTATTGTATAGCTCCATGTCTGAGTGGTGCTGTCGAAGTCGAGCCGCACTGAACTGTTGTCGGTTAGGCTGACGATATCGTAACCTTTGCCGTCGCACTTGACGAGATATTTGCCGTCATTACCATCGATGATTTTATCGCCCTTTGCCATAGGATTGCTTCCGCTCCAGAATTCTATAGAGTTGAGCACAAGTACATCGGCAATTGCCGATACTTCGTATACAGGAAGAATCCAGAAGGCGAAAAATACAAGCTCGTTGATAAACTTGTTTCCAACATGCTGATTCCATCCTAAAAGGCGGTTGGTAAGAGAGAAGCTGCCTATGCACGACGTCATCGAGAGCATCGAGGCGCACAGAACAAGAGCCATGAAACGATTGAAAATCTGTTTTTTCATAATCGGAGTTTTTTATCGTAAAGTTAGTATATGTCTTGGAAAGGTTATGCAGAGATTTCACGACGTGCATGTTCGTAGAAATTGGTGATTTTTTCTACATAGTCCACAGTCTCTGTGCCGCGGCAATATCCGTATTTTACCACCGGGTCGTTATAGTATTTGGGATTCATTTTCATTAGTATGGCTTTGCTTACATTGTCATCCCACACTTCGGGATTGAGTCCGTATTTCTTGGCCAAGGCTATGGCATCGTAGACGTGGGCTATACCTACATTGTAGGCTGCAATCACGAATTTGAGACGTTCTTTATCGTTTGGGACATATTTTTTGAGATAGCCGTCGAGGTCGTCGAGCAACTGTGTAGCTACCTTGACACTCGTCTCCGGATTGTTGAGCTGCGATACTTTGGTACGGTAACCTCTCGCGGTGGCAGGCATTATCTGCATCAGACCGCGTGCGCCGACCCATGAACGTGCATTGGCTTTGAATTTACTCTCCTGATACGCCTGTGCGGCCATCAGACGCCAGTCCCAACCTATGTTAGGTGCATATTTCTTGAACAGATCGTCGTACTGCGAGATATATCCTTTGGAGAAATCGAAGCGTACGGTGGGCTGGTATTTGGATTGTTCGAAAAATTGTTTGAGCAATTCCTTGTTGGTCTCTTGAGGAGAAGCCTGGGCGAACCATGCGTTGATGCTGTCGGCAAGCCATTCCTTACCCGGTGCTACTGCCCACGATGAACGCTGAGCGAAGCTTACGGGCAGGTCGATGTCGAGCCCGGGGTAGTAGGTGCGGTTGAGACGGGCTATGTCACTGTCGACTACTGTCATTGGTATCTTCCCATCGTTCACCATCTCTATGAGATCTTCTGTTATCAAAGTGTCGCCATCGACTTCATGTATTATGATGCCGCCTCCGAGCTCATCGTTGAGGTTATTGAGCCTGCGCAGGTATTTGCTGTTCTTCTCTACATATATCTCCTTACCTACAAGCTCTGTAACATCTGTTATTGGAGCTTGTCCTTGTACTTTAGGTTGTACGAGTACCTGGGTGGTGTAGTTCTCAGGCCCGCATGGAAGTACATACTTGAGATAGTGTTCGGTGATAGGGACTTCGTATGCTATCAGATCAACTTTACCGGAATCGAGCATTTCTACTGCCGATGACAGCGAGCGAGCCACCTTGAGGTCGAGCACCATGCCCTTCTGACGTGCAAGACTGTCGACGAGCGTATAGTCATAGCCCATGGGCTGATCTCTATATATGAAGTAGGATGTCGGGCTGTAGAGGGTGACCACCTTTAGGGTGTCGGGTAAGCTGTGTCCACCGTTTTTGGTGGCGGTAGTATTCTGTCCGCACGATGACAGCGCAGCTGCCACGGCTATGACGAGGGCTGCTTTTGTGAGATTCCGGATGTTGTAAAGATGCATAATGGGCGTGGATTGTTAAGGTTCAGTGCCTTAGTCTTCGCCCGGTGCAGTGTCAGTAGTCGAATGTACCGTATGGTGTCACCAGGGTGAGACTTTTGGCTGTAGCTTCTTCGACGCGGCCGATAATCTTAGCCGGCACTCCCATGCTTTGAGAGATGTCTATGATGCGTCCGGCAACATGGGCGGGAACATATAGTTCCATGCGGTGACCCATGTTGAACACCTTGTACATCTCGCGTGCGTCGGTGCCTGATTCCCTGCGGATGAGCTCGAATAGCGGCGGGACGTCGAACAAGTCATCTTTTATAACATGTACACACCCTACAAAGTTCATTATTTTTGTCTGAGCGCCACCCGAACAGTGTACCATGCCATGGATATCCTGACGTAATTCGTTGAGTATGGCCTTGATAACCGGCGCATATGTACGCGTGGGAGAGAGAACAAGTTTTCCGGCATTGACAGGCGCACCTTCTACGGTATCGGTCAATGAGCACGACCCGCAGTACACAAGTTCCTGCGGTATGGCATTGTCGTAGGTTTCGGGATAGCGCACGGCTATGTCCTTGTTGAAAACATCGTGGCGAGCCGATGTGAGACCGTTGCTACCCATACCACCATTATATTCGGTCTCGTAAGCCGCCTGTCCATAGCTCGCAAGGCCTACGATGACATCGCCCGGACGGATATTGGCATTGTCGATGACGTCGGCACGGCGCATGCGGCAGGTGACGGTGCTGTCGACGATTATTGTGCGCACAAGGTCGCCGACGTCGGCTGTCTCACCACCGGTAGAATAGATGTTGACACCGAAGCGCCGCAGCTCGTCGAGCAGTTCCTCTGTGCCATTGATTATGGCAGCTATGACCTCTCCCGGTACAAGGCGTTTATTCCGCCCGATGGTCGACGACAGCAGTATATTGTCGGTTGCTCCTACACATAGCAGGTCATCGATGTTCATTATCAACGCATCCTGTGCTATACCTTTCCATACCGACAAATCGCCGGTCTGTCGCCAATATGCATAGGCAAGTGATGATTTGGTGCCCGCTCCGTCGGCATGCATTATATTGCACCACTCGGGGTCTCCGCCAAGATAGTCGGGGACAATCTTGCAGAATGCTCCGGGAAATAGACCCTTGTCGATATTTTTGATGGCGTTGTGTACATCTTCTTTCGATGCCGATACGCCGCGTTGGTCATAGCGCATGATAGTGTTATTTTAGTTTGTTTATTTCAGAAGTTACGCCCACCAGCCACACAATGTCGCCTTTCTCGAACACAAGATCCGGACGCGAGTCGATATGTTCCTCGCCTCTGTCTACGGCTACAACGAGCGCGTTGTAGCTGTCTCGTAGAGAGGTGGATTGTGGAGTCTTCCCTATCAGCGGAGAGCTGTCGTCGAGAAGTATGCTGGCCAGTTTTACCTGTGACGGGTCGATTGCCGATGTGTCTTCGGGTAACGTCGCCTCTACCTTGGGAAGCATGTCGGATATCTGCTCGTCTGTACCTATGACAGAGAGCACGTCGCCCGGATATATACGTGTACGGCCGTTGGGGATAGGTATATATCGCGAGGCTCGCTGTATGCCTACCACATTGACACCGTAGTTGCGTCGGATGTTGGAGTCCATGAGGCGTTCGCCTACAAATGGGCAGCCTGAGCCTACTGTCATGAATGCGAGATGCAGGTCGTGAACCACCGCGTTTTTCTTTCCGCTTCGTCTGAGTTCTCTTTCGTTGAGGTTGTCGATGAATTTGCCTTCGATACGCGACATACTTTTTCTCAGTCGCTTGGAAAAGAACAGTACAAGCAGTACGAGCGCAGCCACAACAGCGGCGAGTCCTACTTTGGACGAGTATATCTTGACAAATACAGCTGTGACAAAGGCAAGTGATATGGCGAAGCGCAATATCATCATCACTACAAGAGGTATACGGGCAGCAGCACTGTCGTCCTCATTACCATCGGGGGCGAGCGGAAGCATGAGGGCGAGGAGGAAGGGTGACATTGCAAGCAGTGTCACCGCCAGAGACAGTATATGACTCCAGCTGCCGGCGAATTCCTCGAAGTATGGCGTGACGTAATCGAGCGATATTATCATTATCGCCAGGAGTACAATCATGTATAGCGCCGTTCGCCATAGATATCGCTTTATAACGCGTCCCCATGGTCTTCCCGCCGCATCGCTGCGGTCGGCATCTTTCTGATAGCGGTCGATAAGAAAATGAAGACGTTCGGGCAGATGTCGCTCTACAAAGTTGTATACCGGAAGAGAGAGCTTGATGAAATAAGGGGTTGTGAAGGTCGTTATCACCGATACAGCTACGACAATGGGATAAATCGTGGTATCGAGTACTCCTAACGACATGCCAAGAGTAGCGATGATGAAAGCGAACTCACCAATCTGTGTGAGCGAGAATCCCGATTGTATGGCTACCTTTAGTGTTTGGCCGGTTATGAGCATACCCGCCGTTCCGAAGACTATCATGCCGCATATTACGACGGCCGACAGTAGCAGAATCGGTGCCCAATATTGGGCAAGGATAGTCGGTTGCACCATCATTCCCACCGATATGAAGAAGACAGCTCCGAAAAGATCCTTGACCGGTGTCACTACATGTTCTATACGCTCGGCATAGGATGTTCCGGCCAGGATGGAGCCCATCACGAAAGCTCCCAAGGCGAGGGAGAAACCGCAGTAGACAGAGAATACCGCCATGCCGAGGCATAGACCCATCGACACTACAAGCAAGGTTTCGCTGTTGAGGTAGCGGCGGATGCCATTGAGGAGCGATGGCAGCATGTATACTCCGACAAGAAACCATATGACGAGGAAGAATACGAGTTTGCCTACGCTGAACAGCAATTCAGACCCCTCGACGGTGTTGTTGATAGCTATCGACGACAGAAGTACCATCATGAGTACTGCAAAAAGATCCTCCACTATCAGTACGGCAAGGACAATAGAGGCGAATTTCTGCTGTCTGAGACCCATGTCGGTGAATGCCTTTATGATGATGGTGGTAGAGGACATTGACAGCATGCCTCCAAGAAACAGACAGTTGATATTGTTGAAATGCAGCAAATGTCCTACCGTGAAACCCGCGCACATCATACCTGTAATGATGATAAGGGCTGTCACTATAGCAGATCCTCCGGAGTTGAGCAGTTTTTTGAAACTGAACTCGAGCCCTAACGAGAACAGCAGTACTACGATGCCTATCTGTGCCCAAAAGTCGATGTTTTCTTCTGTCGTCACCGAAGGGAGATATTCAAAGTGCGGGCTTGCAAGGAAGCCTGCCACAATATACCCCAGCACCACAGGCTGCTTTATCCACTTGAAGAGCACAGTGACGATGGCTCCCAGTATAAGTATAAACGCAAGGTCGGTGATTAATCCTTCTACATTCATCTTGAACTCATTTAAACTTTCGTGTCAGAAACCTAATTGATTGGCCAATGAAATCGATTTGGTTGGGTGTAGAGTCTCGAATTGTGAGAATAGTTTTATGTAGTCTGTTGTTTCACGTACAAGACATATGAGGTTGAGACGGGTCTCGGAATTGTCGTAGTCGTATTCCACATAGAAATTCTGCAGGTGGATGTGATGGTTGCGCAGCACGGCCTTGTAGTCGGTGATGTCGTGTAATATGCAACCGGTGCGTATACGGAAGATGCGGGATTCCGATCCACGGCTGATACGATGCTCGATGCGTTCGAGCTGTACGAGGATGAACAGAATCAAGGCACACGCAATGATCGACAGAACATACATTCCCACTCCTACGGCCATGCCTATGATAGCCACCATCCATATGCCGGCGGCTGTGGTAAGACCGCGTACCGAGCCTTTCATCTGTATTATAGCTCCTGCGCCAAGGAAGCCGATACCGGTGATTACCTGTGCGGCTATACGCCCGGGGTCGCCGTTCTTAAGTCCCATATACTCCTGTGGTACATATATCGACAGCAGCATTGCCAAGGTCGAGCCCATTGCAATCAATGAGAATGTCCGTACTCCGGCAGGCTGCCCTTTACGCTTGCGCTCATAGCCTACCACAGCACCTAACAGCATGCTGAGCACCATCTTGTAGATAGAGCCTATAGTGTTGACCTCTATCGCGTTGATGCTGGCGTATATGGCCTGGAGAATGGTCATTTGAGATTGAACTGGCGGGAGATAAGTCTGAAATTGTCGGCGAAAAGCTCTACAGTATAGTCGCCGGCAATCAGCGGGGTGTTGACATCCCAATATATGGTGACACCACCTATCTCTTCACCGGCATATTCTATGACCTTGCGTGCGCTGTATTCCACATTTCCGCCCTCGAAAGGAAATGTGCCGCCCGTACCGAGCAGCTGTCCCGAGGGTGATATGATGCGCATGTATATGGTCTTTTCGCCTACAGGGGTAGAATTGTTCTGAGGAATGGTGAATGTAACTTTGAGTTGTACTGCCTTCGATACTTTCTTCTCTATCTTGCCTTTCTTGTTCAGTGCCGTAAGTGTAAGACCGGTGACATTGAGCTTCTCGGCAAGGGTCATGCGCTCACTCAGCACCTCGTTACGTTTGGCTGTCTCAGACACTTGCGATGACAATCGGCGGTTTTCAGTCTTCACCTGCTCGTTCTCGGACCGCAGTTCCTGGTTCTCTTTGTTGAGCCGGTCTATTTCCTCCACATAATGACGCAACAGCGAACGCAGTGTGTTGATTTCATTGCGTAGCTTTGATATTTCGGCAGCACTCTTGTGCTTTTGGTTGTTGAGTTCCTGCTGTAGTTTCTCAACTTGTATCCTTGCGGCTTCATATTTGTCGTTGAGCTCGCGCTTGATAGAGTCGTCGGTGATGAATCGGCGAGAGTTCTCGAACTGTTCGAATTCGCTGTTGAGATCCTGATACTCGCGTTCGAGATCGGCCTGAGCCATATCGAGCTGTTGCTGTTCGAGCTGAGCCCGTGCGGCTTCAGCCTGACGTGTGGCTCTGACGGTGGTGAAAACCAACACGCCCACCAACACAGCCACAGCTAATGCACCGATTATGATGAAAAGATTGCGGCGAGAGCCGCCATTTGGTGATTCTGCGCTCATATATCTGTATATTTCTGTTAACTGAATACAAAATTAACCATAATCTGCCAATCGTCAAAATTTTTTATCGGACAGCAGATTCCTTTCACCGTTCATTTTTTTGAAATACGGTATATAGTGCCTTCTATCAGCGATACATATATGTCGCCGGTGGTGGGGTCTACATCTATTCCGTTTATCTCGCTGGTGCCAAGAGGAAGAACTGCAATCAACTCCGGACCGTCGGCACATGTGATTGTGACGAGACCGCGTCGGCTGCCGGTGTAGATATAGCCATCGCGTTCCACTACTACGCACGGTGCATGCTCATAGCCAAGACCGAGGTCGAGCGTCCACAGTTCCTTGAATGAGGGAGAAGTAGCATCTACTGCCACAAGTTCACCGTCCATAGTCTTGGCGTATACTTTCGTGCCGTCCTGGCTTTGTCCGAGGCTTTCGCGGTAGCGATGGCTGTTGTCGCGCCATAGTTGCCTGCCGGTGGCGCGGTCGAGTGCTGTCATGTAACGATCCGGTGCCACAATGATAACCTTGTCGCCCGTGACGACAGGTACTACATTACCCGGGCCAAGCATGTTGGCACTCTTCCCATTATTCCAAACCCATTTGAGCCGGCCTGTATTGAGGTCGAGGCAGCGTAGATTGGTGTCCCATGCACCGAAGACGAGGTCGTTGCCGTCGATAGCCGGTGCTGCCTGGCAGTAGTTGAAGATGGAATCGTAGCTCCATACAAGTTTGCCGTCGGATGGGCGGCGGCGTTCGATACGCTTGTAGCCTCCTTGAATATAGCCTTTTTTGTCGGGTGTGAGAAGTCCGTCGGCCACATAAGGACCTTCTTTCGAAGTCTGTTTCTTTATCACCTTTCCCGTGTTGGAGTCTACTATCATTATGCCGTCGTGCATCGGCACGGCTACACGTCCCTTGCCGAGAACTGTGGCACGGCTGAAGAGCGATGCCCCGGTGGGTAAGGTCCACTTAAGTGTGCCGTCTTTTCCTATGGCACGGGATTGGCCGAGAGAATTGCCGAAATAGATGTTGTCGCCGTCGAATCCGAGACGTGTGAAGATCGAGGCACTGTCGGCCCATACTTTTGCTACTTCGAAGCCTTGGGGCACCTTTAGTTCGGGGAGAGAGGCAAATTTGGCTTTCTTATGTGTGCGCCGATTGGCGAAAGCATACATAGCTTCGGGTTCTTCCCCGAGACGTTTGTTGTAGAAATGCAGCCACTGCGGATCAATCTCCATAATGGAATAGCCAAAGTCTCCCTTGCCCAAATCAAGGGCACGCACTGTGACACATTGCAGGTCGGAATCCGATTCAGAGCCTCCTGTGGGATAGTTGTCCCATCGGTGGTAGTGGCCGTTGATGTGGACGATGACCGGGTATTCCTCCAGCAACTCTACATACTCAGCCACATTGTCGAGGTCGGAGAGAAGTGGATAGTGGTTGAACGATACCACCCTGCGGCCATCGGTAACAAGACTATCGAGGGTAGCCCGGAGCCAATGCAGATCTTCCTGCTTCACATGGCCGTCGCCCATCTTCATGTAGGGTCCGCAATTTATACCTACAAGTACAAGTGAGTCTACCGTGGTGACAAAACGGTCGTTGCCCCATAGGTCGACAAAAGTTTTTGTAGCACTTTGACTCCAGTTGTTCTCATGATTGCCGGGGAGCAGTACCATGGGATGTCGGATTCCGTCGAGGGTGGATTTAACATTAGTCAATTGTTCGTCCGACCCTTCGTTGGTGAGGTCGCCGTTGACCACCACAAGGTCGAAAGGTGCGGCATTGATCTCATCCACTGCAATCCGTAGTGCCGAGTCGCAGGGGTTACCGGGTGTAACGTGTATATCGCTGAGTATGGCAAAACGCTGGCCATAAGCGCTCAATGTAAGTACGGCAGCGAGTGCCAACAGAGAATATCGTTTCTTCATAGTATCGATTTTGGAGCTACAAAGGTACGGATTCCAGGCCATATATGAAAATTTTTTAATGTTTTGAAAACCTTTTTTAAGTTAATATTGTTAGAATATCAAAACATAAACATCACAACTACTATTTATTGAGAATATGAAAAAGATCGCATTAGTACTTGCCATTGCACTTAGTAGTGCGGCAAGTTTCGCCCAAGTCAACAAAGGCGAACTCAAACAGCTACAGAATTTCCTGTCGCAGCCAGCAAAGGAAGCTGCCACCAATGCTGAAGCCCTGAAAATTTCCAACGTAAAAGATCCTTCGACCTGGGAAGGTGTCACTGTCGTAGGTAACCATGTGACCAAAATCGAGTGGAAGGACAAAAAACTTGCCGGCACACTCGACCTGAGTGGCTTTACTGCCCTCGAAACAGTCGATGTCAGCCGTAATGCCATCACAGCCCTTACTGTCAGCGGCGATGCTGCCCTCAACGAACTTAACGCTTCTCGCAACAAATTGACCGAAATCAACCTCAACGGAGCTTCGGCTCTCGTCAAGCTCTCAATCAACAATAACCGCCTGTCGGATTTCACTCTCGAGGGCACTCCGATGATTAAGAATATCAATGTGGCCTCCAACCTGTTGGTATCTCTCGACCTTAATGCGTCGCCCACGCTCGAGACTCTTAACTGCCAAAGCAACCACCTTGAGAATCTGTCGGTTTCGAACTGTACCGCACTCAAAAATCTTTATTGCGGCTACAATAAACTCGAGATGCTCAATCTCTCCGGTGTTGTCAATCTGCAGAACCTTAACCTCGACAGCAACCAAATCACAAGCATGATAGTGAGCAATCTGCCATCTCTCGCCACTTTCATCTGCTCCGACAACAATATGAAGACTCTCGGACTGCGCGACTGTAAGGTGCTGATGGATATTGTCTGCTCCTACAATGACCTCACCGACTTTGAGGTAAGCAATTGTCCCAATATACTCTTCATCGACTGCTCTTACAACGACTTAAGCAGCCTCAATCTTTCGAACCTTACATTCCTGCAGCGTCTGCTTTGCAACAACAACGAGCTTACTATGCTTGACGTATCGTTCGACTCGGCTCTGAGCTACATCAACTGCCGTTACAACATGATTACCGACTTGCGAACAACCGCCTGCAACAACCTCAGGATGATAGCTTGCCAGTGGAACTACTGATAAAACCAATGCGATAATTCTTCTGAATAACTCCGAAGGGGGCGAGCCGAAAGGTTCGCCCCCTTTTAACGCCACTAAGTGACGATTAAAAAAATAACCTGGTAAAATTTTCGTATAGGTATAGGCGTTTAGACCGCACTGTCTAACTTATTGTTTTGCAATCTAAT
>N._stephensi_709_foregut__coassemble_207_pt1 | contig 24160 bp, 21 predicted proteins | sample N__stephensi_709_foregut__metabat2_low_PE_005 | metagenome-assembled genome bin N | reverse complement strand
GATTCTACGGTCGTTTGGTACCTCTAAAATTGAGCCATTAACTGAATATCCCTAAATAAGCTCTAAGCCTGCTCTACCGGGCGAGTGATACGTATGAGCTCGAGGCGGTTGGCCGACTTTGTGATTATATCGAAGCGCAGAGGAGATATCATCACCGTCTCGCCCTGGTCGGGTATAGTGCCGGTGGTATGGAGTATATAGCCGGCGACAGTCTGATAACTGTCATCCTCCGGAATCTCAAACCCGAAACGCTCGTTGATGTCGGCAATCTCGCAACGGCCTGAAAATTCGTAAATGCCCGGAGCCACCTCGCGGGCTATGAGCCCGGAGTTGTCATGTTCGTCCTCAATATTACCGCATATCTCCTCCATAAGATCCTCGAGGGTAAGCATACCCGCCGTGCCGCCGAACTCATCGATTACAATGGCTATAGAGCGCTTCTGCTGCAATAGACGACGCATCATTATGTTGGCGAGCAGGTTCTCGGGAGTATACAATACAGGCTTGATACGTTCAGTCCAATCTACAGAAGGGTCAAACAGCTCACTCACATGTATATAGCCAAGGATAGTGTCGATATCGTCGCGGTAAACTATCACTTTCGAACGGCCTGTGGAAGTAAAAAGCTCCACAAGTTGCTCGCGGCTGCCGGAGGCGATGTTTATCGCCACTATCTCGTTGCGCGGTATCATACAGTCGCGCACATGAGTGGAGGAAAAGTCGAGAGCATTGCGGAATATTTTCACCTCGTTGTCCACCTCCTGTTTCTGCTCTTCCATATCGTCGATAGTTTCCTCAATATAATCGTTGAGGTCGCCAATAGATATAAGATGCATCTTCTTGTCGGCATCCTTGATACCGACAAGGCGCATGAGCATCCGCGAAAGCCACGATGTAAAGGCCGATACCGGATAGAGGACTATATAGAATATATACATCGGCAGCGCCATCACCTTGAACGAATCGTTGGGATTGATACCGAAGATTGTCTTTGGCAGGAATTCGCCGGTAAGGAGTATCACCAATGTCGACACCAAGGTCTGCCCCAAAAGGATAAATACCTCGTTATTGTACACTTGTGCGAGCAACGGTTCTATCAGCGCGGCAGCTCCCATACCATAGATTACGAGCACCACATTGTTGCCCACAAGTATGGTGGATATGAACAGCTCGGAATTGGAATAGAAGCGGTTGATGATACGACCTATAATGCCGCCCTTGTTTACATCAAGTTCGACACGTACGCGGTCGGATGTGACAAAAGCCATCTCCACGCCGGAAAACAGGCCGGAGAGTATAAGAGATACCAGTGTGATAGTAATCCATACAGTAGGATCGGCTACGCTCATATTGCTTAGTGACGATTAAAAAATAAGTTGGTTGAATATATGTTGATTTGCTTTCGAACAGGCTTGAGTTTAGCGAGCTAAATGAGGGTTTTGGAAAAGTGAAGATTCATAAATAACATAGAAAAAGTTTACCAAGTTATTTTTAATCGTCACTTAGTTGATTCTTTTAGGTTCTATTTTCCTAAGTGTCTGACCATTGATTTCTATGGTCGAGGAGTCGTTCCGCCTCGCGGCAGCTTCGGAAGGCCTGGTGCGGTGGCGTCGGCGCACGGCATGGCGTATGCTGTCTACTGTGGCCGTATCACCGTCATCGGACGTAGCCTCGCGCCGTTCTACCGGCAGTATGGCCGTAGGATTGTGTACGGTGTAGTAATGCATACTCTGATCCGACTCAAATCCGAAGCCCTCGATAGTACGGTCGGTGCGTACGATATGTATGAAGGAATCGGAATAAATCTTGCGCTGGTTCTGATCCCAAAACAGCTGCCGGGTAAGGAACGAGTCGGCCTCGGTATTCACCATCACCACATTGCCGTCGAGCTTCCATATACGCTTGCGCGAGAAGTACACAGCCGAGTCGCACACCACATTGGCCGAAGGCTGCATATCGAGGTCGTACTGCTGCAGTTCAAGGCCATCGGGAAAGCGCCAAAAAGGTTCGTCGGCATCCTCGAACATCATCCATACCGGAGCTGTAAGGTGGTAGCGCGTGTAGCCCGAGTCGCTTATCAGTGTCGACACATCGGTGGTCGACATCGTGGGAGTGGTGTATCCGTCGCCCGCGTTCGGCACATATCGCTTCTGCTCCGGGCCACAGCCCGAAAGCAAAGTTGCCGCTGTCCACAGTAGGAAAGCGGCGACCGGAAGTGCCTGCAGAGGCCGGCGGGTACGGGTCAATACAGTTTGCTCTGACGGAACCACATCTCGTTGAAATTCACACCTATCGTGATATTGAGATAGTTCTCTTTGATAAGAGGATTGGGATGTGCCTGGCGGTGCATCCATTCAAAACCGAGGTTGATGGTGGTCTTGAATTCGGGCACCGGGAATCCGAAGCCTGCCGTGATGCCGTACTCGCGCAACTGGTTGCCACGGAGTTTGAGGTAATCGTCGGACCAATAGCCGCCGAGACGGTAGTTGATACGCTTGAAGTAACTGCCGCGGAAGTCGGGCACATATTGTACACCGAGGGCTATCTTGCTGCGGTCGGCATAGCTCTGGAGCGATTCGGTGCTGGCATCGTAGCGATACTTGGCCTTTTTCCAGGGCTGATATGTGTAGTCGAACTCAATCATCACCTTACGACCGAACTGGTAGTTGATACCTGCACCCCATGTTTCAGGCAGTGAATAGTTGCCCTTGAGCTTGTGCTCGTCGGAGAACTGAGGGCCACTGTCGAGGGCGGTGTCGTAGTACACCGAACGTCCTGTACCGAGCAGAGTCTTGCCGGGAGTATAGATAAGGCCAAGAGTCATCCTGTCGCCGGCCACAGGTGCGAATGAATATTGGGCGCCGATGGTGATACGATAGTCACGCACTATCATCTGACGCTGGAAAAGAGCACTTTGGCTCGACGACAGCGCCGCATAGGTCTCGTTAAGGATTGTACCGAAGAGGTAGGAGAAATTAGCACCGATGGTAAAGCCCTCGAAAGGACGGCCGGCCACGCCGAGATAAAGCTCGTTGAGGCTGCCCGAGCCTTGACGGCTGTCGATACCGTTGTCGATTGTATTGCCGAAAGAATAGCCTACCGACGAGAATGGTACAATGCCTATGGAGCCGGCCATATACCGTCCTAAGGGGAACTGCATGGTTACATAATCGAGGCCGCCTCCGAAATCGTTGTTCTTCACCCTTGTGCCGTCCTGTTCTTCATTCTGCCACAACGAAGTGACATCGATACCCATATCGAAGAGAAAGGTAAGAGAGTCCATGGCGGCATACGACGCCGGGTTCATGGCATTAATCTGCCTGCCTGAATTCATAGCGTAGCCGACACCGCCCATCGAACGCTGTATCGAGGTAGCTCTGTCGCGGAGCACACCCACGCCATAGGCCGAATAAGGTGTCATGGTGCCGTTCTGCGCCACCGCAGGCATCGCACATACAAATGCGAGGGCAAGGACTAATGCTATTCTGCTAATTTTCATCTTTAATAATGCTGTAGAGACCCTTATGCACAAGACAAGGGTCGTGAATATAGTCAAATGTGAGAATATTTAGGTCAACCAATAGTTGAGCCGAGCCACCGGTGAGCACAACAACGGAGTCGACGCCCACGGCAGCATGATAGTATTCGAGTTCGGCGGCAAGACCTCTGACAGCGCCGCTGCGCATGGCTTCGGCTGTCGACTGCCCCCACACGGGTGTAGGACCGCCGTCGGGCGACACTGCCGGCAGTGCGTCGGTAAACGCCGCCAAAGCACGCAACCTCAGGTCGATACCCGGGGCTATATTGCCGCCCATATAGCAATCGTCCTCCACATACTCGTAGGTGACAGCTGTACCGATGTCGGATACAAGCAATCTACGGCCATCTCCTACGAGATAGCGTGCGCCAAGTACGGCTGCCACGCGATCTGAGCCGAGGGTCGACGGTGTGCGGTAGGCTATACTCAAGGGCATGGGCGTAGAGGCCGTGAGCTCAACAATCCTGGGAGAGAGCCCTACCAACGAAGCCTCGTCGTCGGCATGGTCCGAGGCCACAACCGTACACCAGCATATGGCATCGAAACAGCCTCCATCGCAGCCCACTCGCTCCTCCATGACATGCACAAGCTCGCCGGCGGGCAGGCTCTCATCGCCCTTGTAAAGGTCGATAAGCTGTCCGTCTGCACTCCATGCGGCTGCCTTGATGGCGGTATTGCCACGGTCGATAGTGAGTTTAGCTCGCATAATGCGGCAAAATTACAAAAACATACGCATACAGCAGCTATGTTTGTAATTATTAAATGTTAAAATCCCAAACTTTGCACCGAATCTTTACTCGAGAGATTCATTTAGTGACGATAAAGCAGTTACCTGAACGACATACGGAACGATGTGAGGCCTGAGGACGGGTCGGTGGTGAGAGAGAATAATGCCCGATGGCTGCGCAGGATGTCAGACACAAGCATCAGACCGAGTCCGCGGTCGGGATGCTTTGTGGAAAAGAAGGGTGTAAACAGCCTGTCGGCAGCCTCGGGCGATATTCCTGCTCCATTATCGGAGACTACGATATCCCTGCCCTCGACGGCGACGGTGATATGACCCTCCGGACGGTCGGCGATGCTCTCTACCGAATTCTTGATGATGTTGGTCATCACCCTCTCCATAAGCATAGTATCTATGTCAACCGGCATAAAGGCAGGACCTCTGTCGTATTCAAGGGTAATATTCGGAGGCACAAGGCTCTGCAGCGACGGCATAAGACATTCAAGCCACGAGTCAAGATCGGTAGGCATAGGCTCGGCAGGGGGTAGCTTGGCTATATCGGCATACGCACGTACGAAGCGTACAAGGTTGTCGCACCTCTCGCGGCTACCGCGTATAGCGGCGGCGGCCAACATATCGTCACCCGTATCGGCCTCTATGCTCTCGAGCACCGACAGAACACTGCCCATGGTGTTGTTCACCTCATGGCCTATTGTACGTATCGCGCGGTTGAACATCTGCTTCTCGGCATCTGCCACCACCTCTGTCACCGGTTCGGCAAGAAAGAATGTGCGTCGGAAACCACGATCCATAAACCATAGTCGCGAACAACGTACTATAACCGAGCCCGACAGGCGTAGTGTCACCGACGATGCCGGGGCAAGACCGAATATGCAGGTCAACATAGCGTCGTCGACAAGAGTCTGCCACGCTTTGTTCGTCCTCTCAATGGTGCCGTCGAAGCTACAGATGGCGATTCCTGTAGGCATTACGGCAATCAACTGGGAGAGGAATCGTTCCTGCTCCCGGCTCTTCAGTCGCTCATCCCTGAGCGACTGCATCATTGAATTGAAGAGGTACACCACCTTGTCGGCATCAGCCTGCCCTGTAGGCCGCAGCTTGCTGCCGAAATCCTCAGCCTTGATCAGACATATTCCGTTCTGCACCGCTTCGAGAGGCTTGACGACGGCACGGTAGGCGAGCAGCAGGAGCGGCAGTGCCACTGCTGCCACAGCAGCTCCGCACCATGCTTTCGCACCGCAGACAAGTGTCACAATCGATGCCACGACAGCTACAGCCGCAAGTGAAATATATACTTTATATCTCATAATCAAATCCCAAACTTCTCTATACGGCGATAGAGCGCCTGACGAGTAATACCAAGTTGGCGGGCAGCCTCGGCTATATTGCCGTCGCAACGGTGTATGGCTTCTATAATTGCACGCCGCTCTATATCGTCGAGAGTGTCCACACGGTCAGATTGGCGCCGGCACGCAATGGCAGCATCGAGCGCCTGCCTCACTTTGGCCACAAGGTCCTCATTTCGCCACGGCTTGGTAAGGAAATCATATGCACCGAGGCTCATAGCCTTTACAGCGAGCGGAATAGTACCCCATGCGGTGATGAGGATAACAGGAATATCGGGCCTGAGTATGCGTATTTTACGCAACATATTCAAGCCTTGCTGCCCGGTAGTGGTAAGCGTGAGATTCATATCGAGCAACACAAGCGACACCGACTCGTCGCGCACGGCGACAAGCGCATCTTCTTCATTCGACACCGTACTGCCCGCTATTCCGGCCTTGTCGAGGGCCAGACGTATCGAAAGACATATCGAACTGTCATCGTCAACTATAAGAACCATCAGAGGCAGAATTTCCCCAAAGGTAGGGATTATTTTTGAAATTTCAAATTTTACTACTGGTCAGCGAGGGTGTAGGCAGGGTCGATGCGAGTGGCGCGTCGGGCAGGAATCCATACGCCGGCAACCACCAGTAGCGACATCACCACCAATGCCGCCGCTATGCCATAGACAATACTGGAGGCATTGACTGCATGCCGCATTATCTCGCCATACATCTCGAGAGGTTTGAAGAGGAAAAGGACAGGCGTGGCTATAACCGTAGCTATCAGCATCATAATCAGTCCTTCTCCGATAAGACGGCGGAAAATATCGCCGTTAGTGGCACCATTCACTTTGCGTATGGCTATCTCGCCGGCTCTCTGTCGGGTGCGAAACCAGAATGTGCCGAGGAAACCGAGGAATATCACCAGCAGCAGGAAGAGCGCACATACCGTTACGTTGCGTATGAGCTCCGTTTCTTTCAGGTTGACCCTGCGCCGCATATCTGAGACATCCCTTATAGCGACAACTTCCATATTGCCCACCCTGAGCCGTTCGTCCTGCATAGACTCGACAAAATCGTTGCCTCTGCCGGGTTTCACCCGCACTAATATATTGTCATAACTGCCGGTCACAGGCAAATAGGCTACTGCATCTTTGAGTGGCTCGTAGTCGCTGCGCCGTATGCCATGGGCAAGAGCTCCGATACGATAGTTGCGCTTTGAGTCATTGTCGGTTTCTTGACCGACTATCTCCGAGTAATCAAACGACGGATCCGATGCATAGTCCTTATCCGGCGGACAAAGGATAATCTCGCCTCGCTCGAGTACCTCGGCAAGCTGGTCGGGAGTCTCGCCATTTATACCCTCGATTCGCATCGCACGTATCGCATCCGGCGAGAGTGTACGCATATTTGCAGAACATTCATATACACTATCTGCCACCTCAATCATAAATGTTGAGCCCCAATATGAGAGACTATAAGGCAATCCGTTGTCGCCTATGGGGGCGGCAATCTCAACATACGGATTGCCGGAGAGTGTGGATAGCAATACATTGAGGTCGCGCCTGGAAGATTTACGGTCGGAAGATGGCACATAATCGGGCGAATTCTCGTCTAATTGCTCCACATCCAACGCATAGAGCTCCGACAGGTCGTAGCCTTGACGCCCTTTCTGCCAGTCGTAGACCTGGAAGAGCATGCCGAAAAGGAATTGAATGACGATGAGCACTATGGTAAGCTCTGTGACGAGCCATATATTCGACCTCCATTCCGAGGCCATCTGGTTCAAGAGTCTGCGTTTCATCTTTAGAGCTTGTTTTAAAATCATTTGGTATTTATCGCTTCTACGGGGTCGATGCGCGAGGCTTGCCAAGCCGGCACGGCAGCACTTATGACATTGAGCACCAGACATACACCAAGGGCTATAAGGATAGTACCAAGGTTGAGGATAGACCCCAATGCCGGACGCAGGTTCTCGCCGAAGTTGGACCATGTCTCGTACAGTCCGGTATAGGAATAGGCGAAAATTATCCCTGCAGCCAATCCTACCAAGCCACCCACCAGTGTGACTATCATATTCTCCACCACAATATCGGTTATAATCCTGCGGCGTGTACAACCGAAAGCCCGGCGTATGCCTATTTCACTCACACGCCTGCGCAGACGGCTGTGGAGCATACCGCTCAGATTGATAGCCGGCACAATGAGCAGGATGAGATAGAAGAGATATCTAATCCTTCGTCCACGTGCCACATCGGGGTCGGTGTTGGTATAGAGAGTATCGGAATTGTAGACTTCGGCAGTATAGGGCGACTGGTGGTATATGGCTCTGACACTGTCGGGGGCGAGCCTGGTATTGAGAGCTGCATAACGGCCTTTCACCTGCTCGCGTATGTTGTCGATATCGGCGCCCGGTTCAACAAGCAAAGCTGCCGCACAGTGACCGAAGATATTGAGATTGCGCCAGCCTCTATCCTCCGGGTTGGTACTGAGCATCTTGAACACCTCTCCCGAGCCCATTCTTGCCAGCGCCGTGTTGTCATTGACCACGCCCACCACTTTATAGGGAAAATGATTCACCTTGAGGGTGGAATTAATGCAGTCGGTAGTGCCGAAAGCCTTTATCGCCGTCGATTTCGAAATTACCGCCACAGCCACATGCGATTCGCTCTCTCCCTCGCTAAAATAACGTCCGGCGACAAGAGGATGGTCAAAAATCTTGAAAAACTGACCGTCGACATCGCGGATAGTCGCCGGGAATGTCTCGCCGGTGCTTCCCACTACATTGCTATTGTAGGTATCGGACATGAAATAGGATACCTCCTCTACTCCATCGAGACCGCCATAAAGTTCTTTCACAACATCGTAGCTCAAATAACTCGACACTTCGAGATGATCGGCCCTCAGGTGTATATTTTTGCCTACCAACAGTCTGTCGCGACAACTCTCGGGCGGGAAGGGTACTATATTGATGCGCTGCATCATCACCACAACCATGATGAGGAACACTGCCATCGCCGTAGCTACGACAGTCACCCAACCTACGAGAGGCTGCATCTTCAGGTCATAGATTATCTGTATCAGTTTCTCTTTCATGGCAGTGCTGTCTATCCGATTATGCGTCCGTCGAAGAAGCGTACCGTCCTGTCCGTCTCCTCGGCCTGAGCCTCGTTGTGCGTTACCATCACAATAGTTGTGTGGTCCTCTTCATTGAGTCTGTGCAGGAGAGCCATCACTTCTGCGCCCATCTTGCTGTCGAGATTACCTGTAGGTTCGTCGGCAAGCACTATCGATGGTTTGCCTACAATAGCACGCGCTATAGCCACGCGCTGGCACTGACCGCCCGACAGTTGCGCCGGCAGATGGTGTACACGGTGCGACATCTCGAGGCGCTCGAGCACCTCGTCGACGCGGCGGCGGCGCTCGCCGGCGCGCATGCCTTTGCGGTAAATCAACGGCATCTCTACATTTTGGGCTATGGTAAGCGACGGTATGAGATGGAAACTCTGAAAGACGAAACCGATGTTCTTATTACGGAAATGTGCCAGGGCGGTATCGCCGAGACCCGAAGTGTCGGTATTGTCTATCAGCACCTCGCCGGTGGTGGGTTTGCTCAACAACCCGATAATATTGAGCAATGTCGATTTGCCGCATCCACTCGGCCCCATGATGGAGAGGAACTCGCCCCGCGTCACCTCGAGGTTGATGTTCTCGAGTGCGGTGGTCTCGATGGTGTCGGTACGGTATACCTTACCTACTTCTTTTACTGTTATTATTGACATATGTTGCTGTATTGTTTTCTGCCGCAAAGTAACACAAAAAACAAAAGGAAGTCAAGTCGCACTGATATCCAACGACTTAGCCAAGCATAATATGTCCAAAAACGTACACCCTACCTTGTAAGGGCAAAAAATGCCACCGCCGATGCAGCAGCCACATTAAGCGAGTCCACACCATGGTGCATAGGTATCTTCACCACATAGTCGGCCTCATCAATAGCCTTGTCGCCCAGTCCGTCGCCTTCGGTGCCGAGTACTATCGCCAGACGCGGCTCGGCACGCAAGGCCTCGTCGTCGACAGCGACACTGTCGTCCCTCAACGCCATGGCCGCCACCTTGAAGCCTTGATTTTTGAGTGACTCATATCCCGACGCAGGCATCCAGCACCATGGAATCTTGAACACCGTACCCATCGACACCCTCACAGCACGCCTGTTGAGAGGGTCGCAACTTGTAGGGGTGAGGACTATACCGTCGATACCGAGAGCGGCGGCAGAGCGGAAAATGGCACCGATATTGGTGGTGTCGCATACACCGTCGATTACAGCGAGCCTACGGGCGTCTGCGCACACACTGTCGAGAGTCGGCTGTATGGGGCGCTCCATAGCGCACAGCACGCCACGTGTGAGAGTATAGCCTGTCAGCGATGCCAGGAGCTCACGGGAGCCGGTATATACAGGCATATCACCACAGCGGGCTATTATACCGGCGGCATCACCGGCGATATGACGTCTCTCGCACAGCAGAGCCACAGGATGGCTTCCGGCATCGAGAGCCGAGACAATGACCTTTGGGCTTTCGACGATAATCAGACCCTCCTCCGACCGCAGCTGTCTGTCGGTAAGTGAGACGAAAGGACGCAAGCGCTTGTCGTCGATATTCTCTATTTCTATGATGTTCATTTGAATATACGTGATATACGTGCAGCGAAGCGTTTGAGCGCGAGCATAAGAGGCGAGGGTGTAATGGCTATATCCGACGAAAGGGGGTCGGTGAACGATGTGAGTACCGGGGCTTCGCCGAATTGCTCGGGGTATATCATCATCAGGTTATTGCGCGAGAAGTAGCGCTGCAGGAATGCCGGCAGCTCGGCCATCTCGGCACGGTAGGACACTGATTGTGCCCGTGCGCCGATGACAACGAAGAGGTCGTCGTCGAGCACGCTGTTCGACATCAGTATCAGGTCATCCCATCCATCGGTGGTCTGGAACTCGCACCTTATGCCGTAGTTTTCGGAATAGATTACACCACGAATCAGAGGCTGCACTTCGGCCGGGCAGCAGAAGATTATACGACATCCGACCTGTCGGGTGAGACGCGACAGGGCACGCACCCAACGGTTGAAACCTGTCTCATACTGTGCGTCGCCGGGTACCCACACCACCACACGCGTGATAGTACCTGCCGGTATGAAGCATCGCGATATGATAATCATGCGGTTGGTGGAGCGCAGGAGTTGCTCCACCTTATTTCCGAAAAACGAATCGATGACGGTGGCACGGCGGTGCATGCCCAGCATTATCTCCGTGATGTCGCGTTCCTCGATGGCGTTGAGCACACCGGTGACTGTATTGAGGTCGTAGCGGTCGAGGGTATCGATATGAGTATCGGCTGCCGATGCTGTGCGACGCGCCGCCTCGAGGGAGTTACGCGACAGTGTCTTTGAAGCAGGGCTGTTGTCGTTGCGCACATGGAGAGCATAGAAATGATGAGTACCCCGAGTGTTGCGCATCAGCACCGCCATCTCCACCAATGCCGGGGTGGTGACGGGATTTGCGACACCGATAAGGGTATTGTTGTTGCGGCGGTTCTTTCCGGTAGCCTGTCCGGGATCTTCGTCTATCATCTTCACCTTAAGTCGCGAAGCTGAACCAGAAGTAATCAGCGGTGCGATGGCACAGGTGACAAGTATGACGGCAATGGTGCTGTTGAGTATACGCTCGTCGAACATCTCAAGCCGATAACCAACCGTCACCACGGCCAAGGCTACAGCTGTATGGGCGGCTGTGAGTCCGAACATCACTCTGCGGCTGTCGCTGTCGAGACCGTTGATTTTTTGGGAAGCCCATGCCGGAAGCCATTTGCTGACAAGGGCCACCACAAGCATTACCAAGGATACGACAAGAGTGGAAGTGTCGCCGAACACCCGTATGTTGATCATCATTCCCACACTGATGAGGAAATAGGGGATGAAGAGGGCGTTGCCGACAAATTCGATAGAGCTCATCAGAGGCGACGCAAAAGGTATGAAACGGTTGAGCAGCAGCCCGGCGAAGAATGCGCCGAGCACGGCCTCCAGGCCTATGAGCTGAGCTGAGCATGCGGCGAAGAACACCAGCACCATTACGAAAACATACTGCATCACCTTGTCGCTGTACTTCTTGAAGAAGTAGCGAGTGATTCTCGGATATATATATAGCAGGGCTACACCCCAAAGGACAAGTCGCAACATTAGCGCGGCAATGGCGGCGATGTTGAAATATCCCTCCTGTCGCACACTCACCGTCGCCGCCAAGACAAGCAACGCTCCTATCACGGCTATTATAGTACCTACTATAGCGATAAGAACCGCCGGAGCTTTGGTGATTCCGAAACGTGCTACCACCGGATAGGCAAGGAGCGTATGGGAGGCATACATGGCTCCAAGCAGAAAGGATGTGGCCCAGTCGAGATTGAGGATATACACGCTCGACAGCACACCCATAGCCAGGGGCATAGTGAGGGTAAGGGCGCCGAAGGCAAGACCTCGCCGCAGGTTGAGACGGAGATGGTACATGTCTATCTCCAGTCCGGCGAGGAACATGAGGTAGAGAAGTCCCACCTGACCGAAGACAGCGAATGAGGAGTCGCTGTCGAGGACATCGAAGCCGTACGGGCCGATGACGACACCGGCACCAATCATGCCTATGATGTGCGGTATCTTGAGCTTATTGAGCAGCAATGGCGCAAAGAGGATGATAGCCAGCACGATAAAGAATATCTGCACCGGCTGTGTCACCAAGGCTTGCGCAAGTGGTATCATCTATGGTCGATGATGTATTGGGCAATTTGGACAGCGTTGAGAGCCGCGCCTTTGCGTATCTGGTCGGCGACGGTCCAAAACGACAGTCCGTTGGGATTGGCAAGGTCGGCACGCACACGGCCTACATACACAGGGTCCCTGCCGGCAGCGTAGAGCGGCATGGGGTAGCCAAGGGGCTCGAGATTGTCGATAAGCACCACACCCTGCGCCGCTTCGAACGCCTCTCGCGCCCGTCCGACAGAAACAGGGCTCTCTGTCTCTACCCATATGGCCTCGCTGTGGGCACGCTCCACCGGCACTCTTACACATGTGGCGCTCACCTCCAGGTCGGGGGCATGCATTATCTTCTTTGTCTCGTTGTGCATCTTCATCTCCTCCCGGGTATAGCCGTTGTCGGTAAACGTATCGATATGAGGGATGAGATTCATGGCCAACTGGCTGACGAATTTTTTGTTGGTCACAGCCTCGCCGGCGACAAGCTGGCGTGTCTGCTCGCGCAGCTCCATCATACCCGAAGCGCCGGCGCCGCTGGCGGCCTGGTAGGTAGCCACATGCACCCTGCGTATGGGAGAAAGGTCGTTGATGGGTTTGAGAGCTACAACCATCTGTATGGTTGTGCAGTTGGGGTTGGCTATAATATTGCGCGGGGCATTGAGTGCGTCGTCACCGTTGACCTCAGGCACAACAAGAGGCACATCCGCTTCCATGCGGAAAGCGCTGCTGTTGTCGATCATCAAGGCCCCGTAGCGCGTGATATGGTCGGCATACTCTTTGGAAACATCGCCTCCGGCCGAGACAAAAGCAAAATCAATGTCCTTGAAATCAGCAGGGTCGGCACCAAGTACACGCACAGGTGTCGTCGTTTCGCCACGGAAATGGTATCTGCGCCCGGCACTGCGTTCCGATCCGAAGAGACGAAGCTCGTCGATAGGCATCGATGAAGTATTCAACACATCGATAAATTCCTGACCTACAGCGCCCGAAGCGCCTACTATAGCAATTTTCATCCTTTCTTGCAAATCGTCTTTTTTTACTCCATCAGTTTGCGGTAGCGGCGGCGTGGGGGTTCTTTGCCTCCGTTCTGCATTTTTTTGTATTCTTCGTAGTCGGAATATGAGCCTTCATAGAAAACAACGTTACCATCGCCTTCGAACGAGAGTATATGGGTACAGATACGGTCGAGGAACCAACGGTCGTGGCTAACTACCACAGCGCATCCGGCAAAGTCTTCGAGGCCTTCTTCGAGAGCACGTAAGGTATTGACGTCGATATCGTTGGTAGGTTCGTCGAGCAGCAGCACATTGCCTTCTTCCTTCAGTGCCATGGCGAGATGAAGCCTGTTACGCTCGCCGCCGGAGAGTACACCTATCTTCTTCTCCTGGTCGGCGCCGGTGAAGTTGAAACGCGACAGATAGGCGCGGGCATTGACATCGCGCCCACCCATACGGAAGCTCTCTACGCCCTGCGATATCACTTCATATACAGTACGTTCGGGTAGTAGGTCGTGATGACTTTGGTCGACATAAGCTACTTTTACTGTCTCGCCGACTTCAAAAGAGCCATTGTCGGGCTGTTGCTGACCCATGATGAGACGGAAGAGTGTGGTCTTGCCGGCGCCGTTGGGACCGATTACACCCACTATGCCGTTGGGGGGCAACGCAAACGACAGGTCTTTGAAGAGAGTCTTGCTGCCGAACGACTTGGCGAGGTGGCTTGCCTCTATCACCTTATTGCCCAGGCGCGGACCGTTGGGTATGAAAATTTCGAGTCGTTCCTCGCGCTGGCGCTGGTCCTCATTGAGCAATTTGTCGTAACTGTTGAGTCGTGCCTTACCCTTTGCCTGGCGTGCTTTTGGAGCCATACGCACCCATTCGAGTTCGCGTTCGAGGGTTTTGCGGCGTTTCGAAGCTTGTTTCTCTTCCTGCGCCATGCGTTTGGTTTTCTGGTCGAGCCACGAGGAGTAGTTGCCCTTCCAGGGTATACCTTCGCCACGGTCGAGTTCGAGAATCCATCCGGCCACATGATCGAGGAAGTAGCGGTCGTGTGTGATGGCGATTACCGTACCCGGATATTGATTGAGATGCTGCTCGAGCCAGTCGATGGACTCGGCGTCGAGGTGGTTGGTAGGTTCGTCGAGGAGCAGTACATCGGGCTGCTGTAGAAGTAGACGGCACAAGGCTACACGGCGTCGCTCGCCGCCGGAGAGTGTGGCGACGGGTTGGTCGTCGGGCGGACACTGCAGGGCATCCATGGCACGCTCGAGTTTGGAGTCGATGTTCCATGCGTCGGCGGCATCGAGGGCATCCTGCAACTCGGCCTGCCGGGCTATAAGGGCATCCATCTTGTTAGGATCGTCGAGTACGTCGGGGTCGCCAAAGGATTCGTTGACTTTCTCGAACTCGGCAAGGAGATCCATCACCGGCTTCACGCCTTCACGCACCACCTCGATTACTGTCTTGTCGGGGTCGAGGTGAGGTTCCTGCTCGAGATAGCCTACCGAATAACCGGGAGCAAACACCACCTCGCCACGGTAGTCTTTGTCGATACCGGCTATAATCTTCAGCAATGAGGACTTACCGGAGCCGTTCAGACCTATGATGCCAATCTTCGCGCCATAGAAAAACGACAGGTAAATATCTTTAAGCACCTGTTTCTGTGGTGGGTAAATCTTGCTCACACCCACCATTGAGAATATCACTTTCTTATCGTCTGCCATTATCTTCTTGTTTTTTTGGCACCCGGTCCGAACCGCACGGGGTAGTCGACAGGGACAGTGCCTGTTAATATACGGTTGAGCTTACCCTTGATAAGCTGCTTGCGGATTCCCGAGAGATGGTCGATAAACAGTTTGCCCTCGAGATGGTCGCACTCATGCTGTACTATCCTGGCCAGGAAACCGCTGATTTCCTCGGTGTGCTCATTGAAGTCCTCATCGAGCCACTTAAGGCGTATGTGCTCCACTCTGGGCACATTCTCGCTTATGCCCGGAAGACTGAGGCAGCCCTCCGTACGGGATACCACATCCCCGTCGAGCACCTCTATCTCGGGATTGATGAGAGCGAACTTACGACCCTCACATTCAGGAAAACTTTCCTTCACAGGATCGGCATCAATCACCACAAGACGTATATTCCTGCCTATCTGAGGACCGGCAAGGCCGACGCCCTCCGACTCGTACATGGCAGCAAACATATCGGCCACAAGTGCTTTGATATCGCCATATTCCGGCGTAAGCTCTTCATTTTCGGCGCGAAGCACCGGATGGCCATATAGATATACCGGTAATTTCATATTGTCGTGTTATATTTTTCGTTATAAATACGGCTTTGGAGGAAGTCGTTGAGAATTATCGTCGCCGAGATTTCATCTACAAGAGCCTTGTCGCGCCGTGCCATCTTACCGAGCCCTCCGTCGAGCATCGCCCGGTGAGCAAGCACCGACGTGAAGCGTTCGTCGAAAGATATTATCTCAGTGCCGGGCAAAGCCTTGCGAAGACGTGCGATGGCAGGCTTCAGGTAGCGGGTAGATTCGGAAGGGTTGCCGTGCATATCGCGTGGCTCACCAACCACTATAAGGTCGACTCCCTCGCGGGACACATATCCGGCTACAAACTCGGTGAGAGTGCCGGTGGCCACTGTGGTAAGCCCGGTGGCTACAATACGCAAGGCATCAGTCACGGCTATACCGCAACGCCTCCGCCCGAAATCTATTGATAATATACGTCCCATTTACATTGCAAAATTACGAATTTATCGGTATATGACAAAACCTTTTTTGAGTCATTCACTCTGTCAAGATGTTCTTGCATAATAGGTATGGTTGGATTGCCTTTGTAGCAGTCCCTGGAAGTCGTAATTTTCATAATAGATCGGGTCAACGTTTCATTGACAGTTACGATTTTGTATATGTAGTATAATTGGATGATAATTAATAAAATAATCTATAATTTTATTTTTTGTTGTCTACTAACAAAATTTAACGAAATATTGTGTGATAGAATCAAAATTTAATTGTATATTTGTGAAGTCTTTCTGAATGACTATACGTAGGAGTTCAAAGGCTTGCGGACATTTTTTTTGAAAGCGTTTACTTGGCGCTTATTCTTGACGTATTGAAATCTGAAGGTCTCTTAATCTTGGCCAAGTTTGTAGCAACAGTAGATGCCTTATGTATATTTAAGCTTTCAATCATTAATTCGTATTAGTGAGAATGGTGTGTTTGATAAGGTCTTTTACATATATGCGTGAGGCCATCTGTGTGTTGCTCATTCAATTAAGATAAGTAATGTCAGAATCTCAAAAAGTGGGACAAGTAATAAGGTTCAGACTCTTGCGCTTTCTATATTCATCATTTAGTAGCCAGAGGAGATGGCTGCAACAATTAGATTGGTATGAATCAGTATTTTGTAAGATTGTTATTATCTATTATTTTGGTCACATTAGTTTCGCTCATAGAAGCGAAAGCGCAGGACAATACTATTGAGATATTGTTTTGGGATAATGAGCCGATAGTTTTGGAAATGAAGGACAAACCTTCGGTGCATTTTAAAGGAGAAGCTGTTGAAATAGATAATGGACAGTACTGTTTTACATATCCGTTCAGATCAATGCGGTCCATCATGTTTAAAAACATATTCCAATCTGACGTATTCGAAAACTACACGGGCTGTCGGATACTCATAAGAGATGACTATTTATGGTGTGATTTTTCAGGAGGTAAAATTGATGTTTCAATCTATAATGTGTCAGGAAATTTGATTAGCAGGCATCATTCTGATTCCGAATCGGTCATTGTAAGCTTAGAAGATTTTTCTTCTGGACTATATATCATATCTATCAATGGCAAATCATATAAAATTATTAAAAAATAAATGAAACTATTCGTTATTGCTTTCGCTATTATTGCTTTGTTATCTTCAGAAAACCTGAACGCAGAGCTCAGAACGGTTATTGTTAACAATGTCCCAGTGTATGAGGATGCAATAGACAGTATCACATTTGAAATTTCAAATAAACCAATAAAGAAAATTTGGAAGGATGGCACCTTTGTGTCTTCGTCAATTTCAAATGGTGAGAATATTTCTTTTTTTAATGATCTTGATTTAAATAAATTCATCTATGAAAGTAAAGCATTTGATGAAAATACGATTTGGGAAAATGGATATATAACTCCCATCGGTTATTTCTTTAGTACTCCATACTCAAATATCATGAGATATGCTTTAACGGAAGTAGAGTCAGCGGAGGATATGGCAGAGGATATGACGTTTTGGCACTATCAATCATATGATAAACTTCATGAAGCAAACATTATAACTTTACCAGACAATGAATTGGAATACATTGGATATCCTGGTGGAGATGTAGATGTGTCATTTAATTCTGATTTGGTAGACATTTACCATGAAGTTGGAAGCGTATCTTTTCAATCTTCCAGGGAGAATTCGTTTGACGAAGGATTCAATATGACAAAGAATAATGAACTAACTTCATTTTTGTATGTCATAACGCAGGTTTTTGATAAATATGACTTCAGTGAGAAAGAAAATGAGCTATTGTGGTTGATAAACACTTTTAAATCGATAGCGGGCTTATCCGTTGTTAATTTAGATAATATACAGGCCCAGTTAGCATCACTTGATTTGCAGGAAAATGCCATAATGATTCTTGATAAGATCAAAGAAAGGGGTGTTTCCATTAACTACAGTATTGTTCCTAAGATATATGATGTTAATGATATATATGATAATAGCGTGCGTTCTATTTCTGGTCGTCTTTGTGGGGGGTATACGGCTTTGCAAACTTTTGAATACGGTATTCTGATTGATGAGAATCCAAATGATCTTACTACTGAAAAAGCTTCTCTAAAAATACCATGTAGACAATCAAAACTCAAATTAAGCTACAGCACATGGGCTTCTAATCTTAAGCCTGATACTGATTATTACTATACAGCATATTGCATAATCCCCAAGTCAGAACTTGGCACCTATCATTTTAGGTATGGAGATAAAACACGAACTGAAGGAATTGGGCGTATTAAGAAATTCCACACAAAGCGAGCCATGTACCTTAACATTGACATTCAATCTCAATCTATAATCGGAGACATTACAGTACCTGTTGTTCTACGAAATGTAAATTATAAGGGTGGAGGGAATTTTGATAGCAACTATCTTTTGGGATTTGAAAAAGATTTTGCAGGGTGGTCGATTGTTTCCTCCTTTACAGCAACTGGACCTTGTCAATACAATCAAGTAAGACACGACATTCAAGGAAATCCTTTTCTATCGAAATTTGAACCACCTAAAATCGAAGATTCTGATTATAAGGAAGAACATTATTTGACATTTTTGTATACTGGGAAATTATCCGGATTACAGATAGGGTACACCTCTCATAAAAACTTAAGATGCGATACTCATGCCCCAAGTCCAAAGCAATGGCATTGCGGTATGAATGGCCATATTGAAATTGGCGTATATAGTAGTAGTTGCACTATAAACGCAATTGATTCAAAATGGCATAATTTTAAAGACAATACCGAGACCTGGAAGTCAGATTTACGCACTTCATATTATTGGTCTAATATTCTTGAGCCGCCCTATTACTATGATTTTTACAATAAATATCAAGGACATAATTGCACACGTTATAACGACTACAATCATAGTATAATAAAAAAATATTTAAATGGCAATACCTCATATCCCTACAACGAAAAATCCAATTCAGTTAGTTATTTCCCGGTTAGCTGTGGGGATTGGCATTTGTCCTCAATGTGGCCTGACTTTGATGAAGAAGCGTCTTGTCTAGATGAAACTAAGTTTCGTATCTCCTATATGGGAGAGGCTCCTGAAGATATGTTGCTTGAACAAATTGATCAAACTGATGACGTCAATGGTGTGCCACAAAAAAATAAGCTTATTGGAGGGCAAGAAGATGTTCACAATGCCGTTAGAATATCTTTTAGAAAATAATTGCAGATAACCTTAGCCTTTCCTCAAATCACACCCAAGGAGAATGCCAAACTGTCAATCCATCCTTTGGTGATTGGGAAAAATGTGGAATTGCCAGATAGTATGAAAGATATTTATAACTTTGAAAATATTTGAGTATTAGCCGATATCATAACGAAAACAAGGACTATCCTCCCGGACGGTCCTTGCATTCTTACACATAGTACTTAATGTTAGATTTATATGTCTATTCCAGATTTGTTTAATATGAAAAAGCATCCTGCAATGCTTGTCGTATCATTTCCATTGCAAATTTAGCAATTGTTTTGTCTTTGGCAAAATTCCGAAAATTGCAAAAAGAAGACCGAGACTTTCAGCATGCAACAGCCCTCTCGCTTTCGGTTGCATTTTTATACGACACACCGATTTTAACTATCGATTATCAACATAATTATTAATTTGGCAAAATTATGTGCATAAGGTTAATATGTGTTAATTATACAGAATACCGTGACTATATGTTTTAAAACATACTTTTTGAACCTATTTTACATAGCGATTTCTTTCAATTTGTCAAATCTTCGCAAAGATTCGCAGTTTTTACTTCTTTCTTTCAGGGTGGGCTTTTCTAAATTTTGAATATTCTTCGAGCGACTTCTGGTAATTTTCTTCATTTATCGGGCGCAAGGCATCGAGATAGACATATCTCGGGCCACTTCCTCGGTGTACAGGAAAGACAAGAGCCTTGAGCTCGGCAGCCTCAAGCGCCAATGGTGCGCGGGCTGTACCGTCGGCAGCAGTGGCATCGACAGCTGCCGGGACATCGGTGCATGTCACCGCCACCACATGGCAGCAGGGCGGATAGGCTATGTTGGTCCACATCACCTGCGCGTCGGGGGTCTCACCGGGAAGTATACCCTCCACCACGATAGATGCGGTAGACGAATGACGCGGCACAAAGTCCTGGTCGACAGCCCACGAGTCGCTGCTCTCGCCGAGGTCGAAACCGGTAAGAGAGTTATAGAACGAACGGCTCACATTCTCGGTAAGCGAAGCCGGAGTGAGGCTGCCTGTAGCTATCTGCGGCTTGAGGAGATCTACAACATTCTGATGACGTATATACCCCATGCCGGCATCCGGTTCGCCACTGTAGGCATAATTGGTGCGTATCATCACACCATCGCGGGCATCGGCGAGGTCGTAGCGCACATAACGATAGTCATCGGTCTCGAAGTAAGCTCCGTTGCCTTGGGCATCAATCACGCCGAAGTTAGTGCGCACACCGAGGGGTTTGTCGGCATCTTTCAACATACGTTCGAAGTCGTCGACCGTACGGCACGTCTGCAGAGCGGCGGCCATAATCAGCCCCTCCCGGTCGGCCCGGTCGGGATCGTTCTCGGGCAGGTTATATGCCACTGTGTTCATTATTGCAAAACCGGCATCGTTCATCCCCATCCATGCCTGCGACAGGTCGAGGCTGTCGCCGCCATTAAACAGTCCGACATAGCCTATCTTGCCCGGCTCGTCCACCCTGTGTACAAAATTATTGTCGGCCGACGTATCGCGATGCTTCCACAACAGCGGTCTCCCCGAGGCTGTAGCGATTCCGGCAGCTATAAGCGATGTACATGGAAGCATAGAGACAGGTGTCAATATCAGACTGAGCAGAAAGATTATCCTTGGTATCATAACATGGTCATTTTGACACAAAAATAGCTATAATTTCTGAAACTGCAAGAAAATTCGTACCTTTGCAGCCGATTTCCAATACAGAAAATGATTACAGTAAACAATCTTGGCATCCAATTCGGCAAAAAACCGCTCTTTCAGGATGTCAACCTCAAATTCACGCCGGGCAACTGCTACGGTATAATAGGTGCCAACGGCGCCGGTAAATCCACTCTTATGCGTATGCTGTCGGGACAGCTCACCCCATCGGCCGGCACAATATCGCAGGGCCCGGGCGAGCGCATGAGCGTGCTCGAGCAGGATCACTTCAAATTCGACGACTGCACGGTACTCGAGACTGTACTGCGAGGCCACACCGTGCTATGGGATATCATGCAGGAGAAGGACGCTCTATATGCAAAGCCCGACTTCGACGATGCCGACGGTGTACGTGCCGCCGAGCTCGAGGAGCGCTTCGCCGAGCTCGAGGGATGGAATGCGGAGAGCGATGCTGCCGCCCTGCTAAGCGGACTGGGTATTAAGGAGGACCGTCACGGTATGCTCATGCGCGATGTGAGCGCCAATGAGAAAGTGCGCGTGCTGTTGGCCAAGGCTCTTTTCGGCAACCCCGACAATCTCCTGCTCGACGAGCCTACCAACGACCTCGACCTCGACACGGTGGCATGGCTCGAGAACTATCTTTCAAATTTTGAGAACACCGTGCTCGTGGTGTCGCACGACCGCCACTTCCTCGACTCGGTGTGTACACATACCCTCGATATCGACTACAACCGTCTGCAACTGTTTGCCGGCAACTATTCGTATTGGTACGAAAGCTCGCAGCTCGCTTTGCGCCAGCAACAGCAAGCCAACAAGAAAGCCGAGGAGAAACGCGCCGAGCTGCTCGAGTTCATACGCCGTTTCAGCGCCAATGTAGCCAAGAGTAAACAGACTACATCACGCAAGAAGATGCTCGAGAAACTCAACATCGAAGAGATTCAACCATCTATGCGCCGCTATCCGGGCATTATCTTCACTCCTGAGCGGGAGGTCGGCAATAAGATTCTCGAGGTAAAAGGTCTTACAGCGTCGGTCGACGGAAAAGTTCTATTCCAAGATATCAATTTTCAGATTGAAAAAGGCGACAAGGTGGCTTTCCTCAGCCACGACCCTCGCGCGATGACAGCCTTGTTCGAGATTATAAACGGCAAACGCAAACCCGACGCAGGCACATATGAGTGGGGGCAGACCATAACCACCGCCTACCTGCCACTCGACAACTCTGAGTTCTTCAACACCGACTACAACCTCGTAGACTGGCTCTCGCAGTTCAGCGACGATTCCTCGGAGATATACCTCAAGGGCTTCCTTGGCAAGATGCTATTCTCGGGAGAGGATGTACTGAAAAAAGCCTCTGTACTGTCGGGTGGTGAGAAAATGCGTTGCATGATTGCACGCATGATGTTGCGCAACGCCAACACTATGATTCTCGACTCTCCCACCAACCATCTCGATCTGGAGTCGATACAGGCATTCAACAATACCCTGCGCGGATTCAAGGGAGTGATACTGATGGCTTCGCACGACCACGAATTCATCCAGACTGTCTGCAACCGTATAATTGAGCTTACCCCCGGCGGTATCATCGACAAACTGACCGAATACGACGACTACATCACCGACCCCCGCGTGGCCGAATTGAGGGAGAAACTTTATTAAAACACTTCTAATCATGGTAAAACATATAGTAATGTTCCGCCTCGAAGGCGACAACGCCAAGGCTGCGGCCATGGAATTCAAGGCCGCTATCGAAGCTCTGCCCGAAAGGATTACCGAACTCGAAAGTGCCGAAGTAGGCATCAACGACGGTCCCGACAACACCAATTGGGACATCGTCCTGACAGCTACCTGCAGCGACTACAAGGCTTTGGCCACTTACTCAGCACACCCGCTCCATCTTGAATGTGTGGCTATAATAAAACCAATCCTTGTGTCTCGTGCGTGCGTCGATTATACTGTATAGCGTCGCCATACTGCTTGCATCGTGCCGAAGCGAAGACCACGAACGTCCTGAGCCCGATACTCCGGAGGTAGATTACGGCATATCTTTCGCCCCGTCCACACCGGCCGCTATCGAAGCCGTAAGTAGTACAGGGTCAATTACTTTCGCTCTCATACGGGCAAACGCAACCACCGCTCCGATGCAAAGTGTGGCATTGGCAGCCGAAGCCGGCAGAGCGAAAGTATCCGTACCCGACTCTGTCTGTTTTGCCTATGGTCAAGCTATGAGCAATTTTGTCTTAGACTACGATATCACCGCTCTCGATTTCGGAGAGAGCGATGATATCGATATCGTTGCCGGTGGTGTAAGGCACAATCTTTCCATCATCCGCGCCGATAGTTCTGCGCCTTCAGTCAAGGGGGTGTATATCAGAAATTTCGAGCGCACCGAGGTCGACATCACCATAAACGGCGACACATATACCGTCACAGGCTCGGGTCTGAGTCGGACAATAACGCTCGACAACGGGCACCCATATGTACACAACAACAGCGGCATTGTCGACATAGAAGATGCCAAAGCCATACTGGACGCATCGGGCGGTTGGACGCCTTATATCTTTTCCAGCGCATCGACATTCGACAGCGAAGAGGGGCGTTTCAACCTCGCCATCGCCGACAGCACACTACACCCATCCATAGAATATCTACTGCTCAACTGCTCGACCGACTGGGCCGACAGCGGCGTGGCTATATTCACCGACCGCTGGGTGCTTCCTACCGTATCTATAAATGCCGAACTTCTCGATCCCGACAGTCACCGCTGGCGTGTGTGGCTACAGGAGTCGCGCAGTACACCCGGTCTCTACCGTATAATCGATCCATATCGTGGCGACAGCCCGCTGTCGGAACACAACTCGGCGGCAGCAGGGGCTATGCTTTTCATCGATGCCACCACTCCACACGAAGCAAAAATATATCATACCAACCCGGTAATGTACAACCCCGACCTTGGCAGTATCGCCATCACCGGCAATGGCACTTTCGTCGGCGACACACTATACATCAAAGGTCTTATAGTGCTAAGTGACGATTAAAAAATAACTTGGTAAACTTTTCTATGT
>N._stephensi_709_foregut__coassemble_159_pt1 | contig 27283 bp, 24 predicted proteins | sample N__stephensi_709_foregut__metabat2_low_PE_005 | metagenome-assembled genome bin N | reverse complement strand
AACATACCTATCGGTGCATTCTTTATGCGTTCCAGAGCCTCGGCCTCAATTTGCACCACTGCCTTCTCTCGCTGCTCGAAGTTTTCAACTTGCGAAAAGTTAGGAGGTTAGGAGGCTTGAGGTTGACAAGCAACTGCAAATATATTGGAAAATTACAATTCGATTAAACTTCAACCTTCCTGCCAACCTAACTCTAACCTTCAAGTTCTCAAGTTGCTTTGCAACTTGAGAACTTGAGTTATAAATCCTATAACCTTGGCTTAGTCCTCTAAAGGCACTGCGTAGTAGGCTGTTTTGCCGGAGGGGTATACTCCGCTAATAAACAGTACTTTGTCGCCACCGGAGGCTTGTGTTATCGCTTTTGCGAGGGCAGTTATTTGCTCGGGTTTTGCCACACGTTCGCCGTTGACGCCGAGGATGATGAATCCTTCGCGAATGCCGGCATTGGCAAGTCGACCGTTGCTGTCGATGTCGGATACTTCCACACCGCCACGTATCTGCAGACGCTGTGCCGTCTCCTTGGATATAGAGGTAAGTTTAGCGCCGAGTTCAGAGTCATCGTTTGGATTGGTGAGGGCTACACCGCCGCGGTTGTTTCGCAGGGTAGTCTCCACGCTCGAAGCTATGCCGTCGCGGTAGAATTCTATGTTCACCTTGTCGCCCGGGCTGAAGTGGGTTATTACTTCCTGTAGCTCGGCGGTAGAGCGGGTAGGTTTGCCATTGATAGCGGTAATTATGTCGCCCTCGGCAAGTCCGGCAGCCATAGCAGCGGAGCGCTCCTCTACATCGGCGACATATATGCCGGCAGTCGGGCCGGTGAGGTTCTTCTCGGCAATGAGTTCGGGCGACAGCTCAACGAAACGTATGCCGAGGTAGGCACGCTGTACGGTACCGTAGCTCTTGATGTCGCTTATCACTTTCTGTACTATAGAAGTAGGGATTGCAAACGAACAACCGGCGTATGTTCCTGTCGAAGAGTATATGGCGGTGTTGATGCCTACGAGTTCGCCTTTGAGATTGACGAGGGCACCGCCGGAGTTGCCCTGGTTGACGGCAGCGTCGGTCTGAATGTACGATTCTATACCACCCGACGAAGGAGTGCCGGTAGTGGTGGAAATATTGCGTGCTTTCGCGCTTACGATGCCTGAAGTGACGGTAGAGGTGAAACCGAAAGGATTGCCTACAGCGAGCACCCATTCGCCTACATGCAGATCTTCGCTGTCGCCCATAGGAATCACATGTAGCTGCGGGGCGTCGATTTTGATGAGAGCAAGGTCGGTTGTGGGGTCGCTTCCTACTACTGTAGCGGGGAAATTGCGGTTGTCGTTGAGAGTGACTTCAAGACGCTCGGCATCGGCAATCACGTGGTTGTTGGTCACAATATATCCGTCCTCGCTGATAATGACACCCGAACCGAGACCTCTCTGCTGCTGCTTAGGCTGCTGTTGCTGTCGGGGTTGCTGACGGCGCTGAGGCTGGCCGAAGAAGAATTCGAGGAAGGGGTCGGAGGAGTAGTTGTCGTAGGTCTGCTGACGGGTCTGCGGTGTGGCGTAGCTTTTGACGGAAACGACACCGTTGACGGTCTGTTCGGCGGCATTTATGAAGTCATCGGGTGTGAAAGCCCGTCCGGTTATAGTTATGTTTTGGTCGGTAGAGTCCTGAGCTGTACATGACACCAGGCTCATGGCCGCAATAGCGGCGGTAAGGATGAATTTGTTCATAATTTCAGCTTGAGATTGTAGAAATGTGTATGCAAAAATAGTACCAAAAAATCAAAGAGCCAATTTCTTTATCGATAATTAAATAAGAGTGATATTTGTTAACAAAAACAATAGATGGGTGCCGGTTGTTTAATATAAATAAACACTTATAACCATGACAGACAGATTAAGCTACGAAGAGAAGAAAGAGCTACCCGACAGTGTGTTCGGGTTGCCCGAACGGCGTGAATATCCCATGCCCGATGCTGCACACGTACGTGCAGCCGAGTCATATTTCCGCTATTGTCCCGAAGAACTCAAGCCCAGGCTTGCCCGAGCAATCTTGGCGCGAGCCAAAGAGTATGGAGTAGATGTAGAGTCGCCTACGGTATTATCGTATGCCTCGCAATCGTAAAGTTGGAGTCATAGCAATAAAAGCCCCCGTTAGGGCGTTAGTATTGTTATGACGAGTAAAATCAACATGACATCAGGGCCTCTTGTGAGGCCTATGCTTGCATTTGCCATGCCGCTGATAGCGAGTGGTATATTGCAGCAGTCGTTCAATGCGGTCGATATAGTTGTAGCCGGTAGATTTGCCGGCGCCCATGCGCTTGCGGCAGTGGGCAGCAACGGTCCGGTGATAGGTCTGATGATAAACATGTTTATAGGCCTCGCCGTAGGCGTGAATGTAGTCATAGCCAACTATATAGGACAGCGCAACAGTCGCGGAACACGGACGGCAGCCAACACATCGATGTTTCTCTCGGTGATATGTGGTGTGATAATGCTCACCACCACCGAGTTGTGCGCAGCACCTTTGCTCACAATGCTCGACACTCCCTCCGAGGTACTCGACGATGCTGTAGAGTATCTGCGCATCTTTGCCCTCGGAATGCCGTTTATGAACATATATAACTTCGGGTCGGCCATCCTTCGGAGTGCCGGCGATACGCGTCGGCCGTTCTACAGCCTTGTGGTGTCGGGCTTTGCAAATGTGGGTTTCAACCTGCTATTTGTTGCCGGCATGGGCATGGGTGTTGCCGGAGTGGCGTGGGGCACTGTGCTGTCGAATATCATAAATGCTGCCATAATAGTATTTATCCTGGGGCGAGAGCGTTCCGACATACGACTCGAGGTCAGGCATATGCGTCCTGCGCTGCCGGAGATAGTGAAAGTATGTCGCATAGGCCTTCCGGCAGGGCTACAGTCTACGGTGTTTTCGATATCGAATATATTTATTCTCAGCGCTATCAACAGTCACGGGGCGTCGGCTTCGGCCGGGTCGGCGGCGGCCCTTACCTATGAGATATACTGCTACTACGTGATGACAGCGTTCACGCAGACAGCCACGGCCTTTGTAGGACAGAACTATGGAGCGGGGAATATGGAGCGAGTGCGCCGTGTGTTCCGTATCAGTCTGCTTATGTGTGCTGTCATATCGGGAGCTCTCAATATAGGACTGGCGTGGGGCAGGGAAGTGTTCATGTTGCCGTTCACCGACGAAGGCTCGGTACATGCTTTTGGTTGCGAGCGTATGTATGTGGTGCTTACGTGGCAGTTCATAGCGTCGTACTATGAGATAGCCGGAGCGACGATGCGAGGTATAGGCAAGTCGATGACACCGGCGCTTATCACCATATTCGGGACGTGTGTGTTGCGTCTTCTGTGGGTCGGACTGCTGCCTTCAGGGTCGAGTTTCGGCGAGCTGTTGGCTATCTACCCGGTGTCGTGGGCGGCTACGGATGTTATGATGGGATTGGCGATGTGGCATGTTATGAAGCGCCGTCGCCGTTCAGAACCATTTGAGATGCCTGAGCCACAGATAGGTTAGGAGAGTGAACAGAGCTGCTATCACCACCACGAGCCAAAACGACAGCTGTATGTCGGCAAAGGCGAGCCCCTTGACATTCATACCGTAGAAGCTGGCTATCAGTGTAGGTATCATGAGTATGATGGTAATGGCTGTCATACGCTTCATTACCTGGTTGATATTGTTCGATATGATAGAGCTGTACGCTTCCATGGTGCCTTCGAGGATTCGGGAGTATACATTTACGGTGTTGTCGGCCTGTTTCATCTCAATGTCGAGGTCCTCGTAGAGGTCGTGGTCGAAATCGCGGCTGAAAACGCGGTATAGTTTCTCGAGCAGCACTTCGTTGCCTTTGAGCGATGTAGTGAACACCACGAGCGATTTCTGCAGCCTCATCAAGTTCATAAGGTCGTGGTTCTGCACGCTACGCTCGAGGTCGCGTTCGGCACCGGTGACGAGTTGGTTCATCTGCTTGAGATATGCGAGATACCAATATGTGGCGCTGAACATGAGGTGGAGGATGAAATCGGTGGGGCGGTTGATGCTCAGTGATTTTCGTACGGAATAATTGATAAAATCGTCGATGAGGTCGTTTTTGAAGAAGCACACGGTCACGAAAGCAGTGTCGCTGGTGAAAATACCGAGCGGCACGGTGTTGAATGGCATGCTTTCGTCGTGCAGATCGGTAGGAATCCTCAGTATGGTCAGAGTCCATTTGCCGTCCTGGTCGACACGTGGCCGCTCGTCGATGTCGGATAGGTCGTCGATAAAAGCCTGAGGGATACTGAGTTCGTTGACGAGGAAATCGATGTCGTCCTGTCGTGGACACTCCATATCTACCCAGCAACCGTTACACCAGTCGTATGACGGGTGATAACCTTGTCGACATTCGAGGAATCGGCGCATGCTGTGGAGTAGTATCAGAAGCGGTCGGTGAAGTCGGCCAGCTTGTTGTTGTAATCGTCGAGAGTAGCGTATGCTTGGGCGTTATCGCTGTCGAGGCGTTGATTTAAGTCGGCCTGGTACAGGGCTGAACCGAGGGTGAACATAAAGCCGAAGCGCTCGAGGTATTCGGGTTCTGCGGTGAGAGTTCGCCAAGCCTGATATCGGCAAGAGTCGGGCAGTTCGGTGATATTCGAAGTACGGTCGATGAGATATTGCAGAATTGCTTTGTTTTGAGCTATTATGGCGGCGTAGTCGTCCTGCGAGAGGCTGTCGTGCCTTTCGATTTTAGTGGCGAGTTCGGCGCATACGTCGGCGTCGTAGTCTTGAGGAAACCATGTTGATTTCCTGCCACAACCGCACAGGAAGATTATAAGCGGAAGTAGGAGCAATATCTTTTTCATTGTCAGTCAAGAGTAAGTTCGCACTTACCAAAAATTTATGATTCTACCTATAGGAACAATAAAAACAGGTCAATTGTTTTTGTTGTCGCTTAACAAGTTCTTGTATTTTCTTACGAAAGCTGCTGTAGCCCCGGGCGATGGTGAGCGCAGTAACTGAGCGCCACAGCTGTCGGTGACGATGAAATACGGAGCTGAAGGCACGCCGAGTTTGTCGATACCGTCGCCGGCGATACCTCCCGGTATTCTACCAACGGCCCATGCGAGGGTGTCGCTGCGCCCTTTGAGAGTGTTGCTGTACGGGTCGAGGTCGATTTCGAGTATCTGCACGTCTTTTATTTTCGCCATGCGGGTCGTAGCCGGTACTATGGAATCGTCGCGGAATTGACCTCCACGAGTAAAGGCTATGACAGTCAACATACTATGAGTAGGGTAGAGCACCGTAGCGCTGTCGTTTCGGTCGGCGTAGCGCAGGGCTGCTATTGTGTCGGTGGCTTCGTCGGCGACAAGACGCTGGAGCATGAAATTGAGGCTCTCGGTGAGTGCCGAGGGCCTCGCCTTGGGTTCGATGAGGGATAGGATGGAGTCGGTGCGCAAGGGGTCGGATGCATCGTAGGCTGTTACCATCAGGAGAGTGGAGACAATGTCGGTTGGGTGTGCGGCTACATAGCTTTCGATGAGGCTGTTTGCCTCGGAGGTCGACTTTGCCATGCCTTCTTGATTTTCGCGCAGGAAGGCCGACCAACGCTCCGATATGTCGTTGCCGGTGACTTTTGCGGCCAAAGGCACAGAGCGGTCTACCTCAACCTCGAATGTTTCGCCGTTAGCGGCGTAGAGCCTTGCCAACGGTCGGTAGTCGTAGTCGAGTATCTCTACCAGTGCGGGCTGCTTCGATGAGCCGTAGAATTCGAATTTACCTTCGCGAGCGGCTGTAATCTGAGTCTGGTATGCGCCGTCGGAGTAGTATCCTACACGCAGGTTGAGTGTCGGGTTGCCTTCTATCACACCGTTGACGCGGAACTGTTCGGTGTCGGTACATGCTGCCAACGCGAGCAGCGCAGTGAGTCCGAAAAATTTCTTCATATGTCAGAAGTCGCTGAACAGTTTCGGTCGTATGAGCAGGCCCACACGCACCTGGGAATGGAATTTATTGTACTCAAGAAGACCTTCGCCATATCCGTTGTAGAACTGCAGGAAGAGGTATTGATTCTCGCGTTTGAATATACGGAATGCGAAGTCCACCACCAGGTTGCAGCTACCCAGTTTGTGGCGAGGTGTAATTGTAATTCCGCCGGTGAATCGCCGGTTGTCGCTCACGACTTGTGTGCCGAACTGCCATATACCGCAGTATCGTACGATGTCGCGGTTGTTCTCGCCGTCGACTATCGGTACCCAGGCTTTTGCGTGTACCATGAGGTTCTTTGTCAAGAATACATTGGCGGCGAGAGCGACACGATTCCAGGAGCGCGACTGTATGCTGTCGCGTCCGTTGCTCTCATGCTCGACAAGGAGGGTGAGTTTGCCTATGTATCGGTTTTTGACGAAGAGAGGTTTTGTAAGGCCTATGCCCGGGTTGAAGTTGAGGTCGGTCATAGGCATAGAGTTTTCGAGGACGTTCCAAAAGCACTTTTGGCTGTAGAAGAGGTAGAGGTATGTACCCCAAGGGAGAGTACCCTTTGTGAGTCGTTGGGCGATAGAAATCTGGAACTTAACGTTAGTGTTCTGCCGGTTGGCTTTTGGACCTACCGAAGGGCCGAAGATAAAGTAATTGTCTTTATATATACCGAAGTAAGGTTGGTTGGAGAAGTCACGTGTGACGCTGTCGGCAAGCATAGGCTCTCCTCCACCGGTGACAAGAATCTGTGCCTCTGTAGCAAAGGCAGCTGTCATCAGTAATAAAAAGAAAATTAACTTTCTCATTGTATATCAGCAAATTTTAGGGAGGGCATTATTTCAGGCCCTCCCGATTCTATGAAAATTCAATCAGGCTTGTTTGTCCTCGGTCACTCTCTCGAGCCAGTTGACCATGGCGAACATTATCACCATGGAAATAAGGCAAACGACAAGGAAAACGCCCCAAGCCTGCCATAGCGGCCATTTGTTGTACATCAGCGGACCAATCCAAAGGAGGAGGTTGCCGACGGCTGTAGCTCCGAGCCACAGACCCTGGCATAGACCCTGGAGATGTTTGGGAGCCACTTTAGATACGAAAGAAAGGCCTAAAGGCGATATGAACAGCTCGGCAACGGTGAGGAAGAAGTATAGTGTGATGAGCACCCAAGGCCCGGCTTTGACGGCCTCTTTTATGGCAGCGGGCTCGGCACGGAACTCATCGCCCGAAGGATATCCCATGTAAAGGCTGTACAGGCACAGGAACAGGTAGGCCAGTCCTGCGAGACCCATGCCGATACCGATTTTCTTCGGGGTGGATATTTCGCGGCCACGGCGCGACAGCGAGCTGAAAATCATCATTATGATAGGAGTGAGCACGATTACGAAGAATGGGTTGACGGCCTGCCATATCTCGGGAGCGATGATGCTTGTGTCGCAGAAGTCGCGGGCGAAGAGCGACAGGGATGTGCCGTTCTGATGGAACGAGAACCAGAAGAAAATCACTACACCGAGCACGGCGAAAAGAGCAGCCATACGCTGTTTGATTTCTTTGGCCATGGCGTGTTTCTCCTCGGGAGTATATGTCTGAGCCTGAGCTTTCTCGCGTGGGGCGGGAGAGGGGAGTTGCTTTTTGGTAAGGACAAATATGCACAGGGATATGAGCATTGCGGCTACAGAAGCGATGAAAGAGTAGTGTATGCCGGTGTTGAATACTTCGAGGTATCGTGTGCAGAAGTGCGACAGGTCGGCACCTTGGGGCAGACCGGCAGAAGTGGCTACGGCATATAGGTTCTCCATGTTGATGTCGATGGCTGTCGACGTAGCACCGAGGAATTGGTGGCACATTTCGGGGAAGTCGGCATTGTATACCATGTCGTTGGCGTTGAGCCACCAGCTGCGCAGCATGGGAGCGACGAAAGGAGCTATGAGGCCGCCAATGTTGATGAATACGTAGAAAATCTGGAAGCCGGAGTCGCGCTTGTCGGCATAGCGCGGGTTGTCGTAGAGCTGGCCTACGATAGCCTGGAGGTTGCCTTTGAAGAGGCCGTTGCCGAAAGCAATCAGGAAAAGAGCAGCGCAGGTGAGTGCGAGGAGCCACGAAGAGTTGCCTTCCTGAGCCATTATTGGTATTGCAAGCACGATATAACCGGCTGTCATGACGATAAGGCCGGCGATGATGGTGCCTTTGAAGTTGCATGTTTTGTCGGCTATGTATCCTCCGACAAGGCTGAGGATATATATTCCGGCGTAGAAGAAAGAATAAATCAGTGCGGACTCATCGCCGCTCAGGCCGAATTTCGAGCAAAGGAACAGCACCAGGACGGCGTTCATGATGTAGTATCCGAAACGCTCGCCCATGTTGCTGAGTGCTGCAGGAACAAGGCCTTTAGGGTGGTTTGCAAACATAGGATTATAATTGTTGGGGTTTTAGAATGCTGAATTATTGACCGACCAGTCGTACTATCTGAGTAGGATTTGCGGGGTCGTTTGTGATGACGGCGACTCTGGCGTTGAGCATGTCGCCGGGTATAAGGGCTGTGTCGATGGTGGCGTTGACGTTGGTTTCCTTGCCCGGTTTGAGAGTGGTTCGTTCGGCTGTTGCTTTCACGCCGGGGTCGGAAGAGTATACGCGGCGTATCTCCAGAGCGGAGTGTCCGGTGTTGCGAATGGTGAAGGTGGCGTTGATAGTGTTGCCTCGGGTGAAGGTGCCGAAGTCGATAGCAGTTTCCGACAGTGTTGCTACCGGAGCTTTCTCGAGCTGCTTAGGTGTGAGTTTGTTGAAGTCCTCCTCTACCATCGCAGTCAATGGCAGGCGGTATCCGTCGATGTCGGCTTCATCTTCTACAAGGCCGTAGAGGGGGCATAATGATGTGTTGAAGTAGAAGATGAGTGTGAACTGCTCGCCTGCCGGAACGGTGGCCGGTACCACATCTACCTTGATATATGATGGAAGATTTGATACCGAAGGTGTTATAGGCTCGGTGGATCGGTTGTAGCCCTGTAGGTTGAGTGTGCGCATGGTGCCTTTTTTCAGAGGGCCGAACATGACGGCGCTCCGTGCCAGCGAAATCTGCGGGGTGGCTTCTATGGGAAAGCGTCCTTCGATGCTGCGTATGTTGCCCACTACGGTCCCCGACACATATAGCTTGACTTTTGGGAGGTCGTCGGAGAGCTCTACGCCCACATATTTAGTGAATCGTCCCGGACGGCCTGCGGGGTCGTAGGTCACCGTGATGGTGGCGGTGTCGCCCGGGGCTATGGGGTCGCGGGTGTATTGTGGTGATGTACAGCCGCAAGAGGCGTGGGCGCTGAGTATCGATACGGGGGAGTCGCCGGTATTGACAAGCTTGAAGACTGTCGACACCGGGCCGAGGTCCTCGTCGAAAGCTCCGAAGTCGTGGCGTGTCTCTAACCACCGCACCGAAGGCGCGGCGGCAACCCCGAAGGTGATGAGAATCATCGTCAGGAGGAAGTAGATGTGTTTCATGTCGTAAAATTAGATATTTTAGTTGAGATATAAAAATTTTGTATATGAACTCATTTAAACTTATTGCGAAATGTTAATATTCCGTAGATTTGAATCCTTTTCTTCACACTCATCAATCATTTTGGAACCCCAAAACTCATTCTTCGCGCTCAAAAATGATTTCAAATCTTTCGAAATCTTAAAATCCGAATAAGTTTAAATGAGTTCTTTCACAAGGATTGAAAAAGTGACGACAGGAGGGTTGGCCGTGGTTGTAATTTTGCATCGTAATCAATAAACGACCTAAAAATGGAAGAGAACAAAATCAACGACAACAACGAGGACATGGAAAAGGCGGGCGAAGCAGTAGAGGAGCATGGCATACCTGTGGCGAGCCTGAGCTTCTTGAGTGAAATAACCCCCGACTTCTGGGATTTCTAATTCAAGTTTCGCAAGTTTTCAATAATCTTTAATAAATCAATATTATGAGTAGCAATCAAGTATCCGGCACAGCCGGAGGCGTACATGTAGCCAACACCCCACTTACCACCCAGCACATCGACGAGGCCGCTCCCGGGCTTCTGCGCAACAGTATCGACGAGCGTATAGTGAAGATACGCCCGATGTCGACCCCTATCGACCAGTTGAGCCGTTGCGGCATGAGCCGTCAGGCGGGATCGATGACTGTGGAATACTATTCGGTGGATACCAAACAGACCGAGGCCCATATGGCATCCGATGCCGCCGGGGGCGAGGGGCGTCGACGCAGCGACACTATGTGGAGCCATACTATCAGTACCGATGCCGACAATATCTTCGATGTGAGCGAGACTGTACTTGTACCGTCGGTCAATGGCTTCGACAGCGATGGCAATGCATCCGGCCCGCTGGTACTGTATGTGTTGGCCAAGAGCGACAGCGGTGTTGAGGTAGCGCCTGTCAACGGTCTAAAGAAGACTCAGTCGGGCACGACAAAAATATCGATGCCGGCGCTACCGAAGGGAACCCTTCTCGTGCGCATGGGACGAGCTGCCACCGAGCTCGATGTACAGTCGCCACAGTTCTCGGCGCTTCCCAGCAAGGCGAGCAACAACTGTCAGATATTCAAGATGCAGGTGGAGCAGAGTACCCTTGCCCGAATAGCCGATAAGGAGGTGGGGTGGAACTTTTCCGACCAGGAGGAAGCTGCCATCATAGACATGCGTCTCGGTATGGAGAAGAACTTTATCTTCGGTAGCCGTGCCAAACTGATGGATGCCGACAAGAACGAATATGTATATTTCACCGGCGGTATATGGGGTCAGACCGACAACAGCTACACTCTGCCTGTCGATACCCTCACCGAGGGCGACCTTGTAGGGTTGTGCCGCAAGGCTTTCACCGGCAACAATGGATCGAAGCGCAAGATTCTTCTTGCGGGCAGCTCGCTGATGGAAGCGTTGAGCCGCCTGGAGTACAATAAGGTGATACGCTCGGGCGAGACCCGTGTGAAGTGGGGCATAGAATTCAAGGAGTTTGTGTCGAATTTCGGCAGTCTGTATGTACTCCACAGCGAGGTGTTCGACCAGTGCGGACATGAAAACGACGGATTCATCATCGACCCCAACTACATGACCAAGTATGTGCATGTGCCCTTCCAGGCCGAGAAACTCGACCTGCGAAAGTCGGGTCAGCGCAATACCGATGCAGTTGTGCTCACCGAGGCATCGTGCCTTGTGCTGCGCTACCCCAACGCCCATGTACGTGTGATAGGTTCGACATCAAATGATTGAGATCTATGAAGATAAGCCTTACTAAGGCTCAGATACTCGAGCGCTGCCGCATCGACGGCGGCCTCGAGCCTTTGAGAAGCGACTGCACCATAGAGTATACCGACGGTATAGATGTAGATACGCTGCTTCTGCATCGTCTACGAAGCCGTTATCTCGAGATGCTCGACACAGCACCACTGCGCCACCTTGCTCCGGAGGAGGTGACACCTGTGTCGGCGTCGGGTGTCGGTGTGCGTATGAGTTTGCCGCAGAAATGCCGCCGTGTGGTGGATGTCGCCCTCACCGGTTGGACGAGAGCGGTGGAGGTGCTGCCGCCGTCGATGCTCACTGCCGTGCTGTCGTGGCAGGAGAATCCCTATCGCGCCGCCACAACCGACTTTCCCATTGCTGTGGCCGATGCCTCAGGAGATATATTGGCTTGGCCTGCAGGAGAGGTGGCGGTGATACATGCGGTGTGCGATCCGGGAGAGAGTGTATATGTTCTCGACGAGACGGGATTGGAATGGTTGATTCAGGTACGGCCTGATAATTTTCAGACATGATGGAAAAGGCAATATTGCGACAGGCCTACAGAGCCTGGAGTGCTTCGGCACAGATGCGTATGCGCAGGTTGCGCTATAAACGCTATACCTACGGCGACCAGTGGAGCGACATTGTGAGGGATAACAACGGGCATGCGGTGACTGAGGAAGAGATGCTTGTGGCGAGTGGCAAACGCCCGATGATCAATAATCTTATCCGGCAGTTAGTGAAGTCGGTAGTGGGTCGCTACCGCACTATAGCGGCAGAGGAGGGCAGATATAAGGGCGAGTTTGCCGACCGTAACCGGCTGTCGGAGCTCGACAGCCGCCTGCTCGAGGAATTTCTCATATCGGGTACAGCGGTGCAGCGCATAGTGCGTGAGCGACGTTTCGGTAAGGATGGGCTGTGGGTCGACAATGTAGATATCCGGCGATTCTTTGTCAATCGTTTCACCGATCCCCGCGGTTGGGATATCAACCTGATAGGTCAGCTCCACGACATGCCTTTCCCTGAGGTGTGCAAGCGCTTTGCCTCGGGGTCGCGGACGAAGGCACAGAAGTTGCGCAGGCTGTTCGCCGCTATTGACAGTGGGGGTTCCTATGCAGCCGAGGCACTTGGTGAGCCGGGAGGAAATCCCGATTTCTTCTGTCCGGCGGAGACGGGCATGTGCAGGGTGGTGGAAGTATGGACACTCGACAGCTGCAGCGGTATAGGAGGTACATCGCCCGATGCCCTGAAGATAGAGATGGGCTGGCATTGCCGATGGCTGGCACCGGACGGCACGTTGCTCGACGAGTATAAGTCGGCCTACCGCCATGGCTCGCACCCCTATGCAGTGAAGTTCTATCCGCTCACCGATGGCGAGGTACATTCGTTTGTAGAGGATGTGATAGACCAGCAGCGCAACATCAACCGGCTGATAGTACTCATCGACAAGATAATGGCTACATCGGCCAAAGGAGTACTGCTATTCCCGTCGGACCAGATGGTCGACAGCATGACCTGGGATCAGGTGACCGAGCGCTGGGCGCAGTCGGACGGTGTGATACCTATAACCGGCCGAGGCGAACATCTTCCGCAGCAGGTACTCACCAATCCGGGTGCGTCGGGGGCTTACCAGTTTCTTCAGCTACAGATGAAGCTCTTCGATGATATAGCAGGCGTGGGCGATGCATTGCTCGGACGCTCTACTACGACTGCCAAGGGTGTGGAGATGCTTGAGTCGCAGTTGCGCAACGCTACCATCGCGCTTGCCGATATATTCGAGACCTTCAATTCGTTCACCTCCGACCGTAATGCCAAAGCGCTCGGATAAAATAAACCCGGCTCATTGAGTCGGGTTTATCCTTATATTGTAGATGTTCGTCCTGGGTATGCTTCGAGGGCTTTGGCGAGGACAGTCATGGCTTTGGCGAGGTCGTCGCGCTTGAGGACGTAGGCCATTCGCACTTCGTTGCGTCCGAGGTGCTCGTTGGAGTAGAAACCTGATGCCGGAGCCATGAATATCGTCTGTCCTTCGTACTCGAATTCTTCAAGACACCATCGGCAGAAGCGGTCGGCGTCGTCGACGGGCAGTCGCACGACGGTGTAGAAAGCTCCCATAGGTATTGGCGAGTAGCACCCGGGTATCTTGTTGAGCTGGTCGATGAGGAATTTGCGGCGCTCCACATATTCGTTGTATGTTTCGAGCATGTAAGCCGGGGTGGTGTCGATAGATGCTTCGGCTACAATTTGGCCAATGAGCGGAGGGCTGAGACGTGCCTGGCAGAATTTCATCACGTTCTCCTTTAGTTCCTTGTGCTTTGTTATGAGAGCTCCGATACGTATGCCACATTCGTTGTATCGCTTGGAGACGGAGTCGATGAGTACTACTTTGTCTTCTATACCCGGGAGATGGAATGCCGAGATGTACGGTGCTCCGGTGTAGCAGAACTCGCGGTATACTTCGTCGGAGAAAAGGAAGAGGTCGTGTTTGAGTACGAGGTCGCGAATCTGGAGCATCTCTTTCATCGTGTAGAGATATCCGGTGGGATTATTTGGGTTACAGATGAGTATACCTTTTGTGCGAGGGGTGATGAGTTCCTCGAATTTTTCGATGGGAGGCAGTTCGAAACCGTCGTCGATGGTAGATGGTATAGTTACGATTTTTGCTCCTGCCGAAATTGCGAATGCCATGTAGTTGGCATAGGCCGGTTCGGGAACTATGATTTCGTCGCCCGGGTCGAGGCACGCCATGAAAGCGAACAGGACGGCTTCGGATCCGCCGGTGGTGACGATAATGTCATCGACATCGACATCGATGTTGAATCTTTTGTAGTATTGCTGCAGCTTCTGCCGTAGTGACAGCAGGCCGTCGGAGGGGCTGTACTCCAGTACAGTGCGGTCGATATGCTTGAGGGCTTCGAGACCTTCGGGGGCAGTGGGCAGGTCGGGCTGTCCGATGTTGAGTCGGTATACTTTCAGGCCGCGCTGCTGTGCGGCGGTGGCGAGGGGATTGAGGCGCCGTATTGGAGATGCAGGCATTATTCGCCCGCGCTGTGATACTTCAGGCATGTTGTTAGATGTTGTTATGATTGCAAATTTACGACAAATAAATGAAGCTTTTCGAATATCACAAGCGAAAATTTCACCAAGTTATTTTTTAATCGTCACTAAAATATCATGGTTGATGAAAAAAATAAAGGCACTGCTGTAGTTGTGCAGTGCCTTTTGTGGGTGTGGAGAGACGGGATGTTTTTTTCCGCCGTATACGAAGTGTCAGTTGTTTGAGCGGTCTTTGATAGACTTGCGGAAGAAGAGTTTGTGGTCGATGTACTCTTGAGTAGCAATCAGAGTAGGCTTAGGCAGACGCTCGTAGTAGCGTGAGATTTCGATTTGCTCGCGGTTTTCGCTCACTTCCTCGAGGTTGTCGTTGTAGGGAGCGAATTCCTGGAGTTTCTTTTCAAGCTCGGTCTTCATCTCTGTTGCGATTTGGTTGGCGCGTTTGGCGATGATGCAAACGGTTTCGTATACGTTGCCGGTCTGCTCGGAGAGCTCAATCATGTCGCGGGTGACAGTGGTCACCGGTGTGTTGTTTTTCTTGAAATCCATCTTGACTTATGTTTCGGCGAATTTGTTTTTTGTTAAATGATAGAGAGAGTATGGCAGCTGTCAGGCTATTCGTTTATGTAGCGCTGAGCAATCTTGAAGATGTTGTCGGCTTCTTCGCGGTTGCGGCTGTCGGGGTAGTTGTTGATGTAAGAGTAGTACTCGTCGACGACGTCGCGGAAACGGTCGGCTTTACGCTCCTCTATTGAATTTGCTGCTTCCTGGTAGCGCGATTTGAGGATGAGGAGTTCAAGATCCTCTTTGTATTTGGAGTAAGGATAGTCTTTAATAGCGTTTCGAGCTACGATGATAGCGCTCTCGTAGTTGTTGCCCATGTAGTTGCCGAGGTTGTAGTATAGCTGAGCGTTCTGTAGCTGCTTGAGTGTGAGCTTGTCCTGAAGCTCGAAGATGGCGTTCTGGGCGATGGAAACTTTCTCGCTGCGCGGGAAGAAGTCGAGGAAAGCCTGGAGTTCTTCTATTGCTTTTATAGTTCCGGACTGGTCGAGCTGTGGGTCGGGGGAGTCGAGATAGTATCCGTAACCGCAGAAGAATCGAGCGGCTTCGGTGTATTTACCTTTAGGGTAACGACCGTAGTAGCTTTTGAAGTAGACGCCGGCTGTTTCATAGTCTCTGTTTTCGTAGTTGCTCATTGCCAGTAGGTATAGCGACTCTTCGGCTTTGTCGGAGCCTTTGAATACCGAAATGCAGTCTTTGAGCAGTGTGGCGGCCTGTACGTAGCGTTTCTGCTCGAAGGCACGCTTGGCGTAGTCGAATTTGTAGTTTACGTCGTCGCTTTTGACTACGCGCTGGTATTCGCCACAGCTACAGAGTGTTAGCGCGGTTATGATTAATATTATATATTGGCGTATGTTCATGTGTGGTATGTTCTGAAAGGCAAAATTACAAAAAAAAAGCAAAAGAAGCAATATGGCGATGCTCTTTTGCTTTGATTTTATAATATTTAACTCTATGGTGCAGTACCACAGGCTGCGGGCGTGTTATTTTGGTCGGCGGGCGTCGGCGGCTATGAGGTTGGCCATGCGTACGGCTTTGGTGATGTGGTCGCAGATGTTTTCCGAGCCTATGAGTTTGTCGATGCCGGCGTGCTCGAGAGAGGCGCGTACGTTGTCTTTCACGCCTGATAGTACTACGCTGATTCCTTCTTTTTTGGATGAGCGTATGAGTACTTCGAGGTTGTGGAGGCCTGTTGCGTCGATAAACGATACCTTGCGCATGCGTATGATACGGACGGTAGCTTTTTCGGCCAGGGTGGAGCGCATCATCTCGTCGAATTTGGTTGCGACGCCGAAGAAGAACGGGCCGTCGATTTCGTAGACGCTTACTCCTGAGGCTACTTCGAGCACTTCGTGGGTATTCAGGTCGGTGCCTTCGGCCACATCGAGATGTTCGGCGTATACTTTGATTTCGGTGTTTTCGGTTACGCGGCGCAGGAAGAGTACCACGGCGAGGAGAAGTCCTATCTCTATGGCTATCGTGAGGTCGAATACAACGGTGAGGATGAATGTCACCAGCAGTACAGATACATCGCTCTTAGGCGAGTGGAACAGGGCTACGACGGTGCGCCATCCGCTCATGTTATAAGCCACCACCATGAGTACGGCGGCGAGTGTGGCCATGGGGACGTAATTGATCAGCGGCATGGCGAAGAGGAAGATGAGCAGCAGTACCAGGGCGTGTACAATGCCTGCGACGGGAGTGCGGCCGCCGTTGGTGATGTTGGTCATGGTGCGTGCTATGGCGCCGGTGACGGGAATTCCGCCGAAGAATGGAACGGTGATGTTGGCTATACCTTGTCCGATGAGCTCGGTGTTGCTGTTTGTGTGCGACCCCGTGACGCCGTCGGCGACGGTGGCCGACAGCAGGCTCTCTATGGCTCCGAGGACTGCTATGGTGAAGGCCGAAGGCAGCAGCAGGTTGATGGTGGCCATGTTGAGGGTGAAGCCGTGGGGTGTGGGTATGTCGGTGGCCATGGTGCCGAAGCGGTCGCCGATGGTCTCGACGTGATACCAGCCGAAGGTGTCGTTCATGTAGTATGCTCCGAATGTTACCAGTATGATGGCTATTAGCGCACCGGGCAGGCGTTTCGAAACTTTCGGAGTGAGGGTGATTATGAGCAGTGACACCAAGGCGGTGGCCAATGTGGGCAGGTTGATGTTGCCCATCGATTTGAAGTACACGCCCCATTTGGGGATGAACTGGCCGGGGATGTCGCGCAGGCCGAGGCCGAGGAAGTCGTTGACCTGGGTAGAGAATATGGTGAGCGCAATGCCGGCGGTGAATCCTACCACGATGGGGTAGGGTATGAATTTGATTACTGTTCCGAGACGGAATAGTCCTAACAGTACCAGTATGACTCCGGCCATGAATGTGGCTACGGCCAGGCCGTGTAGTCCGAACTGTGCTATGATATTGTATACAATGATGATGAACGCACCTGTGGGTCCGCCGATCTGCACCGAGTTGCCTCCGAAGAACGACACCATGAATCCGCCAATAATAGCTGTGACAAGACCTATTGTGGGGCTGACACCGGAAGCGATACCGAAAGCGATGGCCAGCGGCAGAGCCACGATGCCCACTACCAGGCCGGCTATGATATCGGCCTTGAGTTTGGCGGCGTTGTAGTGGCGGAGTGCCTTGAATAATTTGGGATGGAAGTCTACGGCCTTGCTTACGGCATGACCTGCAACCTCACCGCCCATTACCGGACTTAAAGACATAAGTGATAGAATTTTGTACCTAATGAATAAAACAAAGCAGCGGGGATGACCCCGCGAATCTGCCGCAAAATTACAAAAAAACCGTTAAATGTCAAAATACCATACAAAGCACGGGCCTCTCAAAAGAGAAGCCCGTGAGGTGTACAAGATATCAGTCTTCTTTTTCGAGGCCGACGTAGCCTTGCCATATAGAGCCGAGGACCATCTTTATGCAGTTCTCTACGATGTATTCCTTGGATACTTCTTCGTCGAGGAGGAAAGTACATTCCATCCTTATGGAGCCATCTCGGACGACAGCCGTGGGCATGTTTCGGCGGCAGTTGTGGCGGTTGGCCAGGAAGTATAGGTCGTCGGACGGCGTGTAGCCCGGAGCGCCGGAGGCGTAGCTGAGACGGTTGTTGTTTACCATGACGAAAATCACCACGTCGTGGCCGAAGTCTTCGTCGGCAGTCTGGACGATTACCATGTCGCCGTCTTCGTCGATGCGTGTGGCTATGTGTAGTTCGTCGAGATAGTCTCGGATTAGTTTTTTGTCTACTGTCATTTTATTGTAAGAGCTTGTTTAAAAAATAAATGTGAACTCTCGCGTTGTGGTAACTTTTATCAATACTTTGGTGAAAGAGTTTGTTATTCTTTTTCGAGGCTGCGGTATCCGTTCCATATGCCGGATACTATGGAGCGGATGTTGTTGATGATAAATTCTTCGGACACATCTTCGGAGATGAATATACAATATTCGAAGCGTATCTCATTACCGCGCACGGCGGCGGTGGGGTAGTTGAGGCGGTCGTTGCTGCGGTTGGCGAGTACTAACAGGTCGCCATTGGGGACGTATCCGTTGGCATTGCTGAAGAATATGAGTCTTTTGCCATCGGGTGGTACGATGAGCCAAATATCGACGTTGTACCGGAAGTCGTCGTCGGCTTCGAGTATGAAGTTTATATCGCCGTCCTCGTCGATTCTTGACGATATTCCCATCTTGTCGATGATATTTCTGATTTGGTCGCGTGTCATCATGATAAAAATTTGCCGCTGTTGCGTCGTGCCAGGAACTCCTCGTCGGTGGATTCGAAGTTGATGAACGACTCTACGGGTTGATATATGCCCAAATTTACAACGTCTTCCAGTATGTATGCCGGCGAGACGTCGGCGTTGATGTGGACGAAACGGAACATCGTCACGATGCCGTCCTTGTCGATATAGCACGAAGGCCAAAAGGTGCGGCAGTTGTGGCGGTTGGCCATCGCAAGCAGGTCGCCTTTGGGATGATAGTCTATGGCTTGCGTGGAGAACGACACCATTGTGTCGTCTATGACGGTGATGAATGTCACCACTCTGTATGGAAATACATCTTCATCGAGGTAGCTGACGGCTATGCGTCCGCTGTCGAACTGGTAGTATTTGAGATCAAGTATCTCGAGACATTCCTTGATGATTTCGTATGTTATCATTTTTAAACAACTCTTAAGCCATTGTGATAGGAATACGCTGTATCCATCTTTTTTTCTTTACAAATGTAGCTAAAAATTACGATAGGAGCAATTTTTGGAGGATAAGGAGTAAAAATAGTATATATTTAACATAAATTAACAATACAACATGCTTTCTATTTGTTATCTTTGCAATGTTTTATTGAACTCATTTAAACTTATTGCGAAATGTTAATATTCCGCATATTTGAGCCCTTTTCTTCACACTCATCAATCATTTTGGAACCCCAAAACTCATTCTTCGTGTTCAAAAATGACTTCAAATCTTTCGAAATCTTAAATTCCGAATAAGTTTAAATGAGTTCATTAAGCGTGCTGCCCGAGGGGGCAGGCGCATCAGCCAAGATAGATAACAAAACACTTATATAAATTATTATACACCTTATTTTTCCTAACTAACTCAATAATCTACATGCAGCCGCGAGGCAGCTTGACATCCAACAGATAACAATCAAAAACCAGAGAAAAATGGATTCCAATACTCCGGAGAAGAAACCCAAACGTCCGCGCATAGGCCAGGCATTCCGAGCCACAGAAGAAGGCATAGAGCGATCGCGCTACGACCGCCCCTACAATCCCACCCCCCGCAACGAAGGCGACAGCGCTGAAAACACCACAGGCAACGATGGCTATCGCAGCCAGCGGCCTTACCAACCCCGACAGGGCGGCTATCAGCAGCGTCAAGGAGGGTATAACAACAATAATCACTATAATAACAACCGCCCCTATCAGCCTCGCCGCTACGACAATAATAATGGCGAAGGCGGCGAACAGGGAGAGAACCGTCAGGGTGGCTACCAGCCCCGTCAGTACGGCAACAACCAGGGCGGCTATCAGCAGCGTCAGCCTCGCCAGTACGGCAACAACCAGGGCGGCTATCAGCAACGCCAGCCCCGCCAGTATGGCAATGGCAACAACCAGCGCCCCAACTCCTACGGCAATAACCAGGGAGGACAGCGCCCGTACAACAATAACAACCGCAACGGTCAGCGCCCCAACTCCTACGGCAACAATCAGGGAGGCCAGCGCCCGTACAACAATAATAATAACCGCAACGGTCAGCGCCCCTATAATAACAACCGCAACCGCCAGGACAACAACGGCTTCCCCGGACGCGGCAAGAGCTTCACACCGCGCCCCAAGCGTATAGAATACGAAGTACCTGTACCGGATCCCAACGAGCAGATACGTCTGAACAAATATATGAGCAATGCCGGTATATGCTCGCGTCGCGAGGCCGACGAGTATATACAGCAGGGTCTTGTAAAGGTCAACGGCCAGGTAGTGACAGAACTCGGTACCAAGATTACACATAACGATGTGGTAGAGTACGATGAGAAGGTTGTCACACCGGAGAGCAAGTGCTACATTCTGCTCAACAAGCCCAAAGACTGTGTCACCACCAGCGACGATCCCAATGGCCGCATGACAGTGATGGACCTCGTCAAGGGTGCATGCAACGAGCGTATCTATCCTGTAGGCCGTCTCGACCGCAATACTACCGGTGTGCTTCTGCTCACCAACGACGGCGACCTCGCCTCCAAGCTCACCCATCCCAAGTTTGTGAAGAAGAAAATCTACCATGTGTGGTGCGACCGCGATATCTCCGAGGATGATATGCAACGCATAGCCGATGGTATAGAGCTTGAGGACGGTCCTATACATGCCGATGCCATAAGCTACGCTACCGAGACCGACCGCAATCAGGCCGGTATAGAGATACACTCGGGTCGCAACCGTATCGTGCGCCGTATCTTCGAGTCGCTCGGCTACCGTGTGACCAAGCTCGACCGTGTATACTTCGCCGGACTCACCAAGAAGAATCTTCCCCGCGGACGTTGGCGCTACCTTACCCAGGAAGAGGTGAACTACCTCAAGATGGGGTCGTTCGAGTAGATAAGCTCTTAAGACTTTAGAGTCTTTAAAGGCTTGATACTTATTGCAGATGCAGATAAAGGAATTAGAGAAGCTCATAGCCGGCTCCGGCAGGCGCAGGGCGCTGAAAGCCCTGGTAGGCAAGCCCGGAGCTATGGTGACAGGGCTTGCCGGGTCGTCGGCTGCCGTAATGGTGGCGGCGCTGCCTCGCCGCGACGATGCGCCGGTGGTGGTGGTGGGCGAGAATCTCGACGATGCCGGCTACCTCTTTTTCGACCTCTCGCGTATTGTAGACGAGGAGAGGGTGGCCTTCATGCCTTCCGGTTTCCGCCGCGACATCAAGTACGGCCAGGCCGACGCTCCCAATCAGATTCTCCGCACCGAGACCTTGCGGCGTATAGCCGCATGTGAGGTAGACTATGTAGTGACTTATCCCGAAGCCATGGCCGAGACTGTGGCCTCGAAGGAGGAGCTCAGCAGTCATACACGCCGCATCTCAGTAGGCGACAGCCACGACATGGGCGAGCTCGCCCGATGGCTCGCCGACAACGGCTTCAAGGAGGTCGACTTCGTATACGAGCCGGGTCAGTACTCCATCCGCGGCTCGATATTCGACATCTATGCCTATTCTGCCGAGATGCCTTACAGGCTCGATTTCTTCGGCGATGAGGTCGACTCGATACGCGCATTCAATGTAGAGACCCAGTTGAGCGACCACAAGGAAGAGTCTGTCGACATCACCACCAAGGTAGATAGCCGGGCTACTCTCCAGAGCCTGCTCGACTTCATACCATCGTCGTCGCTGCTGGTGATGCGCAACGAGGGCTATACAGTAGAGCGTATAAAGGCGATAGTGGAGAACGGTATGTCGTCTTCGGCGCTCATCACCGACGAGGGCGATGCTGATGCTCTCGACACTGTGGTCGACGCCGATGTTTTCGCCGATAGACTCGCCACGTTCGTCAGGGTGGGTTTCACATCTGCCGCCAATGCCGGCGAGGAAGGCGCGGCTAAACGCCGCCGTGGCTGCGCCGTGGTAGACTTCAACTGCTCGCCCCAAGGCATCTACCACAAGAATTTCGACCTGATAGCCGACTCGTTCACGCGCTTGCAGGCCGAGGGCTACAGATTGATGATATTGTCCGACAACGCGAAGCAGTTCGACCGTCTGCGCGAGATTTTCGCCGACCGTGGCGACAATATCACTTTCGAGCCGGTAGAGGGCACGCTACACGAGGGTTTCGTGGATCACGACTCCCGGATATGTGTGTTCACCGATCACCAGATATTCGACCGTTTCCATAAGTACACCCTCAAGAGCGACCGTGCCCGCACGGGTAAGCTCGCCTTGTCGCTCAAAGAGTTGGGACAGATAGAGGTAGGAGACTATATAGTGCATCTCGACCATGGCGTGGGCAAATTCGCCGGCCTGTTACGCACCAATGTCAACGGCAAGACCCAGGAGGTGATAAAGCTCGTGTACGACGGCGGCGATATACTCTTTGTCTCCATCCACGCCCTCCACAAGCTGGCCAAATACAGGGGTAAAGAGGGTGTGCCGCCTAAAATCAACCGCATAGGCGGAGGACAGTGGCAGCGCATCAAGGATCGCACCAAGAGCAAGCTCAAGGATATAGCACGCGACCTGATACGCCTCTATGCCGCCCGCCGCGAGGAGAAAGGCTTCGCCTTCTCCCCCGACACCTACATGCAGCATGAGCTCGAGGCATCGTTTATCTACGAGGACACTCCCGACCAGCTCACCGCCACACAGGCTGTAAAGGCCGATATGGAGAGCGAGCAGCCCATGGACAGGCTCATCTGCGGTGATGTGGGCTTCGGAAAGACCGAGATAGCAATCAGAGCTGCCTTCAAAGCCACCGCCGACAGCAAGCAGGTGGCCGTACTGGTGCCCACAACCGTACTCGCCTACCAGCACTACCACACATTCAAGGACAGGCTGGCCGAGTTCCCCGTCAGGGTAGAGTATCTCTCACGGGCACGCAGTGCCAAGGAAACCAAGCAGATACTCGCCGACCTTGCCGACGGAAAGATAGATATAATAGTGGGCACTCACAAGCTCATAGGCAAGACGGTGAAGTTCAAAGATTTAGGCTTGCTTATCGTAGACGAGGAACAGAAATTCGGTGTCAGTGTAAAGGAGAAACTGCGCCAGATGAAGGTGAATATCGACACCCTCACCATGAGCGCCACTCCCATACCCCGTACACTCCAGTTCTCGCTTATGGGCGCACGCGAAATCTCCACCATCGCCACCCCACCGCCCAACCGCTATCCCATCATTACGTCTGTAGATGCTATCAGCGACGATGTCGTGGCCGAAGCCATAAACTTCGAGCTCGCCCGTAACGGCCAGGTATTCTTCGTCAACCCCCGTATCGAGGGGCTTTATCAGCTCGAAGATATGGTACACCGGCTTGTGCCCGACGCCCGTACGGTGGTGGCTCACGGCCAGATGCCTCCCGACAAGCTCGAGCAGATAATCAACGACTTCACAGCCCACGACTACGACATCCTCCTGGCCACCTCCATAATAGAGAGCGGTATCGACATGCCCAATGTCAACACCATCATCATCAACGACGCCCATAAGTTCGGCCTGAGCGAGTTGCATCAGCTCCGCGGTCGTGTAGGGCGCAGCTCCCGCAAGGCGTTCTGCTACCTGATGGTGCCTCCCGGCAGTCCTCTGACCCCCGATGCACGGCGTCGTCTGCAGGCGATAGAGAGCTTCAGCGATCTCGGTTCGGGCATACACATAGCCATGCAGGACCTCGATATACGCGGAGCGGGGAATCTGCTCGGCGCCGAGCAGAGCGGCTTTATCGCCGACCTTGGCTATGAGACCTATCAGAAGATATTGCGCGAGGCCGTCACCGAATTGCGTACCGAAGAGTTCCCCGATGTAGAAGGCGGTACAGTAGACAATCGGCAGGATTTTGTGGCCGACTGTGTGATAGAGAGCGACCTCGAATTGCTGCTGCCATTCAGCTATGTACCTCAGGAGAGCGAGCGCATAGCCCTCTACCAGGAGCTCGACAGCATAGAGCGCCCCGAACAGCTTGCCGCTTTCGAGGACCGTCTGCGCGACCGTTTCGGGCGTATCCCCGATGCCGCCGCCGAGCTGCTCAGGGTACCGCAGTTGAGATCGCTTGCCCGCAGGCTCGGTATAGAGAAAATCGTACTCAAACAAGGCATGATGTATACCTACTTCGTCAGCGACGATAACAAGGCCTACTACCAGTCGCCCATGTTCGGCCGTATGATATCCTATCTGCAGCTCAACACCAAACGGGTGCAGATACGCGAGCGCAACGGGCGTCGCAGCTTCATATTCGCCTCTGTACCCGGCGTGAGCCAGGCCGTAGACATTCTCTCCACTATCCTTGCCCTCCCGGCGTGACAAATGTGACAAAAAGCCTGCGATTGAATAAAATTTTGCGGGATGGGAAATAATGCGTAACTTTGCACGGTCTCCCATATTCCGAAGGCCGCCATTCATGTCACCCCATAATCACACATTTATGCAGGCGAGTAGCGACGCGGTCCTCATCCTCGAGGACGGTACTGTATTCAAAGGCCGTAGTTTCGGCCACGAAGGCTCGGCAGCCGGTGAGGTAGTGTTCAACACGGCCATGACCGGTTATCCCGAAAGCCTCACCGACCCATCCTATGAGGGTCAGATATTAGTGACTACATTCCCACAACTCGGTAATTACGGCGTGCCACCGGCCGCCGGCGACAACGCCCTCAAGGAGTACTTTGAGGGCGCTCGCATACATTGCCGTGCCATCATAGCTCAGGACTATGCCTTCCATCACAGCCACTGGCTCGCCGACCGCAGCCTTGCACAATGGCTTAAGGACGAGAAGATACCGGGGCTCTACGGCATAGATACACGCGCCTTGACAAAGCATCTGCGCGAGCATGGCTCTATGCTTGGCAAGATACGTGTAGGCGACAGCGCCGACATACCGTTCTACGACCCCAATGCCGAGAACCTTATCGCCGTGGCGTCGTGCGAGAGCCCTATGGTGTTCGACGATATCGACAGCAAGCCTGTACCTCTCACCGGCGACCTCGCTCCCGATGCCAAGGGGCGTCCGACGGTGGCTCTTGTCGATTGCGGCATCAAGCACAATATTATCCGTTGCCTGCTGCGCCGCGGTGTGCGTGTGGTGCGCGTACCGTGGGACTACGATTTCAATACTTTCGAGTGGGACGGCCTGTTTATCAGTAACGGCCCGGGCAATCCCGACTTCGCCGATGTCACTGTAGCCAACATACGCAAGGCCATGACAAAATCGAAGCCCATCTGTGGCATCTGCATGGGCAACCAGCTCTTGGCCAAGGCCGCCGGCGCTACTACCTATAAGTTGAAATACGGCCACCGAAGCCATAATCAGCCGGTGCGCAGGGTAGGCTCCAACCAGTGTTTCGTCACCTCGCAGAACCATGGCTTCGCCGTCGACAACGACACTCTGCCTGACGACTGGGAGCCGCTGTTCATCAACATGAACGATGGTACCAACGAGGGTATACGCCACAAAACCAAGCCATTCTTCTCCGCTCAGTTCCATCCCGAGGCCTCGAGTGGCCCCCGCGATACCGAATTCCTTTTTGACGAATTTATTGCTTTGCTCAAATGAATACCACCAATAACAAGCCGGCTAAAGTGCTGCTCCTCGGCAGCGGCGCCCTCAAGATAGGCGAGGCCGGCGAATTCGACTACTCCGGCGCCCAGGCACTGAAGGCTCTGCGGGAGGAAGGTATATACACTGTGCTGGTCAATCCCAATATAGCCACGGTGCAGACCTCCGAAGGCATGGCCGACAAGATATATTTCCTCCCTGTCACCCCCTATTTCGTAGAGCGCGTGATAGAGAAAGAACGCCCCGACGGCATACTTCTTGCGTTCGGAGGTCAGACAGCGCTCAATTGCGGCGTGGAACTGTGGAAAGACGGTGTGTTCGGCCGCTACGGTGTAGAGGTGCTCGGCACTCCCGTGCAGACCATCATGGATACCGAGGATCGCGAGCTCTTCGTGGAGAAACTCCGGGAGATAGATGTAAAGACCATCCGCAGCGAAGCCGTCGATACTGTCGCCGACGCCCTTGCCGTGGCAAACAGGCTCGGTTACCCGGTAATCGTACGCGCAGCGTATGCTCTCGGCGGTCTTGGCAGCGGTTTCTGCGACAACGACGACGAACTTGTAGCACTGGTGGAGAAAGCCCTGTCGTTCTCGCCCCAGGTGCTGGTGGAGAAGTCGCTCAAAGGCTGGAAAGAAGTGGAGTATGAGGTGGTGCGCGACCGTTTCGACAATTGTATCACCGTCTGCAACATGGAGAACTTCGACCCCCTTGGCATACATACCGGCGAGAGTATCGTTGTGGCGCCGTCGCAGACCTTGAGCAACGACGACTACCACTATCTGCGTTCCCTCGCCATAAAAATCATACGGCATGTAGGCATCGTGGGAGAGTGTAACGTACAGTATGCCTACGACCCGGCATCGATGGACTACCGTGTCATCGAGGTCAACGCCCGTCTGAGCCGCTCGTCGGCGTTGGCGTCCAAGGCTACGGGCTATCCCCTTGCTTTCGTGGCCGCCAAGCTCGCCCTCGGCTATGGCCTTTTCGACCTCCGTAACAGTGTGACGCGCTCCACTTCGGCATTCTTCGAGCCGGCGCTCGACTATGTAGTGGTCAAGATTCCGCGTTGGGACTTAGGCAAGTTCCATGGCGTCGACCGCCACATCGGTTCGTCGATGAAGTCGGTGGGTGAGGTGATGGCCATAGGTCGTACTTTCGAGGAAGCCATTCAGAAAGGCCTGCGTATGATAGGCCAGGGCATGCACGGTTTCACCGAGAACAGGCAGTTCAATATCCCGGATCTTGATTCGGCTTTGCGTCAGCCCACCGACAGGCGTATCTTCGCTATCGCGAAGGCTTTCTCGGAGGGTTATACGGTGGAGCAGATACACAGCCTTACAAAAATCGACAATTGGTTCCTCTATAAGCTCCGCAATATCATAGATACAAGCGAGGAGCTCGAATCGTTCAACGACCTCGCCGCTGTGCCCGAACTCTTGCTGAGAATCGCCAAGGAACAGGGCTTCAGCGACTTTCAGATAGCCCGTTCGATTTTCAAAGACTCATTTGCCGACGATACCGACGGTATGATGGCTCGCGTACGCTCTCGACGCAAGGAGTTGGGCATCGTGCCGGTAGTGAAGCAGATAGATACTCTCGCCGCCGAATATCCCGCCGCCACAAATTACCTTTACCTCACCTACAACGGTACACAGAACGATGTGAACTATACCGGTGATGGCCGCTCGGTGGTA
>N._stephensi_709_foregut__coassemble_124_pt1 | contig 30840 bp, 24 predicted proteins | sample N__stephensi_709_foregut__metabat2_low_PE_005 | metagenome-assembled genome bin N | reverse complement strand
GACCTCTTCGGTATCATCATCTACGTCCAGGTAGCCACCTTCTTCCTCCGCCGCATGACAGATATCGCGATATGATTTTGATGTTGCAGTGCTAATCATATCTGCGTATTATATCATTTGATTATAGCCCATACCCGCGCATAATTGCAATTTTGGATTCATCATTTTTGAAATTATGACAGCAAAGATATATATCATGCGGCTAAATGCTCCTCGCGGAGTTTGGGTCGTTTACGATTAAAGATTCGTCTATATCCTCAGACTTTACCTTATACGACAGTTGTATTTCATCAATCATAACGTAATATCTTCTTTTCGTGTCTCGCGTATGGTTGATTATATGCTCGTAAAGGACATTCGGATTGCGGTATTTAATGTCGGTCTTTCTGTCAAGAGCTATTTCTATGAAGTCATCGGCACTGACTCCTTCCGAAACCAAGTGATTCTTGAATAATGTGGATAGAAGAAATGACTTGCCTCAGCGACGGATGCCGGTAATGATTTTCACCTTACCGTTCCAGCGTTTTGCAAGTAACTGTTGCAGATATTCTTTTCGTTCGATTATCATGTTTCTTGTCTTTGTAGTGACAAAACCGATGTAAGTCACATCTGTTTTGTCAGTGCATAGTTGTAAATTATAATTGAGATTTACAAGATAATGATGTGGCAAATCTCGATTTTTCAAAACTATACCGCGCCGCCAAGTAAGGCGGCAATTCCGAGAGGGCAGAGCCGGAAACGTTGGGGAGCGTTCCGACTCTGCTTATTCATGGGGCAGAATAAGAAAAGTACCCGGTAAAAGTCCGTTTTTGGGTACTTTTTCGGGTACTTATTCGCTACTTTGCTGTATTTCAGCGTTGAGAGCGGAGAGAGAGGGATTCGAACCCCCGGAGGTGTGACCCTCAACGGTTTTCAAGACCGCCGCAATCGACCACTCTGCCATCTCTCCTGTTTTGCGTTGCAAAGTTATTTATTTTTTTTCTTTCCTGCAAGGGTATCTTCACTTTTTTTGGTGGTCCGTCGCCCGGTTCTGAATATAAGGATAGCCGAAGTGGGCTGAAAAACATGTTAAACAACATATTCCTTTGCAGTTCGGATATTTTATGTTAAATTCGCGTGTCGTTGGGAAAAGTGTATTCTTTCCCAACCTTTTTGGCATAGAACATAAACACCTTTATAATTATCCTAAAACCAAATGAGTTATCTTAAGTTTGATAAGAATCTGCTCATCAACTTGGACCAGTCGCTTACGAAGGAGATGCTCCGCACCAATCAGGCCGGGGCTTATCACTGCACTACGCTGGTGGGTTGCAATACCCGCAAGCAGCATGGATTGTTGGTGATACCTATCGAGGGGATGGACTATAAGCCTCATGTGTTGCTGTCGAGTCTCGACGAGACTGTCATTCAGCATGGCGCTCCATTCAATTTGGGCATACATCGCTATCAGGGTGGTGTATACAGCCCGGCGGGTCACAAGTATATCCGTGAGTTCGACTGTGAGGAGGTGCCCCGTATGACATATCGTGTCGGCGGTGTGATTCTCACCAAGGAGAAAATCTTCATCAGTCAGGAGAATCGTATCCTCATCCGCTACACTCTTGTGGACGCACATTCCGACACTACACTGCGTTTCCGTCCGTTCCTTGCTTTCCGTGAGGTGAATAATCTGTGTGTGGCCAATGATGCGATAAACCGCAATATCGAAGAGGTGGAGAACGGTATCGCTACTTGTCTCTACGATGGATTCCCGACTCTCTACATGCAATTCAACCGTAAGCCTACCTGGGTAGACCAGCCCAACTGGTACAATGGCATAGAGTATGTCAAGGATCTCGAGCGTGGTGTGCCTTACTGCGAGGATCTTTGGGTGCCCGGATATTTTGAGGTGCCCATCAAGAAGGGCGAGTCGCTGATATTCTCGGCCGGTGTGAGCGAGGTGGATACCCGTAAGCTTACCAAAATGTATGAGACTGAGGTGGCCGGCCGTACGCCTCGTACTTCGTTTTTCAATTGCCTGAAGAACAGTGCGAAGCAATTCTATATTCATCGCGGGGAGGGTTCTTATATAATTTCCGGTTTCCCCTGGGGGCGTATTCTTGCCCGCAACACTTTCATGGCTCTTCCCGGTCTTACCCTTGCCATCGACCACAAGGCTGATTTCGAGGCTATCTGCGATACTGCACTGAAGGCGCTCATCCGCTATGCCGATACCGGGGAGACCTCCAAGTATATCGATGGCATAGACTTACCGGATATCCCATTATGGGCTATTTGGGCAATACAGCAATATGCCAAGAATGTAGGTAATGAAGAAGCCCGCAAGAAGTATTTCGAACCCGTGGCACAGCTTGTCGACGCTATATTGCGCGGTAGCTATCCAAATCTTTTTGTCTCGCCTGAGACAGGGCTTCTGAGTACCGACGGCCACCTGCATCCCGCTTCGTGGATGAACTCGGTGCTCAATGGTACTCCCGTGGTACGGCGTACAGGTATGCTTGTCGAATTCAATGCTTTGTGGTACAATGCTCTGATGTTTGCCGCTGCTCTTGCCGAGGGTGACGAGAGTCTTGAGAAGCAACGCCAGAAGTGGCTTGATGCTGCCGACAAGATGAAGAAGCCTTTTGTGGATACTTTCCTCAACGCCAGCGGTTATCTATATGATTTCGTCGACGGTACATATGCCGACCCATCGGTACGTCCCAATATGGCCATCGCCATCGGTCTTGACTATTCGCCCCTCGACCGCCGTCAGCGCAAGGGTGTGCTCGATGTGGTGACACGCGAGCTGCTTACTCCCAAGGGTCTGCGCACACTGTCGCCCAAGAGCTACGGCTACCGCCCCAACTATCTCGGGTCGCCCGAGGAGCGAGAGTTCGCCATGCACAATGGCCCGGCGCGGCCATGGCTGGCCGGTTTCTATGCCGACGCCTATCTGCGTGTGTTCGGCATGAGCGGTGTGGGCTATCTGGATCGTCTCTTCATCGGATTCGAGGATGAGATGACAGAGGGCTGCATAGCGTCGCTGAGCCAGCTCTACGACGGCAATCCTCCCTATACCGGCCGTGGCGCCGTCAGCCATGCCACAAACGTGGCAGAGGTGCTCCGTGCATACCGTACACTGAAACGATTCGACCAAAACGCTTAATCCCAATCTTATCAATACCATAACACAATGAAAGCATTAATGTTCGGTTGGGAGTTCCCCCCTCATATCCTCGGTGGTCTTGGCACTGCCAGCTACGGCCTCACAAGAGGCATGTGGGAGTGCGGCGACATGGATATAACATTTGTGATTCCGAAGCCTTTCGGCGATGAGGACAAGAGCTTCGCCAACATCATAGGCACCTCGCAGGTGCCGGTGGCCTGGCGCGATGTCAGCCGCGATTATGTAGAGTCGCGCATCGGAAAGGTTATGGATCCCGACCTGTATTTCAAGTTGCGCGACCACATCTACGCCGACTTCAACTACATGCGCACCAACGACCTGGGCTGCATTGAGTTCTCGGGCCGTTACCCCGACAATATACTCGAAGAAATCAACAACTACTCCATCACAGCCGGAGTGATAGCGCGTACACTCGACTTCGATATCATCCACAGCCACGACTGGCTCACATATCCTGCCGGCATCCATGCCAAGCAGGTCACAGGCAAGCCTCTTGTGGTGCATGTACACGCTACCGAGTACGACCGCTCGCGTGGCAAACCCAATCCCACCGTCTATGCCATCGAACGCGACGGCATGACCCACGCCGACCATGTAATCACAGTGAGCAACCTTACCCGCCAGACCGTCATCGACCACTATGGCATCGACCCGGCGAAGGTGACCACCGTACACAATGCCGTCGTGCCTCTGAGCCAGGACTTGCTCGACATCGAGATGCCTCGTGCCACGAAGGAAAAAGTGGTTACTTTCCTTGGCCGAATCACTATGCAGAAAGGCCCCGAATATTTCGTGGAGGCTGCTGCCAAGGTGCTCCGCAACTGCAACAATGTACGTTTCGTCATGGCAGGCTCGGGCGACATGATGGACAAGATGATTCTGCTCGCCGCCGAGCGAGGTATTGCCGACCGCTTCCACTTCCCCGGCTTCCAGAAAGGCCGCCAGGTGTATGAGATGCTCAAGGCCAGCGATGTCTACATCATGCCCTCGGTGTCGGAGCCTTTCGGCATATCGCCGCTCGAGGCCATGCAGATGGGTGTACCGTCAATTATCTCGAAGCAGAGCGGATGTGCCGAAATCCTCGACAATGTCATCAAGACCGACTATTGGGATATCGATGCCATGGCCGACGCCATACATGCCATAATCACATACCCCGCCCTCTACCGACAGATGCGTGAGGACGGCCTGGCCGAAGTAGCCCAAATAACTTGGGACAAAGCCGGACAGAAAGTTATAAACATATATAACAAAGTATTAGGCCGCTGACCAACAGGCTGCCAACTCAATATTACAAGAAAATGAAAGCAATTTGTTTCAACTTCGAGATACATCAGCCGTTCCGTCTGAAACGCTACCGCTTCTTCGACATCGGCCGCGACCATTACTACTTCGATGATTTCACCAACGACGACATCATCACTCGTATAGCACACAACAGCTATCTGCCGGCCGCCGAGACACTGCTGCGCATGATAGAGGGCAACGAAGGCAAGTTCCGCTGCTCCATCGCCATCTCCGGAGTGGCTTTCGAGCAGTTTGAGCACTATGTGCCCGAGATGCTCGACGTGCTCAAGAGACTCGCCGACACCGGATGTGTGGAATTTGTAGCTCAGCCCTTCGCATATTCCCTTGCCTCCCTTGCCGACCCCGAGGAATTCGCCCAGCAGGTGGCCGATACGTGCAGCATCCTGCGCAGCCGCTTCGGCGTCACCCCCAAGGTGATACGCAACACCGAGCTTATCTACGACGACGACCTCGCACCACAGCTTGTGGCCATGGGATTCGAAGGCGCTCTCACCGAAGGTGCAAAGCATATCCTGGGCTGGAAATCACCCAACTATGTATATACAGCCGCCTCGGCTCCCGAGCTTAAACTACTGCTGCGCAACAGCAAGCTCAGCGACGACATCGCCTACCGTTTCAGCGATACATCCTGGAACGAATTCCCCCTCACAGCCGACAAGTACATAGAGTGGATTGCCGCCACCCCCATGGAAGAGCAGATTGTCAACATCTACCTCAACATGGAGACATTCGGCGACCTGCACCCCGCCACCACCGGCATCTTCCAGTTCCTGGAGGCACTTCCCCGTTTCGCCGCCGAGCATGGCATCGACTTTATGACACCTTCCGAGGCCATTGCCAAAATCAAGCCTGTAGGCGAACTTAGTGTCATGCACCCGATATCGAGTGCCGACGAAGCTCGCGACACCTCGGCATGGCTCGGCAATCGCCTGCAGAACGAGGCTTTCGAGAAACTGTATTCTGTCTCCGAGCGTGTGCGCCAATGTCAGAACCGTTCGCTTAAACGCGACTGGCAGTATCTTCAGAGCTGCGATCATTTCTACTATATGAACAGCAGAGCCGCCTTCAGCCCCTACGAGACCAACTTCGCAGCATTCACCAATTATATGAATGTGCTGGCCGACTTCCTGATGCGTGTAGAAGAGGAATTCCCCTCGCAGGTCGACAATGAGGAACTCAACTCGCTGCTGATGACCATCTCCAACCAGGGCGCGGAGATAGAAGCTCTCAACAAGGAACTCAACTCCATGCGCAAGAATGTAGAGCAGTACAACATCGAGCACCGCAACCGCCCCGAAGCCAAGGCCGACGAACCGGCCAAAGCCAAAGCTCCCCGCAAGCCCCGTGCGACAAAGGAGGCAAAGCCTGCAAAGGAAGCCAAAGCTGCCAAGGAGCCTAAAGCAGCTCCAAAGAAGCGTGCCGCCAAAAAAACTGAATGACCGTATAACTGATAACCGATAATCCCCGGCCTCCGGGCCGGGGATTTTTCAACCACTATGCTACCCAAACAATACGTAATCACAATAGGGCGCAGCTTCGGCAGCGGAGGCCGTGCGCTTGGCAAAATGATTGCCGACAGGCTCGGTATTGCCTTTTACGACAAGATGCTTCTTGTCAAAGCCGCAGAGAAAGCGGGCTATAACATCGAATATTTCGAACAGGGCGATGAACGTGTGCCCAAGATATTGGGAAGCATCATTCCTTTCTCCATGGGATTCTATCCCACCTCGTGGGTCGGCGACCCTACGGGCAGTGCCGACAGGGTGTACAAGGCCCAGTGCGATTTCATGCACGAACTCGCCAAGGGCGAGCCTTGCGTAATAGTGGGGCGCAGCGCCGACTATGTGCTGCGCGATATCGACAACCTCGTCAACATATTCGTACATGCGCCCATCGACGAGTGCGCCCGGCGCATTGTAAGCCGCAACGACAGCCACACAATCGACGAAGCCAAGGCTTTGGCTGAACGTACCAACAAGCTGCGGGCAAATTTCTACAACTTCTATACCGACAAGCGGTGGGGGCATGCGAGAAGCTATGACCTTTGCATCGATTCGTCGACATTGCCGATGGAGGACATCGCCGACCTGGTGATAGACTATATCAACCGTCGGCTCGGAAAGAAGTGACGCACGCCAAGAGCTATCTCAGACGGAAAAAATACCCTAACGATACTTCTATCGACATGTTGCGCGAGGCGCTGAATGTGTCGGCTTTGGCTGCAGGGTATATATTGCCGAGGCCGTAATAGAAGCGTCCCTCCATGGAGATGGAATGTTTGGGGTGTACATAGAACTCGCACCCTACGGCGGCACATATGCCGTAGTCGAATTTGTTCTTCACCTCGGCCCACAGTTGCTCTGTCTGGCGGTTGCGCGGATAACCGGACACCGACGAGGGGTTGCGGTAGTCGAAGTCCGACTTTATCGACGAGTCTAAAAGTATGTCGACCTGCGGGCCTAAATTGATGAACATCTTGAACCGTCGCGACCCGAAATAAATCTGTGTAAGGAGTGGTATCTGCAGGTAAGTGAGCGTACGCGAGTAGTTGAACGGCAGTCCTTCATAGTTCTCTTCCCAACCGCGCTGCACCCAGCCAAGTTCGGCAATGAGGCCAAAAAGTTTCTCTTCTGTATATCTGAATGTTACGGCGCCGGTGGTGCCTTTATTCCATTTCTGCTTCACCGATGGCGCGAACGACATCTGCCCTAACGACATGCCCGCCCGGCCACCTAAGTATACGTGAGGTTTGTAGTGAGTCTCGCCTATGGCTGTTATCGTAGATATGGCTACGAGGATGAGTATGACGAATCTTCTCATAGCACACGCGATGTCATCGACCCGTCGGGAAGATATTTGATTATGTAGAGCACCGAGTTGCAATATCCCTCACCTGAGCGGGTGAAGTCGAATGTAGATTGTAGTCCCTGGTAGGATCTTGGGTTGAGCGGATTGTATTGCCCGCCGTTAGTCCTCAGGTTACGGATAAGATAGCATCCGGTGTCGTAGCCCAACAGCGCATGTGAAGGCACACTCTCAATTATGCTGTCGCCGTACCAGCGCTTGAAGTCGGCCTGTATATTGCGGCTGTCGAAGCTGCGGAAGTTGTCGAAGAATCGCGAGTATACCGTGGCGCCGAGTTTGTGCAGTATGTCGAGGGCATCGTTGCGGAATACTGTCCAGTCGGGATATCCGAACACCTCTATGCGGACTCCTTCAGCCTCCGGGTCGGCCTCTATCCTGTCGCGGAATGTTTTCACGACATAAGCGAATTTGTTGAATTCGGCTAAAGAGCCCGAGGAAGGTACTATCACGTATTTTTGACCGGCACTCAAATCGAGGGCATCGAGATTGGCACTCACGAGATTGCTCTCATAATTGACCTCGATTGGTGTCACTCCGCGCTGTACACAACGCTCCATCAAGTAATTGACAAACTGTTCCTTTTCGTTCTTGCCCGTTTGGCTCCGCAGAATCACCGGGATGAAATCGCCGAAATCAGCCTCGAAAGCATCTACGGCTATGCGGTACATGTCGCGCTGCGGGATATTGGCCTGCAGTACTTGCGGATATGTGAGGTATAGCGAGTCGGCTACAATGAAGATATTCAACACATTGACACCGTTACCCGCTGTCGATTCGGCTATCCTTCGCAGGTCGCTTTCGCTGTCGGGAGCGACGATGACCGATGCGCCGGCGATTTCCGGCGAGTCCAGCAGTGCGCCGAACCGGGCGCTGTCCACCTCAGTGTCGATGGCATAGATGTCTACCATGCCGGGGCGCTGAGCCAAAGTGTCGGCTGCCAGCAGGAAGCCTTTGTAGAAATCGAGGGCGAGGCGGTTGCGTCGCGAAGGCTCGGGGTTTTCGAGGCCAAAGGGAAGCATCAGTGCGATTGTCGGACGTATGGCGGCAACAGTGTCGGCCACCTCTTCCACCGGTGATTCCGCTTCGGTTTGTGCCGTCGTCTCAGGGGAATATTCGTCGTAGGGGAAATATAGCACCATGCCTTTCTTGAGCCCGTCGTCGGCCGAGGGGTTGTGACGTACTATCTCGTCGCGGGTGAGTCCGAGTTTCTTCGATACCCCGTACACCGTTTCGTTCTTCTTCACTTTATAGTAGTAATAGCTTGTGCCGTCGAGTTTCTTTACCGGCAGGTCGAGGGCAGAGCCCGACAGTATGCATACTAATGCGGCCATAATGATGGCAAAACGGTGAAGTGTAACGTTTCTCATTGAACTCATTTAAACTTATTCGGATTCTATCCTAATGTGACTAAAGGGGATGCTTCCTTACGCGGCAGCACAGCTACGTGAAGCCGGGTGTCGGCGGATCGGGGCTGAAGATCGCGGTTGAATGTCAGACCGGCCTCCTCGAGGATGGCATGTACTGTGTGCAGAGCTACTGAGGGAGAATTGTTGATGTCGCTCAGATGACACAGGAACACTCGCCGCAGCATACCGTCGGCAGCGAGCGATGCAATGTACCTGCCCGTATCGGCATTATCCAAATGCCCGGTGGGTCCGGCTATACGTGCTTTGAGATGAGCCGGGTAGGGGCCTTTGTGCAGCATTTCGGCATCGTAGTCGCTCTCTATCATGAGGTACTGAGCCCGGCGCATGTAGTGGTCGCTGCGGGGAGTGATGACGCCGGTGTCGGTTGTCACCACGAAATGAATGTCGCCCAGGTCGATGGCAAATCCTACATTGTCGCTTCCGTCGTGGCTGGTCTCGAATGCTGTCACTGTGAGCGGGCCCACATTGAAAGGAAATTCCTTATATATAGGCTGGTGATAGTCGCTTATCCTGCGGCTTATGCTGTGTCGGCGCAGTAGCCCGTTGAGAGCCTTGGGGGTGGCGTAAAGGCGCATGTGCTTATTGTAGCGCAGTATGGCATATGCGTAGCGCACATGGTCGCTGTGGTCGTGGGTAAGCAATATTCCGCGGATGGTAGCGCGGTCGATGCTGTTGGCGGCGAGCTGTGCTGTGACGTAATTGTTGTCTACGCCGGCGTCGATGAGCAGGCCGCAGGAGGGTGTGCCTACATAGGCGCAATTGCCGCTGCTGCCACTGCCGAACGATATATATCTCAGTTTCTCGCAGCCATCCTCTATGTCGCCTGGAGGCTCTATTGTAGCCGAGCCATCATCGTCCGGCACAAGGTCGAAAAGGCCGGGCTGGTTGCTCCAGTATGCTTGCTGGCGAAGTTTCTGTCGGCGGCGGCTCATCGTTTCTTCTCGCTGATATACGATGTGCCTACAAGGAATATTGCAGGACGCTTGTCGTAGTTGTACTTTTTCGTGCGCCACTGGCCGGCGGGCAAGGTGCGTATGCTCTGCGTCTGTGCGGTTATGTCGGCAGCGACGCAGATGAGCATGTCGGCGGGAAGAGCGGTGGCGAGTTCCGACAGCAGACGGTTGTTCCGGTACGGTGTCTCTATGAAAATCGTCGTATGGTGACGGCGCACACCGGCAATGATACGGTTGATGGTTTCCGACCTGCGGGCGGCGTCGATAGGGAGGTAGCCGATGAAGGAGAAATCCTGGCCGTTGAATCCCGAAGCCATAAGCGCCAAAAGTATGCTCGACGGGCCTACAAGCGGTATCACTTCCAGGCCTTTGCGCTGTGCGGCGGCTACAAGGTCGGCACCGGGATCCGCTATTGCCGGGCATCCGGCTTCGCTGATTATGCCTATATCGTTGCCTTGAAGTGCAGGGCTGAGCATGTCGGCTATCTCTTCCGGGGCGGTGTGTTCGTTGAGCACCTCGAAATGGAGGGAATCGATGTCGATGGCCTTGTCGCAGGCCTTGAGGAAGCGACGGGCGGTGCGCAACTCCTCCACCACGAAGAATTTCACTTCACGAATCAACGCAAGATTGGCTGCCGGAAGCACTGTAGAGGGTGCTACCGGCGCGAGCAGCGACGGAAATAATATGACTCGCCCTAAGTTCATATGGCAAAATTAACGAAATTCTCTGAAAGTGGCAAATTTTATAAATCCGCCAGCTTCGTAATCTGACATGACAAGGGACACGGTGGAGATGACGCGGAGGGATGACATGCCCGTCATACCCAAAAAGAGGCAACCCTTGGCCACCACTCACCCATCATTAGCATGTCTCTGAAATTATCTTTTTCGCACAATTTCGTCAATCAAAAAATTTGATTAACTTTGTAATCAAATACACGCGTTTGCTGACAAAGACCATTCAATACAAGTAGTTGCTTATAGAACTCATTTAAACTTATTTCGAAATGTTAATATTCCGCATTTACTTGTAGTTGCAAAAAGGTTTGGTGGTTTGTCAGCACAATAATGAAGTTTCACCTTTTGTAAATATGGAACAAACTTTTACTCTAATAGACTTATTTGCCGGAGCAGGAGGCCTTTCCGAAGGCCTCTCCCAAGCAGGTTTTCATAGTTTGTTTGCTAATGAAATTGTTCCTGTCTACGCAAGCACATATGCGCGAAACCATATTGGCTCTAAAGTTATCACAGAAGATATCAGGTCTTTAGATGCTGATATTATTAGAGCTGAATTAGGTCTTGTAAGAGGAGAACTCTCTTTACTTGCAGGTGGCCCTCCTTGTCAAGGTTTTTCTATTAATGCGCCTGTGCGGTCAAAGGAGGATAAACGCAATCATCTTTTTAAAGAATATCTGCGGTTTGTTTCTGCTTTTATGCCTAAGGTTGTTCTAATTGAGAATGTACCTGGGCTTGTTTCTTTTGAGAAAGGCGAAACACTTCATGCAATATTAGAAGCATTGGCTATTCTCGGTTATGGGGCAGATGTGCGTATCCTCGGAGCTGCATACTATGGAGTCCCTCAAATGAGATGGCGCACTATAATTATTGGCTTTAGAGGAGCAGAATTGCCAGAAGGAGCATTCCCACCTCCAATGTATCACGCGCCTATTAGACCAAATTTTACGTCTACTTTTGATGGCCGTAACCTTGTAGATGTCCCTTCTCCAGGCGCTTATGCTCGTTTCACAACAGTATATGAAGCTATCGGGGATTTGCCGACATTGAAATGTGGTGAACGTGGAGAATCCATGAAAGAATATGCTTGCGAGCCATTCTCAGATTTTCAACGAGCCCTCCGCATTGGATCCCCGGGGGTTTATAACCATGAATCTCCTGCGCTGTCAAAACAGAATATCGAGCGCATGTCATACATAAAGCCCGGTGGTAATTGGACTGATATTCCGTTTGACTTACTTCCTAAAGGTATGCAGCGTGCACGAAAATCCGACCACACAAAAAGATACGGTCGTGTTGAGAAGAACGGACTCGCTTCCACCATCCTAACAAAATGCGACCCCCACTGGGGCGCGTTTATCCATTACGACCAAGACCGTTCATTCACTGTAAGGGAGGCAGCTCGTATTCAATCGTTCCCCGACCATTATATTTTCAATGGTTCACTTGCCGAACAATTTGCCCAGGTAGGCAATGCTGTTCCGCCACTGTTAGCCAAGGCTATTGGCGAATGCCTTTATAATATAGTAAAAGATTATTGATTTATGGCTGGTTATATTACAGAGTTTTTTGGATACAATGCATCAGACAAATCAACTGTTGCCGCAACGACGGCTGCTAAAAGAAATTGTCCATTTCTTGGTACATTTTGTACCAAATTACTCTCTCGAGAAAAAATTATCTCCGGCGTGTGTGCAATAAGACAAAAGACAGCGGGTTCTCCAAGTGTTATTTGCTGCCCTATTCGCCTATATGCAGAGAATTATAAAATGCTTCATCTCATATCCGAGAGAGCCTTTAAGCAAAAACTCAACTTATATGCCGGAAGAGTTGCTGTTGATAAAGCAAAAAAAGAAGGTGGTGCTATTGCCGTTTTTGGCAAAGGATGGGGTGGCGAATTACGACTTCCTCAGCGAAGGGGTATCGGTTCATATTTCGTCGACTGGGTTTTAGCTCGTTTAGACGGGATTGGCGAACTTGCTGAGATTACTGCCATAGAGGTGCAAACTATAGACACCACGGGCAGTTATGCGGCTGCACAACTGCATCTTGCCGGAGACAGGGAAATAGTTTGCGATACTGTCGGTCTCAATTGGGAAAATGTTTCTAAGCGAATCATTCCTCAAATTATCTATAAAGGGCAAGTCCTTCAAAGAGAAGACCTCTGTCGTAGTGGTCTTTTCCTTGTCTGTCCCAAACCTGTGTATGGTAGAATTCTTGACAGATTAGGAGGGGTGGATAAATTGCCCAAATTCCCAAGCCAGCCCGCTTCTATCAATTTTATAGCTTACGATACTACGTCAGAGCCAACTGATGGGCAAATAACACCTCTCGGTATTATTGAAGAACATTGTACCACGGTATATAAAGTTCAAGAAGCATTCTCTTCTTTAAATCTTCCTGAGGGCAATGTCTATCGGGATGCAATTTCCCGATCTCTATATCCAGACAGATATAAGGAATGAAAGTGTCCCAGAATTATCTTTAGAAACTCAGTGACGATTAAGAGTCCACTCTAAAAAGTCCGGAATTGTGATTTTCTGCTTTGTATTTTACTGACAGTCAATATATAATTTTAGCATAAAACTGACAAATCCGACTTTTTAGAGTGGGCTCAGTTAAACGAGCTCTAAGTCGCCCCTTCTTATCGTACCACTTTGGTGGTAGTGGAGCCTTGGCGGCGTATGTAGATGCCGGGCGTAGTGGGAGTAGCGATTTTACGTCCCCAAAGGTCGAAATACTCTACCGGAGAGCTGTTGTCAACATCGTTGACGCCCACAGTCTCGACTCCCGATTGGGGTGTAGTGTCGGCATACGTATAGGTTGTTACTGTAGGAGTTCCGCCGGCGTATTCAAGACTGTTTGCAAGCAGCATGTAATCGCGGTCAAATCCATTAAGGTTTATGAATGATATTACTTGCTCCGACGGCACAGAGTAGTCGTATGTATATGTTTGTGTGTAGTATAGCTTTAGCTCACCATTTTGAGTACGGTAGTACAGTTCCGTCGTTAGGGCATTGGAATCTTCGTAGTATTCACGTTCTGTTTTACTTGTCAGACCGTACACACCGTTTGTCAAGCCATAGCTACATGACGCGATAGAACGCCCGAGTTTATCGAATTCGGCCGTACTGCCTCCCGTTTGCTCTCCGGCGGCGTTAAAGCTATAAGAAGCTGAATTTTTTGGAACTCCATTAGTATAATATTCATAAATATATTCATTTCTCTTATTGCCGTCTGCATCTATGTTTTCGGCATATACAATGCGGTATACATGCTCGTTGTCGTCGGTAACGAAACATTCGTAGTTGTTAATTGTCTTAGTACCGTACTGCTCTACAGTGTAGGTAAAGGGAGAATACTCACCGGTATATCCTTCGATTGTTCCTTTCCGAAGTTCGGTATCGGTGGTTTTGCCGTCTGCGTCGATGTCTGTCTGTACGCTGCTGAGAATATACTCCACATCATTGATAATCTGTACCTTGTTGGTAGTATAAGCAGTAAGAGTCCAGTCATCGCCGGTACTCTCCGGAGTATAAGAATAGTTGAGTATTTTGGTCGTCAGGATTTCACCGTTTTGGATGCTTTCGTAGTTTGTCTTGCTTACATACGTCCAATTTCCGTTATCGTAGTTGTATATTATCATTGACTCCATTTGACCTTTTTCAGGCACGGAATATGTATAGTCTGTGCGTGTACCGCTTACAACGCCACCGGCATCAGTTCGGTCGATGATCATTATATATTTTGTACGGCTACCATATTCGTTGTATTCTATCTGATATTTAGTGCTGCCGTAACCGGCTGTACTCGAAATCCATTCTGTCACCCGGCCATACTGGTCATAGGTATATTTATTGCTTTGGGAATTATAGGCGACATCGTAGGTTGCACAAAGTCCGTTGTCGTACCATGTATATGCTTTTTGCAGCACTGAATCTACAGCATTTTCGTTACTTTGTGCCAGGTAGCTGTATTGTGGGCGCAATTGGGAGTCGTAAGTATAGATAAATGTCGGGACTCCATTGGTTTGTGTGCCCACCAGCAATTTTGTGACACCCTCGGTACTTGGCGCAGCATATACAGCAAAGTTGGTGTTATAGAAATCGAGTGGGCCGGCAGAGACTGACATTGCCATGGCCAACCCGACCAATGTGAGTAGAGTTTTTTGCATAGTTGTGAAATTAATTGGTTGTATTGGCAAAAGTAGTATATAAATTACCCCCCCCCAAATTATTAACATATTTTAACATTTGCCGAATTGGATAACTTTCTATTTTTCGTAACTTTGGGCATCTGAAACCAATCACAACATTTTGAGAGCTTGTTTAAAAATGGGAACACTTGACATAATCCTTGTATCGGCAACCGGTGCTTCTTCCTCATTATCTTCAGCCGTTTCTCTCGGGTGCGGAGAGGCAGCCAACATGTACGACCTCGCCATAACCGCGGTAATATGTCTGACGGTATGCATTTCCTTATATATCCTGACCGGCTGCATCAAAAGCATCGCCGGAGGTAATGGCAAGTGCGACAAAGCTAAGGAGCAGTCCGACGCCGGCACTCAAAAGCCCGAGAAGAATGATAATCCAAAGCCACAGGAGCGCTATGATGCCGCCTGGCGATTCTTCAGCATGTGCTGGAAAGTGCAGCATCCCGAGCCTATGAAAGACAAGGACGGAAAGCCACTACCCCTCTGCGAGATACCGGCATTGACACCTGAGGACAAAGCAAGATATGAGGAAGCCTGGAGTGTTGTGCGCCAATATATCAGCGCCGAGGCTTCAGACGTCAAGGACGAATAAGAGCTTGTCTAAGATGAAACAGCCATCCTATCTCAAAGGCGGTCTGCTGCTGGCCGGCTTCGCCCTATTGGTATCTCTTATTGCAGTGAGTGAGGGTGTGGGGCTGTGGCTCTCTGTCGGTATTCTTGTATCAGGAGGGTTGACACTGCTCTACTCGCTTATGCTGCAGGTAAAGAACGCCTTGATAAAACCGGCTCACCGTCTTTACGCCAAGGACTTCTCGCTCAAGTTCATGGCCACACTGATGGGCTTTTTCCTGATATTGGGTACATTGCTCTACATGTATGTATTCTACACGATAGCCCATGACGAAGTATTGGCAAAGGAGCTTAGCCACAGGGTAGAGATATCCAATGCAGAATATCTGTTACGGTCGCTGATATGCTCGCTCGACCTTTTCATGCTCGATGTCGACAGCAATATCCTCGACAGGCTCGATGGGCATGCAGCGTTGAAGGGGTGGCTTGCCATTGAGGCTGTACTGTCGTTTACCTGCACCGTAGCCATGCTTGTAGGGTTGGTATACTCAAGACTCAACTCCTATTACCGGCTCAACTATGCGACAAAAATCAAAGACGGCAAGAATCATCTTTATCTTTTCTTCGGCAATAATGAGCCGTCGGAATTGCTGATAAAGGACATAATCCGCAACGACCCCAAGGCTGTCGCCGTCATCATCGACGTGGCCAATGTGAAAGAAGACGACAACGATGAATGGGAGGGTATAGTAGGGCTTATAACGCATAAGCAGAAAGTATTCAGGACTGCCGACAAGATTGGCTCGCATGTAGCTATCGCAAGCCAGCAACTCGATGAGATAGATGACGACATCACCTCAAGTGAGGATTTCGATGCTTTCGGCTATCTCGGGCTGTCGAGGATAAAGAAATTTATCCACCGGCTGTCGCAAACCACCGACCCGCAACTCCACATTTTCTTCATGGATCAGGATGAGGAGTTGAATATCCGCAATATCATAGTGCTGGCAAAGGATTCCACCATCATGGAGGTGGCACGGGACAAGAACATCTACCACCGTATCTACTGCCATGCACGCTACAACGGGCCCAACAGTGTAATCCAGGATGTGGCATTACGAAAGCATCTGAATATAAAAATTATAGATTCGTCGCACATTGCCATAGAATTGCTTAAGCTCGATTCCAAGTGTCACCCGGTCAATGTAGTAACGACCAGTAATAAGAATCTTACCACCGTAGAGTCGCCACTGAAGTGCCTGATTGTAGGTTTCGGCGAGGTGGGGCGCGATGCTTTCCGTTTCCTCTACGAGTTCGGAGCTTTTGTGGATTCCGACGATTTCAATACCCGCAGCCCCTTCGAATGTGTGATTGTAGACAAGAATATCGACAACATCAGAGGTACATTCATGGCATCGATGCCCGGGATATTCAAGAACAGCGACGGGCAGCTCGACCAAGATACCGTGCGGTTCGAAAATATGGATTACAGCAGCCGGGAATTCTATACGTCGATACTGATGAAGGATAAATTCCTCGAAAGCATCAACTACATTGTCATATCCATCGGCAACAACGACGAAGCAATCGCCTTGGCAGCAAGAATCTTCAACCTCGTCAGGCGCGAACGGGAGAATCTGTCGAATCTCCGCATATTTGTCCGTTGCACCGACAACAACAAGGTAGAGGGCATACAGAAGATAGCCGACCACTATAATTTCGGATATGGAGCCGGAAAAAAGAACACACCCGTAATACAAATCTTCGGACAACCCGAAAAGACGTATACCTACGACCTCGTTGTAAGCGACCGTCTGATAGAGGAGGGTAAGCTGTTCCATGAAAAATACCGTGTGCTCAGCGGCGAGGGCGAGAGCTGGGACGAGCGGCACAGAAAGCTGGTACACACAGGCATCCCCGATATCGACAAATTGCGCAAGTTGCGACGGCAGGAGTCGCAGAACAGAGCTAACGCACTACATGCCGCGACAAAGATAATCCTATTGGCCGGAGCGATGGACAAACTCGCCCGGGAGAATGGGACCGTCCCCGACCGGTATTCGTTCTACCTCAGATATTTCAATGCCGATGGCTCTACAAATGTAGAAGGGTCGCAGACATCCATACACTACCCGGGGCTTTCCGACAGCGAAAATGAGATTATCCTGCGCCTGGCTCAACTCGAACATATCCGCTGGAATGCAGCCCACGAACTTATGGGCTACATATTCAACGATGGCGGCACAAGCTGCGACGAACGTACTATGCGACACAACTGTCTATGCCCCTGGAACCGGTTGGACAGCCAAAGCGATATGATAACCGATTGGCCCTGCGACTATAAGAAATACGACTTCTGTGTGGTAGACACTTCCATAGCATTGTACAGAGATAAACATATGCCCGGGTGACGGTAATTAGTACTACCCTCTCATCTGAAAGAATTAAGTGACTATAAGAACTTGTTTAGTGACGATTAAAAAATAACTTGGTAAACTTTTCTATGTTATTTATGAATCTTCACTTTTTCCAAACCCTCATTTAGCTCGCTAAACTCGAGCTTGTTCAAAAGCAAATCTTTATAAATAACATATACGAAAATTTTACCAAGTTATTTTTTAATCGTCACTTAGCAATGACAGATTCAAAGATATATAAAATCAACAATTCCACAGTAAAAGTCACATATGGCGATTTGTTGACATCATCTGCAGATGTTTTGGTGATATCGGGAAGTGTCGGTCTGCCTATGATTGGAGGCCTCCCGGCTGTTGTGAAGAAAGAAGGCGGGATTTCTGTACGTAAAGATGTGTCAAAGCACCATGATTCAAAACTTGGCGATGTAGTAGTGACAAGTGCCGGTAATCTCAAGAACAAATATCTTTTCCATGCCGTCACCGTTACTCATTCCTCACAGGTACTTCCCAACATATCAAGAGAGAACATCCCGGATGTATATGAGTATATCATAACCCACACTATAAGCAAAAGTCTGCGTCTGCTTTCTGCTATGGAACTGAATTCCATAGCTTTTCCATGCCTTGGCCTCGGAATGGCCAACATGCCCATAGAGGGTGTTGCCAAACTTACGGCCAAGACTATATCGAATTTTCTTGTCAGAACCAACAAATCTATCACCATCGAATTATATATCAAAGACACTTACGAAGTTTTCAACAGATTCGACTACCTTCCGTTCTTCGAATGGTTTGCAGCCTACAGTTATAAGGCTGAGAAAAACATGGAGAGCGAAACTATGGCAGTTGGTCTTGAGGGAGTAAAGTTCGACGATGTAGAAATTCCTAATGTGGAGTCGCTCGACAAGAATCATAAAGTATTCATCAGTTATTCAAGAAAAGATTCAGACATTGCAAAAGGAATCTGTGACACATTGAACAAATTGGAAATACCATATTGGATAGATATCAAAGGCGTCTATAGTGGTGAGAATTTCAAGGAAGTGATAGTAAGGGCAATATCCACATCTGAAATCGTATTGTTCCTGTCGTCGGAGAATTCCAACAAATCAAACAATGTTGCCAAAGAAATCTCAATTGCAGATAAATATGGGAAGATTATAATACCTGTCCGATTGGATAAATCACCAATGAACCCAAAGATGGAATATGATTTGGCCGGAATAGATTTCATAGACTTATTCTCCTTTGATGAGAATAACCTTGCAAAACTCCGCAATGCCATACTTGGACATTTAGCAATGTACGACTCAAAACAAACTCAACCGAAATGAAAAATTATATACCGGCTCCGGCCGACACGCAGGACGTTGAACTGCCCACAGATTTGCTTCCTCTCATCGAAGATATGGCAAAAAATGTGCATGAAGTGTGGGCGCAGAACCGAATCAACGACGGGTGGACATATGGCTCTGTTCGCGACGATGCCGCCAAGAAGCATCCATGTCTTGTCCCTTACGAAGAGTTGCCTGACAGCGAAAAAGAATACGACCGGGCAACATCGCAGGAGACTTTGAAGCTGATTCTGAAACTCGGCTTTGAAATCTCGAAGAAGTTGTAGCTATCGAAAATCCAATTATCGATTGAGCAGGGCGCCGATGGCTGTGAAGATATTGGCTACGGTCTGCTTGTCCTTTACGGGGATATCGATATGTGTCTGCCCGGTGGCTTCGTCGGTAGTGACGAGGGCATCGACGAGCTGCTGTGTCGTTTGGGGCGAGCGCAGCATATCGGCGAGCGACCCCAAGGCAGTGAGTGTATCGGCGACAGTGTTGCGTATGCCCTCGCGTGAGTGTGCGGTGGTATCGCGTTCGGCCTCGGAGAGAGACGGCGAAGGCAGGTCGGGCTGCTGAGGTTCGTCGCCGTCGGCCTCCTCACTGGCGAGCGAACGACGTATGTCGCCTTCGCTTTCCTTAGCTTCTGCTATCGGGAGTTCTGTCTCCTGTTCGTCGGCAGTATCGTCGGGCAGCGCGGCGGTGTCGGTCTCACCGGAATCGTCGGTGAACATTAGACGTATGGTCTCGAGGGTCTTGCGCTCGTTCATCACGGTATCCTCGCCGCTGTCGAGTATTCCGGCCGCCATACGGCTCTTGAACGACAATTTGTCAAGCATCTGCTCCTCGATAGTACCTCGCGCCACCAGGTTGATAATCTGCACGGGCAACTGCTGCTTGAGGCGGTAGATACGCGCTATACGCTGCTCGAGCACGGCGGGGTTCCACGGCAGGTCGAGATTGATGAGCAACGAGGCAGCCTGCAGGTTGAGGCCTGTGCCGCCGGCGTCGGTAGAGAGGAATATGCGGCAGTCGGGGTCGGTACAGAAGCGTTCGATGAGCGCACCACGTTTGGCCGACGGCACACCGCCATGAAGGAAACTGAACTGCAGACCGCGCTGTTCGAGTTCCGAGGCAAGGATGCGGAGCATGCGCTCCCATTCGCTGAACACTACAATCTTTTCAGAAGAACCCTCGAGCTTGTCGGCTATGAGGTCGAGGGCGATATCTATCTTGGTATCGAAACGCGAGCTTTGGTCGAGGATGAATGTACTGTCGCACACCATCCTCATCATCGACAGCGACAGCAGAAGCCTCCTGCGGTCGGCCTCGGTGAGGAATTTGAGCCTCTGCCATTTGGCGATAATCTGCGCCACGGTGTTATGGTATTCGGTGTGCATGGCCGATTGCTCGTTGGTCATGGGCACGAACATGTTGGTGTCGGTACGCCGTGGCATCTGTAAGGCCACATCTTTTTTAAGGCGGCGTATGAGGGTGTCGCCCATACGCTTGGCCACAGCATGGAGATTCTTGTAGCCAAGCACTTTACCTGTTTCGTCGACAAGTGTGGTCTCGTCGTTGAACCTATAGAATGGGCCGAGCGTATATTGATCTACCAACTGCATCACCGAGTAGAGCTCCATCAGTCTGTTCTCCAAGGGTGTACCCGATAGCGCCAGCACATACTGAGCCTCGATACGGCGCATATTACGTGCTATCTGTGTGTTCCAGTTCTTAAGACGCTGCACCTCGTCGAAAATCACCATGTCGGGCGCGACGGTATCGCCGGCCTTTATATTGTTGGCTAAGGCGTGATAGGAACAGATCTTGAAGAAAGTGGATTTGTCGGCAAGCATCTCACGACGCCGCAGCAAATTGCCCTCCACAATCATGGCCTCCATTCCGGTGAATCGTTTGATTTCAGATTGCCACTGGAACTTAAGCGACGTAGGGCACACGATGAGGACTGTATCGATGAAACCTTCGCGACTGAGCATACACGCTGCGCCGATAGCCTGTATCGTCTTTCCGAGGCCCATATCGTCGGCGATAATAGTACGGCCATTGGTGAAGGCAAAACGTATACCGTCGGCCTGATATGGGTAGAGGCATGTGTTGAGGAGTCCGTCGAGATTGGCGGAGGCATACTTTTCGGCCACTATCCGCCGACGAGACTCCCTGTCGCGCTTGTCGGCTATGAGCTGCAGTGCATCGCGATGCCAGCGGAAGCGTTCGTCGAGAGCTGTCGCACGTGCTATGAACGAGTCGATGTCGGCGTCGAGGTATGCCTCTTCGCTCAGCTCGCCGTAGTTGTTGAACAGTTCGGAGGCAAGGGCGATGTACTCCATCTGCATGTTAGTACCGATGCGTATCTTTATTTTACGATTGTCGCGGTAGTCGACATATACCGAAGTATATGAGGGCTGAGGATAGCTCCGGCGGCTATATTTGCCATCATTGGCGATGGCGACGGCCTCGATGTGCTTGCACGTGCCCAAACCGCTTGTGCGGAAGTCAGGGCACGAGCAGTAGTTCCATCTGCTGCCCACACCCCGGAAAGTCACATTGTAGCGCTGTTTCGACTCGGGGTTGCTTACTACGAAATAGTCGAGCAAGCGGTGAGGAGGTGTGACACCGAGATGCTCCTTCTCCGCAGCCTGCCTGCGCAGGGCGCATTGCCATTGTTCGAGGGTCATATTCTCGGGGCAGGTGAGCGGATTGAGTCGTGGTTGTGTGGTCTTTCGGGTGTTGGAGGGCTTCATTATCAGCTCTTAGAGTTTGTTTATTATTGGCCGCAGATGATGGTGCGGGCTATCCATGGTTCGGTATAGGCGTATGGTATATAGTCGAGGTCGGGAAGGGGACGTGTGACAATCAGCGAGGCATCGCGACCCCACGATATGGCGCCGCAGGTGTCGCCGAGCTCCATGGCAGCCGCGCCGTTGATGGTTACGGCAGCAAGCCCTTCGGAAGGCAGCAATCGCTGTTGTATGCATCCGAGCGCCCACACGAACCTCATGTCGCCGGAGGGCGACGACCCGGGGTTATAGTCGCTGGCAAGAGCCACGGTGCAACCGGCATCGATGGCGGCACGTGCCGGCCCATAGGGCAGACGGCTGAAGAAAGAGGCTCCCGGGAGCATGGTGGCTACCGTATCGGACTGCGCCAGGAGCTTTATCTCGTCGTCGCCGGCCTGCTCGAGATGGTCGACAGAAACTGCGCCATGAGCCACACCTACCTGTACACCACCGGAGTTGCCGAGTTCGTTGGCATGTATTTTGGGACGCATGCCGTAGCGGTCGGCAGCCTCCACGATACGTGCCGTCTGGGTGGGGGTGAAGAATCCGGTATCGCAGAAGACGTCGACATATTCGGCTATGCCTTCGGCGGCGATAGCGGGCAGCATGTCGGCTATCACCATATCTACATAGCAGTCCTGACGGCCGCTATAGTCCCGTGCCACGGCGTGCGCCCCCAGAAAAGTGATGGCCACGCGAGCCGGGACACTCTCGCGAAGCCGTGCTGCCACACGCAACATCTTGAGCTCGGCGGAGGTAGATAGGCCGTAGCCTGTCTTTACCTCGAAAGCACCTGTACCTTTGGCCATCATGTCGCGTGTACGGGATAATGCAGCGTCGAATAGCTCTTGCTCAGATGCCATAGCGAGGGCATCGGCTGAGTTGAGGATGCCACCGCCACGGCGGGCAATATCCTCATAGCTGAGTCCGCGTATCTTATCTACAAACTCGCCCTGCCGGCTACCGGCATATATGATGTGGGTGTGTGAGTCGCAAAAGGCCGGGAGCACCATTCCCCCACGGGCATCGATAACAGTATCAGTAGTACCGAAGAACATTTCCATCGGGCCGAAGCCGGTGATGGTGCCGTTGTCGTAGCGCAGCCAGGCATTGTCGATGTGCGACATACCTGTGGACATGTCGCTGCCGCGGAGTCTGTCGACACCGTCGGCAACGATGCCGTGGAGGGTGGCTATATTGATTATATACATTCTGCGACGTATTCAATCGATTTCTCAATCAGCGGCGACATGACGCAGTCAGCGTCGATAAAAGGCACATGGGAGCGGAAGTCGGAGTATAAGCTCTCGACGCGCGGCGACGACTTGAGCGGACGGCGGAAGTCGAGAGCCTGGGCTGCTGTCATCAATTCTATACCAAGTATTCGCGTGGTGTTGTCGACCACACGCAGCAATTTGGTGGCAGAGTTGGCGCCCATCGATACATGATCCTCCTGACCCTGCGACGAGGGTATGCTGTCGCAACTGGTAGGCCAGCATAGCCCTTTGCTCTGATTGAGGATAGACGCGGCGGCATACTGCGCAATCATGAAGCCGCTGTTGAGACCCGGTTTGGCTACCAGGAACGAGGGCAGGTCGCGTGTACCGCCGATGAGTTTGTAGATTCGGCGTTCGGAGATGTTGGACAGCTCGGTCAATGCAATGGCGAGGAAATCCATGGGCATGGCTATGGGTTCGCCGTGGAAGTTGCCGGCCGACACTATGATGTCGTCCTCCGGGAAAATGGTGGGATTGTCGGTGGGAGCGTGTACTTCGCAGTCGAATACCGATATGCAGTGGCTGATGGTGTCGCGTACGGCGCCGTGAACCTGCGGTATGCAGCGGAACGAATATGGGTCCTGCACATGAGCCTTGTGGCGCTCTATGAGCTCGCTGCCGGCGAGGATGGCCCGCATGTCGGCGGCGACGCTAATCTGGCCGGGATGGTTGCGCACTTGGTTCACCTTTTCGCCAAAAGGTTCTATACGGCCATCGAAGGCATCAAGACTCATGGCGGCTATGCGGCAGGCTGCATTGTTGAGGTTGTAAGCCCTGTAGAGCGCCCACAGACCATGGGCGAGCATGAACTGTGTGCCGTTGAGCAGAGCCAACCCTTCCTTCGATTTGAGGTGTAGCGGTTGCCAGCCCATACGGGCAAGTATATCAGAAGCCTCCAATATCTTGCCTTCGTACTCCATCTGCCCCAGGCCGATAAGAGGAAGGCACATATTGGCCAGCGGAGCGAGGTCGCCCGAGGCACCAAGGGACCCCTGCCGGTACACCACCGGCACGATACCGGCGTTGTAGAAGTCGACAAGGCGCTGTACAGTAGATAATTGCACGCCTGAGTTTCCGTAGCTGAGGGATTGCACCTTGAGGAGCATCATGAGCTTGACGATATGCTGCGGCACTCTCTCGCCAACGCCGCAAGCATGACTCATCACAAGATTGCGCTGCAACTGCTCAAGGTCGCCGGCACCTATCGATATGTTGCACAGCGAGCCGAAACCGGTGGTGATACCGTAGAGAGGTTCGTCGGTAGTGCTGATTTTGAGGTCGAGATAATCGCGGCATTTAACTATGCGCTCGGTAGCCTCTTTACCAAGGGCAACCTTGTCGCCGTCCTTAAGTACACGGCAGAAAGTGAATACACCCGGATTGGAGGGTGTGATGGTATATGTCTTGTTCATTTGAGTGCGTTTTCAATTACAGTATCATCGGCAAAGTTAGGTAGCGTCACTGTAAGGCCGTCGGTGCGTTGCATCTCGCGTTTGATGGCATCGATGGCGCCTTTGTTGCGAGCCCACGAACGTCGTGCAATACCGTTGTTGACATCCCACAGCAACATGTTACTGATACGCCGTGCAGCCTCTTCGCTGCCGTCAATCACCATACCGAAACCACCGTTGATAACCTCGCCCCAGCCTACACCGCCGCCATTGTGGAGCGACACCCATGTGGCGCCCCTGAAAGCGTCGCCTATGACATTGTGGACGGCCATGTCGGCGCAGAACTGCGAGCCGTCGTATATGTTGGAAGTCTCGCGGAAGGGTGAGTCGGTGCCGCTCACATCGTGATGGTCACGGCCAAGGACTACCGGAGCAGAGATTTCGCCCCTGGCGATGGCGTCGTTGAAAGCTAAGGCTATCTTGGCACGGCCTTCGGCGTCGGCATAGAGTATGCGTGCCTGAGAGCCTACAACGAGGTGGTTGCGCCCGGCCTCGACTATCCAGTGGATGTTGTCGTCGAGCTGTCCGCAGATGTCGGCCGGGGCATTGCGGCGTATTTCTGTCAGCACCTCGGCGGCGATACGGTCGGTGGTAGCCAAATCCTCAGGCTTGCCCGATGTCACTACCCAGCGGAAGGGCCCGAAACCATAGTCGAAGAAGAGCGGTCCCATGATATCCTGTACATAGGACGGATATCGGAACTTGCCGTCGGCAGTGGTAATGTCGGCACCGGCACGCGAACTCTCGAGCAGGAAGGCATTGCCATAATCGAAGAAATACATGCCACGGGCGGTGAGCTTGTTGATTGCCGCCACCTGACGGCGGAGCGACTCCTGTACACGACTGCGGAACTGCTCGGGGTCGTCGGCCATCATGGCTTTGGACTCCTCGAAAGACAGCCCTACGGGATAGTAGCCGCCGGCCCACGGGTTGTGGAGCGAGGTCTGGTCGCTGCCGAGCTCTACGGTGATATCGCTGTCGGCGAGCCTCTCCCACAGGTCCACCACGTTGCCCTGGTAAGCGAGCGACACGGTCTCCTTGCCGTTGCGGGCACGTGTCACACGGTCGAGGAGAGTGTCGAGGTCGGTGTACACTTCATCTACCCATCCCTGGGCATGGCGTTTCTCTACAGCCTTGGGGTTGATTTCGGCTGTGATACTGATTACCCCGGCGATATTGCCGGCTTTGGGCTGAGCGCCGGACATACCGCCGAGACCTGCTGTTACGAAGAGCATACCGGCCAGGTTGCCATCCTTGCTGTGGCGACGTCCGGCGTTGAGCACAGTAATGGCGGTGCCGTGTACTATGCCCTGAGGGCCGATGTACATATATGAACCGGCAGTCATCTGCCCGTATTGGCTGACACCGAGAGCGTTGAGCCGTTCCCAATCGTCGGGTTTGGAGTAGTTGGGTATCACCATGCCATTGGTTACCACCACACGCGGAGCCTCGGGCGACGACGGAAAGAGTCCGAGGGGATGGCCCGAATACATCACAAGTGTCTGATTGTCCGTCATCTCGCTGAGGTATTTCATTGCCAGGCGGTATTGTGCCCAGTTTTGGAACACAGCCCCATTGCCACCATATGTTATGAGTTCGTGCGGATGCTGAGCCACGGCGGGGTCGAGATTGTTCTGTATCATCATCATGATGGCGGCCGCCTGTCTCGAACGTGCAGGGTAACTGTCGATCGGACGGGCGTACATGTCGTAGTCGGGACGATAACGGTACATATAGATACGGCCATAGCGACGCAGCTCATCGGCAAACTCCGCAGCGAGCTCCTTATGTAGATGTGCGGGGAAATATCGCAAGGCGTTGCGCAAGGCAAGGCGTTCTTCCCCGGGGGTGAGGATACGTTTGCGCTTAGGGGCATGATTCACTTCGGGGTCATAGGACTTGGCCTGGGGCAACGTGTCGGGTATTCCTTCGGCAACAGCGGTCTTGAACTCTCGGTCGGTCATTTCGATATTAGGGCTTGTTTAAAAAAAATGTAAATTCTCGGTCGAAAATTATTTCTTTGATAGTTTCAGGCGTATCAGCTCTTCGACAGAACCCCTTATCTCGCCTTCCCTTACGTCGGCATCGTTGACGAGGGGTCTTGCTTCGTTCAGCATGTCGTCTACCTCCGGGTCGGAGATGCCGGCTGCGTTGATCAACATGTTGAGATGTGCGCCTATCACAGCCGCACGGGCAGCCTCAACAGCGACACCGGCATCGCTGAGCGATGCGGGATTACCTTTGATTACCACCTCGGTTATGAGGTCGTAAGTGGCATATGCCTCTCTCAGAGTCTGGAATGGTATCCTTACGGCGTCGACAGTAGCTTCGTGTATGGCCTTGTCGCGCTCGGCTTTCTCGGCCTCTGTCGCCTTGGGCATAGCCATGGCGGCCATTATGCCGTTGAAGGCATCAGTGTCGCGGTCGACAAGGGCGAGGAGCTTGTCGACTTGCTTCTGCCCTCGGACGGCCATGTCGCTGAACTCTTCCCAGCGGTCGTCCCAACCGGCCTTGTGGGCGGCGAGGTTGGCTACCATAGTGGCCAGGGCTGCGGCAAGCGCACCCATATAGGCTGAGACAGACCCTCCGCCGGGTGCGGGTAATTCGGAGGCCGTAGTCTCGGCAAAACCTTTGACTGTTAAATCGATAAGACGCGGAGCCTTGGGGCTGCGGGCAGCGAGCACATCCTCTATTACTTTTTCGGCAGGGTCGAAGGGCTTGAGCTCGTCGAGGCTCATCGATTTGATGGCGATACGGATCTTCTCGCTGTCGGGAACACCGAGAGAGCGCTGCTGCTTACGGAGATAGTACTCGCCGGCCTCTATGAGAGCCTTACGCGGTATGAGGCCTACAATCTCGGCTCCGGTAACACGTATTCCTCTTGCGTCGGCCTTGCGCGAGACCTCATCGAAAGCGATGTGGAGTGGTGTGGCGTTGGCATCGGTAATGTTCATCGACACCTGGGCGATGCCGTACTCGTCGATGTACCAGCCTATGGCTTTTGTTCCTTTAAGAGTGCCCGGTTGCATGATGGGATTGCCGTCGGCGTCCTTGAGGGGCTTGCCTGTGAGCTTGCCACCCTCGCGCATGGGGCGTCCTTTCTCACGCACATCGAAAGCTATGGCGTTGGCTCGGCGCGTAGAGGTGGTATTGAGGTTGAAATTGACAGCTATCAGGAAGTCGCGGGCGCCTATGGCAGTAGCTCCTGTGCGAGCCATCTTGTCGTCGAAAGGACGGTCGCCGAAGTCGGCGCCATCATCGGCACCCATACGGGCAGGCAAACCTTCGTACTCACCCTTACGGCATACGGCAAGATTCTTACGTGCCGGGGTGAATGCCGAGGCCTCGTAGGCATAGACGGGGATGTCGAGTTCGTCGGCCACTCTTTTACCCAAAGTTCTTGCGAGTTCGGCACATTCTTCGAGAGTGATGCCGCTGACAGGGACAAGCGGACAGACGTCGGTGGCTCCCATGCGCGGATGTGCGCCGTGGTGCTTGCTCATGTCGATGAGCTCGGCAGCCTTGCGGATGCCTTGGAACGCCGCCTCTACCACAGCCTCGGGACTTCCGGCAAAGGTGACGACAGTACGGTTGGTGGCTTCGCCGGGATCAACATCGAGCAATGCCACACCTTCGACTGCCTCGATGGCATCGGTGATGCTTTTGATAATTTCTTTATCGCGCCCTTCGCTGAAGTTGGGCACACATTCTATTATCCGTGTTTCCATGATTAGATTGTTGATTTTAAAACGGCTCTATGACAGACAGGCATCGAGATGGGCGGTAATAGCCTCGCGGTCGAGGTTCTGGCCTATGAAGACGAGCTTGATCATGCGGTCGCCGTATTCCGGATCCCAGTCGCGGGCGAGACCCGGCTCGCTCTGCATCAGCTGCACAAGCTCGTCCTCGGGAGCACTGGCAAACCAAAAGCCGGCTTCGGTGAGTTTCTTCTGCACTCCGGCCTGTTCGAAGAGGTAGGACATATCGGGGTTGTGACGGAAGTATACCACACCTTTGGCACGGATTACATTTGAAGGCCAATGGCGGTTGACGAAGAAATCGAACTTGTTTATATCGAAACCTTTGCGCCGATAGTATACAAATGTCTGTATGCCATATTCCTCAGCCTCGCCCTCATCGTCGTGATGGTGGTGATGATGATGCCCGTGATGCTCGTCGTGGTCGTCATGGTCGTGATGCTCATCATGGTCGTGATGCTCATCGTGATGGTGTCCCCTGGCTTCATGCTCCTCTTCCTCTGTGGGGGCTTTCTCCACTTCATGTACCCATGCTGCCGAGGTGGCCACGTCCTCGAAGTCGAACATGTCGGTATCAAGTAACTCGGAGAGGTCGACATCGCAATAGTCGCACTCTATGATACGAGCCTTGGGCTGTATGGCGCGTATGATGGCGCGTATACGCCCGGCCTCCTCTGCACTGACCTCCGATATTTTGTTGAGAAGAATAATGTTGCAGAATTCTATCTGCTCTATTATCAAGTTCTCTATATCCTCCTCGTCGATATGCTTTGATGTGAGGGCGTCGCCGCAGGCAAACTCGCTCTTCATCCGGAGGGCATCCACTACAGTGACAATACAATCGAGCACAGGCACGCCGGCATGGTTATATTTGGCCTCGAGCGAGGGTATGGAACATATGGTCTGCGCTATGGGGGCGGGCTCGCAGATGCCGCTGGCCTCAATGACAATATAGTCGAAATGTCCCGAAGCGACAAGGTCGGACAGCTGCTCTATGAGATCCATCTTCAGTGTACAGCATATACAGCCGTTCTGCAGAGCCACAAGATCGTCGGAGCCCTTGCCGCCTACTATACCGCCTTTTTGGATGAGGGATGCATCGATATTCACCTCACCGATATCATTGACGATGACGGCAAAGCGGATACCCCGTTCATTGGTGAGTATACGGTTGAGAAGTGTGGTCTTGCCACTGCCAAGATAACCGGTAAGCAGCAGCACGGGAATATCGCGTTTCATAATTTATTGACAATGAAAAAATAAATTGGTAAAATTTCCTTAAATGTTATTTTAGAAGATTTACTGTCTTGTTCTGCAAGGCAAAGGTACAAAAAAATTACGGAAGAAGAAACAAAAAGGACCCGACGATTGTTAACACTACACTAACAAACATAAACCACCTCCCTATGACAACCAAAAGCAAAAGTATCAAAGGCACCCAGACCGAGAAAAATCTGGTGATATCCTACATGGCCGAGTCGGCTGCATACAGCCGCTATATATTCTATGCCACCCAGGCTCAGAAAGAAAACTATTTCCCTATCCAGGAGATTTTCACCGAAACAGCCAACAATGAGCTGCGCCACGCCAAGGTATATTTCAAATTCCTCGAGGGTGGCAACCTCCCTGTCGAACTCAATGTCGACGCCGGTGTGATTGGAACCACCGCAGAGAACCTTGAGATTGCTGCCCAGGAAGAGAAGACTGAAGGTCACGACATGTATATTCAGTTCGCCGAAGTAGCCGAGAAAGAAGGCTTTGAAGAAATAGCCGAACATTTCCGCGCTATCGCCGATATTGAACTCAAACATCGCCGTCGCTTCCTGTATTACCTCGACCAGGTAAACAACGGCACCGTATGGAAACGCGACAAACCTATCGTATGGAAATGCCTCGTGTGCGGCTACGAATACACCGGCACCGAGCCCCCCAAAGTATGCCCCGCTTGCGACCACCCGTATCAGCACTACATGGGCATGGACTATGTAGATGCAGTAGACTGATGTCTGAAAATATATGCCAGCGGCGGAGCCGGATCAACACCGAGCCCCGCCGCTGATTATCTCATCATAGAAAGAACCGGCAGTTCATTAAGAAAATTTAACGCCAAAAATCTGCAACTCGAGGAAATAAGTGACTATTATTGCAGTTAGAATATAGAAAATTGCTAACTTTGCGGACTTTAAGAAAAAAACATCAAACCACATAAATATGTACTGGACACTTGAACTGGCCTCGAAGCTGGAAGATGCACCATGGCCTGCTACAAAAGACGAACTCATCGACTACGCTATGCGAAGCGGAGCACCGATGGAAGTAATAGAAAACCTACAGGAAATCGAGGACGAAGGCGACACATACGAGTCGATAGAAGACATATGGCCCGACTACCCCTCCAAAGAAGACTTCCTGTTCAACGAGGATGAGTATTGATTATTTAATCGATTGAAATACAAGGGGTTGAGTGTTGCAAGTTGCGATATTCAACCCCTTTTTGATAGCGTTTTACAGCATTTTACAGCAAAATACGATAGCGTAAAAATAGCGCAACGCCAAGCAGTTAACT